>Ga0070696_100000226_pt1 | contig 34078 bp, 50 predicted proteins | sample KBSK1253metaG_FD_65474 | JGI IMG/M metagenome (GOLD analysis project Ga0070696, IMG submission 65474) | Corn, switchgrass and miscanthus rhizosphere microbial communities from Kellogg Biological Station, Michigan, USA - KBS K1-25-3 metaG | ecosystem: Host-associated > Plants > Roots >... | reverse complement strand
GCGTGGGTCTGGGCGAACACCTCCGGATCTTCCATGTGGAGCGCGATCAGGTCATTCACGTCGAAGAATCGGCGGTAGTTGATCTCCCGTGCCGCCCGCCGCCAGTGTACCAGTCTATAGACCTGCGCGTCCAGCAGGCGGCGAAGTCGAGTCGGTCCCCCTTCATCATGAGCATACTGCTCCACCGCACGCGCCAGCATTGCTGCCACGTCAGGCATCCTGGAAGCCAGGTCTCGAATCCGGGCCAACGCCTGAGCGGCGCCCTCGAGCCTGCGGCTGGTCGCCTGGCGATCTCGAACGCCGCGCCGGGGAAGCTTCCGCAGCTGCCCCATCGACTCCCGGAGTGTTCGGCAAGCATGAAACCCATCTCCATATTGCCGCTCGCACTCGGCGACAGCGGGGCGCAGCAGGGGGCCAATGGTCACCGGATCCAGAGGGAACTCGCGTTCGTGATACCGGATCCGGGGGATGCCCTGGGCTGAAATCAGAGTGATCTCGCCCCGCTCGAGCACGCTCGACAGCTGGTCACCCAGCACCGGGAGCAGGATGCGACTGCGGAGCTCGCGCTCGGTTGCTCTCCAATCGATGTCGAACCAGCGGGCATAGGGGGAGGCCGGTCCATGCGCCAGCACATCTTCCCAGGCGTGGTTCTCGCTGGATGCCGCCATATGGTTGGGTACGATGTCCAGCACCAGTCCCATGGCATGCGCCGCGAGCTCCTGGTGCAGCAGCGCGAGCTCCTCCTCCGTGCCGAGCTCCGGGTTAAGACGACTCGGATCGACCACGTCATACCCGTGGGTACTGCCCCGCCGAGCCTGGAGCAGAGGCGAACAATGGATGTGGCTGACACCAAGCCGGCTCAGGTAGGGAACCAGCGCACGGGCTCGAGAGAGGGGAAATCCCGCGTGAAGCTGAAGACGGTAGGTGGCCCGGACGGGGACCATGGCCTCACCGAGGCGGCTCGTACCGGAGCAGCATGAGCGAGTGAGCCACCAGGTTCACTTGACCCTCCCGAACCATGCGCGGACTCGCGTGTGAGGTATTGATCATCTCAGTCCACGTCCCCGGCGCTTCCATGCTGGGCAGGATGAACGGCTTGGAGCGTGCCCCCCCATTCAGCAACAGGAGGATAGCCTCGCCACGCATGCGCCGGCCCCGTTCGTCTACCTCATCGGTTACCTCACCTCGCACCAGCATTCCCACCACATGGTTATGCGAATCGCTCCACTCGGCCTCGGTCATCTCCCCCCCATCCGGACGGAGCCAGGTGAGATCTTTGCCCAAGCCCGGCGCGGGTGGCTCGAGCCGAAAAAAGGTGCGGCGGCGAAGCACCGGATTGGCGGCGCGGATGGCGAACACGGTTCGGGTAAACTCGAGGAGTTGGCGCTGGAGCGGACTCAGCTTCCAGTCCACCCAGGTAAGCTCGTTGTCGTGGCAGTAGGCATTGTTGTTGCCCCGCTGCGTCCGGCCGAGCTCGTCGCCGTGGGAGAGCATGGGGACGCCCTGGGAGAACGCCAGGGTCGCCAGGAAGTTGCGTTTGATCCGCTCCCGCATGCGGATGACGTGCACCGCCTCCGTTGGTCCCTCGGCACCCCAGTTGCGACTCAGACTGTGGTCGCTGCCGTCGCGGTTGCCCTCTCCATTTGCCTCGTTGTGCTTGCTCTCGTAGCTCACCAGGTCCTGGAGGGTGAAGCCATCGTGACAGGTGACAAAGTTGATCGAGGCGAGCGGACTCCGCCCGCTGGGCTGATACAGATCGCTGCTGCCCGCGAGACGAGAGGCCAGCTCCCCTACCTGCCCCGAGTCGCCCCGCCAGAACTTGCGCGTGGCATCGCGGTACTTGTCGTTCCATTCTCCCCAGCCAACGGGGAACTTGCCCACCTGATATCCATCGGGACCCAGATCCCAGGGCTCCGCGATGAGCTTCACCCGGGAGATCAGCGGATCCTGCCGCACGACGTCGAAGAACTCGGCGAAGGGATTGAACTCCGGGTCTTCCCGCGCCAGCACCGGAGCGAGGTCGAAACGAAAGCCATCCACGTGCATCTCCGACACCCAGTAGCGGAGACTATCCATCACCAATTGCAAGGTGCTGGAGTGGCGAATGTCGAGGGTGTTGCCGGTGCCGGTAAAGTCGGTGTAGAAGCGCCGGTTCTCCGAATCGAGCCGGTAATAGGCCGCGTTGTCGATTCCCCGGAAACACAGGGTCGGTCCCAGGTGATTTCCCTCGGCCGTGTGGTTGTAGACCACATCGAGGATCACCTCGAGCCCTGCGCGGTGCAGTCGCTTCACCATCGACTTGAACTCGGCCACCTGCTGGCCCAGGCCGCCGGTGGCGTAGCGTACCTCGGGCGCGAAGTATCCGATCGAGCTGTAGCCCCAGTAGTTGACCAGGCCCAGCTCCACCAGGCGTCGCTCGGTGACGAACTGATGAATCGGGAGCAGCTCGACCGCGGTCACCCCGAGGCTGAGCAGATGATCGATGACCGCGTCGGTGGCGAGTCCCAGGTACGTCCCCCGCAGTGGCTCGGGCACGTCCGGGTGCAGCATGGTCATGCCTTTGACGTGGCATTCGTAAATCACCGTGCGATTCCACGGAGTTCGGGGATGCTGGTCATCTCCCCAACTAAAGGCCGATTCGACCACCACGCACTTGGGCATGCCCGGCGCGCTGTCCTGGAGATCCGGTGTCAGATCGCGATCATCTGAAGGAGCTCGCATGGCATAGCCGGAGAGAGCATCGCTCCACCGAATGCTTCCGGTCACCGCCTTGGCATAGGGATCGAGCAGGAGCTTGGCGGCGTTGAATCGGTACCCATCCGCGGGCCCATAGGGGCCATGGACCCGATACCCGTAGAGCTGCCCGGGCCGTACGTCGGGGAGATAGGCGTGCCAGATCTGATCGGTTTGTTCCCGCAGGCGAATCCGGGCGCTTTCGTTACCGGCCTCGGCATGACTGAAGAGGCAGAGATCGACTGCTGCTGCGTGTTCCGAGAAGATCGCGAAGTTGGTTCCCTCGCCGTCCCAGGTGGCTCCCAGCGGAGACGGCGCGCCCGGCCAGAGCCGGATCATGCCGCGCCCGCGCGAAGCAGGGCCGCACTGAGCGGGGGAAGCACCAATCGGCCGGGGGTGAGTCGCGCACGGTCCTCGCCCCCGTAGGCGGCGGAGTCGGTCGAGAGCATCAGGTCCCAGGGCCGTGCTCGATCGGTGTCTAGCTGACGTTCCTCGAGCGCGAAGTTGAACCCGCCGAGCAGCTGATCGCTGCCCGCCGATAGAGCGAGAGTGACCCATTCGGCACGCTGGTCGTGCCTCACCCGGATCGCTGCGACTCCGGGCGAGAGCGCGGGTACCGTGCGCCGCAGCCCGAGCAAGTCATGATAGAGCGCACGGAGTTGGGCATGGGGTGCACAGCGGGCAGCATCCCAATCCAACCGGGACGCCTCGAACGTCGATTCGGCCTGAGGGTCGGGGATGTCACCGCTCCACCCGAACGCGGCGAACTCCCGCCGACGACCTTCGCGCACCGCTTCGACCAGCTTCGGGTCGCTGTGGCTCACGAAGTAGAGAAAGGGATGGGTTTCTCCATATTCCTCGCCCATGAACAGGAGGGGCACGTACGGCGAGAGCAGAAGTATAGCGGCGGCTAGGCGGAGAGCCTCCGATGGCACCAAGGCCGAGAGCCGCTCACCCCGTGCCCGGTTACCGACCTGGTCGTGGTTCTGCACACAGATGACGAAGCGCTCGGCCGGTACGTCGACGGCCGGGCGGCCATGGCGCCGCCGCCGCGACACCGAATAGCGGCCATCGTTCACGAACCGGTCTGCCAGTGCCTTGGCGACCGGAGCAACCCCACTGAAATCCGCAAAGTAGCCATTCTGCTCTCGGGTGAGCGCCACGTGGACGGCATGATGGAAGTCGTCGCTCCATTGGGCATCCAGGCCATAGCCACCCAGCTCGGGGGCGCGCACGAAACGAGGATCGTTCGCGGCACTCTCCGCGATCACGCTCACCCGCCGGCCCAGGAGTGCGGCCTGTCGGTGAACCACCGCCGTCAGCTCCTCCAGCAAATGCAGGGCGCTCCGATCCACGATGGTGTCGGCTGCATCGAGTCGAAGTCCATCCAAACGGAATTCGGTGATCCAGTACAACGCGTTGTCCAGAAGGTAGCGTCGGACTTCGTCGCTCTCCGGTCCGTCGAGATTCCATCCCTCACCCCACAGGGTGCGATACCGGTCGGTGAAATAGGGACCGAAGTCCCTCAGGTAATTGCCCTCGGGGCCGAGGTGGTTATACACCACGTCGAGAATCAAGGCCAGTCCCGCCCGATGGGCCGCGTTCACCAGCCGCCGCAGACCGGCGGGGCCTCCGTAACTGCTCTGGGGAGCGTAGAGCGATACCCCGTCATACCCCCAATTTCTTGGCCCGGGAAACTGCGCAACCGGCATCAGCTCGATAGCGGTGATGCCGAGTTCGCGGAGCGGCTCCAGACGGGGTATGATGGCGTCGAAGGTCCCTTCCGGAGTGAAGCTGCCAACGTGCAGCTCGTAGATAATCAGATCTCGAACCGCCAGTCCGGTCCAGCCGCTATCGCTCCACTCGAACTCGCGGGGGTCCATGATCCGACTGGGGCCATGGACTCCCTCGGGTCGAGAACGGCTGACCGGGTCGGGGCGGTCAGCCTCGTCGTTCACCCGATACCAGTAGTCGGATCCGGCACCGACATCCGCCGCCTCGCCTCGCCACACGCCGAACCGATCGCGCTCCATGGAGAGCGACGCTCTTGGAGATCTCCCTCGGATCACCAGCTCGAGACGGTCCGCCGCCGGCGCCCATACCTCGAACCGCGCCGACCCGTCAGGGTTCGGGTGAGCCCCGCGTCGGAGCGACCAGGGTTCGGACGAGGCGTCGTTCAGAGGGCCTCCAGGGCAAAACGTTTCGGCATGGTCCGGCAGGCCGACGCAAGCTATGGGGACCCGGCCCTCTCAACGGTGACCGAGCGCACCACGGTGGACATGGAGTGGCAAAGAAATGGCGAGCCGGACGGCAGGATACTGGAGGACAGGAACGAGCTTGCTCTCAGGTTTGCGGGAGGGTTCAGAGCGGCGACTTCGCACCTCACTCCGACGCTGGACGCGGCGATTCGGCCTTGAGTGCAGCACACCAGGCGACCTCGACCTCCAGGCGCTCGATCCCACTCCGGGTCTCGGCGATGCACTCCTGCAGATCCCGCCCGCCGCTCGCGGACTGAAGCGCAGCCACCACGTCCCGAAGGCCGGTGAGCTCGTAGACCAACAGCTGGTGGTACCGCTCCGCCGCTTCCGGCCAGGAGGGAGCGAGGCGACGCAGCTCGGCCTTGCGATCCAGCGTGTGCTGAATCGAGTGGCGAGCGGCATAGTCCTCTGCCGCGATCCGGGGTCGCCGGCGCTCCATGGCGGGACTCAGAAACGGCAGCCGGCGCCGGTGATGGCTGCGTAGCTGACCCAGGGTCTCCAGGATTGTGCGCAGGATCGCGACCACAGGCGGCTTCCAGCCATCGACGCTGGAGCGCTCCTCAGTCACGGATTTCGCTCATCAATGCGAGGGTATTGCCCTCCGGATCCTCGAAGAACGCCATCCACAACTCATGATCCGGCAATCGCGCAATGAGATGGGGAACGTCCTTGAAGCTTACGCCCCGATCCTGCAGCAAGGCGTGAGCACCGTGGATATCGGCGACGCGGAAGTAGATGATGGAGCCGGGATGGTCGAACTCGCTTGATTCCGGCAGGGTCAGCATGAGCCGGACGCCACCGCAATCGAAGAATGCCAGCTTCGGAGCGGAGAAGAGGTAGGCGAGCCCGAGCGCGTCCCGATAGAATCTGGTTGCCCGCTCCACATCGTGCACTCGCACCGCAATCTGGCCGACCCCGGCCAGGGTCGCGGCTTGTGGGATCACTCTCTGCTCTGCCATATCGATCGCAGGTAGAGGCTGCCCAGGAGCAAGATCACACCGGCCAGGATCGGACCCGGTCCCCCGTAATTCTCGTAGGCGAAGGGGACTCCCCCGGGACCCTGCGAGTGTCGCACCATAATCACGATGCCGAAGACAATTCCCGCAATACCGAAGAGACCGAGCAGCCCGAACAGGTTCCGCATGGAGCCCTCGCGAGAGTGTTGGCCAAGCGCACCGGCGCGTCGCTATACATGAAACTCTCTCGGAAGCCGGCCGGCAAGTAGCCGGCTGGAAAGTACGGGGCTACTGCCGGCCGAAGCGTTCCAGGGCGGATGCCGCGGCGGCCTCCATGACCTGAGCTGCTGAACCGGTCAGCGGCACAGGAGGCGCGAGCAGCGCGATCCCAGTGGTCGAGTGCTCGGTCAGCCGAGCGTAGATCACCAGTGCAGCGAGGTACGACCCCAAGACCGCGGGATGGAATCCATCCCCCGCGAAGAGTTCCAGCGCAGGATCCCGCCGCAATGCGTCCCGCAGCGCCTCACCCGCAGGCAAGACGATTCCATCCACTGCTTGCCCTGCCTCGGCATAGGAATCGGTGACACTGTCCCACGCCGCGGGGCGGGACAGGCCGGGCCATACCATGTATAACGCCGGCCGGGCTCCGACCGCTCGAATCCTCTGGGCGAACATCTGGGCGTACTGCACCAGTAGTACTCGACTCTCCGGCAGTGCCGACGGTCCCTGTTGAAGCACGACCACGTCCCATCCCCCTCGATCGATCGCACGAGCGGCGTCGCCCTGATTCCAGTGGTCCTCGAGGCTGTAGTTGCCGAACACGACCGCCTCGGTGGCAATCGTCCGCCCACCGACGGCGGTCGCCAAGCGCTCAACCATGTGAGGCAGATCGTTGACGTAAGTCAGGCTGTTGCCGATGAAGAGGACCCGTAGCTCGCTGGTGGGACCGGGATCGGGTGCGGTTGATCCACAGCTGGCGAGCGCGTACACCGCCGCCAGCACGATGCTCATGCGTGCTCGCCAGGGAGCCATCGAGTTGTTCTCCAGGATGTGAGGGCCGATTGACCAGCCCAGGAAGCCCGGCAGGGCCTCCACTCAGAGGACGTTCAGAGGAAGGATTGCCCCACTAGGCGTTATAGATCGGTCCGCCCGAGGCTCGATACAGTTCCAGCACCTCCGCGGCCTGAGGCCGCATCACATCCCGGACAATCTCGATACCGCAACGCTGGAGGTAGGCCCAGGACTCAGGAAAGACCGGCCCCTCCTCGAAGCTCAGGGCCGTGGCGTCGTCCCGGCTTGCTCCGCAGACCAGCCGCCGGACCCCGCTCCACAGGCTCGCGCCGAGACACATGGCACATGGTTCGCACGAGGTTACCAGCTCATGTGCCGGTTGGTCCCCGGCGCCGAGGCTGAACCGCCCTACCCGCTGCTGGGCCAGCATGAGTGCCAGGACTTCAGCGTGGAGCACGGAGTTGTTCAATCGGGTAACGCTGTTGACTCCGATCGAAACCAGCCGTCCGGATTCGGATTCAAACACCGCCGCGCCAAACGGTCCGCCGGTGCGCCGTAGCACGTTTTCCCGTGCGCCAGCAATGGCGACACCCATCCGCTCCTCGACGGAGGCATATCGCCGCTGCCAGTCGATCACCTCGTCCAGCCAGTCAGGAAGCGTGATCTGCAGCGATCGCGCCGCTCCGGGCGGGTTCATGGAGTCTCCGACCAGTCCCGTCAGGGTGAAATGGTCATCGCCTTCTTGAGCAGTGAGATCTGCCCGCCGTGATAGGCGTCGTGCTGAGCCAGACCGTGAAGCATCTCGCGGTAGGTTTCGGCCGCGTCACCCTTGCCGCTGACCCGGGCGGCGAGCCGCTCCACTGAGGCGCGAGACACGGCCCGTGCCAGCTCCCCATGGGCGTCGGCCAGCGCTCGTTTGGCCGAGTCCCAGTTCGAGGGAGACACCACGCCGACCGGTGGCCAGTCTCCCTCGGAAGGTACTCCCGCCGGTGCCCCTTCCAGCCGCCGGGTAACCTCGCGGGTCCACCCGGTCAGGTGCAGCACCAGCTCCCAGATGGAGTGAGCGTTGGGGATGGGCCGGGATGCCGCTTGGACCGCCGTCACCTCAGTCAGAATTCCCTTCAGGCCCGCGCCGTGCCACGCTTCGCCATCGTGCGCGAGCCGGATCTGTTCTGCGATCAGCTCTTGATCCATGGTGCCGACTTCCTCCTCCATCTCTCTCTCAATCGGTGGTCTCCTGAGGAGCCTCGGGTGCAGCGGATGAAAGCGGCTTGACGTAGCGGATTATCTCTGGAGCGTAGCCGAGCCGCTCGTACACCGCGCGGGCATGGGCGTTGCGATCGAACACATTCAGGGTGACCATGGGATCGCCACGTCTGCGGGCGCGTTCCTCGGCCGCCTCGATCAGCGCCCGCCCCACCCCGGTTCCCTCGCCCGAACGATCCACTGCCAGGATGCCGATGTGAGTGTACGGCTCACCTCGGAAGTAGTCGGTCTCGGTCTCGAGATATATGAACCCCAGGCGTTCTCCCTGGGGACCCACGGCCACTAACAGATCCGCGTCCGGCGAGAGCTGCGCCAGGGCTGAGGAAAGAGTGCGTTCTTCGCCGGCGATGATCTCGTCTCCCGTGCGCCAGGGCGGAAGGCTGAACTCCGCCAGCCTCGGCAGCAGGCTGAGAAGAAAAAGCCGATCGTCGCTTCGGGCGGCTCGGATCCGAATGGGTGCATGTGTTGTCATGAGGAGAACGATAAGGTGCGCCGCTGCGAGGCGTCCACTAGAGCATGGATCTTGCCCCCTTCGCCGGAGCCTCGCCTCCCCAACCCGCTTCGAACCACTAGCCCTCGACCGCAAGGAGACTTGCATGCGGCTGCACATCCTGGCGCTGGCGTGGCTTCTCGCAGCCTGCAGTGCTCCGGGCGGACCGACAGACGGCCCGACCACTGGCGGCAATGGAGGCGGCGGCGGCGGTGGGGGAGGCGGAGGAGGCGGCCCAGCCCCGGTCGGGCCATTGCCCAGCATCGGGGGCTGCCAGGTCTTCCCCCAAGACAACGCCTGGAACCGGGATGTGAGCGGTGACCCGGTGGCGTCGAACTCGGCTGCCCTGCTGGCCACGATGTCGCCAGGCAATGCCCTGCACCTCGATCTCGGGACCACCGAGGAGTACTACGGGATCCCCTATACGGTCGTACCAGCGGACCAACCATTGGTGGACATCACCTACGGAACCGATGGCGTGGATTATTCCGACGAGAGCGACCCCGGCCCGATGCCGATTCCGCTGAACGCGGCCATTGAGGGTGGCAGCACCACCGATCCCAATCCTGCATCTGGAGACCGCCATGTCCTGGTGGTTCGACAGGGGGACTGCACTCTCTTCGAGCTGTACAACGCCGAGCGCACCACCCGCGGTTTCCGGGTGAGCTCGTCCGCCATCTGGGACCTGAAAGTGAATGCCACGCGCCCAGCAGGATGGACCTCCGCCGACGCCGCGGGGCTGCCGATCCTGCCCGGCCTGCTCAAGTATGACGAGGTCGCAGCCGACCACCTGGACCACGCACTGCGCTTCACCATCCCGCAAGTACGCCGGGCCTACACTGCGCCTGCCAGCCACTGCGGCGCCTACAACGATCCCTCGCTGCCCCCGTACGGCACTCGGGTCCGGCTCAAGGCCAGCTTTTCCCTGGCGCCGTATACCGGCAACGCACTGGTAATTCTCACGGCGATGAAGCGCTATGGGTTGATTCTCGCCGATCAAGGTAGTGCGTGGTACATCACGGGGACGTCGGACCCGGGCTGGTCCGATGCGCTCGATCAGCTGCGACAGCATCGAGTAACTGGCAACGACTTCGAGGTGCTCCAGTCCGGCCCGGTGACCAGCTGTTAGGCCTGACCCTCTCGCGCCGACCTCAGCTCTGCTGTGCGGACGGCACCGATGCCTACGGTCTGTCCGGTCACCACACGACGATGGTAGTCGATCTGGCCAAGGTGAAATGCGAAGTGACTCACCAGGTGGATCAGATAGTCGCCGGCCTCGAATCGTAAATTCCCGATCACCTCGGGAAAGTCACCTGGAAGATCGGACCCAACGAGTCGGCTTTCGGCAGCGACCAGCGATTGTCTGGCTGCCTCGATCTGTTGAATGACCTCGGTTCGCGGCACGTTGCGCCGGGCGAACTCGGCCGGCCGGTCTCTGACGTAACCGGTGGCACCGAGTCGGGCACCAAGGTAATGCTGCACGTTTCCGGCGAGATGCAGGGCAAGGGTACCGGCGGAGTTGGATATCCCGGCCGGTTGAAGCCAGAGCGAGTCCTCGTCCGGATATGCCTCGATTTCCCGGCGTAAAGCGCGCAGATCGCGATCCAGAATCGCGATCACGCTGGGCAAGATCATGCCAAGCTCTCCCGAGGTTTACTGGTTTTTTGCGCGCGCGCGACCGGCTCGCACTGTCAGCGGCCACGTGATGCGCCGCGGTGATTCCGGATCTCCCCAGTGAGCCGCGATTCGCCGCTCCAACGCCGGGAGCGGATCGCTTGCTCGGGCCTCGACGTAGCGCTGCACCGCGGACCAGGTGCGGACATAGCCAAGGGTGCGAGGTAAGGTCCACCAGGCGAGCATGGGCGGCGAGCTGACCGAGATTTCATCGAAGGGGAAAGGCAACGTTCGATACCCGGTCTCCACCAGTCGACGCTCCTCCGGCCAGTAAGGGCCGACGACCTGACTGTAAAACTCGCCCAGGGCTTCGTCGACCGGACCTCCGTCTACGGACAATTGAGCGTAGGTCCACACGGCAAGCAAACCACCGGGCGTGAGTACCTGGCGGACCTCGGAGTAGAAGCGGTCCAGATCAAACCAGTGGAGCGCCTGGGCCACCGTAATCAGGTCAACCGATGCGCCGGCCAACCCGGGAGCTTCCGCTGTCGCGACGTGGTAGCGGACCCGTGGGTGCCCCGCGGCCTGGCGAATCTGGGCAGCGCTGGCATCGGTCGCGATCACCAGTTCGAATCTGGCAGCGAGGCCGACGGCAGCCTGCCCGCTTCCAGTGGCACAGTCCCAAACCCGCCGGCGCGCCGGCGAGAGTTGGGCGAGTGTGGTGAACAGTTCGTCTGGGTACCGAGGGCGGAAGCTGGCGTATGCGACGGCCACTCGCGAGAAGTGGTCGCTCATCCGCCAGCCCCGAAGGAGTGGCGGGACCTCAGCCGTGCCGCAGACTGCGTGGTTCGCGCAACTCGAGAAGGACAGCCCGACGAGGGACGCCCATGCCACGAAGCACCAACTCGACCAGGCGCCCGGTCCCGATGCCGCGTACGGCAATCCTGATGCAGTGGCCCGCCGAGTCCAAGGTCACCTGCTCGGCGCTCGGAATCTGCAAGGCGATATTCGCCAAGGGGAGAAATCGCTCGAGATCCGCGACCGCATACCTGCCCGAGCACTGTCGGCCGGGCTCGAACGTCCGCTCAGGCCAGAAGTACGGGATTGGAGCTGGAGGAATTGCCTGCGCCACGGCGGTTCGGGCCAAGCCGGTAATGCCGGCACAGGAAAAGGCGGCCCAGATAAGGCCACTGCGCGCGGAACGACGGAAGCGCTGCATGGGAATCTCCTGCGGGTTCGTCTCTCCAAACTACACCGAATTCGGCCTCCCGATAGATCACTCCTCGAGGTCCATTTTCTCCAACTCTCGTTCGGTCGCGCCGCGTCGCAAGCGCAAGAAAATGCTCTCCAGCAACTCCACGCCAAGCAGGATCGCGACGGTGACCAGTGCAAGAAATAGCGCGGCCTTCAGGTGGCCCACCCCGATGATCGACCCGATCGCCGCCAGCATCCAGATGACTGCGGCGGAGGTGACCCCCACGAGCAACCCTTCCCGCGACAGGATCACGCCGCAACCGAGAAAGCCGATTCCGGTTACCACCTGCGCCAGCACTCGAGTCGGGTCGACGCGGTCACTCTGCTGGGAGAGGCCCAAAGCGACGAATAGCTCTGTGCCGAGACAGATCAGGATGCTGGTTCGGATGCCGGCGGGCTTGCCTCGGAGCTGGCGCTCGAGGCCCACGATCCCGCCGCAAAACACTGCTGTGCCTAGGCGCAGCCAGAAGGCGGTGGATTCCGGATCGAGTGGGCTGACGGGACTCTGGATCACCAGCTGCTCCTCACCCCTTCACGCCGTAGCGGTTGCGCAAGGTCTCCAGGTGGTGCCGCTCATGCCCCGCCACGATGTAGGCCAGCGCCCTGACGCTCACGGTGGAACCGTTGGCCACGCCGCGTCTGGCCCAGGCGGCGGGCGGGAGGCCGCGAAACAGAGCGAGGGTCGCGCGGCGGACATCGCTCCATTCTGTCACCAGGTCGTCCATCGAGCGAGTGTCGGCCTCGCTTGCCGGGACATAGGCGTTCTCGTCGAAGCCGGGCAACGGCGTGGCATCTCCGCGAGCGATGCGAAGCGCCCGATCACTCATAATTCGCTCGGTGTCGGTCAGATGGCCGATGACTTCCTTGATGCTCCACTTGCCTGCCGCGTAACGAAAGCCACCGCGACTCTCCTCCACTCGACGGAGCAGCTCAGGCGTGGACTGAAGCTGTTCCCAGAGAGTGGCGAGGATGTCCTCGCCCTGGCCGACACGGTTGATGTAGCCGGCATAGTACGGGGCGTATTCTTCCTGCGTTGGCGGGGCAAGGGATGTCAACATCTCAGTCTCTCAATGTCGGGGTGGTTCGGCTTCGTTCGAACCCGGCGTGGCTCTGGGATGATAGGTCGGGGCCCGGAGCGCGAACCAGAGACACACCATTCCGAGGGGAAGTGCCGTCCCCACGATATCGGCGCCGGTGAGCACCCAGGCACCTCGGATCCGAGCCCAGATGGGAACATGCTGGCGAAGCGCAAGCACCACCAGCGGCAACCAGGTGCCCACCAGCGCTGCGAAACCGATGGCGACCAGGGAGCGCTCTCTCGACCAGGACCACGCCAACGGCGCCACCAACGCCACCGCAAGTATTCCCCCGAGAAACATCCACACGCCGTCGTAGATATGGAGCGACGGCATGGACTGGCTGTAACCGGTGTAGGCCGCCAGCAGAAGTCCGGTGGCGGCCAACAGCCCGCACACTCGCCGTCCGGTGGCCCGGCTGACGATCGCAATGTCCCTGGCCGGCTTGGGATTACCCACGCGAAGTCACTTGAGGACTATGATCGCACTTGATTGTGCAACAACAAGTTGTGCCTGCCGTATTCAAGTAGTATCGAGCCGGGCTGGCGAGCTTCTCGGCAACTCTTCACCTGGGCAGCCGGGTGTCTTGCGAGGCGACCAGTTCCCATCGACCGTCGCGCCAGACATAGACGTCGAGAAATCGAAGCAGCATATCGAAGCGTTCGCCCTCGGTGTGGCCGCGCAGCCGGCTCACTCCGGCCACCAGGCCGACCTCGCCAAAAACCCGCACCGCCAGGTCGGACACGATGAGCTGGTCGAAGCGGACGTGCCCCCGGCGATAGGATTCCAGCACGGTCTCCCGATCCTGGTGGCGGCCCGATGGATCGTAGCCCTGATAATCCGCTCCCAGGATGACCTCGAGAGTCGAGGTGTCCCCTGCTTGCTCCGCGGCGACCAAGCGCGCGGCCGTCTCGCGCAGCGCCGATTCCGCAGCGACCGAATTCACCGTTGGCATGAAAGGTCCGTTAGACAGCGTGAAGCTGAAGATCTAGTTTTGGAATTACCCCCACCCCTACAAACCGCGGCCAACCCATGAGCCAACCCCGTGAAGCACGGCTGAAGCCCGAGTTTGCCCACCTCTATCCCGGACTCGAGTCCGATGTGTGGTACAAGGCGGCGTGGCTGTCCGCCCGGCAGTTCGCGCGCAATCCCTGTGAAGGCGACGCCGCCTCGATCGCGCGGATGCTGGATGAGCGCCATTTCGAGTTTCGCGGCGGTGGCCATCGCCGCCGGCCATCCGGCCCGATTCCGATTGAAGGCTGACCCGAGGCGTCTGCCGACCTGACCCGGGCACATCTGGTTCACGTGCTGGGGGCGGGAACCCGACCCGACTTGAAGATCTGATACCAGAGCGCCCGATCGCTCGGGGTGAAGACTTCCAGCTCCTCGAAGATCTCCCGGGCGAACTCGGTCGAGCCAAGGCCACTGGCGGTAATCAGGTGACCATCGCGCACGGCCAGAGCGTCGCCGTATCGATCGGCCCCCCGGTACTCCGGGGCGAGTCCGGTGAGGTAGTCGGGCGCGTTGCTGGTGTGAGCCCGATGATCGAGCAGGCCCGCGCGGGCGAGCGCAAGGGTGGCGCCGCAGATTCCCGCGATCGGCACTTGGGACCGGTCCAGTGAGCGCAGGACCTGCTCGAGCTGTTCCCTTGGATAGCTCCCTTCCCAGAGGTCACCACCTGGCAAGAGCAGCAGCCGGACGTCGTCGGCTCGGAGCCCGGTGAGCGTACGATCGGGCAGGATACGGAGCCCGCCCATCGAAGTCACCGGCGCCGAGGTAAATCCTACCGAAGTTACCTGGAGGCCTCCCGAGCGCCTCAGCTCAGCCAGCGCGAACGCCGGCTCCCAATCGGCGAACCCGTCGAACACCAGGCAGTGCACGGTCGGGTTGCTCACCCGGTCCGGATGTTCCTGAGAATCGAGCTCCACCCATCGCCTCCCGAACCTGAAATCCACCACATGAACGACCCCGCAATTTGTCTTCCGGAGATCAGGAAGAAAAGCGGGTTCACTCCAAATCGTGGCTGCCGCTACGGCAGGGTGTAGCTGAGGCATCCCTCGACGATCCTCGCAGCCGAGGAGTACGGATGCGGAACTGTCGAAGTGGAGCTCTGGATGTGATGGACCCTGAGCCCCAGCCATCGAAGCACGTCGGCCACCAGCGCACGGTGGCAGCGCCACCAGAGCGCCTCGGCGCACATCACGGCGGTGCGCTGCCCATGGATCAAGGCCAGCAGCGCCTGCAGCCCTTCGGCGAAGGCGTCCGTCTCCATGTAATCGGCGTAGCCGCGGAAGCTGGCGCTCCGCCAGGCCGTATTGTGGGAGCCGGGGACAGGCGTTCGCCGGCCGCCCAGTTCCGGAAGCCATAGATAATCGATGTCGCGCGACCCGAGAGACTCAGACAGCGCCGTGCCGGCAAAGTGGGGCCACCGCCGTGAGGCCGGATAGCGGCGCACATCGGCAACGGCCTGGATCCCGTGAGCCTCCAGCAGCGCAAGAAACTGATCGAGCGACCGGGTCGAATGCCCGACGGTCCAGACATCGAGCTCATCGGTTGCCATCGCCGGATACTGGATCGAAGGTGACCGCGATGTTATTCCGCTTGTCCTCGAAGCCAGAGCGCGACCGCAACCGCTCCCAAGGCAACCACGAAGGCGAGACTGACGAGCATCGGGACGAACTCCGGGTAAGAGGTTCAGCGATCGATGGCGAAGACCAGGTGCTCGACGCCTGCGTGCAGGGTGGACCCTACGGGACGCATACCGATTCGTCTGGCGACACCCTGTGAGGGAAGATTTTCGGGACGGATCAGAGAAACCACCCGATCGAAATTGAGCTCGCCGAAGGCGTAGTCCCGGGTGGCGATGGCCGCTTCGGTCGCGAGGCCTTGACCCCAGAAGCGTTGCGCCAGCAGATAGCCGATCTCAGGCGTCGGTATCCCATTAACCTCCTGACGTAAGAGGCCCACCTGGCCGACCGGAATGAGCTCGACTCGCAGCAGTACCAGCCAGAGACCGTAGCCGTCCTTGGCGTAACGAGCTTGCTGGCGCTCAATCCAGCCAACCGCATCGGCACGAGTGTACCGTTTGGGATAGAACCGAGTAACCCCGGGATCCTCCAACATCGACGCAACGAAGTCGAGGTCCCCCGCGTCGAGCTCGCGGAGGAAGAGGCGCTCGGTCTGCAGCTTCCCCTGATCACATCCCTGCATGGGAGCCGTTCAGCCGCGCCGCTTGAAAAACTGGACGGCGCGCTCATGCTTCTGGGCCGCCGCACGGGTCTTGAAGGTGCCCAGGTTTCGGCGCTTTCCGGTCTTGGGGTCCTTCTTCCGGGAGTACAGTCGGTACTCCCCCGAAGCGAGCTTGCGAATCATCGATCCTTCCCTCCCTCCCGTGCTCCCGGGGGCCGGCGGCGCGATCGTGCGGTCCGTTTGCGCCGCGCGACATCGACCGCCTTCTCTACCCAGGAACGCAGGGCCTCGGCGTCCTCCAGAAGATCAGGAGGCACCTCATAATATTGCATCGTCTCGCCTGCCGGACCGCCAGGCTGGAACGGCCCCATCCCGCGAGCGATAAACTCTGGCCGATTCGAATCGTCGACCTTGAAGTAGAGTGTGTCTTCGTCGATCAGGGCAAAGAAGAGCTCGCCTGAATAGATGCCCACCCCACCGAACATGCTTCGCGCACGAATCCGGGGATCGAGTCGGGACAGCTGCTCGAGCACGAAGGTGCGGAAGCTCGGACTCACGCCCACAGCGGGCCCCGCTGTACTTGCAGTACCTCCTCAATCAAACGAACCGCTTCGAGCGCGGAGCCGGCCTCGAGCAGCCGCCCCGCGCCCTGCAGCTCGCGAAAGAACGCCGCGGCCGGAGGGGCTGCTGCCAGCAGGATCACCGGCTTTGCGGCCTTGAGGCCCAAGGCTACTTCAGACGCGGTGCCGGGGCCTTCGACGCCACAGGCGACCACCACATCGCTGGAAAGCACATTGATCGCGTTCCGCGCGTCGCCCATTCCGGTAAATACCGCCAGATCGACATCGGCTCCCACTCCCCCGGAGCTCGATGGCAAGATGCCAAGCGTCAGACTCCCCGCGACCTGTTTGGCGCCCGCGCACGCCGCAGCCATGACACCAACGGGCCGCCCTCCCGTGAGCAGGACCCAACCTCGCTCCGCGATCAGTCTGCCAAGCTCCAGGGCCGCGGCGTTAGTGCTCGCGCTCGCCTCACCCGACCCCATGACCCCGATAACGGAACGGCGCATCGACTCAGCGTGAGGTCCAGGCGCCGAGCGCGCGGCGGACCGTGACCAGTTGGCCGACGTGATAGGCGCTGTGGTCGGCGACCAGCAGCAGCTCTCGCAGATATGTCTGCCCGCTTCCGTGCGAAATCTGCGCGAACAGATCGATCTTGGAATCGGATGCCAGCGATTGGAGAGCCGCCCGATCGCGGCGAAACTGGGCGATGCTCTCATCCCAATCCGCCGGCTTCGGCGGAGCCGCGGAAGCGGGCCAGTAATCGTCGGGCCAGTGGAGCTCCCGATAGTTCGGATTGCGACAGAAATCAAGAATGTCGTGCTGGGTAAGCCGGAGATGCTCGATCAGCTGCCAGGGAGAGTAGGGCAAACCGGCCGGGGCCGCGCCTCGGAGTTTCGGCGGAACTCCCTCGACCGCGGCATCGAAGCTCAGGTGGGCATCTTCCCAATCGAGCAGCCTCGCTAGTTGGGCGCGTAGTGCAGAGTCTGACATTTGAGGTTCCCGTCTGTCATTCCGGTTCCCGGTCCACTCCACCAATGAGATCTGCCGCGTCCTGGGGAGTGAACCCGGCCTGCTCCAGCATGGCCTCGGTGCTGGGGCGGGTGAAGTCTTCTCGCCGAGCCTCGAAGATGAGCTCGAACGCGAGCGGCGCGTCCAGGCGCTGCTGCTGGCGGAGAACCCATCCGCTCTCGTCCACAAAGAGATGCAGGGCGTGTTCCAGGGACTCGAACATGTTCTCCCGCCAGAGATGATCTCGCGGATGCCAGAACCGAGAGATCAGGTTCTGGCCTGAAGGCCCCGACGACTGCGCGTCGAAGCCGCGAGTGACCACGACTACCAGGTGGACCCGCCCGGGGCGCTGGGACGGGAGCAAGCGCGGATCGGTCTGGACTTGAGGCTCCACCTCGAGTCGAGTTGACGGCGGCTCGGAGGGCGGCGGGCCCAAGGGGCGTTCCCATTCGTCAGGACAGAGCATACGGTGTCTCCCAGACGACGCCGGCCGTGCCGACGTGCTCTCGAAGCGAACGGTGCGGCAGACTACCTGGTCTCCCCCGGCCGGGGCCTGATGTTACGGGAGGCGCCGGCGACAACTGAGCGCGCCAGCAGGCCGGCCAGATCCGGGTCAGGGATCTCCCACTCGCTGCGGAGGCAGCTCACTACTCGTACCTCCCTCCCGGCCACAAATTCGAGCGCCACATTGGTTGCTGCTTCCTCCCGGCGCACGTCCGGACGGGCGCGGATCCGCCATCGCCGACCCTCCGAGTCCAGGTACTCTCTGTGCAGCATCCCATCCTCCACCAGCCATTCCAGTTTTTGAAATCTCAGTCCCGACCGGCCGCGGCCCAGCATTCCAGCTCGATGCGAGCCCCCAGAGCCAGGCCACTCGCGCCGAATGCGCTTCGGGCGGGCAGATGGCGAGGGAAGAAGGTGACGTAGGTCCGATTCATCGCGGGCCAGTCTCCCATGTCAGCCAACATCGCGGTGCATTTCACCACCCGGTCCATCGACGAGCCGCTCCGCTCCACCACCGCACGGACGTTCTCCAGGGCTTGCCGCGTCTCGGCTTCGATCCCGCCGGGCACCAACTTGCCGGCTGAATCGGTGCCCAACTGACCTGAGAGGTAGAGCATCGGACCAACCCGCACCGCCGCGGAGAACGGCAGGCGTGCCCCGCCCGGCATCGGGTGATACTCCACAGTAGAGCGGGCCAAGGGTGCGGGCTTGCAGCTCAGCGACAACACCAGTGCGAACGGGAAGAGCGTTCGTAATCCCATGCCGCCTCCAGGAGCAGAACCGCAGACCGTAGCTCGACCTACCCACAAGGCCAGAATCTTACTCCGACCCGAATGGCGACGCATCGGCACGGGGCAGTTAACAGCCGCGTGGCGGAGCCGTCTGGTCCACTGTCATCGACTGGATGGAACCCATGGCCCAGCCCATAATACTTCCAAGAACCGTCTTTCTGCCCTTGCTCAGTACTCTGGTGATCACCACAGCGTGTGCTTCCGGCCCTCCTCCAGGGTCGGTGTACATCGTGGATCGGCCTCCCCCGGATCGAGTCGAGGTCATCCCTGTGGAGCCTGGTCCCCGTTACGTCTGGGTCGGCGGCTACTGGGGCCGGGACCGTCAGGCCTGGAGTTGGGTGCCGGGGCGATGGGAGCGTCCCGAAGCACGGTACCACGCCTGGGCGCCGGGCCACTGGGCCCACAATCGTCGCGGATGGTACTACATCGACGGGCACTGGCGATGATATAGGCTACCCCCCCATCGCCAGTTCATGCCGGGTAAAGCTTCAGCACCTCGTTGAAAGCGGCGAACACAGCGGGATCCCAACAAGCGAACACGACGCGTTCAAGACCCGAGCCTTGCCTCAAGTGACGCTGCACCGTACCCAGCGCGACGTGGGCCGCTTCGTCCGCCGGGTAACCGTAGATGCCACAGCTGATCGCCGGGAACGCAATGCTGCGCACCGCGTGACGTTCCGCGAGCTCGAGGGAACTCCGATAGGCCGACTCGAGCAAGTCCGGTTCTCCCTGGCCTCCTCCACGCCATACCGGTCCGACCGCGTGGATCACATAGCGCGCGGCCAAATGATATCCCTGGGTGAGCTTCGCCTGGCCCGTCGGGCACCCTCCCAGCGTCCGACACTCGGCCAGAAGCTCCGGACCCGCGGCCCGGTGGATGGCACCGTCCACTCCGCCACCGCCGAGCAGCGACGAGTTCGCTGCATTCACGATGGCATCCACCAGCAGCGTGGTGATGTCGACTCGGTCAATGATGATCTGGCTCATTGGGCCCGGCGTTATGCTTCGAGTAGGAAGGATCGAGAGGTGTTCAATGTATAGTGCTCGCCGACTTACCCCTGGGCTTCTCATGTTGCTGGCTGCCTGCGCAGGCCACACGGCCAAGGGACCGTCCCCTGAAGCGCCGGCTCAGCTCACCGTAGATAATCGATCCTCGCTGGATATGGACCTCTACGTCCGCCGGCGGGACCAGCAGAGCCGCCTGGGCTTCGCCCCGGCCAACCAGAAGACCGTCTTTGCGCTCCAGCCCGTCCTGACCGGAGGCCCTGGGCTGATTCGGCTTGTGGCTCGGCCGGTGCGTGGCGGCGGTGAACCGGTGGTGAGCGATCTGATGCAGGTGGGGGCCGGTGACCGAATCGACTGGTCCATTCCTCCTCAATAAGCGGAGGCACCGCCACGTCGGTCGGGACCTTCACCACAGCCCCAGCAGCTTCCACCAGGCAAGGCCGCCGAGGGTCCAGATCGACAGGTTGACGAGCGAGGCCAGGAACCCGACCCTCCACCAGGCGCGCTGGGAGACGTAGCCGGGGGCGAAATAGATCGGACCCGGGGTCGTCCCGTAGTGGGTGAGCGAGGCCATGAGGTTGGAACAGTACGCCAACAGAAGCACCGCGAGCCTGTGAGGGGCGCCGGAACCGAGGATCACAATAAGAAAGGGAAGGAACATCGCGGTCGCGTGTGCGGTGATGCTGGCAAAACCGTAGTGGCTGTAGAAGTAGACCAGCAGCAACCCCCCGAGTGCGATCCACCAGGGCAATCCCACCGTCAGGCTTGCGGCCGTCTCCGCAAACCTCTTGGGGATCTCGGACCGGCCCAACGCCCCCGCCAATCCCACCAGCCCCCCGTACCAGAAGTACACATCCCACCCCGCTCGCTCGGTGACGACGTCTTCCCAGGTTAGCACGCCGGCCACGAGCAGGATCGCCGCCCCCAACAGGGCGACGATGGCTGGATGGATACCGTGCCACCGGCCGGTGATCCAGAGACCGGTCAGCAGGATGAACACGACGAGCACCAACTTCTCCGAGCCGCTCATTGGGCCCATGCGAGAGAGTTCGGACTGCGCCATTGCGGTGGCCGCCGGCGTATGCGTCACCCCCGGCGTGAGATTGCGATAGACCAGCAGAGGCACGCAGGCCAGCGAGAGCAGTCCTGGCACGATCGCGCCGATGGCCCACTCGGCATAACTGATCCCCACGCCGGTGGCCTGCTCCGCGAATCGGGCGATCAACGCGTTGGAAGCCTGGCCGGTGAGGAACATCGCGCAGATGACCACGTCTGCCTGATACAGCACTGCCATGAGAAAGGTGCCCAACCGTCCCGCCGTCGGCCCCGGGTACGAGTCGTAGGCCTCGGCGGCGCTCCTGGCGATGGGGAAGATGATGCCACCCGCGCGGGCGGCGTTGGAGGGAATACTCGTTGCCAACGCGAAGTCGGTGGCGATCAGAGCATAGGCCAGCCCCAGGGACCGCCTGCCCAGTAGCCGAATGAAATGGAGGGCGATCCGCCGCCCGAGACCGGTCTTGATCATGCTGCGGGCGAAGAAGAAGGCGCCCAGCACGAGCCAGACGATCGGGTCGGCGTAGCCTGCCAGCGCGGTTTCGGCTGACAGAACGCCGAGCACCGCCGTCGTCACCACTCCCAGGAGGACCATCGCTCCACCCGGCAGCGGCTCCATGATCAATCCGACTACGGTTGCGCAGAAGATGGCAAACAGACGCCAACTCGCGACCGTGATACCCAGGGGCGGAGGAAGGAACGCGATCACCACTCCTGGGAGCAGAACCAGCATCCACCGGAGCAGGCCACGGGGGCTGGCGGCCATCAAGCTGGGAGCGGCGTCAGGTGGGGTTCCGGCGCGATCGTTGACGGAGGAGGGTCAGCAGCATGCCTCCCAGATTCGCACCCGCACAGGTCGCGCCCGCCACGATGAGGCCGCGCGCGGCGTGTCGAAGCACGGTGAGGTAGTGGACGTCGACCACCACCAACAGGAGCTTCAGGCTGAGGAGGGCCGCCGCGGCGGAAAAAAACAGCAACTGAAGCAGCAGCAGAGGCCGATAGCCCATCCCGGCATAGAGCCAATACAAGGCAAAGGCCACCAGAAGCCAAGCGAGGAGACCGGCTCGACTGCTCTGCCCCAGGGGGAGCTCCCGCACCAGCGGCACGACCAGGAGGCCAAGGACGGCGAGCATGAAGAGCAGGCGAGCGCTGGCTCGCTTCAGTTCACCAGGTGTTGCGTCCTCTGCGGTATGTTGGGCGGGTCCCGCCATCCGCGTTCCCCTTGGTCGTCAGTTTGTGCTGCTCTCTTTGCGGTCCGGCGCCGCCGGGAGCCGCACAACATACCGCCAAATCCGGGACCTCGGAACCGGCGGCAGCATGCGCGCCAGCATGTCGGGCGTGAACGGCTTCCGCAGAAACGACGTCCCCGACTCTGAGACGCCGTGGCGTACAATCGCGTCGTCCACCTGGGGCATGACCACGTCGGTCAGGAGGAGATGGATAGGGCCCGAGTATCTGGTAACGAGCCGGAGCGCCCCCGGGCGTCCGCCGCCGCCAGGAGACTGCAACGCCAAGCTGCCAGCCGATGACTCCGCCGAGCCAAGGCAGCATGGCGAAGGCACCCGCGCGCCGGCGTAGGTTGCCTGGATCCACGAAATCCGGTCCGAGTCAGGAGCGCCCAGTGTCACGGGCAGTTTGGGAATTACTTCATGCTAGGATAACGCATTGTCGACGCTGGGGAAATCCGCGGCAGCCAGACCGGCGGCAAGGTCAGGCCCGTCGCCGCGAGAACCAGTAAACCGGCATGCCCGCCAGGATCAGGATCGCGCCCTTGAGCGCATTGCCCGGGTTGGAGGCGATGGACCCGATCACCACGTAGAGGGCGGCGAGCATGAACAGGAAGACGGAGAATGGAACGAACGGGGTGCTGATTGCCGGGGGCGGCGCACCCGCGATCCGATCACGCCGGCGGAACACCAGAAGGGTCGACGCAGCCAGGCCGAAGAAGATCCAATCGCCGAAGACGACGTAGGCCGCGAGCGCTTCGTACTCTCCGCTGTAGACCAGGGCCAGCGCCCAGATCGCCTGAACGATCAGGGCCACTGATGGAGTGCGATACTTGGGATGGAGCCTCGCCATGGAGGGGAAGAAGAGTCCGTCGCTCGCCATGGTCTGATATACTCGGGGTGTCACCAGGATGACCAGGTCCAGGAATCCGAAAGTCGAAACGGCGATCGCGAGGGCTATGAAGGTCGTGCCGGCAGGACCGACCAGCCGGCCCATGGCGTCTGCAGCGGGCGCGGTGCTGGCAGCCAGTCCCTCGGCGCCAAGGGCACGTAGATAGGCGATGTTGGCCAGGACATAGACCATGACCACGATCGCGACACCGATCACAATGGCGCGGGGAAGGTTCCGTTCGGGATTCCGGATTTCTCCGGCAATGAAATTAGTCTGCTGCCATCCCCCGTAAGAAAAGAGGACTGGGACCAGCGCCGATCCGATCGCCAGGGTGAGCGAGCCTTGGGGAGCGGGTGGCGAGGCCGGCCCCAGCGGCCCGCTCCCCCCAACCAACAGGCCGACCAGAATGAGAACGCCGAGGGCAGCCAGCTTGAGAACGGTGAAAATGTTCTGGGTGATGGCTCCAGGTTGAACCCCGACGTAATTGATGCCTGTCAGCACAACCACCGCACTCATGGCCAGGGGAGCAGTGGCGCGCACATCCAGATCGGCGAGCGCTACCACGTAGTTGGCGAAGGTGATCGCCACTGCGGCTATGGCCCCGGTGGCGATGACCAGCAGCAGAGACCAGGCGTACAGGAATGCGGGAAGCGAGCCATAGGCCTCTCGGAGGTAGACGTAGCCACCTCCGGCCTCCGGTCGGCGGGCGCCAAGCTCGCTGAAAATGAATGCCCCGGTCATCGCGATGGCCCCGCCGAGCACCCAAACGGCAAGCGTCAGCGGTCCGGTGTGAACCAGGCGAGGGACGACCGAAGGATTGCGAAAGATGCCGGAGCCGATGATGCCGCCGATCACCATCATCACGCCCGAGAAGAGGCCAAGACGGCGGAGGTAGGTGACCTGAGACGGCACAGGCGCTGAGGTTAGACCGGTCGTGAGAGGTCTTAGGAGCGGCCCTGCCCTACCGGCCGCAGAGAGCGCGCCACCAGGCCCAGGCCCGCGGCAAGTAGCCCGAGGATCATGAGGGTGTCGAACAGAGAGGTCGGCTGAAAATAGATGTGAAGATTGGCGATGATGCCGGCCAGAATGATGACCGCTCCCGCGCCGGTTAGTATCCAGCCCAGGACCGAGCGGCCATCGAAGAACAGCAGACCGATGCCCCCCAGGAGCGGCAGCAGGGAGAGGCCGAAAGCGTTGTATCCCCAGAGAGTCCAGTAAGCGCTACCGACGGTCACCCGGGTCAGCAGGAGATATCCGCCGGCAACGACCATCGCTGCGCCCACGAGAAATGTGCCCAGACCGCCGGGGGTGCCGCCCGCTCCTCTGGTCATGCGCGCCGCCTCCTCACCCAGGAAGTTTGGCCGAGCGAATCTGCTCGACGTCCACCACTCGAATGCCGTCCGGACCGAGCTCTACTGCAGCAATGAGCGCACGGATCATCTGCGGTCGGGTCACCAATCCCAGACGCCGGGCGCCGTCCCTTGTTGCCGGGAGCCACCGCAACGCAGCGTAGAGCGGCACCAGGAGGTAGGGCCAGCGATGGCCCGGACCGAGCACATACCAGGGGCGGACAAACGTCGCGGGAACCCCACTGGCACGGATCAAGGCTTCGCCCTCTTGCCGGACGGCCACGTAGGCGCGCATGACGGGTGCCGGCTGGGCGACGCTGACATACACCAGGTGAGCTACCTTTGCCTGGATCGCGGCGGCGACGGCGGCGCCAATGGACGCCAGGTCCACCGCACGGAACTCGGCTGCCTTGGCCGGGCTGGGTCGCGGAGTGCCGACCAGATGCACCAACGTGCCCGAAGGCGAGATCTGGGATGCAAAGCTGGAGGCGTCCAGCGCGTTGCCCGGTACCGGCACCGCACCGATTGGTAGTCTGCGCTCCGAGCCGGGCCGGACCAGCGCCCGCACCGCATGGCCGCGAGCGAGCAGCTCGGCTACCAGTGGGCGCCCGAGATACCCGGTCCCGCCGGTCACGAAGACCTGGCGACGCATCATGCGAAGCTCACCCTGGCAGCGTCGACGCGCAACCAGCGGGCAGGTGGCATGGTAGACTCCGGGTCGTGTCGCTGACTAGTTTATCAAGTCAGGAACCAGCCGTGGAGAGCCATTATGCCGACTTACGAATATCGCTGCCGCGAGTGCGGAGAAGTCTTTGATCGGGTGGAGCCGTTGGCGGCTCACGGGCATGGGATGCCCGCTTGCCCGAGCTGCAAGAGCAAAAAGGTCGAACAACTGCTGACTCCATTCTTCGCGAAGACCGGCCGGAAGAGCTGAAGCACATCGCCGGCGGCTCCCTGCCGGCGACTCAGCGGACGATCCTCGATCCCAGGCCAAGCAGGAGGTCGCTTGTGCCCGGGGTTGCATGTGATGTAACCGTGGTTACACTCTACATTGATGACCGCCCTCTCCTGGGTCCTGCTCTCTACCCGTCTGCCGCGAGAGCCTAGCAGGCTGCGGCTGGCCACCTGGAGGCGGCTCAGACGGCTAGGCGCCGTGTTGCTGCATGATGCCCTGTGGGTCCTACCGGACGATCCCCGCACGCGCGAGGCCTTCGAATGGCTGGCGCAGGAGGTCGAGGAGCAAGGCGGCAGTGCCTATCTCTGGGAGGCCGCCGGTCTCTCCCAGCTACAGGATCGCCGGCTGCTCGACCAGTTCCGCCGGGAGGCGGATGCGCGGTACACCGAGATCGCCGACTCGGCTCGAGCCATCCGGGACGCTACCCTCGGGGGGCGCCGTCGCCGGGTTCGGCGGCCTGCCCTGAACGCTCTCAACCACGCCTTGCGCCAGTTGCGCGGACTCGAGCGCGCCCTTCGGCTGGAGCGTCGACGGGACTACTTCCGAGCACCTGCCCGAGCAACCGCGTCCGCCACAGTGGATGAAGCCGTAGCCGAGCTTCGCCGGTGGTCTACCACACCGCACGGGAGCGCCGCGCATGCTGTGGGTGACTAGGCCCCGTCCGCACATCGATCGCACCGCGTGTGCCTGGTTGATTCGACGTTTCATCGACCCAGACCCGGCCTTCGGCTTCGCCCTCGACGCCGAGGGCGCGCTTGCCATGGGCGGTACGCCGTTCGACATGGTGGGCGTGGACCTCGGTCATCATGAAGGCCGCTGTTCCTTCGAGACCATCCTCCATCGGTACAACCTGACCCAGCCCGCGTTGCATGAGATTGGCGCCATGGTTCACGACGCCGACCTCGACGACGAGAAGTTCCGCTCGCCGGAGGGACCCGGCCTGGACGCGATCGTGCGCGGGCTGGGTCTGGTGATCCAGGATGACCACGAGCTGCTGGCGATGACCGACCGGCTGTACGATGGGCTCTACGCTTGGGTCCGACGGACGCTGCCATGACGGCGAGCCGGTCAGCCGCCAGGGAGCGACTGGCCAGCGCACTCGGTCTGGAGCGCAACACCGCGGCGGTCGTGGCCGCGATGTTCCTGATGGCGCTGGGGGAGAACCTCTGGCGACGGTTCATCCCCAAGTACCTCGAAGCACTCGGGGCGCCGGTGGTGGCGATCGGGGCGTACGGCAGTACTGAGGACCTGTTCGACGGGCTCTATCAGTACCCCGGGGGGTGGGTGGGCGACCATTACGGCCGGCGCCGGGCGATGCTGCTCTTCGTGAGCCTGGCGGCGGTCGGCTATGCGATCGTTGCCATTGCACCGGTCTGGCCAGTCGTCTTCCTGGGCCTGGTCTTCGTGATGTGCTGGACCAGCATGGCGAGTCCGACGCTCTTCGCCGTCATCGGCGACGCGCTCCCTCGCGAGCGCCGGGCACTCGGGTTCTCGGTGCAAGCCATTTTGCGGCGAGTGCCCGTGCTGGTCGCGCCGACCTTGGGAGGGCTGCTCATCGTGGCGCAGGGCGTGCGCTCCGGAGTCCGCCTGGGGCTCGTCGTGTCGATCGCGCTAGCCGGCACGACGCTGCTCGTCGTGCGTCGGATGCGGCTGGAGCTTCCCGGCCCGGCGACCTCGGGTGCCATTGGCGACGTATGGCGCTCGCTCCCCACGCCGCTGCGACGGCTGCTGCTCTCCGACGTCTTCATTCGCACCTGTGACGCCATGGTCGACGTCTTTCTGGTGCTCTATGCGGTGAACGTCGTGGGCATAAACCCTCCGGCGTTCGGGCTGCTCATTGGCGTGCAGATGGCGACCGTCATCCTGTGCTCTCTGCCGGCCGCACGCCTGGCCGACCGATTGGGACGCAAGCCGTTCGTCGTCGCCACTTTCCTTGCGTTCACCTGTTTTCCGCTGGCCGTGGTCGCAGCTCACTCGTTTGCCAGTCTGGTGGTCGCGTTCGTAGTGGGGGGACTGCGTGAGATCGGGGAGCCGGCCCGAAAGGCGCTGATCCTGGAGTTCGTCCGGTCGGATCTCAGGGCGCGGGGCGTGGGTCTCTATTACCTGATCCGCAGTGTAGCCATCGCGCCGGCTGCCACCCTTGGCGGTCTCTTGTGGAAGGTCACTCCTACCCTGCCTTTTCTCATGGCCGGAGCGATCGGTTTGGTGGGCACCGTAGTGTTTGCGATGACCGTCGAGGAGCGGCACGCGGGCTGAGAGCTCAGGTCTCCGCCCGCGTGATCCACTTGCCCACCTTGGGCGCCTCATACCCGGCGAATTGGGCGAGCAGGTCCGCGGGCGACGTGGCCAGGAGCAGCATCGCCCGATGGGCCGGTCGGACGAAGCCCGCCGTAACCAGATGATCGAGAAATTGAATTAACAGACCGAAGAAGCCATCCACATCCAGCAGACCGCATGGCTTTCGGTGGAACCCCAGCTGGGCCCAGCTCCACACCTCGAACAGCTCCTCCAGAGTACCAATCCCGCCTGGCAACGCGATGAACCCGTCGGCCAGCTCCGCCATCAGAGCCTTCCGTTGGTGCATGGAGCCGACCACTCGGAGCTCGGTCAGTCCGCGATGCGCGATCTCCCGGTCAATGAGGGCCTGAGGCATGACGCCAATAACCTGGCCCCCGGCGGCGAGCGCCGCGTCCGCCAAGGCACCCATGAGACCCACTCGGCCGCCGCCGTACACGATACCGATGTTCCTCTGGGCCAGCTCGTGGGCCAGCTGCACCGCAAGCGCGGTGTAGCCCGACTCTCGGCCCGCGCTGGAGCCGCAGAAGACGCAAAGCTTACGCATCCCTCCTCATTTCGTCTCCACCGTGTAGATCTTTCCCACGATCCACCAACGTCCCTGGATCCGCAGGAGTGAGAGGTAGTCGGTGTAGCGAGAGCCGGGGTACTCCTCGATCACCTTGACCGAGGCCGCGTCGCGCGCCAGATCGAGAGCCGCCATTCTGAGTGCACCTCGCTCTTCTTTCCCGACGCTCCCGCGAAAGCTGGCGTACCACTGTTGCTGGGTGAGCTCCCCGAGTTGTCCATCCTCCTGTACCCAGAAGAGTCTCGCCTGAGGCCAGAAGGCGTGCTGCAGACTGGTTGTGTCGTTGAACTTGAGACCGTGGAGGTACTGCTCCACCACCCGGCGAATCGGATCCGTCGCCGTTGCCGTCTCGGACTGCGCCGGGAGATCGCGGCGCAGCAGGCTCCCCAGGATGAGACAGGCCCCAAGCAGCCGGGGGATCATGAAGCCTTGCGCTGGATCACAACGCCTCCCGGAGCGAGTGAGTTAGACGCCCTGACGAAAGCTTCGCTGTTTGGTGTACGCCGGACCGGCCGCCGACTCGAGAATGTTCCCGGCAAGTCGTAGCGCAGCAGCGCAGACCCGGCCATCCTCATCGAACGACGGATCGTAGGCGGAGAGCGTGGCGGCGCTGATCGGGAGTGCCTCACCGATTGCGGCCACGGCACGCTCGAGCTGGGCCAGGGATATGCCACCGGGCGCGGCGTACTGGTTCACCCGGCCGACTGAGGGGTCTAGTACGTCGAGATCGAGGTGCAGATAGATCCCGTCAACTTCTCCGGAAAGGCCACGGGCAGCGGCGGTGACCGCGGGCCGAACGTCGGCCGGTGCCGTGACGGTCACGGCCGAAGCGGCGAGTGCCTCTTGCTCCAACGGATCGAGGTCGCGCGCGCCCAGGAGATGTACCCGATGCTCGGGCACCGGTTCGAATCCCGGTACCCCTTTGGCCAGCTCCCGCCAGCATCGTCCGGTCAGGATGGCCAGCGACATACCATCGAGGAAGCCCCCGACGGTGGTCTCCGGGGTATTGAAGTCGCCGTGAGCGTCGAACCAGAGCACACCAGTCCGGCCACCGAGCCCGGCAACGGCGCCGACTGCGGTATTACAGTTGCCCGCGAGGATGAGTGGAAAGCGCCCCGTTGCTCGGGCCTGGCGGACGGCCTCGGCGAGCGGGCGCATCAGACTGAACGCGGACTCGATCTCCGCATGCCAGCCGTCGGGCAGCTCAATCACTCGTGAAAGTACGTCATGGCCCTTGGCACGCAGGCTCTGCTCCAGACCACGGGCAAGGAGCCGCTCGGGTCCGGCCCCCATTCGCCGGCCGCGCTGGGCCGAGTCGTACGGTACTGCGAGAAGCTGGACTTGCATGTCTCTCAAGATACCTCGACCGGCAGGGCTTAAGCTGATTCGTGATTCTGGTCACCGCTCCGTGCGCCAGAGTGGTCTAACCTCCCCATGCGCTATGAGCACTGCCCATTCCATCCCAGGACCCGCGGCCGCCGGCATGATCACGCTCGGCGGCGATCTGACTGTCCACCGCATGGGTTTCGGCGCTATGCGGCTTACGGGTCGAGGGATCTGGGGACCACCTCCAGATCCGCGAGAGGCACTGCGGGTTCTCCGCCGCGCGGTCGAGCTCGGCGTGAGCTTCATTGATACGGCGGACTCTTACGGCCCACATGTCTCGGAGCGGCTGATCGCGGAAGCTCTCCATCCCTACCCTGAAGGCCTGGTGATTGCCACCAAGGGTGGTTTCGAGCGGCCCGGCCCTGGTCAGTGGATCACCAACGGACGCCCCGAGTATCTGCGGCGGGTACTCGAAGGAAGTCTCGAGCGCTTGCGACTCACCCGGATCGACCTCTACCAGCTACACCGGATCGATCCCAAGGTGCCCGAGCAGGAACAGTTCGGGGCTCTCCACGACTTCCAGCGAGAAGGGCTGGTCCGCCAGGTGGGCCTGTCGGAGGTCTCGATCGAGGAGCTGCAGCGCGCCCGAGCCGTCCTGCCGATTGTGTCGGTGCAGAATCGGTACAACCTGAGCGATCGCAAGTGGGATGGCATGGTCGACTACTGCGCCCGGGAAGGCCTGGCCTTCATTCCCTGGTTCCCGCTGTCCGCCGGCCGGCTGGATGACACGGGGCCGTTGATGCAGATCGCTCAGCGACGAGGGGCAACCGTGCATCAGGTGGCCCTCGCCTGGTTGCTCGCCCGATCCCCGGCAATGCTGGTCATCCCGGGCACATCGTCGGTGGCGCATCTAGAGGAGAACGTGGCGGCCGCGGAGCTGCGCCTCTCCCCGGATGACCTCGCCCAACTCGGATGATTACTTGGGTGTCTTGACACCCGCCGAATCGGCCGCGCGAAGAAATTCCCGCACTGCTTTAACGTTTTCGTCGGGTGCGTCCCAGGGGGTCATGTGGGCCGCGCCGGCCAGGACGACCGCCCGGGCACCTGGAGTGAGCCGGGCGAAGCGCTTGATGGTGGGTGGGTCGGCTTCGTCGAACTCACCCACGGTGTACAGCGTCGGGACCGCGATGGTGGGCAGCATCCCGGTGGCGTCGTACCGCCTGAGCGTACCAGTGATAGTGAACTCACTTGGGCCCTGCATGTAATTGTAGATGTCCTGGTTCGCCGTCCGGATGAGGCTGTCCAGGTCCGACGGGACCGGCGACCGCCACACGTACTTGCCATAGAATTCCGCCAAGGCCGCCTGATAGTCGGGCGCATCGAACCTGTGCTCCGCCTCCCGCAGCCGGATCGCGCGCTGGGCGGAATCCGACAACGTGTGCACCAGACGTCTCGCGTTCCGCTCCCATGCGGGAATATCCAGGGCGGCGCTTCCCAGGATCAGGCTCGCAACATGCTGGGGATAGGATCGGTAGTATTCCACGGCCAGAATGGTTCCCCAGGAATGGCCGAGGAGGTGCACCTTCTGGTATCCAAGGTCTGCCCGAAGCGAATCGAGCTCGTGAACAAAATGCGGGATGGTGAAAAGGGTCGTGTCGCTGATCCGGTCGGACTTCCCGCCACCCAACTGGTCGTAACGGACCACGGGACGATCGTTGCCGAGTGCTTCGAAAGCCTTGAGATAAAAGCTGGAATAGCCCGGCCCACCGTGCAGCAGAATCACCGGGGTCCCGGTTCCGGTCCCCGAGATCTTGTACCAGATCCGACCTCCCGGCACCGCGAGGTACGCTTCACCCGGAAGTAGCGGATTCGCCGCACTATCCCCAGGCGCACTCGCGGCCGCAGCGGTGCGGGGAGAGGAGGGCTTCTCGTGGCATGCACTGACCGCGCAACCCAGAAACATCAGCCAATACGACGGTCGCGCCCATTGGCCTCCACCCTGAGCCCCGGTTGCTCCTACTCCGGCGATGACTCTTTCGGCCGCCATGCCGCTACCTCTTGAGAAGAGAATCTGGACCCCGGCTCGATTTCCCATCGGCCCGGATATCGAGTGACAAAGCCCATCGAGTTGACCTCGAGGTCGCTCCCAAACGAGCCGTCCAGTGTCTCATAGCGATACGAGGTCTCGCCCGTGCGGCGATAGATCTGGGCGAGGGGTTCCAAGGTGAAGTCGGGAAACTGGAGCCACGCTGCCTTGGCTTGGGCTTCCTGTCCTGGAGCTAGGCGGAGACGCCGAATCGGAATCAGATTGGTTGCAGGACTGAACCCGAGATCGAGATCGACACAATCCGCCACCCCAGGACACGCCTTTCCATTTCGTCGCCACTGGCCGATGGGACCGGCGAGCAACTCCACCTTGGCATACTGGGACCCCATCCATCCGCTGACCCGAGCGTGAAGCGTACGCCACGAAGCGTCACACACGATCAGGTATTCCACCCGGCAAGGGTGTTTCTCCTGGGCGAATGCTGCGCTGCCCATGAGCTGCCAGAAAGGATCGTGGAAAACCAGCCTCGCGGCTTCGTGGCCGGGCTGATCTAATCGCCGCCACAGGATGCAGCTATCGGGCACGGTTCCTCATCCATAGAAGGCCCGGCGTCCTCCGAGCCGGGGATTCGGGCAACCGTCTCACGGCACCTCCCGACTAGGGAACGTAACGCGCCACGGCCATGGCAATTGTCCCAAGCAGGAGGAGTATCGCGACCAGCCGGGCCGCGCCTCGCATGCGAGCCTGAAGCCGCTGGATCTCGGCGAGCTCCTCGGCGGTCGGCGGCCCTCCTCTGGCTTTGATCGCGGTGCCCAAGGCAGTGAGCCGCCTGCTAGCCGGAGCACTCGTCGCCATACCGACGACTCCGCCCGCGATGCCGAGCATGGCCCCCAGTCCGAAGACGGTCCCGGGCCCCGATCGCATCCAGGCTGACTGAAATCCGGCCGAGTCTTTCCAGTAGAGCCAGATGCCCGACAGGATCACGAGGATCATGGCGATCATCAGGCGCACCGGAAGCCGCCGGACCTGTATTAGGTGCTCCATGACTGGCCCAGCCGCCGGGCCGACCGCTTGCAGTGTCGGCAGTAGAATGCCGGCCACGAAGATGGCGGAGCCGACCCAAAATACCCCAGCGACGATATGAATGATTCGAAGAACGGCCATCAGTGTTGCATCACTCATGCTTTCACCCCTGGCTCCCAGATCTCATTGGTTCAATCGATGCCGGCCGCACGCCTGGCCTTCCGCTCCAGCGGCAGCAGCGCCCGATAGATGAACCGGTGCACCGGCACATCCACTTCCAACTGTCGCCCTAAGCGCACCACCGCCCCGCTTTGCGCATCGAGCTCGGAGGGGCGACCATCGATAATGTCCCGCTGCATCGACGTAGTGCCTTCAGGCGGAAGCCCGTCAATGAAGCTCAGCGTCGTGGCGACGATATCCTCAGGCAGTGGAATTCCCCAGCCTAGCGCAACCCTATGAATCTCCTCCATTGCCTCGATCAGCATCCCCCTGGTTTCCGGGTGAGAGCGAATCTCTCCTAAGGGGAGCCGGGTCACGGCTCCCATCCCGCTGAGAGAGGCGATGAACAGAAACTTGCTCCACATCGCGACCTGAATATTGGCGGGAATCTCTGCCCGAACGCCTTGGGCACGGGTAAGCGCCTCTCGGAGTTGCTCGGTGCGCCCGCTGGGCCGGTCGTCCAGCTCTCCGAACGCGATGTAGGGCTCGACTCCGGGATGGCGAATGTGCCCCGGAGCGCTGACCAACGCGATCACCCGGCAGAGCCCGCCCAACACGTAGCCTTCGCCCACGACCTCCGCCAATTGCTGCGGCGCCTCGATGCCGTTCTGCAGCGGCAAGACCATCGTCCCTTGCTTGAGCAGCGGGCGCATTGTCTGGGCCGCAGTGTTCACCTGCCACGCCTTGACACCGACTAAGACGAGGTCCACCGGATCGACCGACGCCGGTGTATCGGTCGCAGCCGCCGGCTGGATGAGGAAATCTCCAGCCACGCTGCTCACGTGAAGACCCTGCTCGCGAATGGCGGCCAAGTGCGGCCCCCGAGCGATGAAGACGACGTCCTCGCCGGCCTGGGCCAGCCGGCCGCCGAAGTAGCCCCCCACGCCGCCAGTCCCGAACACGGCTATTCGCACCAATCAGCCTCGCCTGGAGCCGGTGGCGGTTGGTTCGTGTTCGCTCATCATCTGCTCGAGCCTGAGCTTCACACTGGGCCACTCGTCCAGGAGAATGGAGAAGTACACGCTGTCACGAACAGTTCCGTCCTCGTTGATCATGTGGCTGCGCAGCACACCTTCCTCCACCGCCCCGATTCGCCGCAGCGCCGCACGGGAACGCTGGTTGAGGGTACTGGTCTTGAATTCCACCCTCAGGCAATCCCACTCCTCGAAGGCGTGGCGCAGCATGAGGTATTTGGCTTCGGTATTGGCGGCGGTCCGCTGCCAGGTGCGGCCAAGCCAGGTCCAGCCGATCTCGACCCGACGATGGGCCGGGGTGGCGCCGTGAAATCGGGTGCTGCCGATGACTTGCCCCGAGGCCCGCAGAACCGTGGCGAAAGGAAGAGCCATCCCGCTCTGCTGCTCGGCAAGTGCCTGGGCCACGTAGCGCTCCATGGCGGCGGGGCTGTCC
>Ga0070696_100000225_pt1 | contig 34097 bp, 28 predicted proteins | sample KBSK1253metaG_FD_65474 | JGI IMG/M metagenome (GOLD analysis project Ga0070696, IMG submission 65474) | Corn, switchgrass and miscanthus rhizosphere microbial communities from Kellogg Biological Station, Michigan, USA - KBS K1-25-3 metaG | ecosystem: Host-associated > Plants > Roots >... | reverse complement strand
CCAATCGCAGCGAGCGACCATGAGAGAGCTACAACGGACGAAACCCGGGCGGGTCTTGGAGCTGTCGCTCTTTTTCTCTCTTACTTTCCTCGTCACCTGGGCGATCTGCGGAATATATATTCTGACTCCAAAGGCGGCGACCGCCATCTTCGGACCGATGAAGACCGGCTCACCGATTTTCTTTGCCGCCGTCTATGCGCCGAGTGTGTGCGCCGTTGTCCTGACGCTGATCCGAGAAGGACCGGCCGGGCTCCTCGCGATGGGCGCCTCGGCGATTCGCATCGCGGGCCGGTGGCGGTGGGTTCTTGCCGCGCTCCTAGGATATCCATTGTTGTGGCTGGCCGTCTCCATGATTCAGGCGCTCGCGACGGGAAAGTCACTGGCATCGGTCCCCTACGGCAATTGGTATGCAATTCTGCCGACGGTGATTCTGTCGGGATTCATTTTTCACGACGCGGGTCCCTTGGGCGAGGAACTTGGTTGGCGCGGCTATGCACTGCCGCGATTGCTCGATCTCATGTCGGCCCGCAAGGCGGCGCTCCTGCTGGGTGCCATCTGGGCGATCTGGCACGTGCCTGCTTTTTTCCTGGGCGGCCTGTCGCAATCGAAATTTCAATTCGGCAGTTTCTTCTTCGAAGTCATCGGGTTCTCGGTCTTCATGACCCTGCTGTTTATCCATACGCGCGGCAGCGTATTGTTATCGGGAATCATTCCTCACATGTGGTTCAACGCCGTGTCGAAGGCCGGCATTCATCCGGTAGGATGGATTACGGTGATCTTGGCTGCGGCACTCGTTCTTTTTGGCCGACGGTTCTGGCGTCCCTCTGACGCGAGCCTGGCTGAAATATCTTCCATCGAAGTCCAACAACAACGGAAAAAGCTATGATCGCCGACCACAAATTGAGCTGCGCACAGATGGCGGCGAAAATAGGGGAGGAGCTTGGCGTTTCGGATTGGTTATTGGTCACTCAACAATTGATCGATCGGTTCAGCGACTCGACCTTGGACCCGGATTGGATCCACATCGATCCTCAGCGGGCCGCGCGCGACACGCCTTTCGGCGGCACGATCGCGTTCGGCTTCTGGACTCTGTCGATGTTGACGCATTTTTCCCATCAGATCGGCATGTGGCCCAACGATGTCGAGTACGCGCTGAACTACGGACTGGAGCGAGTGCGTTGGGTGGCGCCGGTACCTATCGGATCACGTATCCGTAACCGTTGCCGCCTCGTCGGCTTCGAAGAGCGAGAGGCGGGCAAGTTCATGATTCGGACATCGAATACGATAGAGTTGGAAGGCTCGGAGCGCCCGGCGCTGGTTGCGGAGTGGCTGGGCCTGTTCTTGACCGCAGCGGGAGATTCGCCGCCGACTTCAATAGGCATTCGTGATGACCGGCGCCCTTGAGACACTTCGCGTCACGAAGATAGACGATTTTCTGGCGGAATGCGTGCGGGGCTCTGCGATCGCCTCCTATGCCGCGGCCTTGGTTGTCGACGGCGAAGTGGCGCTCGCCGCCGGAGGCGAACTTCGGGCCGGCATGGGTGAGCGCGTAGTCACGACGACACCTTTCCACATCTGCTCCTGTTCCAAGGCATTCACTGCGCTGCTCTTCGCCAGGTTGGTTGAGCGGCGACTGACGAGTTGGGACGCAGCGGTTGCGGACATCGTACCGGCATTCGAACTCCCGGACGCGTGGGTGAGCCGTCATGCGACCTTCCGTGATTTGGCCGGAATGCGCGTGGGCCTGCAACGCAACGGGATTGCCGAATGGGGTTTCCGGCCGGAAGCGCGGGTGGAGGAGAGGCTTGGCCGAGTCCGGTTCATGAGTTTCGATGCGCCTTTCCGTGACCGATTCTCGTATTCCAATCTTTGCTACATCGCGCTCGCGAAAGCCGCCGCCCAAATCTGCGGCCTGCCCGCTGAAGCATGTATTCGGGAGTTCGTCCTTCAGCCGTTGAAGCTCGCGAACGCCGGATTTCGCGGCACCGCTTGGACCGCCTTGCCGCACATGCCGATCGAGGGACGAATGACTCCCGTGCCCGAACTGACGGGCGACAACTCCCAGGGGTCCGCCCGGGTTTATCTGTCGGCCGAAGACGCGGCGCGATGGCTCCAGGCGATGTTGGAGGTGTGTCTCAAGGCGGTTGACGGCCAGGGTGGCGAGGCCGCCGAGATGTTTGCATGCCAGTCGCTGGTGCGTCCGAGGGTCTGCGCGAGACCGAGTCCTTCCGCGTGGGGCTACGGTTTTGGCTGGACTCTGGCCGAATATCGCGGTCGGCAGATCTTCAGCCACGGCGGCGGCGGCAGGGGATGGCGCGCATCGATGTTGCTCGATCCCGCCACGCGCGCCGGCGTGATGGTCATGCTGTCGCACGAGGGCGACGAGGCACAGGCACTCGCGCTCGACATCCTGGAACTCGCCAGCGGCCGCGTGCCCCAACGGCGGGAATCTTCCGGCCCGGCTGTGCCCGTCGAGACCGCGCTCAGGCCGCGAGAAGGTACTCTTCGCGCTCGCGACGTTCTTGGCGTGTATCAAGGAGCGGTCACCGGTCGCGTACGGATTTCGCAGGCCTCTGACTCAAGGCTGCATTTCGCACTGGACGATGCGCCGGCAATGAACGGGAGCCTCGATCCGCTGGGTGATGATATTTTCGAGCTTTGCTTCGATAGTATCGCCATGACGCGCATGCCGCATGATCCAATCTTCAAAATCCGTTTCGATCGAAACGAGAGCGGTGCCATCAACTGCGCATCCGACTACTTCGGCCAGCTCCGGCGGATCGATTGATGAACAAAGCCGCGTCGGCCCGATGCGAGGTCTCGCCGTCACGCTTGCAGATGATCGCTTACGCGTTGCCGACACTGCCGCTGGCCATCGTACTGTTCCCGGCGTATGCAATCCTGCCAAGTTTCTACGCACGCCATACACGCATTTCCCTGTCGACAATCGGTGTAATTCTCATCGCATCACGCATCCTCGATGCGGTGATCGATCCGGTAATCGGCCACCTGAGCGACAACACGCGCTCGCCGTGGGGATCGCGAAAGCCGTGGCTGGTGTTCGGCGCGATGATCTCGATGTTCGCGGTCTATCGTCTCTATGTGCCCGCACCGACGGTCGACGCCCTCTATTACGCCGCTTGGCTCGTCATTTTCTATTTTGGTTTCACGCTCATCGAGATACCGCACAAAGCCTGGGGAACCGACATCGCGCGGAACTATCTCGACCGATCAGCCATCTCCACGTACTTGGGCACGTCATTCGCGATAGGCAACCTCGCGTTCGCGGCCATTCCCTTTCTTCCTGATTTCGCCGGCCATGGCTACGACCCACAGACGCTTCGAGCGGTGGCGGTCATGGTGGTCATCGTTCTGCCGTTCTGCGTGGGCTTGGCGCTGTGGCTCGCGCCTCAAGGGCTGCCCGTCGCGGCTGTGAGGCCCAGTCTTCCCGTCCTGTTGCGGTCCGTTTCCATCAATCGCCCCTTCAGGCACTTCTTGTCGATCTTCGTGCTCGCCGGGTTTGGCCAGGGGATTTTTTACAGCCTCGTCTTTCTGCTCATTAGTTCCGTGGAGCGCCTCGGAGGGAGGTTTCCGGTCTTTCTGCTCGCCGATGCCGTCGCCACACTGATTGCCGTTCCGTTGTGGTATCAGATGACTGCGCGGATCGAAAAGCACCGCGCCTGGGCGGTTGGCATGTTCATCTCCGGTCTCGCGGTCGCCGCCATGGCGATGATTCCACCAGACCAGCGCGGCTATCCCGCTCTGTTGACACTGGTGATCCTGAGAGCCGTGGGCGGGGCAGTGATCTACGTTGCTCCCCACGCGCTGCTCGGCGATGTGGTCGACTACGATATTTTGAAGAGTCATACCAATGCGGCGGGAAATTACAACGCGCTGATGGCGCTGGTGACCAAGGCCAATGGCGCCGTCGGCGGCGGCCTTGGGCTGGTGCTCATCGGGCTCATCGGGTTCACACCGAAGGGGGACAACACGCCGCACGTGGTTATCGGTTTCAAGCTCATCGTTCTCATTCTTCCCGCCTTGCTTCTCGTGCTCTCTGGGGTGGCGGCATGGCTTTTCCCGCTTGACAGGCGGCGGCACGACATCGTGCGTCGCCGAATCCTCGCGCGCACGGAGTGCGCGGAACCATGAAAGTCTTCACCGCCGGATTCGGGACCGAGTGCAATACTTTCAGCCCCCTCTACCTCGGGCTGGAGGCTTTTCGTGAAGCCTATTTTTACGGCCCCGGGCAGCACCCTCGGCGGCTGACGGAAGTGTCCGCCCCGCTCTTCGTGCTGCGTGAGCGGCGTGACCGCCTGGGATGGACCGTGGCGGAAGGGTCCTATATTTTTGCTCTTCCGGGTGGCCGGGTGGGCAAGGTGACCTACGAGTTGCTGCGAGACCGGCTGCTCGGGGAACTGCAAGCCGCATTACCCGTGGATTTCGTTGCGCTTTCCCTGCATGGGGCCATGGCTGCGGTCGGCTACGATGATTGCGAGGGAGACATTCTCGATCGTGCTCGCGCGCTCGTCGGCGCCGATGTTCCGATCGGCATAGAGATCGATCCGCATGCCAATCTCTCCGTCGCCATGGTGGACGCCGCCGACATCATTATCGCGATGAAGGAATATCCGCATACGGATTTTCTGGAGCGGGGCGAGGAGTTGATCGACCTCTTGGAGAAAATGGTGCGTGGGACCATCGCGCCCGTGATGGCGGTTCACGATTGCCGCACGATCGGCCGGTTTCACACGTTCAGGGAGCCCATGCGCGCCTTTGTTGATGGACTTGCGCACCGGGAGCGTACGACGCCGAAGCTTCTGTCGATATCGCTCATCCACGGCTTTCCGTGGGCTGATGTGCAGGATATGGGCGCCAAGGTGTTGGCGATTACCGATGGCGATGCCGATCTTGCGCAGCAAATCGCCGCGGTCGTCGGACGCGAGGTTCATGCGATACGCCGGCAAGCGTATACGCCGGCGGTGCCAATCGAAACCGCACTGTGCGCAGCCATGCAGTGCGATCCGGGACCTGTGGTGATAGCGGACGTCTCGGACAATCCCGGCGGCGGAGCCGCAGGCGATTCCACCACCCTCTTGCGGGCCGTGCTGGAGAGCGGCGCCAGCGCCTGTCTTGGGCCGCTATGGGATCCCATGGCGGTACGCATCGCGTCGGCGGCCGGGGTCGGCGCACACATCACGCTTCGTCTCGGCGGCAAGGCGGCCGCAACCAGCGATGCACCGCTGGACGCTGAAGGCTTGGTCACTGCAGTTTCGGAGGAAGCGTGGCAGTCATGGGCCGGTACCCGGACGAGTCTTGGCGCGGCCGTCGCCTTCTCCGTGGGTGAGGTGCGAATTATTGTGTCGTCGGTCCGGGATCAGGCCTACAGCCCCGATCTATTTACGAATCTGGGCGTTGATCCCAGCGAGTGCCGTCTCGTCGTCGTGAAATCCGCTCAGCATTTCATGAACGGCTTCAAGTCACTGTCGCCGCGGATCATTCTCGCCGGCGGCGGTGGGGCGCTCGAAACCGATTTTCGCAAAATCGCCTATCGGAACATCGAGCGTCCGATGTGGCCGCTCGATGACGATACCACCTGAGAGGGGAGAGCGAACCCGTGTCCCTCACTGCGATGCCGCCCGATTTGCCTCGACTCAACGACTACGTCGAGTGGTACGCACGGGAGACGCCGGACGCCGAGGCGACTGTGACTCGCGACGAGCGATTGTCTTACCGACAGCTGAGCTTCGCGGTGCGCAACTGTGCGAGCGCCTTGGTGTCCTGTGGGGTCGGCCCTGAGGACAGGGTCGCAAGCTTGGCGGCGCCTGGTGCCGGTTATTGGGTCAGCCTCCTGGCCACGACCTCGATCGGCGCCATTTGGTGCGGCCTGAATCCGCGGCACACGGCCGAGGAACTCGACCGAGTCATTGCCCGCACTGAACCGAAGCTGGTGTTCGTCCAATCAAGCATCGAAGGACGGGATTACGGCAACTGGATGGCAGCGCTGCCCAAGGATGTTCGCCACGTTCCGTTGCAAGACGCGGGTGCCCACGCATTGAATGCGTTTACGGAAAGCCATGGCGTCGACGCGCAGCGGTTGAAGACCCTGCGGGAATCTGTTCGTTCTGAGGATGTTTGTCTCATCGTATTCACATCCGGCAGCAGCGGCTTGCCGAAGGGAGTAATGATCAGCCACCGCGCCCTGATCGGCGCGGCACGGGTCCAGCGCCGTCAATGGCCCGTAAAGCCCCTGCGCGTCCTCAATAATCTTCCGATCAACCACATCGGCGCGGTCGGCGATCTCGCCTGCTACACGCTCATTGGCGGCGGTGCCGGCATCTTTTGCGAACGGTTCAGTCCCGAGCAGTCGCTGCGGCTGATCGAGCAGGAGTGCGTCAGTGTACTCGGCCAAGTGCCGACCCAGTTCGAGTTGACTTGGCGGTCTGCCTCATTCGAGATCGAAGCACTCAAGTCCGTTCAACTCTTGTTCTGGGGAGGTGCTCAGGCATCGACTGACCTGATTCGCCGCGTCGCCGAAGTTGGCTGCCCCATCGCCACCTCCTATGGTCAGACTGAGACCGTAGGCTCGGTCACCTTCACCCATCCTGACGCTTCACTTGAGGAGCTCTCTCTTACCGTCGGCGCCCCGGTTATCCCCTATGCGGTTCGAATCGTGGATGAGGTGGGACACGACCAGGCGGTGGGCACGGGCGGAGAAGTGCAGGTGCGTTCTCCGTTCCTGATGAGCGGTTACTGGCGCGAGCCTGCTGCGACGGCGTCGGCCTTTACGGCCGACGGCTGGTTGCGCACGGGTGATGTGGGGATGCTCGGCGCTGATCGTCAACTGAGGCTGATCGGGCGTACCAGCGAGGTGTTCAAATCGGGGGGCTACAACATCTATCCGGCGGAAATCGAAGCGGCGCTGCTTGCATGTGCGGGCGTCGGCCAAGCCGCCGTGGTGTCGGTTGCAGACACGCTCTATGGAGCCATCGGGCTCGCCGGGGTCGTGCCCAAAGCCGGCGCGCAACTGGTGGCGGAGGATGTGCGGGCGGAGCTGTCGACCCGACTTGCCAACTACAAGATTCCTAAGAGAATCCTGGTCATCGCTGATCTTCCGAAGCTGGCGATCGGCAAAGTGGACAAGGGCACGCTGCGCGACATCCTCGCCGCGAAGCGCGTGAACTCGCCATGAAAGCGCCGTGCCGACACGCCATGCAGCGGCGGCATGGGCCGGCTCCAATCGGCATTGGTGAGTCGCGCGCATCGATAAGCATACTCATCCCTCGGCCGACCGTGCGTGCGGCGCCTGTGTTCGGAGTAGGGGCAAATGCTGGGTGTGCTGGGTGGAATGGGTCCGCTTGCGACTGCGGAGTGGTTGAGTACGCTTATCCGCGTTACGCCTGCAATCTGCGATCAGGATCACATTCCACTACTTGTCTATTCAGTCCCCCAGGTTCCCGATCGCAACGATGCCATACTCAGTGGTGGCGCCGATCCGGCCGCCGCTCTGCTCGAAGGAGTACGTCGGCTGGAAGCGGGGGGCGCCAGCGCGATAGCGATTCCCTGCAACACTGCGCACCACTGGTATTCGATTTTACAAGCCTCCACGACCCTTCCGATCCTGCACATCGTCGACGCGGTGGTGCAGGTGTTGGAGGAACGAGGAATTATCGGCCCCATCGGCTTACTGGCGACCACGGCGACCTTGAGCGCGCAGATCTACGAGAACCGCCTCCGTCTTGCAGGGAGGCAATGTCTTCATCCGGCGCCCGATCATCAGGCGGCGGTGATGCAGGCCATACGCGCGGTAAAAGCGGGCCAGCTCGCGGAGGCTCGCTCAGCGACGTGTGCCGCTGCGAATGCCCTCGTGGAGCGCGGTGCGCAAGCCGTGGTGCTTGCATGCACGGAGCTGCCACTGGTAGTGTTCGATTCATCCGAGGCTCCGTTTGTCGACGCGGGACGTGCCTTGGCGCAGATGTGCGTCCGATGGTGGATGGCAGCTTCGCGGGCGGATTCGCGGGCGGTGGCCCATGGACCTGACGTTGCTTGAGGATTTCCTGGCGATCGCGGCGACGAAGAATTTTTCCAGAGCGGCAGCCCAACGCCATGTTACTCAACCCGCATTCAGCCGGCGTATACGGCGCCTCGAGGAATGGGCAGGCGCAGTCTTGGTAGAGCGCGCTGCGAACCCGATGCGGCTGACTGCCGCCGGTCTCAAGTTCAGGGACGTGGCGGCGACGTCGCTCGCGGCAATTCGCGAATTGCGCGACGAATTTCGGCATGGGCAGTGCTCCGATGACCCGACGGTGATCAGTTTCGCCGCGCTTCACACGCTCGCAACGACTCTGTTTCCCGCCTGGATCAAGGCGCGCGAGGCACGCGTGGGGCCTATCAGGTCGAGCCTCGTTGCGGATAATTGGAGCGAATGCGGCGCCTTGCTGGCCGGCGGCAACTGCGATTTTCTCCTGACATACACTCATCCCGAAGCTCGGTTAGGGTTCGATGAATCACGTTTCTGGTCGCGCCACCTTGGTTGCGAGCGGCTGATTCCGGTGAGCGCCGGCTGCGGCGGGCGTCCGATCCATGAGTTACCCGGCAAGCTTGACGCTCCCACAGCCTATCTACGGTACGCCCCAGGCAGCCTGCTAGGCCGAGTGGCTCAGAGCGCGATGGATCGAGTGGAGAGTGCTCCAGCGGTCGACGTACGGTATGAAAATTCGATGGCCGAAGCGCTCAGGGCCATGGCGTTGCAGGGTGCAGGCGTTGCTTGGTTGCCGCTCGCGTCGGTGAGCGAAGATCTCGATGCGGGCACGTTGGTTGGAGCCAGCGTCGAAGATTGGAGCCTGGAAATGGATATTCGTATTTACCGGCGGCGAACGGGACTTTCCAGAAGCGCGGAGCGTCTCTGGCAATCCCTGGAGGCTGAATGAGCGGGGCAACCGGGCCGTCATCGGCAAACAGCTCGAGGGACGCACTCAGAATCAAGCGCTCCTGTTCGAAGTTCCTTTCGCACCATCAACCGTGGAGCGGGGCGGCTTGGCTGTCCACGCTCTCCGCGGGCAATTTCGACGTGGATTTCTACGGTGAAGGCGAAGCCCTGACGGCGTTTGAGGCCGAGATCGCGTCGTGCCTGGGGAAGCCGGCCGCAGTTTTTTTTCCGACGGGTGTGATGGCGCAACTCGCTGCCCTGCGGGTTGTCGCCGACCGATCCGGTGTCAATTCGGTGGCGATGCATCCGCGCTGCCACATCGCGGCGGAGGAAGACGGGGCGTTCGAGCTGTTGCATGGTCTGAGCGCAACGGCGCTAACAGTCGAAGCCAGGCAGCCGACGCTCGCAGATTTTCACGCGCTCAAGCAGCCGGTGGGCAGCCTCGTAATCGAATTGCCGCTACGCCGCGTGGCATTCGCGCTGCCCTCATGGGACGGCCTTCGCGCGCTGACGAACGCGGCGAGAGAATCTGGTGTGTGGATTCACCTCGACGGCGCGCGCCTGTGGGAATGCACGCCTTTCTATCGCCGCTCCGCGGCACAGATTGCCGCTCTCGCCGACAGCGTCTACGTATCGCTGTACAAAGGCCTGGGTGGCATCGCAGGCGCCATGCTGGTCGGATCGGAGGCCTTTATTCGGGAGGCGCGCATGTGGCGGCTGCGGCAGGGAGGTGTACTCAGAAGCGTATTTCCTCTGGTGGAGGCGGGCAGGGGTGGACTCGAAAAGCACCTCCCCAGAATGACCACCTATGTCGAAAACGCCGCTGCCGTTGCATCGGCGCTGCGGGAAATCCCGGGCGTCGATACCGCGCCGATAACGCCGGCCATCAATGCGTTTCAGGTGCATTTTCCTTTCCCGAGATTGCGTCTGGAAAAGGCTCACCTCAGCTTTGCCGCCGCTTGCGGCGCATGGCTCTTCGACTCCTTTCGTGATTCTGATGCCGGTCGGTCGCACGCGGATGTCACCATCGGCGACGCCGTCGAACATTGGGGCTTGGCTCGCGCCGTCGGAGCGGTCTCGGCGTTTCTGGCCAATGTGAATAGTTAGACTTTGTACGCGCTATGCACGGGGCGTTTTCGGATGACGCCGGCAGAGGCGATTAGATTGTTCGCTGCTACAGGATGACACCATCGATTGCTTTCTCCTGAACCGCCCGATCGATCCGGGTCCAGCGCTCCCAATCAGCCGTGCTTTTTGTACGTGAATCCGCCCGTTAGAGTGCTGCTCTGCCCATCCGGGTTCGTCACCACGACGTTCACTCTCCCTTGTTTGTGCGCCGGTGTATTGACCCTGATCGTCGTGGCACTTACCGAGGTCACGACCGCGGCCGCGCCGCCGAAGCTGACCTTTGCGCCGGCCACGAAGTTCGTTCCTGTCAGCGTCACTGCGGTACCGCCGGTAATCGCTCCGCTCTGCGGCGAGACGCCGGTCAACGCCATTGTGTCCGTGAGCCCGTAGACGGCCACCTGTTTCGACCAGGTCGCGACGTAGACCCGGCCGTTGGCTACCAGGGGCGGCACGAATTTTGCGAAATTGCCGAACGAGTCGCGCGCCGCATTCATGTCCGAATTCCACAGTTCCGTCGCGACGTTGCCAGCGTCGAAGGCGTACAGCTCGCCCGGCACCGGTGGATTGTTCTCGGCATCACCGCTCGTAGCGACCGTCGCCCACAGCACGCCCGTGCTAGGGGTGCCGCCATTGGCGGAGAGTGTGAGGATGCCGCCGGGCCAGATCTGGTTGGTGACGCTCCCTTGGGCACTAGGGGTGGTTGCGAACGTGCTTCCATTGAAAGAAAAAGCCTTCACCCGATCGTTCACGCCCCAGTCGTACAGCAACGGGCCGCCGTTTGCGGTGGAACGCTGCCAATAGACGGGTCCGCCCCGCAATTCTCCTCCGGAAATCTGTATCTTCTGCAAGGCTCCGCTGTCATTTGCGGTGTTCTTGCCGAGACCGGGCGGGGAGGCCGTGTTGAGCACGTACAGGACGCCCGTCTTGCCGCCGCCGACGATCAGACTGGTCCCGGGGACCAGCATGGGGCCCGAACTCGTGAGATCAAGATCCTGGTTGTCGAGCGTTAACCAATTACTCGGGGTGAACCAGTCGACAAGACCGAGGCCGTGGGCCGGATCGAGCTTGAGCACGCTCTCGCTAAAGTTATGGACACCATCGTAGCCAAGACCGTTGTAGCCATTGCCGGTGATTACGAAGACGTACCCAGAGCTGTCGATGGCGGGCGGACGGCCGGACTGCCATGCCCCGGCGCCGCCATTGCCAGTGGTCACGGTCGCGAAAATGCCGGTCTGCGCGAGCGTGCTCTTGTCGTAGGCCATGACCCATCCGCTGTAGCGGTTCACTGTCGACTCCAGTTCGAGGGCTCCGAATCCGAACACGACGTTATTACCCGAGAGTACCGGTGATACCCGCTGCCACTGGTTGCGTGCGTCAAAAGTCGTGGCGTTGTAGGTGCCCGATATCACTACGCCGGAACCACTCCGTGGCACACCGGTGGTGATATCGACTGCGTGCAGTCGGTATACCAGCGTGTTGTTTTCCAGCGTGCAGGCCACGGCAAACAGCGTATTGGTGGATAGGTCGATCACCGGCGTGCTCAGGATGCCGAGATTGTTGATGATGTTCCTGTTCCCAGAGTACGCGAACTGGGCGATCGGCACCGGGGTCGCGTTTTCGAAAGCTGCCAGATTGCGTGTCCACAGTGCGGCACCGCCGACGTCGGCGTCGAAAGCGTAGAGCGTGTCGCTCATGGTTGCGATGTACACGACGTTGTGAGAGATCCCGCGGATTACGATGGCCGGCACGTACAGCGGCTGCGCCATGATGTTGTCATCGACGGGCAGCTTGAACACCAGCCCGAATGTGCTGGGCGCGACGTTGGACGTATTGAGCGTCGTCTCGCTTAGCGTGGCGCCGGAAACGCCAGCGTCGTATCCGCGCTGTAGCACGGGTGGCTGAGCGTGTGCGCTGAGGGTATGGAGCAGCGCGAGGGCGAGAACACCGGAGAGTAAGGCGCGGCCGGTCAGCAGGGCGCGAAAGCGGACAAACCAAGTCTTTGCCCGTGATCGCGACATCGGACCGCCAAGGGATGTTGCGCAACGCAGAACTGGGATCGCCCCGGTGGCCAATCCTTGCTCCCAATCAGTAGTCCGGCCGAACAGGTTCGCTGGAGCGGTTGCAGAGAGTTTGTTACTCATCTGACTACTTCCCCCTTACGCCATTGTCATTGAAGCGCCTGTTCAGGGCGTGGCGTATTTACCCGCGACTGCAAATATTTTGAGCCCTCGACTTCGTATCGACGTGCAGGCCGTTCGTTCTCGTTAGATAACTGTAGCCCTGCGTCCGGATCTGCACAACTAGGGCCTGCGACTTTTATTAACTTAAACGGGTTTGAGGCGGTGATGCCCAAGGCATCGTCTTTCCGCCGTCGATCACTCGCGGTTGTGGCTTCACACCGAGCGCTTGCGCCTCGCTATTGCGGCGAACAACGGAGGCCGAACGCTGCGTTGCCACATCCTTGAGGTGACGGTAGTACGACTTTTTGCGACTACTGGCCGCAGCATTGGAGACATTTATGGCTAATGTAGAAAAGATCAGCATCGCACTGCCGGCGGATATGGCCACTTTGGTTCGCAATGCTGTTGAAACCGGCGATTACGCATCAAGCAGTGAAGTTATCCGAGAAGCTTTGCGCGAATGGAAGGCGCGACGCGCCGCGCCGCGCGATCAAATGCGATCAGTGAAATTCGGCGGCTTTGGGATGAGGGTATTAAGAGCGGACCGAGTAAGGATCTCAACGTCTCCGCGATCAAGAAGCGTCGCCGGCAACGTCTTCAGGCTGATCGCAAGTAGCGAAACGCGGGCGGGGCAGCGGAGATGTCGCGCATCAATCGGGAAGGACTACGACTTAAATGTGCAATGGAAGGCGCCCATGGCCTCATTCGCTACTACAAACCACCTTGGCTCACGGACAAACAGCTAAGGAAATTAGTGAGATTATCACGCTAAGTGATTGATATATTGGCTCCCCGGGACGGATTACTCGGCGCTGCGCGCCTCGCCCCTTCGGGGTCGCCCTAAAGGGCGATCGCCGCCACTGCGTGGCGTCGTCGAACCCGTCTTGTTTTCTGTCGGCGGTTCGAATTGACGCCGTCAAGCGGCCTATACGCGGCTGCATTATTTAAATTTTGAAAATTGGCTCCCCGGGACGGATTACTCGGCGCTGCGCGCCTCGCCCCTTCGGGGTCGCCCTAAAGGGCGATCAACTTCGCCGGACGGCGAAGTTGTCGAACTCGGCTTGTTTATGTCGGGAGTTCGAACTGCAGCCGAGCGGCAATTCGGGTCCGGTTGGCGATTCTCGGACCCTTTGAAAATTGGCTCCCCGGGAGAGATTCGAACTCCCGACCAACGGATTAACAGTCCGGTCAAAAATCGATTCCAAATTGTTGACGGACGTTGCAAATATCTGAGCCGACTGCGAAAAGGCTTGTTTGCAAGGTTAAATCGGCCCCGTGCCGTATGCTCCATTGTTGCACAATATAGCTCTTGAGTGCTTACACTGTGCTTACACGGAGACCATCGGATCATGGGAAATACGTTCACAACCCAAGTGCAAGCCGCGAAGCTGCCGCCGCCTCGCAAGGGCTATGCGCTGTATTGGGACAGCAAAACCCCCGGCCTCGGCGTCCGCGTCACGAGAGCCGGCGCGCGCAGCTACATCCATCAGGCACGAGTGCATGGCCGCACGGTGCGAACGACCATCGGCGACCTCAACTCGTGGAAGCTCGCCGACGCTCAGGCCGAAGCCCGCCGCCTCACGGTCGAGTGTGTGGACAAAGACATCGACCCGCGGGTCGTCGCCGCCGCTAATCGCGCCCAGGCTGACGCGGATCGCATCGAGTCCCAACGCTATGCCCATGTGTTCGGCGGCGTGTGGGCGGCCTACATCGAGAGCTGCAAGGCCGGGTGGGGCGAGCGCCATCTAGCCGACCACATCGAGGTGACGCATCCGGGCGGCGAGAAGAAGAAAAAGCGGGGCGGCAAGGGCCTGACGAAGCCCGGGCCGCTCGCTCCGCTGATGCCCCTCAAGCTCTCGGAACTCACGGCCGACGTGATAGCCGCGTGGCTCAAGCGCGAGGGAGCCAAGCGCCCGACGAGCACCGCGAAGGCGTACCGACTCCTACGCGCGTTCATCGGATGGGCAAACGACACGCCTGAGTACAAGGGCATCATCCCGGCTGACGCTTGCACAGCCCGCGACGTGCGCAAGGCGATCCCCAAGTCGCGGAGGAAGAGCGACTGTTTGCAGAAAGAGCAGTTGCCGGCATGGTTCAAGGCCGTGCGCGCGATACCGAACCCCATCATCAGCGCGTTTCTGCAAGGGCTGTTGCTCGCGGGACCGCGGCGCGAAGAACTGGCCGAGCTGAAATGGACGGACCTCGATTTGACTTGGAACGGCATGCGATTGGGGGATAAGGTCGAGGACGAGCGCATCATCCCGCTAACCCCCTACGTCGCCTCGCTGCTCTCGAAGCTGCCACGCAAGAACAAATGGGTTTTCTACAGCGCGACGGCAGAGAGCGGCCGGCTAGTTGACCCGCGCATTGCGCACAACGATGCGCTAGAAGTGGCGGGCCTTCCTCACATTACGCTGCACGGGCTGCGCCGAAGTTTCAGCACCCTGTCCGAGTGGGTCGAGATGCCCACGGGAGTAGTAGCGCAGATTCAAGGGCACAAACCTTCGGCGACGGCCGAGAAGCATTACAAGGTGAGACCCCTCGACTTGCTGCGCTCGTGGCACACGAAGCTTGAGGCGTGGATTCTCGCGGAGGGCGGCGTTCAGTTCGTGACGTTGCCGGCGGGCAATCGGCTAGCTGTGGTGACTTCGGACGGCACAGTGCGGGCGACAGCGTGAAGCCTAGACGACACTCAGAGTTTCGCCGGCTATACGAGCAAGCGCACGAGGCGATGCGCGAGGGCAAATGGTGGGACGGCAAGCGATGGCGTGCGAGCGAGGACGGCCCGAACACAGCCGCCGAGGCGCGCGCCTACAAGACTGCGCTCGATGTCCTCGTGGAATTGAATCAAGCAATGATCGGTGACGGTCCGGTAAACGGCGCCGCCCGCGTGGCCGCCGCGCGTAGGTTTGGGCGCAGCGCCGAAGCCGACCGAGACGAGCGTAGCGCGTCTACCTTGGCGGAAATCGAGGCCGACCAGATATTCGAAGCTGCCCGGCCGTATCTGCACAAGAGGCCGCTGCGCAACCGGCTCGGATTCACCGACGAGCCGGCGCTGCGTACCGCATGGAGTGCGCTCGCACGCTTCCTCTCGCACCAGCGCGGCAAAGGGATCACGCCGAACCGCCTCCGCATGCTCTGCCGCCAGCGCGGCGCCAAGTAACTGCCGACCACTCCCCGGGCCTAATCGGCCTCATCCTTCAACAGCACGCAACTGCGTGTGCTTTGGAGGACCATCAAATGACGATTGAGCTTTCCCCGGCGGAACAGCGCGAGCTACAAGAGCGCGAATTGCGCACGCGCACTTGTGAGCAGCTACAAGTTGAGCAAATCGTGAACACGGCTACCGCTGCCGTCATCATCGACCGCGAGCCGCAGACTCTACGACGGTGGGCATGCACGGGCTCCGGTCCGATTCAGCCGTGCCGCATAAACGGGCGGCTCGGATGGCGCCTAAGCGAGCTGCGCGCGCTCACCAAAAGCAACTCGGTAGCCGCATGAACCCTCAAAACGGACAGAGCCCCAAGCGACCGGCAAGTCGTGGGGCTCCGAATTTTCATCACGCAATGGAACGAATCGACAATGACGAGCATATCCAAAACTGACGGCTCGGGCAACAGCCGCCTCCGCGGACCCGCGATGATGCTATTGGTTGATTGCGAGCAACCTAAGTCTCGCGACAGCCTGAGCGGATGGCTTGGGTCGCAGAACGTCGAAACCGTATGGCGGCTTCGGCAACGTTACATCGCCGTCTTGACCGTCGATGTCGGCGGCGATCCGCGCTACATGCACTCCATCGAATGCGTCGCCGATATAGCGGAGGTGTTGAACTTCGTAAATTCCGCTGCGGGCATCTTGTCCGGGATGCGTGCCGTACACGGATTGACATCACTTTGCGTGATAGACATGCGGTTCCTTCTCAATCCAAGTGACTTTGATTGGATTAACGAAAGGCTCGACGCACGCGACGAACAGACGTTGCGGAATATTCCCGCTCAAGGACGGGCATGAGCGCAGCCCCGTGGATACTATCGCCCGCGTTCGAGGCGATGCGGCCCTACGCGCAGTGGTTCGTGTATCGGCTCTATGCCCGCGATGAGCACGGCAAGTACCGAAAACATCCCATCGACCCGCGCACGCGTCAGAAGCCAGCGAAGGACGAGGGCGGCATCAAGCAATGCGCCGACTTCGACACGGCTGCGCGAGCGTGCGCCGAGCTGCAAAGTAAAGCACCAGCGGGCGAGCGCTACTTGCTCGGGTTCTACCTCACTGAGAATGATCCGTTCGCATTCTTCGACATCGACGGCTGCGTAATTCAGGACCAGGGCAAACCCGCGTGGTCGCCGCTCGCTCTCGAACTACTTGCGATGTTTCCACGTGCGGCGCGCGAGACATCGAGCAGCGGCGGCGGCTTGCACGTTATCGCCAAAACTATAGGGGCGCCGAGCAAGGGCCGCAAAAACACTGAGCACAACTTAGAGCTGTACACGCAAGATCGCGGCGTTGCGCTCACCTTCGAGGGCGCCTCGGGCGATGCCGGCGCCGATGAAACGCAAGCCTTCGCTGCGATCACGGCCAAATACTTTCCGCCGAAGCCATCGGACAAATTCGAGGACTGGACCACATCAGGCAAAGGCGCCTATCCAGACTTCGCCGCCGCCGTCGAAGCGCGCACACGCGAGAGCCGCACGTTCGCGGCGCTCATTGACGGTGACATAGCGGGATACCCGTCAGCTTCCGAGGCTGACTTCGCGTTCTTCTGCGAGTTGCTACGCCTCAATGGCGGCAACTGCGAGGGGCTGTTCGAATATCTGAACGATACGGACCTCAAGCTCAAGCGCGACAAATGGGACGAGCGATGGCTTAGGCTCACAATTTCCAATGCCTATCGGGAAGTCGCACCGACGCTGCCGGCGAATTTATTCGGCAAGGATAATTTCACGTTGCCGCCCGGCGCATCGCTCATCAAGCCGGTACAAGCTGCGCCGGCATCACCGACAATCCCGGCGCCCCCGGAGAACCGATTCAAGCCCATCAGCGCGTGGGATCACGCGAAGGGCGATCCGCCGCCCTGGCGCATCGAGGGACTGCTACCGCAACAAGGGCTCGCGATGTTCTACGGCCAATCGGGCGCGGGCAAGAGCTTCCTCTTGCTCGACCTCACGATGGCTATCGCTCGCGGCGTTCCCTTCGGTTACGACAATCGCAAGGTCAATCGGGGACGCGTCGTCTACATTCTCGCCGAAGGCGCGTGGGGCTTTCGCAGCCGCGTGCGGGCCTATCAGCTTCACCACAAGCTCACCGATGCTGACCCGGCTCCGCTGCTTGTCATCGTCGCACCTAATTTCATGCTCTCTGCCGATGTGGACGAGCTGCGCGCGGCCATCGACGCGGCCGGCGGCGCGGATGTGATCGTAATCGACACGCTGAACGCGACCACGCCGGGCGCCAATGAGAACGCACCCGACGATATGGGGAGGTTCCTCGGCCATTGTCGGGCGCTACAGGCGGCCACGAGGGGCCTCGTGGTCATCATTCACCATAGCGGCAAGGACGAGGAGCGCGGCGCCCGCGGACACTCATCGCTGCGCGCGGCTGTTGATACCGAGGTCGAAGTCAGCGGCGGCGGGGAGAAGTTCTCAATCGCCCACGTGACCAAACAGCGCGACGGGGAGGACTCCGTTGCCGTGTGCTATCGGCTAGCGTCCGTGCCCGATACCGGGAGCGCCGTCGTCGAGCACATGCCCCGCCCAAGCAAGGGGGCCAGCGGGCAAAAGAAAAAGATCAGCCCCGAGGAAACGTTGGCGGTCACGGTCGCGCAGACGCTCGCCGGCACGTACCCCGACGGGATACCGCGCCTACTACTCGCCACCAAAATCCACGAGCAGCGACCGGACCAGCGCAAGGACAATATCGAACGTACCATCACTCGCGCGATAAACGACGGTTTGCTCAACATCGACTCGACCGACAAGGTGCGCGTGACGGCGCCGACCTCCGCGGCCTCGACAGTGCGCTACGCCGAGTCGTTCATACGGGCTACAGCGGTCGCAGCGGCAGCGCATCAGGCGCCGGTCGCACCCCAGGTACAAGCCGGCCAGTCAGCCGAGCTGACCGCGCTCGCCGAAGTCCTCGACAAGCTCAACCGCCCGGCAGCGGTCACGTGTGCCGCCCTCACGAGTGCGGACCTTCGCCTAGGATGGCTCGTGAAGGCTCAGTACGCATCCAAGGTGCCGGCCAGTCTCGAATCGGTCGGCTACACCATCGTTCAAAACCCGGCGCGCGAGGACGGCCGTTGGAACGGCAAGCACAGTCGGTTCACGGCCTACGGACGCGCCGACCTTACCGAAGATGAGCGCGTAGCCGCTGCGGGTGCTCTATGCGGCTGACGCACGTTGCAAGTTGCATGTTGCAAGCTGCACGTTGCAATCAGGGACGCGATATTTCCCTCCGGAGGGATATCGCGTCTCCTCCGACCAAAATATCGCGTCCGGGATCGCGTCTCCTCCGGTCCCTCCGATCCCCTCCGATGATAAGTATCGCGTCTTTCGGCCGTGGGACGCGATTTCCTCCGATACCTCCGATGCCCTCCGATGACCGCGCCCAATCTCCTCCCTCCGATAAGCCCCCCTATAAAGGGGGCTATCGCGGAGGAAGGGGGATCGCGTCCGGACGTAGACCCAAGGTTGAAGGCGCAGCGACCCAACGTGGAAGCCGCTCGCGTCGCGCGGGAGCGAACGTTTCGTCGCCGGCAGAATTTTACGGTGAGACGACGCTGTGCTACCTTGCGGCGAGGTGCTTACACAGCGCTTACACGACGAATGTTGTTTTCTGTTGATTGACGTAGAAGCCTGGAAATATGCAGATATTGGAACAATCGAACACCGGACTAATGATCCGTCAGTCGGACGCCGCGGCGCCCGATCTAACGCCGCTGCAAGAGGCGTTCGCGCAGATGTACAGCAAGACGGGCAATGCGACGTACTGCTACCGGCGCGTCTACAACGTTGCGCCCGAGACCTCGCGCGCGGTCGTCACGAGCAAGGCCCATGAGCTGCGCCATCATCCCGCCGTCGCTGCCCGCATCCACGAGCTGCGCAACGCCATTGCCGAGCAGTTCGTCATCGGCGCCGCTGCCCTACAGCTAAGGCAATACGAGCTTGCCACAGCGCCTCCATTGACCCATGTGCGGGTTTTCAACTGCCGGCACTGCCACGGGGTAGGGTTCGGCTATCAATGGCGTGACGAGGTCGAGCTAGCGAAGGCGCTCGACGCGTGCATCGAGAGCAAGGGCGCCAAGCCGATGCCCGATGCCTCGGGCGGCTACGGCTTCGATCCGTTCGCCAAGCCTAACCCCACGTGTGTCGAGTGCTTGGGCGCCGGCAAGCCCGTGGTGTACATCGCCGACACAACCGAGCTTGAGGGCGCTGCCGCCGCCTCGTTCAAGGGCGCATCGGTAGACAAGTACGGCGTTATCACGGTCGAGCAGCATAGCCAGCAAGAGGCGGCGTTCGAGCTGCATCGCATGGTGCCGGGCGCCATCGCACCGACGCGCAGCGAGTCCAAGTCGCTGAGCGTCCACGTTGAACCGCTCAAGGACATGACGCAAGCCGAAGTCATCGAACTTATCCAGCAACAGAAGCTCATCAAGTGAAACCCTTGCACACAGCCGACGATGCCGCCGCCGAACTCTACGCACAGATGAAGGCGCCTAGCGCCGTGCGCCAGCTCTACGACAGCGTGCAAGCTGCATCGCCCGACGAGGGCGCCAGCATCCTCAAGGCCGCCGCGCCCGAGCTACAACGCGAGCTGACGGCCTACACGCAACGCCGAGCGCAGCTCGTTGCCGAGCACGCCGAGTACGCGCCGGATGTTCATAACCGCGAGGATTGGCTTGCATGGTGCCGGCGCGACCCCAAGACGCGATGGGCTGCGATCAAGCGCCACTACCGCAACGGCCACATCGGCCAGATGATTGACGATTGGGGCTGGACAATAGCCCCCTCACGCGCGCGAGATGAGTTGAACGTGCGAGTCCCGTTTCGCCTTTGGCCCCGTCAATGGGAGCTATGCGAATGGTTGTGGAAGCATTTCAAGACGGGGAAGCCCGGCGTAATTGCCAAAGCCCGAGACTGCGGATGCTCGTGGATGACGATGGCGTTCGCTGCGTGCCTGTGCACACTCTACAAAGACCTCATTGTCGGCGTCGTCGCAAGCGATGAGGACAAACTTGACTCTAGCAAGGACCCGAACCCGACGCTGCCGAAGGCGCGAGAGTTTTTGATGAGCTGTCCGCCTGAGCTGCGTGCAGGGTTCGATGGCACGACGGATACGGCACCGAACTTGAAAGTTGTGTTTCCCGAGACGGGCTCGCTCATCCGCGGATGGACCGGGCGCGGCGACCAGGGCCGCGGTGCACGCTCGGCACTCATGTTAGTTGACGAGGCGGCGTTCTTCGTTGAATCCGTCGATGCGGCGCTCTCGGGCATCTCGGATTGTCGCATCGACCTATCTAGTGCCAACGGGACCGCGGATCAGAATAACTTTTTCAATAAAGTTGAGAGCGGCGACTTCGATACGTTCTGGTTCAAGATTAGCGACGATCCAAGACGCACGCCGAAATGGATCGCGGAGAAAAAGAAAACACTCGACCCGGTCGTATGGGCAAGCGAGTACGAGATATCGTTCGTCGCGTCCATCGACAAACAGATGTTCGAGTGGAAATGGATCGAGGCCGCAATCGGCTTGCTGCCGCTGCTAGAGCAACGCGACGGCTTCAAAAACACGGGAGTACGTCGCGCCGCCCTCGATGTCAGCGACCAGGGCAAGGATAAAAACTGCCTGACGATATCCCAAGGTGTGTTGCTCGAATATCTCGAACTGTGGTCGGGCGCCGGCAGCAATCAGTCCGAGACGTGCGCGCATGCGTTCGCGGTGCTCGATGAGCACGGCGGCATCGGTGATCTTGTTTACGATGCAAGCGCGGTAGGCGCGGGCATCGCGGGAGCCGCGCTCAAGTTGAACTCCGAGCGACAGCGTCAGATTTATCTACGCCGTTTCATCGGCGGCTCGACTGATTACCCTAACCCCACGGCTCTTGCGCGCGGCACTGACCGAACGGTCGAAAGTTTCTTCCGCAATCTGAAAGGTTTTGCGTACTGGACGCTGCGCCAACGGTTGATCGAATCATGGAAGGCGTTTAACGGGCAAGACTACGACAAATCGCTGGTGCTTTGCATCGATCCGAAATTGCCGCATCTCGACTTGCTGAAAAACGAGCTGTCGCAGATTCAGCGCAAATATGATGCGCAAGACCGTCTCGTGATTAACAAAGCGCCCGAGCGGCAGGGCAAGCCGCGCGCGAAGTCTCCAAACTGCGCCGACTCGCTCTCGATGCTGATGGGCGGCTGCGTTCCTGAACGCATCCCGTGGGAAAACGCGCTGCTTGAGAATTGCGGAACTGTGGCGCCGCCCTCGGCGCCGGGCGCGAAAAAGACAGACATGGACAAGCTGCTCGAAGTAATGAGCCGCCAATGGTAACGGGGGTATCTCAAATGATGATAGCGAAAGAATACAACCACGCAACGAACCCGCCTACGCTCATGAACCCGTGGGATTATCAGGTTGCGGCTGCAATTGAGGCGCGGTTCGGCATCGCCAAGCCTCGCATACACTTCGATGTGGCGCGATACGTGCGTGCGGTCGCCGAGGTTGTGCAGGATCATGGCACCGAACTGTCGTTTGGCTCGTTCAAGTACCACGTGGGCCACCTCGCGCACGCTCGAACGCATGGTTACACATTAGTCATCAGCGGCCCCGAGGGCGACGTGATTGTCGGTCACGGGGCGACGGCATCGCTCTGCAAGGCTGTGAAGGGGCTCATCGAGGCGGGCGCGCTTGAAGTGCTCATGCCGAGCTGTGCAATGCGATTCTATCCGGCGAACGATGCACCGAAGCTCGACGGTGCAACTTTGCGAGTCGTCAAAGGTCCGCCGGCATGATGCGATCACTCGCCGCCGCCGCGATACCCGAGCAAGCCCACGTCTACCAGGGCCGGCGATGTCTGCACGGACATGATGGTTTGCGCTACAAAGTCTCGCGCAACTGTGTCACTTGCAGCCGTGAACGCGCGTTGGCGAAATGGCGCGCTGAGCAACAGCGGCGCAACAGCGAAGCGGACATCGACACGCCATAAACATATGCCAAGCGGTCAAGACCGGCATTGCATAAAGGTGAAAAACATTCTGTGAGCCGCTAGCCTGATGGTGAGCCGTTTGTCCATGCCGGCTCACGGGGCGCGGCGCTCGGTCGTTAAATCGAGTTCCGGTTGAGCGTCGCGGCCCCGCTTTTCACCGAGGACACGTAAGAGGATTCGTCAATTGAAAATTTCACAGATGAGTGATGAGGCTCGACGGGACTATCTCGACAACGCGTATAAATCCGCGGTCGATGCCCACGCGGCCGGCGAGCTTGAGGGCGGCCATCCGTCGCATACCGTCGTCGGCTGGTCGAAGCTCGGGCAAGGGCGCGACAGTCTGGCGGGCAACGCCGCCGACCCACTCGCGGACGCCGATCCACTGACAGAGGCGGACCCCTCGACGCCGGGCGGCAATCGCGCCCACGGCAAGACTGCCCAGGACGGCGCGTTCGCGTTCGGCACCGATGGCGTGCCGCGATTCACGCTCGCCGACGGTCGCGTGATTGTCGGCGATGCCGCCCTCGCGGCGCGTGTTCGTCAAGGGGCGACAACGTCGGCGTCGATTGCCGCAACCGAGCGCGCGATTCCCGGCTACGGCCGTTTGAAGTAGCCCCGTGGATATCGATATCGAAATTCCCTCGGACCGACAGCGACTAGCGCTCGACCGGCGCACCTACGATGTTGACGGCCGTCTTGCCGTCACCGATTGTGTCATCAGCGCCGCCCAGATAAACCCCTATTTGGGCCGCGAGATTGCCGAAGCCGAAGCGCTCGGGCTCGATCCCGAAAAGCTCTACATGCTTTATCGGGACCCCGCGGCGCTCAAAGCCGCCGTTCCCAAGTTCGATGGCATACCGCTACTGATTGACCACGCGCCCGTGTCCGCCCTCGATCCTAAGCGCCAGCTCATCGTGGGCACCGTGAGTGATTGCCGTTGGAGCGACGACAAAGTCATCGGCACCGTCAACGTGTGGGATGCCGAAGCGATCCGCGGCATTGAGTCGAACATACAGCGGGACCTTTCCGCCGGCTATCGCTACACGGCGAGAATGACCCCCGGCACCGTCAACGGCGAGAAGTTTGACGGCCGAATGCTCGACATCGTGCCGAACCATGTCGCCCTGGTCACGCAAGGCCGAGTCAGCGGCGCGATGGTCGGCGATTCGGCACTCAACGCGCGTCGGTATGCGCTGGATACGGTGCAACAGATTGCCGCCGAACGCGACCGAGCGCACCGCGCGCGCGAGAACAGCCCACTCGGGCGGGCCGTTCGCGGCTACTACAGACTTTAGATCGGAGCATTCGTTTATGAGTGATATCGAGACAACCCTTCGAGAGAACGGCTACGCAACAGATGAGGTCAACATCGAGGGTGCATCGCGCGTGCAGCTCATCGACCGCGAGCAAACCCCGTGGTTTGAGGGCGGCATGTTGCAGAGAACGTTTACGGTCGGCGAGACGATGATTGCTATCGTCGAGCTGAGCGCCGATGAGGCGACGCCGACCTTTACGAAGCTCCGCGATGGGCTGGTCAAAGTGTTGGCGCCCGCCGACAAGCTCTTGCGCAAACACGTTCGTCCGCTCGTCCGCGTGACGCCGACCTCGGCGCAGTTCATCTATGCCAACGAGGATTTGGACGTTTGCCTCGGTCGATATCCACGTGACCCCGAATTCGGCAACGGCTTGCATTGTTCCGATGCGCCGACTCCCTATGTCGTCACGCGGCTGCGCTGTGTAGCTTCGGTGCTCATCGAGGGCGGCGACTGGCTGAACGGTCAGAGCCCGCTGACGGTGCCGCGCGCATCGCTGCCAGTGTGGAATTCCGAGGCAATCACTGCGAAGCTGCGCACCTTGGTTGACCGATTCATAACTGACGGATCGGTCAAAGAATGCGGCCCGTATGTGCCGCCCACGCAAGACTACTCGACCGAAGCGCAACTCTTGCGGCAAGGCGTGCGCGTGGTGCCGCCGACGCCTGAGCCCGCCCGAGTCCCGTACAAAGATTCGCGGCTTGAGGCTGCGTTCAATCCTGATCGATTCACCACGGCCGGCGACCCCGAGCTGTTCGCCGACGCACCTCGCGAGGGCGGCGGGTTCAACGGGTTCAACATGCGCGAAGGCAGTCGGGGCTGATCCCGTGGAACAGCGAACGCGGCCGGCGCGACAATGCCCACACGGCTTGAGCCTGACTACCTCTTGCCGACGGTGTGAGGCCGAATATCGGGCTACTCGCACCACATCCGACGGCTACCGGAACGAGAAGCTCGGCATCAAGCCCGTGAGTTACGTCGGCGTCCACAGGGGGGCGGGGCATGAGTAGCATTGCGTCCACGGCTTATGCTGACGCAAAAGCGCGCGGCCTGAAACGCTACCGCGAACCCAAGCCTTGTCACCGTGGGCACGACTCCGAGCGATACACCTCTACTCGAACGTGCGTTGAGTGTGGACGGCGAAATATGAAAGCGCGAGCCGTCGCTCGTGCCGCCCGGCGCGCCGTCCGTGTGGAAGCCCCCAAGCTCGCGGACCCTCAGCCCACGGCACCACGCGAGGTGCGCAACTACGACCCCGGCACGAGGATATCGGCCGAGCGCATCTCAGCGTGCATCGACCGGATATTCGGTGACGCTCCGCGCCTCGGCAGCGAGTCGCTACAGGACGCAGCGGCGTAAGTTGCGCCCGGCGCTGAGCCGAGAACGGCCGACCGGCCGCGACCTCAGCATCTCCCGATAGCCCCGTCGATCCTAGAGCCTCTAGGAAGGTCGAGCGCCGCCATGACCGCGTGCGTTAGGTACAATCGGCCGGCGAGCTTACACGGCGCTTACATCGCCTCGAAAACCGCTCGAAATGGACCAAATTTTGAGGTCGATAATCGCGCCTAAGTGATTGATTTGTAAGGTTGGCTCCCCGGGACGGATTCGAACCGCCGACCAACGGATTAACAGTCCGTCGCTCTACCACTGAGCTACCGGGGAATGCGGAGGAGGCGCGGATTGTCGGGAAGCCGCGCCGTTAAGTCAAGGAATCAGGTGTGGCCGGCGACGCGGTGCGGCGCGTAGTGTGCTTCTAATTGCGCCATTTCGCCCGCGTCGAGCTTGAGCGCCAGCGCCGCGACCGCGTCGTCGAGGTGCTGCGGCTTCGAGGCGCCGACGATGGGGGCGGTGACGAAAGGCCGTTGCGCGACCCAGGCCAGTGCCACCTGCGCCCGCGGCACGCCGCGGGCGGCCGCGATCGCCGCGACTTGCTCGACGACTCTGCGGTCGGCATCGACGGTGGCGGCGTACAGACTGCTGCCATAGTCGTCGGTATGGGTGCGCGCCGTTTCGGCGTCCCAGGGCCGGGTCAGGCGTCCGCGGGCGAGTGGACTCCACGGCAGTACCCCGATCCGCTCGTCGGTGCACAGCGGCATCATTTCGCGCTCTTCTTCGCGGTACAGCAGGTTGTAGTGGTTCTGCATGGTGACAAAGGGGGTCCAGCCGCGGCGCCGCGCGAGGTGCAGCGCCTTGCTGAATTGCCAGGCGTACATGGATGAGGCGCCGAGATAGCGGGCTTTGCCGCTCTTCACGACATCGTGCAGTGCTTCGAGCGTTTCCTCGATGGGCGTGGCGTAGTCCCAGCGGTGAATCTGGTACAGGTCCACGTAATCGGTCCCGAGCCGGCGCAGACTGGCGTCGATCGCGGTAAATATTGCTTTGCGCGACAGTCCACCGCCGTTCGGACCCCTGCTCATCGGAAAGTAGACCTTGGTCGCAAGCACCACTTCCTCGCGCCGCGTGAAATCCTTGAGGGCGCGGCCGACGATTTCCTCGGATGTGCCGTCGGAGTAGGTGTTGGCGGTGTCAAAAAAATTGATTCCCAATTCCACGGCTTGGCGGATCACCGGCCGGCTCTGCTCCTCCGGCAGGGTCCAGGGGTGATCGCCGCGGTCGGGTACGCCGAAGGTCATGCAGCCCAAACACAGCTCGGAGACCTTCACGCCGGTGGCGCCTAGATTCTTGTACTTCATGCCGTATCGTAGCGATTTCGGTCAATCAAAGGCCAGCTTCGGCGGCAGCTTGCGAATGGTGACCGGAGAGATGACGTTTCCGCGGAAACGTCATCTCCTCAAAGCACCGCTGGGCGGCGTCGATGCGCCGGGCGCCACAGGCTCAGGCGGGCGCGAGGCTCAGGCGCGCTTGGCTACCGCCACGCTGAGCGCGCGCTCGATGCGGCTTAGGGCATCCGCCAGGGTCTGCATGCTGCAGGCGAAGGAGATGCGCATGTGCCCGGGTGCGCCGAATCCCGAGCCGGGGACTACGGCGACGCCGGCTTCCACCAGCAGGTACTCGGCGAAGGCGCTATCGTCCTTGATCTTGAGTGCGCGCATGGCGCCTTCGACCTGCGCGAAGGCATAGAAAGTCCCTGCACCCGGCCTGCATGACACGCCGGGTATGGCATTCAACCCGGCGACCACGAAGTCATGGCGTTCTTTGAAGGCTTTGTTCATCTCGCCGACGCAGCTTTGGCTGCCGTTCAAGGCGGCGGTCGCGGCGCGCTGCGAAATGCTGGAGGCGTTCGACGTCGACTGGCCTTGGATCGTGGCCATGGCTGCCACGATTTCCTTCGGGCCGCCGCAGTAGCCGATTCTCCAGCCGGTCATGGCATAGGCCTTGGAGACGCCGTTGATGGTGAGGGTGCGGTCGTACAGGTGCGGATTCGCTTGCGCGAAGCTGGTGTACGGCTCGGCGGCCCAGTAAATATGCTCGTACATTTCATCGGAGGCGATCACCACCTGCGGGTGCTCGGCAAGAACCGCCCCCAGTGCCTGTAGTTCGGCCTTCGAATAGGCGGCGCCGGTCGGATTATTCGGGCTGTTGATGAACAGCAGCTTGGTGCGCGGTGTGATGGCGGCGGCCAGCTGTGCCGGCGTGATCTTGTAGCCCTGCTCGGGGCCGGCATACACACTGACTGGCACCCCGTCCGCCAACAGTGCCATGTCGGGGTAGGAGACCCAGTACGGGGCCGGAATCAGGCATTCGTCGCCCGGATCGAGCAGCGCGGCGCACACATTGAAACAGGTCTGCTTGGCGCCGGAGGACACGATGATTTGGTTGCGCTCGTAGCGCAGGCCGTTGTCGCGTTTGAACTTGGCGATGATGGCGTCTTTCAATTCGGCGGTGCCGTCGACGGCCGTGTATCGCGTGATTCCCTTGCGAATGGCGTCGACGCCCGCATCTGCGATATGTACCGGCGTGTCGAAATCCGGTTCGCCGGCGCCTAAGCCGATGATGTCCTTGCCCTCGGCCTTGAGCCTGGCGGCTCGTGCGGTCACCGCGAGGGTGGGGGAGGGCTTGACTTTTTGAACACGCTTTGACAGTGGCACGGACAAGGGGAATTTCCTATGTTGAATCGGGCGGGCCAGTGTACGAAAACCAGCCGGGCAGCGCCAGAAGCGCTGCGGACGGCGCCAGGAGGACGGCGACGTGAGACAATGACGCCATGAGTTTCGAGCTCTTTTCGGACTACCCCCCGGCGGGCGATCAGCCGCAAGCGATTGAAAAACTTGTCGATGGGCTGACCAGCGGCCTGGCTCATCAAACCTTGCTGGGCGTGACGGGATCGGGCAAGACTTTCACCATTGCGAATGTGATTCAGCGGCTGCAGCGGCCGACCCTGGTGCTGGCGCACAACAAGACGCTGGCGGCGCAGCTGTACGGCGAGTTCAAGATCTTCTTCCCGAAGAACGCGGTGGAGTATTTCGTCTCGTACTACGACTACTACCAGCCCGAGGCGTACGTTCCGGCCTCGGATACCTTCATCGAGAAGGACGCGTCGATCAACGAGCACATCGAGCAGATGCGTCTGTCGGCCACCAAGGCGCTGCTGGAGCGGCCGGATTCCATCATCGTCGCGACGGTGTCGGCGATTTATGGCTTGGGCGACCCGCAGGCCTACCTCAGCATGGTGCTGCACATGTCGCGGGGCGATCGTCTGGAACAGCGCAAGCTGCTGCGCCGGCTTGCGGACATGCAGTACACGCGCAATGAAATCGATCTGCAGCAGGGCACCTATCGCGTGCGCGGCGATGTCATCGACATCTTTCCGGCGGAGTCGGAGCGCGAAGCGGTGCGGGTGGAGCTTTTCGACGACTCGATCGAGAGTCTGAGCTTCTTCGACCCGCTCACGGGCGAAGTGCAGCGCAAGGTGCCGCGCCTGACGGTGTATCCGTCGACGCACTACGTGACGCCGAAGGAGCGGGTGCAGAACGCGGTGGAAGAGATTCGCGGCGAATTGCGCACGCGGCTCTTGGAGCTGCACGCGGCCGGCAAGCTGGTCGAAGCGCAGCGCCTGCAGCAGCGCACCTTGTTCGATCTGGAAATGATGAATGAAGTCGGATACTGCGCGGGCATCGAGAATTACTCGCGCTATCTGTCGGGCCGCGCGGCGGGCGAACCGCCGCCCTGTCTGTTCGATTACCTGCCGAAGGACGCGTTGCTGGTCATCGATGAGAGTCATCAGACGATTCCGCAGCTGGGTGCGATGTACAAGGGCGATCGGTCGCGCAAGGAGACGCTGGTCGAGTACGGCTTCCGTCTGCCCTCGGCGCTGGACAACCGCCCGCTGCGATTCGAGGAGTTCGAGCAGATGGCGCCGCAGGCCATCTACGTCTCGGCGACGCCCTCGCACTACGAGAAGCGGGTGTCGGCGCAGGTCATCGAGCAAGTGGTGCGCCCGACGGGTCTGACGGATCCGGTGGTGGAGATCCGCCCGGTGCGCGCCCAGGTGGACGATTTACTGTCGGAGATCCGCTTGCGCGCGCAGGCGAATGAGCGCGTGCTGGTCACCACCCTGACCAAACGGATGGCGGAGGATCTGACCGAATACCTGGGCGAACATGGCGTGAAGGTCCGCTATCTTCACTCGGATATCGAGACGGTGGAGCGCTCGGAGATCATCCGCGATCTGCGCCTGGGCAAGTTCGACGTGATCGTGGGCATCAACTTGCTGCGTGAGGGGTTGGACATGCCGGAAGTGTCCCTGGTCGCGATCCTGGACGCGGACAAGGAGGGGTTCTTGCGATCGGAGGGATCCTTGATCCAGACCATCGGCCGGGCGGCGCGCAACGTGCAGGGCAAGGCGATTCTGTACGCCGACGTGCGTACGGGTTCGATGGCGCGCGCCATCGCGGAGACCGATCGGCGCCGCAACAAGCAGATCGAGTTCAATGCCGCGCATGGCATTACGCCGCGCAGCATCGTCAAGGCGGTGGCGGATGTGATGGAGGGTGCACGCTCGGTCCAGGAGAGGGATCGTTACGGCGCGGACGACGATGCCTTGGTGCTGGCGCCCGAGCAGGCGGTCAAGCGCATCAAGAAGCTCGAGGCCGAGATGATGAAGCTGGCGCGCAATCTGGAGTTCGAGCAAGCGGCGCGATTGCGCGATCAAATACAAAGGCTGCGGCAGTCGGCATTCGGCATACCGGACACCCGGGCAGGCTAGCGGGGACCCATGGGGCAGGAAACCAGTCATCCCCAAGAAATTGACCTCGACAAGACCGACCGGCTGCCGATTCTCGAGGGCACGCTCTTCGATGAGGATGTCGCGGACGATGCAGTGCCGATGGACCGGCCGGCCGGCGAGCCGCCGACCCGCTCGTTCGAGCGGGCGAGGGATGCCGAGTCGGCGAGCACCGCAAGAGCCGACGCACTCGCCGCGGACCTGGCGGCGGCCCGAGCCTCTCTCGAGTCGGAGCAGGTCCGGTCGCGCGCCACGCTCGCGGCGCGCGATGCCACCATCGTGCAGGTGCTGCATTCCCTCGCCGAGCGCGATGCGCAGTTCATGGCGCTGCAGCAGGAGCATGCCAAGATCGTGCCGGCCCTGGAGGCGCGCTCCAAAGCCGGTACGCAGATGGAGGCTGAGCTGCAGGCGGCTCGCGCGCAGGCGAGCAGGGCGGCGTTGGACTTGAAGGCCAGCCGGGAGCAGGTGGCCGCGCTCGCCGCGCAGATCAAGGCGAGCGAATCGCAAACGAATGCGGTGCGATCCGAGCTCGGTGCCGTGAAGGCGCTGGCGAACTCCTATCTCGAGCTGTTGCGGACCCGCGAGTGGCGCCATGGATTCGATCAAAACCTGTATCGGGAATTCGATGCGCAGGTGGCGGCACTCGAGGCGGAACGAGTGCGGGTCGCGGCCGAACTCGCGCATTTGCAAGAGGCGCACCGGCCCATTCAGTCGTTCGAAGGAGAGGTCAAACGACTGACGGAGCAACTAGCCGCCAAGAGCGCCGGTTACGAAGAGGTGGGCGAGGAGAATCGCAATCTGCGGGCGGCGTTGGAGCGGACTCGCAGCGCGCTGCAAGAACGCGAGTTCCTGATACGCCGGCTGGAGCGCAGCGAGAGCAACAACGCGAACGCGCTCGGGCGCATCCAAACCAGCATGGAGAGACCGGGCGCATCGGCGGCGCCGGCAGTGGCGGCTGAAGCGACGCATGGGGCTGAGTGGTCGGCGGAATTCGTGCGGCTGGACGGCGCGGGCGGGGCGGTGGCCACCCATGTGCTGGCGCGCCGGACGCGCATCGGGCGGGCTCCGGGTTGCGAGCTGCACATCGATTCAACCTCGGTCAGCCGCCAACACGCGCTGGTCCTGGTGGGTCCTCGTGATTGCGTCATCGAAGACCTCAACAGCACCAATGGGGTGATCGTCAATGGCCGCAGGGTGACGCGCCAGGTGCTCTGCGACGGCGACACCCTGGCGATCGGGGAGGTTGTATTCCGGTACGTGGCAAGGCCCGTGTCGCGCGCGGCCGGCCAGCGGCCGGGGGATCTCGAGCATTGACCTGGGCGGGCCTCGGGCCGGGAACCGGGCGGGCCTCGAGCCGGAAGTGATTTTTCGCTTGGAATACGGTATCTTTCGCGCCCTTCGAGCGCGCTTAGCTCAGCGGTAGAGCATCACCTTGACATGGTGGGGGTCAGTGGTTCGATCCCACTAGCGCGCACCATCCTCGAGATGGCGGGGCGCCGGCCCTTGCAAGGACGGCGCCTTAAGCTCGTCTCCCTTTGGTAAGATGCTTCCTCCATGCCCGTAATTACTCTCCCCGACGGTAGCCAGAAACACTTCGATCACGCGATTTCCGTGGCGGACGTCGCGCTAAGCATCGGCCCCGGCCTGGCCAAGGCGGCGCTGGCCGGTAAGGTCGACGGCGTCCTCGTGGATACGTCCAGGCTCATCGATCATGACGCCCATTTGAGCATCGTGACGGACAGGGATCCGGAAGGACTGGAGGTCATCCGGCATTCCACCGCGCACCTGCTGGCGAATGCGGTGCAGGAGCTCTTTCCGGACGCGCAGGTCACCATCGGTCCGGTCATCGAGGATGGCTTCTTCTACGACTTTGCGTACAAACGCCCGTTCTCGACCGAAGATCTGGCGGCGATCGAAAAACGCATGGCGGAGATTTCGGCCAAGGATTTGACGATACATCGGCGCGTGTTGCCGCGCGATGCAGCGGTGGCGCACTTCAAGAAAATCGGCGAGCACTACAAGGCCGAGATCATCGGCGCCATTCCGGCGGGCGAGTCGATCAGCCTGTACGGGCAGGGCGATTGGGAGGATCTGTGCCGCGGACCGCACGTGCCCAGCACCGGCAAGCTGAAGGCATTCAAGCTCATGAAGGTGGCGGGCGCCTATTGGCGCGGCGATTCGCACAACGAGATGCTGCAGCGGATCTACGGCACGGCCTGGGCCAACGAAAAGCAGCTCAAGGAATACCTGACCCGGCTCGAGGAAGCCGAGAAGCGGGATCACCGGCGCATCGGCAAGGAACTGGATCTGTTCCATTTGCAGGAAGAAGCGCCGGGCGCGGTGTTCTGGCATCCGAAGGGCTGGGCGCTGTTCCAGCAATTGATCGCCTACATGCGCGAGCGTCAAAGCGCGGCGGGGTACCTCGAAGTCAATACGCCCGAGATCATGGATCGTGAGCTGTGGGTGAAGTCCGGGCACATCGAGACCTTCGGTGAAAACATGTTCATGACCCACACGCCGGACGATCGCACCTTCGCGATCAAGCCGATGAATTGCCCGGGACACATCCAGGTGTTCAGGCAGGGGTTGCGCAGTTATCGCGAGCTGCCGTTGCGCCTGGCGGAGTTCGGCAAGGTGCACCGCTACGAGCCTTCGGGCGCATTGCACGGGCTGATGCGGGTGCGTGCCTTCACGCAGGACGACGCCCATATATTCTGCACCGCCGAGCAGATCACGGCGGAGGCGGTGGCAGTCACCGAGCTGATCCTGAGCATTTACCGCGACTTCGGCTTCAACGAGGTGCGGATCAAGTTCTCGGACCGGCCGACGAAGCGGGTGGGCTCGGATGAGATTTGGGATCAGGCCGAGGCGGCATTGCGCCAGGCGTCCGCAGCGGCCGGCATCGAAACCACGCTGAACCCCGGCGAAGGGGCGTTTTATGGCCCCAAGCTGGAGTTCGTGCTGAGGGATGCCATAGGGCGCGACTGGCAATGCGGGACCCTGCAGGTGGATTTCAACCTCCCAGGGCGCCTCGGTGCGAGCTATATCGGTGAAGACAGCCAGAAACACACGCCGGTGATGCTGCACCGGGCAATGTTCGGCTCGTTGGAGCGGTTTATCGGGATTTTGATCGAGCATCATGCCGGCAAATTGCCGGCTTGGCTGGCTCCGGTGCAGGCGGTGGTGATGGGAATTACCGACAGGCAGGACCAATATTGCCTGGAAGTCGCGGAAAACCTGAGAAATCAGGGGCTTCGGGTAGAAACGGACTTGAGGTATGAGAAGGTAGGCTTTAAAATCCGCGAGCACACAATAAAACGTGTCCCTTTCCTCCTGGTCGCCGGCGACCGGGAAGTCGAGGGGCGCACCCTGGCCGTACGCACGCGCGGTGGCAAAGACTTGGGCAGTTTGGGGCTTGCTGAGCTCTCTGCCTTGCTTTGCGACGAAGTCGCGAGCCGCGGCCGTCTTGTTTTGGAGGATCGCGTATCGCAACGTCGAAGCGCGTAAGGCGCAATGAGGAGATCTCCGCACCATCGGTGCGTGTGATCGCAGCGGATGGAAGCCAAGCAGGGGTCATGACACGCGCCGAGGCGCTGTTAATGGCCAGTTCACAGACCCTGGACTTAGTCGAGGTCTCGCCGATGGCGGAGCCGCCGGTGGTTCGAGTCATGGACTTCGGCAAATTCTTGTTCGAGCAGAACAAGAAGGCGCATGCCGCGAAGCGCAAGCAGAAGCAGATTCAGGTCAAAGAAGTGAAATTTCGTCCCGGGACGGAAGAGGCGGACTACCAGGTCAAACTGCGTAGCATCGTGCGATTCCTGACCGAGGGCGATAAGGCCAAGGTGACCTTGCGTTACCGCGGCCGTGAGCTCGTGCATCAGGACATCGGCAGGCGTCTGTTGACGCGGATTTCTGAGGATCTCGCCCCGTATTCGGTGGTGGAGCAGAACCCGTTGATGGAAGGCAAGCAGATGATCATGGTGTTCGGGCCCAAAAAGAAGTGAGCGGCAGGCCTTAAAAAGCTTGCCGTCCCGCCTGTAGCGGCGTTGCCGGAGAATCGCGGGATTCGCCGCAGACGTTTGCGAACAGGGCCAAAAAATTAGGAGTCGATCATGCCCAAGTTGAAAACTAAGAGGGCTGCGTCGAAGCGTTTTCGCAAAACAGCGAA
>Ga0070696_100000224_pt1 | contig 34117 bp, 24 predicted proteins | sample KBSK1253metaG_FD_65474 | JGI IMG/M metagenome (GOLD analysis project Ga0070696, IMG submission 65474) | Corn, switchgrass and miscanthus rhizosphere microbial communities from Kellogg Biological Station, Michigan, USA - KBS K1-25-3 metaG | ecosystem: Host-associated > Plants > Roots >... | reverse complement strand
TACGAATGCTGTTGAAGAATCCCGGGTTCACCTTCGTCGCGGTGATTACGCTTGCGCTTGGCATCGGGGCCACCAGTGCTATGTTCAGCGTCATCAATGCGGTACTGATTCGCCCGCTTCCTTATCACGAGCCCAAACGCCTGGTGACGATCTGGGAAGAGAGCCCCGAGCGCGATCTGTATCAGATACCCGTCTCGTTTGCGAACCTGCGCGACTGGGTCGACCAGACTCAGACATTCGAAGAGATCGCGGCATACACATTCACAAATCTGAATCTCTCCGGCGCGGGTGAGCCCGCAAGGCTGTCCGCCGTCAGAGCTTCTGCCAATCTTTTTTCGCTTGTCGGCGCGACGCCGTTGCTCGGACGGGCCTTTCTGCCTGAGGAAGATAACGAGGGGTCGGGCCGCGTCGTTATTCTGAGTCACGCTCTTTGGCGGCAACGCTTCGGCTCGGATCCCGGAATTGTCGGTCAGTCGCTCGCTCTCAACAATCAGGCCTACACGGTTGTGGGCGTGATGCCGGCGAGTTTTCAGTTTCCTGTTGGATTCGGTTATCTCGGAAAAGTGCTGAATGATCCAATCGAACTCTACGTTCCGTTGGCCCCAACAAAAAAAGAGGCAGCGCACGGAAACTATTCGTTCTTCGCCATAGGACGCCTGAAGCCCGGCGCAACGATCGAGCAGGCGCGAGCTGAAATGACCACCATTGAAGGCCGGCTCGAACAGCAATACCCGGACACCAACACTGGTATCGGCGTAAGCCTTGTCGCAACACGCGAGCAAACGGTCAAAGAGATTCGCCCGGCGTTGCTGGTGCTGTTCGGCGCGGTGTCGTTTCTGTTGCTGATAGCCTGCGCGAACATCGCAAATCTTCTGCTTGCTCGCGGAGCGTCGAGACAGAAGGAATTTGCGATACGCGCAGCTCTGGGCGCGAGTCGCGCGCGAGTCTTGCGGCTCTTGTTAACGGAAAGCCTGATCCTTTCGCTTGCGGGAGGCTGCCTGGGATTGCTGCTCGCGCTTTGGAGTACGGATGCGCTCGTTGCGCTCGGGCCCGACAACCTTCCGAGGCTGCATGAAGTTGGAATTGACGGCCGCGTGTTTGGCTTTACGCTCGCGGTCTCGCTAGCGACGAGCATTCTCTTTGGATTCATCCCGGCGATTCATGCCGCGAAGCCCGATCTGAACGAAGCGCTCAAGGAAGGTTCGCGAGGCTCAAGCTCAAGCGGCCCGGCAAAGCGCATACGAGGCGCGCTCGTATCAGCAGAAGTTGCGCTCTCTTTGGTGTTGCTGATCGGGGCGGGCCTGATGATAAGGAGCTTCTTCCGGCTTCAGCAGATGAATCTGGGCTTCAATCCCGACAACGCGCTGGCAGTGAACCTGTCGCTTTCTCCTACGCGGTATCCCGAGGATCGTCAGCAGGCAGCTTTCTTTCATGAAGCGCTCGAGCGGCTGCAATCGCTGCCCGGCATACAAGCCGCCGGCGCAACCACGGGACTGCCGTTGACTTTGAATCTTTCCGGTACTGATTTTCGCATAGAGGGACGCCCTGAGCCCGAGGCCGGAAAAGAGATGATGGTGCATACGCGCAGCGTCAGCCCCGGTTACTTCCCAACGCTCGGCATCGGCTTGATGAAAGGCCGCGATTTTTCCGACCGAGACAAGAGCGGCGCGCCCGCGGCTGCGATCATCAACAATGAACTGGCCCGCATCTACTTTCCCACTGAAGACCCGATAGGGAAGCGGATCACGTTCGATGACGGAGGGTCGTGGATGTCGATCGTTGGGATCATCGACGACGTGAAGCAACTGGGTCAGGACTCGGCCGCGAAGCCCGAGGTCTACTTTCCGTTTTCTCAAATGACGTCGTCGTCGATGAGTCTCGTCGTTCGTACGTCCTCGAGTCCGGCAAGCGTGGTGGCTTCGATAAAAGATCAGATTCAACAAATCGATAAGGACCTGCCGGTCACGGACGTAAAGACTATGCGGGAGCTTCTTGCGGAATCGGTGTCGGGCCGGCGATTCAACATGCTGTTGCTGACGATATTCGGAGCGGTGGCGCTGGTGTTGGCGGCCGTTGGCATCTACGGGGTGATCAGTTATTCGGTCAGCCAGCGAACTCACGAGATTGGTATTCGGATGGCGCTTGGCGCGGACACTAGGCACGTGTTGAAACTTGTCGTCGGCCAGGGCATGTGGCTCGCGCTTGTTGGGATCGCGATTGGCCTGGGCGCGTCATTCTTTTTGACACGCTTGATGTCGACTCTTCTTTTCGGAGTCACCGCGACGGACCCCGTCACGTTTGCCGCCATATCGGTCGCGCTGACAGGAGTGGCTCTGGCGGCCACTTTGGCGCCGGCCCGAAGGGCAACGAAAGTCGATCCGATGATTGCGCTGAGGGACGAGTGAAGAGATTGCCGATTTGCGATCGCCGATTTGCGAATTGCGAATTGCGAATTTCAAATCTCAAATTTCAAATTTGAGATCGACGGCAATTCGCAATCCGCAATCGGCAATCGCAAATCGGCAATCGGCAATATAGAAAGGTGTGAACAAAATGTTGGACCTCGCAGTTCGTGATTTTCGCTTTGCTGTTCGAATGCTCGCGAAACGCCCAGCGTTCACCGGCATCGTTGTGATGACACTGGCGCTCGGAATCGGCGCGAACACCGCCTTATTCAGCGTCGTGAATGCTGTCCTGCTTCAGCCGCTCCCGTTTCCTAAGCCCGAGCAACTCGTGCTGGTGAATGACAACCTCACCGGACGCCAGTTGAAAAACGTCGGGATGACGGTGCTCGAGCTTCAGGATATGCAACAGCGCTCGGATGTATTCGAGGAGATATCCGCGCTGTGGCCGGTGGATGCGAACCTCACGGGTTCGGATCACCCCGAGCGTATCGAGTTGCTGGCGGTGAGTCCCAATTACTTTACGCTGCTGGGCGCGAAAGCCGCCCTCGGCCGAGTCTTTGGACCGGAGGAGGACAAGGCGCAAGGTTTCGCCGAAGGAATCGTGATCAGCGATTCGGCATGGCATCGCCTGTTCGGCGGCGATCCCAACGTGCTCGGAAGAAAGGTTCGCGCGGACAGCGACCTGTATGTCGTCATAGGAGTGATGCCGCCGGAGTTCCGGCATCCGGGAAAGACGCTGCGCGATCAGGTGGATTTCTGGGGCACGGCCGGATTCGCCGCGAATCCATTCGGTCCGCCCGATCGGGTTCGTAGGATGCTGCCCGGCGCAATCGGCCGTTTGAAAAACGGATTGACGGTTGCTCAGGCGCAGGCAAAGCTCGACGCATTCACAGCGGAGCTGCGCAGCCAATTCCCGAAAGAGTATCCGCCCGAGGCGGGTTGGGAAGTGAAGCTCGCGCCCGCGCAAGAGAACCTCGTCGGCGGAGTTCGAACGCTGCTTATCGTTTTACTTGCGGCGGTCGGAGTCGTGCTGCTGATCGCTTGTGTGAACATCGCAAACATTATGCTGGCTCGATCGCTTGGGCGTCAGCGAGAGATGGCGATTCGTCTTGCGCTTGGAGCCGGCCGTCGAAGGCTTATCTCACAACTGATCAGCGAGAGTCTCGTGCTTTCGCTTTTGGGCGGGGGCGTCGCGTTGTTGATCGCAAGCTGGGCGACGGATTTGCTGTTGAGGCTTGTCCCGGCAACGATGCCGCGTCTCAACGAAGTGGGCTTCAGCGGCAATGTGCTTTTGTTTACGTTGCTGGTCTCTATAATAACCGGAGTGTTGTTTGGTTTGGTGCCCGCGTTGCAGGCATCGCGGCCCGATGTTCTGGTGAACCTGAAGGAAGGCAGTCCCGGTTCGGGGCTCGGCGCTCGAAGTCATCGAGTTCGAAGCTTGCTGATCGTGACCGAGTTCGCGTTGTCGCTGGTGCTGATGATCGGCGCCGGGTTGTTGTTGCGGAGCTTCTGGCGATTGACCGATGTGAACCCCGGCTTCAGTCCACAGAACGTGTTGATCTCGCGAATCTGGCTCCCGGTGCCGAACAATCCCGAGCTCGATCCATACCGCACGCCGGCCAAACGTGCTCAGTTCATGAAGGACGTGCTCGGTCGCGCGGTGGCATTGCCGGGCGTCGAGCACGCGGCAATCGGTGGCGGCGCCGGAGTGCCCCTGGTTGGGCCTCACAACAATGCGAGCCTCGTGATTGAAGATCACGCCGACGAAGCTGTTCTTCCATTGATTCAACCTTCCGCGGTCAGCGCTGATTATTTTTCGGCGCTCGGAACACCGCTGGTGAACGGCCGGTACTTCTCAGACGGCGATGATATAAACGCCGCTCGCGTTGCGCTCGTGGATGAGGCCGCGGTCAAGCGGTTCTGGCCTGATGAGAATCCGATCGGCAAGCACATCAAGCTCAGCCGGCGAGACTCGAACGCACCCTGGCTCACCGTCGTCGGCGTAGTGGGTAACATGAAAACTGATGGGTTCGACCTGCCCGATCAGCCTCACGTTTATCTGTCGATCCTTCAGAGTCCAGGCTATGCGATGGCTGTGTACCTAAAGACAAGTGTGAATCCCCTGACACTCGCGCACGCGCTTCGACGCGAAGTCCAGTCAGTGGATCCTGATCTTCCGGTATTCGGCGAAGAGAGTATGGAAGACGTTGTCGCGGCCTCGCTTGCTCAACGCAGATTCGCGATGCAGTTGTTGATCGCTTTTGGCGGGGTCGCGTTGTTGCTGGCGGGGGTTGGGATCTACGGAGTGATGGCTTATTCGGTCAGTCAGCGAACGCGCGAGATCGGGATTCGCCTGGCGCTTGGGGCGAAGACCGGCGACATCATTCGATGGGTGATGACCCAGGCGATGATGCTGACACTCGCGGGTGTTGGGATAGGTCTTGTCGCGGCAGTGGCGCTGACCCGGTTGCTAACCGGTTTCCTGTTTGGCGTAGCGGCTACCGATCCGATGACCTATGCCGGGCTGTCGGTGCTGCTTGCGCTGGTGGCGCTCGTGGCTTGTTATGTTCCAGCGCGGCGCGCGACGCGTGTCGATCCGATGATCGCGCTCAGATATGAGTGATCAGTTTGATGTTCGATAAGCTTTAGCTTGTCGTCTTACTCGACAAAATGAGGGTTTGTTGGATGAGGACGACAAGCTAAAGCTTATCGGACATCGGGCAAATGATCTGAAACCTTTCGGAGGGGCGATGCACTCACTGCTACTCGACGTGAAATACGGAATTCGCATGCTCTTGAATAAGCCCGGATTCGCGGCTGTCGCCGTGATAACCCTTGCCCTGGGCATCGGAGCAAACACCGCAATTTTCTCAGTGGTGAACGCAGTGCTGTTGCGGCCGTTGCCGTACCGCCAGCCGGGAAAGCTTGTGCGCGTCTATACCGAGTTTCCCACCATGAACCTGAGGAAGTTTTGGATGTCCCCTCCTGAGTTCCTGGACATTCAAAACGAGTCAGAGTCCTGGGAGAGTATCGGGGCGTGGACCACCACCGGAAGAAATGTCGCGACCAGCAACGACGAACCGATCAGAGTCACGGCTGCGATCATCACTCGGGGCTTGATCGATGCGCTGGGCGTGCAACCTGCAATGGGCCGGAACTTCACGGCTGAAGAGGATCGCAACGGCGGGCCTCCCACGGTTTTGATCTCGGATGGACTGTGGCGCCGGGCATTCGGCAAACAGGATGACATTGTCGGAAAGCAGATTCAGCTCAACTCGCAACCCACGACCGTTGTCGGTGTGATGCCGCGCGGTTTTGTTTTTCCTCCGGGCAGCAACGATCCCGCGGAAGTGTGGATGCCGCTTCAACTCGATCCCGCGAACCCCGGCAACCGCGGCAGCCATTTTCTGTACATCATCGGGAGGCTTAAGCCAGACGTACGCGTTGAACAGGCGCGCGCGGAAATAGAATCACAGATGGCAGGGTGGAGGGACGAGAAGCGCTCGATGCACCTGCCCGATCCTGAGAGACACCCAATTCTGATGATTCCCTTGCACGAAGATGTAGTCGGATCAGCGCGGCCTGCCGTGCTTATGCTTTTGGGAGCTGTCGGGTTTGTGCTTCTGATCGCGTGTGTGAACGTTGCGAATCTGTTGCTCGCGCGCGCGGAAGCAAGGCGGCGCGAGTTTGCCATCAGGCTGGCGCTTGGAGCGGGCCGCGGCCGGATGCTCAGACAGTTTCTAGCCGAAGGGTTGATCCTCGTCGTGCTGGGCGCGGCCGCCGGTATCGGGTTCGCGAAGCTCGGGCTTTCAATTGTCCTTGCGGCCGCGCCCGACAGTATTCCTCGCACGGGTGAAATCGGAATCGATCCTACCGTGCTTGCTTTCACGCTCGGAGTTTCGATTCTGTCGGTGTTCGTCTTCGCGATGGCCCCGCTTGTGCAAATGAGCGGGCGCGACCTCGCCACGTGGTTGAGAGGCTCGGGTCAGCGAACGTCGGGAGGCGGTGGCAGCCACAGACTGCGAACAACGCTGGTCATTATCGAGATCGCGCTTGCGGTGGTACCGCTCATCGGATCGGGACTAATGCTTCGCGCTTTTTGGAAGCTTCGGCAAGTTGATGTCGGTTTCGAGCCCCGAGGGGTTACGTCGTTCAGCCTTCAACTCCCCGGCACCCGATATCAGAATCCGGATCGGTTGCGTTTCGCCAGTCAACTGGAAGAGCGACTGGCGTCGCTGCCGGGCGTGAAGTCCGCGTCTTTTGCTTCGGGACTTCCGCCGCTGCGCCCGATAAACGCGAACGACACCGACATCGAAGACTACCAGGGCACACCGGACGGACCCGCCGAGAACGTCGACTATTGGAACATCGTGAACGAAAACTACTTCAATACGATGGGCATTCGCACGATGGAGGGCCGAACGTTTGAGTCGTCGGATCGCAACGACAGCGCACAAAAAGTCGTGGTGATCAATCAGGCGATGGCCCGCCGTTTCTGGCAAGGCAGTCCGATTGGCCGGCGCCTGAATCCCGGGTTCAACACCCCTGCCGTGTGGTTCACGGTTGTTGGCATCGTCGAAGACACAAAGAATCTCGGCGTGGATAAGGCCGCCGGAACCGAGCTTTATTTTCTTTTGCCGCAGACCATCGCAATCGGAGTCAGCACTCGCATGAGTTTTGTCGTTCGCTCGGAGGGCGCTTCCGCTGCCGCCATTGCGTCGAGCATACGTTCGAGCGTCAACGAGCTCGATGCAAGCGTTCCTATCTTTCAACTGAAAACCATGAGCGACGTCGTGGGCGATTCGCTGGTCAGGCCGCGATTCCTGTCGCTGTTGCTCGGATCATTTTCGGTAATCGCATTGCTGTTGGCGGCGGTTGGAATCTACGGCGTGATGGCGTACTCAGTGAGTCAGCGCACGCAGGAGATTGGAGTCCGCGTTGCGCTCGGCGCGACTACCAGAAACGTTCTGTCGATGGTTATTGGTCAGGGGCTGAAGCTGACTGTGGTCGGTCTGGCAGTGGGATTGACCGGTTCGTTCCTGCTTAGCCGCGTCATGGCCTCGCTGCTCTTCGAGATCAGCCCAACCGATCCGCTCACCTTCGCGATTGTCGGGACTGGATTGGCGGCTGTCGCTCTGCTGGCCTGCTTCGTGCCGGCGCGGCGAGCCGCGAAGGTCGATCCGATGGTCGCGCTTCGTTATGAATGAAGCTAAGAATGAAGCTAAGAAAGTTTTCACGGGTGAACACACAAGGAGGAAGCACGATGAAAGGGACTTTGAAGAGAATGGCGCTGATGTTTGTTGTTCTGGGCCTTTCCCTATCGACTTATGCCCGCCCGGCCGATGAGAAGCGCGTGCGGAAAACCGACAAGGTCAAACAGATGACCATCGAGTCTTCGCGGGTGAAGGTGGTCGAATCAGAAAATGAAAACCCCGAGCAGGACGGGCCGTATTGGTTCAATCGCGGCTATGCGCTCCATCAATCCGATCACTACGTCGAGGCGATCGAAGCGTTCAGCCACTCGATCGGGCTTGGATATCGCCAGCCGACCGCGATCTACAACGTAGCCTGCGGCTACGCGCTGCTGAACGACAAAGAGAACGCGTTGTTCTGGCTTGAGCGCGCATTCTCAAGCGGATTTGATCGAGCCGATCTGTTGAAGAGCGATTCGGACCTGGACGCGCTGCGCTCGGATCCGCGATTCAAGGATCTCGAACAGAGAGTTTCTTCGATGAAGCGCGACGAGAAGCCTTTGAAAGAGAAGGACGAGAAAGATAAACAGAAAAATAAATCACAGAAGGAACGAGACCGTCTCGATGAGGCGCTCATCAACTTCGAGCAGCTTCGAGCTTCATCGTCCCGGGATGGAGATGCGTGGTACACCGTTGGATCGCGGCTGCTGCGAATGCGCGACCACGAGCGCGCGACGTTGGCGTTGACGCAGGCGATTGAGCATCTCGGCCCGCGAGGGTCGAATGCTATGTACAACCTCGCGTGCAACTACGCGCTGGCGGGGAATGTTGAGCCTGGGCTCGGGTGGCTCGAGAAATCGATCAATGCGGGCTTCGACGGCCCGGATAAGCTCATGGAAGATTCCGACATTGCGAACCTTCGGAGCGATCCGCGTTTCAAGAGGATTTACGAGCTGAGCCGCGCGCTTTCACTTTCTCAATTCACCAGAGACGGCGACGACGATTCCCAGTACTCGAAACAACGATGGGCGCCGGCAGTGAAGCACTTTGAATCCTTCGTCCAGGGCCAGCCCGCGAGCGGCCGAGCGTGGTTCAATCTCGGCTTCGCGCTTCACTATTCGACGGAACACGCTCGGGCGATCGAAGCTTTCCAGCGCGCGATTCAGAATGGATATCGGCCGTCGACCGCGATGTACAACATCGCTTGCGCGAATGCGATGATGGGAAACAAAGACGCGGCGTTCGAGTGGCTCGAGAAATCGCATGAAGCCGGATTCAACGTTGAGGATTACGTTCGAGGCGATAGCGATCTCGATAGCCTGCGAAGCGACGCTCGCTTTAGGCGTTATCAGGATATGGCCGACGATCAGGACCACGAGAAGCACAAGGAGAAGCACAAGAACGACAAATGATGAGAAGTGATCTTTAGACCCTCGAGTTCCATGCTTAGCTGAAGATTGGTTGGGGGGAACGATTCACGAAAGGCCATTCCATTCTTCAAATGTGACTGAGCGGCCAAGGATGCCTTCAAGCTCGCGGATCATCATTCGTAGTTGCGGGATTGAATATTCTTGATTCGACGGAACCGTGAGGCGGTGTTGTTGATAAACCATGAATTGATGACGCCTGCCAGCGTACGGCCCATCAAACCCGAGCTTCCGTAGCCGGCGGATGAAGTCTCCGCGTTTACACGGCGTCCACCGGCTCATACTCCGGCTCCTTATTCAAATCGATTCCATCAATGACGGGAAGGTCGTGCCTGAGCTTGAAACCCACAAGCAGCCAGTCTTCAAGAGTCGAACGCAGTTCGGTTTCGCATTCGTGAAGGGTGCCGCCAAAGGCAATCACTCCGAGGCACGACGGTATGCGACCAGAATAGGAGTTGTCTTCGAGCTTGTCGTACTCCGCCTCGGCCATCGCGCGTTCGATATAGTCGCTGATTATGAACTGAACAGACATGCGGTTCCCTGATTGCCTTTATGCACTAATCACGAGGATTTTTCAACTTTACAATGGAGCTGAATTCAACGATTCGGTCAATACCCGTTACTCTTATTCAAAGCCGCCAATGATCCCACCGTATCTCAAGGCGAAAGTACAAGCGCGCAATCGCCTCCTCCCCGACTGGAAACTGGCGTACGCTCCGCATCATTGGATTCATCAAGCTGTTTGGGCACCTTACCAACCTGCCCAGTTGCGGAACTGCGAGTCCCACGAACGCACATAGGATCTTCAGCGATCCAATCGGCGGCCTCGCCTTCACTATGAGTTAGCAACCGCTTGCGATGGCACTAAGTTTGGTTATCTCTCTCTACACGAAAGTGTGCTCGATCTTCGGAGGCTTTGGATGGATTCTCTCTGGCAGGACCTTAGATACGCGCTGCGACTGCTCTCCAGTAAGCCCGCTTTCACTGCTGTAGCTGTTCTGACCCTCGCGCTCGGAATCGGCGCCAACACCGCGATCTTCAGCGTCGTCAACGCCGTGCTCCTGCGATCGCTGCCCTACGCCGAACCCGATCGCCTGGTCTTCGCGGCAGAAAAAGTCGGCGGCAAAGCGATGCCGGTTTCCTATCCAAACTTTCTCGATTGGCGCGCCGGGCAGGGCTCGTTCGAGAAACTGGCCGCTTACTCCGCCGACGATCTCAACGTGACCGGGTTGGATCAGGCGGAGCGCGTCGTCGGAGAATTAGTATCGGATGATTACTTCGAGCTGCTCGGCGTGACAGCGTTGCGCGGGCGAACTTTCCTGGCTGACGAGAACAACAAACCGGGCGCGGCTCCGGTTGCGATCGTCGGTCACTCGTTCTGGCAAAACCAATTGGGCGGCGACGAGAGGGTGATTGGCCGCACGGTGAAACTCAACGAAACGGAGTTCACAATCGTGGGCGTCGCGCCCGCCGGCTTCAAAGGATTCTCAGGGATCGCCGACGTCTGGGTGCCGATGTTGATGCGGTCTGCCCTTTATCCGGCGACCGCGCGTTTCAACTTTCTCGGGGCGCGCGACATTCATTGGCACCGAGTAATCGGCCGGCTCAATCCGGGCGTTTCGCTTGCGGCCGCTCAAGTTGAAATGGATGCGGTGACTTCGCGCCTCGCGAGCGAATTTCCCCAGGCTAACGCCGGGCGCGGCGCAATGCTGATCACCGCGCGAGAACGATTGGCGGGCAAGAATCGAACGCCGTTGCTGGTCCTTCTTGGAGCCGTGGTGTTTGTATTGTTGATCGCTTGTGCGAATGTAGCGAATCTCTTCCTTGCGCGAGCCGCAACGCGCAGCCGGGAGATCGCGATCCGGCTGGCGCTTGGGGCGAGCCGCGGGCGAATAGCACGTCAGTTGATCACCGAGAGTTTGCTGGTTGCGGGACTGGGCGGCGTTGCCGGATTGCTGTTGGCTTTGTGGAGCGTAGATCTGCTGGTTTCGATCATGCCGATCACGCTTCCAAGCTTTGCGACCGTGGGCATCGATCCGCGAGTGCTTGCCTTCACCTCAGTGATATCGATTGCGACCGGCGTGCTGATGGGCGTCGCGCCGGCGCTTCAAGCTTCAAAGACCGGAGTGAATGAGGCGCTCAAGGAAAGCAGCCGCTCGATCGCCGGACCGCGCGGAGGCCGGCTTCGGGCTGCGCTTGTGGCTGCCGAGATTGCGCTTGCGTTGATGCTGATGATCGGCGCGGGGTTGATGCTTCGCAGCTTCGGCCGAATGCTCGCAACGGATCCCGGTTTCAAATCCGATCATCTGGTGACAATTCGCATAGACGTACCGAATAGGAAATATCAGGGAGACGAGCGTCGGGCGTTGGGTCAACGCCTGATCGAACGTGTCCAGACGCTCCCCGGTGTTGATTCAGTGGGCGCCACGTTCATCGATCCATTCGTCTGGAGTGGCATCAATCGCGGCTACTCAATCGAAGGCAAACCGCCTATCGATCCCGCCGAACTCGATACGGTTTATTACCACAACATCAGCCCGAATTACTTTCACACGATGGGCATACCATTCATCTCGGGACGCGACTTCACGCCGAGCGATAATTCGGAGTCGCCTCAAGTAATGATCGTCAGTTCTTCCTTCGCGAGGCGTTACTGGCCGGGCGAGGATGCGCTGGGCAAGAGAGTGAAGTTCGGGCTCGAGAATTCGACCGCGCCATGGATGACTGTAGTGGGTGTGGCGGGTGACATAAAGTTTCGCTCCCTCCGGCAGGATGAAAACGCCGAGCCTGTGGTCTACACCCCGCTGCTCCAAAGTGAGGTCGTGATCGGCGTTAGCCTGATTGTTAGGACAAAAGGCGATCCGTCGGCGATGCTTGCGACGTTGAGGAGCGAGGTTCAGGCATTCGATCCGGACTTTCCGGTTTACAGCGTTGCGACGCTCGAGAACCGATTGCATGATCAAGCGGCTGAGACTCGTTCTTATGCGTTGCTGCTCACGTTATTCGCTGTGCTTGCGATGCTGCTTGCGGCGATCGGGATCTACGGCGTGATGGCTTACTCTGTTGCCGAGCGCACGCACGAAATTGGCGTACGAATCGCGCTCGGCGCCAAACCGCGCGACGTTCAGACGCTGGTTGTGAAGCAGGGGATGCTGATCGCGATAATCGGAATGATCGGAGGATTGATCGCAGCGTTTGCGCTGACGCGGTTGATGTCGGCGCTGCTGTTCAAGGTCAGCCCGACAGATCCGGCGACTTTCGCGGCTCTCGCGTTGGCGGTTGTGGCAATCACCATGTCCGCGTGTCTGATCCCGGCGCGCCGCGCGTTACGAGTCGACCCGATGGTCGCGCTCCGATACGAATAGTTCCGGGTTCCGGGTTCGTGGTTCCGCGTTGGAACTCGGAACCCAGAACTCTGAACCCTGAACCTGACGGAGGACGAATGGAAACCCTCATACAAGATCTGCGTTACGGCTTCCGAGTCTTACGGGCGAGTCCTGGTTTTGCGGCCGTAGCGGTGCTCTCGTTGGCTCTGGGAATCGGCGCGAACACATCGATCTTTAGCGTCGTGAACGCCGCGCTGCTCCGGCCATTACCCGTCACCGATCCCGGCAAACTCGTGTTCGTGTTCAATGGGACGCGAACCAGTCCGTGGGGAGTTTCTTCGTATCCCGACTACGTTGATTATCGCGACCGGAATGAAACGTTCAGCGATCTGCTCACCTATTCGAGCATCACTACGAGCGCGCGAATCGAAGACCAAACAGAATTGGTTTTGGGATCGATCGTCTCGGGAAATTTCTTCGATGTGTTGGGAGTGCATGCCGCGATTGGCCGCACTTTCCTTCGCGACGAAGACATCACTCCGGGCGCAAATCCGGTTGCCGTGATCAGTCACTCTTTGTGGCAGCGCCGGTTCGCTGGTGACTCGCAAGTAGCCGGGCAACAAGTTTCACTGAACGGTCACGCGTTTACGATCATCGGAGTCGCGCCCGCGGGATTCAACGGACCCGAGGTCCTCGAAAAAAACGATATCTATATCCCGGCGATGATGCAGGCTTTGGTGAGGCCGCCGCGCGGCGGATTCTCGGGTGAGATGAATGCGGATTTGCTTTCACGACGCGGCGCGCGATGGATGAAGATGATCGGGCGCCTCAAGCCCGGCGTCTCAATCGAGCAAGCTCAGACCGCAATCTCCACGCTCGCTTCGCAACTCGAACAAGCCTACCCTGACGAGAATCGCGATAGGATCGCGACGCTCTTTCCGGTCAGCAAAGTGGACCCGCAAGCTTACGGTCAGTTGGTTTCCGTAGCCGGATTGCTGCTTGCGGTCGTCGGTATGGTTTTGCTGATCGCGTGCGCGAACGTCGCGAACCTGTTGCTCGCGCGAGCATCAGCGCGCCGCAAAGAGATCGCCGTGCGACTGGCGATGGGCGCAAGCCGCGCGCGGCTCGTGCGTCAATTGTTGACTGAGAGCGTGGTCCTGTCGCTTGCGGGTGGAACGGGAGGACTGCTTCTCGCGTTGTGGACGGTTGACCTGTTGAAGTCCGCCACGCCGCCAAGCGGAATGTTCTCATTCACGCTCGACTACAAACTCGACGGCCGCGTGCTTGCCTTCACAGTCGCATTGTCGTTGGCGACGGGAGTGATCTTCGGGCTCGCCCCGGCATTGCAGGCATCGCGATCGGATCTTGTTCCTGCGCTCAAAGGTGAAGCATCGGTCGTCGGGCGAGGCCGCCGGCGATTCAAGCTTCGCAATCTGCTGATCGTAGCGCAGGTTGCTTTATCGTTAGTTTTGTTGATCGGCGCGGGGTTGTTCCTGCGAAGTTTGAACAACGCGCAGTCAATCGATCCGGGACTGGACGCCGCGAAGATTCTGAATGCCGATCTCAACATCAACCTGCTGCGATACACCAAGCCGCAAGGCCAGCAATTCTACCGGCAGGTGCTCGAGCGGGTTGAAGCGCTGCCCGGCGTCGAATCTGCCGCCCTGGCTCGAGTTGTTCCGATGAGCGGCGGCGGCCGAACAAGCAGTCTATTGATTGAAGGCCGGCAGGGTTCCGATAACGCGAGCCGCACCGAAGGCGGCGGTCAGGATGAGAATACCTACTCGGTGAACACAAACGTCGTAACGACGAAATACTTCTCCACGATGGGTATCAGGCTGCTGGCAGGCCGCGCCTTTGAATCGCAGGACAATGAAGGCGCGTCTGGGGTTGCGATCGCCAACGAAGCCTTCGCCCGGCGCTACTTTGAGAATGAAGAGATGATCGGCAAACGCGTGAGCTTTCGAGGCGCGCGCGGGCCGTTCACCGAAATCATCGGACTCGTGCGCGACAGCAAGTATCGCACCCTCGGCGAGAACCCGCGTCCGACTATTTATGTTCCGCTCGCGCAAAATCACGAAACAGGGATGACGCTGCACGTTCGCACAACCGGCAACCCAACAAGCCTAGCCGCGGCGGTAAGGCAGGAAATCCAGTCGCTGGATCGTGATCTTGCGGTGACCAGTCTTCAGTCGCTCGATGACGTACTGGCGGGATCGCTTTTTGCCGCGCGGATGGGCGCGGTGTTGTTGAGCATCTTCGGGCTGCTGGCCCTCTTGCTGGCCGGAGTCGGTTTGTACGGTGTGATGTCTTACTCGGTTTCGCGAAGGACCCGCGAGATCGGCATACGGATGGCGCTTGGAGCAGAGAAGGGAAACGTGCTTCGGCTGGTGCTGAAACAAGGAATGTCGCTGGTCGCGGGCGGAGTCGCCGGCGGCTTGATAGTCGCATTCGCGGTGACTCGGCTGTTGACGAGTTTTCTCTATGGCGTCAGCGCGCTGGACGTGGTGACGTTTCTTGCGGTTCCGGCAGTGCTAGCTGTCGTCGCGTTGCTTGCCAGTTACGTTCCTGCGCGCCGCGCCGCGAAGGTCGATCCGATGATTGCGCTGAGATATGAATGAGGAAGTCAGTAGTCCGTAGTCCGTGGTCCGTAGGAACGTGTTTCAAGGACGCGACTACGGACTACTGACTACGGACTACGGACTACTGAGGAGACAGAAATGGAAACCTTGATCCAAGATCTGCGCTATGCGATTCGAATGCTGCTTAAGAAGCCGTCGTTCACGATCATCGTTGTACTGGCTCTTGGCATTGGCATTGGCGCCAATACGGCGATCTTCAGCGTGGTGAACGCAATCCTCCTTCGGCCGCTTCCATACAAGAACTTCGATCGAATCTCGATGATCTGGATGAGCAACCCCAAGCTCGGCGTGATGGAGGACTGGCATTCATATCCGAACTATGTCGACTACAAGGAACAGAATCAGGTCTTCGAGGATATGGCTGCGTTCAACACTCGCAGCTTCAATCTCACGGGCGCCGGTGACCCGGTGCGCGTCGTGGGCGTGTGGAACACCGCCAGTTTGTTTTCGGTCCTCGGCGTAGACGCGGCGGTTGGCCGCACATTCACCGAAGATGAACAGGAGCCCGGCAAAGACATGGTTGTCGTTTTGAGCAACGGGCTTTGGCGGAGAAACTTTGGCGGCGACGCGTCGGTCATTGGTCAGCAAATCAGCCTCAATGGAATAAATCGCACAGTCATCGGCGTAATGCCGCCGAGTTTTAGTTTTCCGGAGAAGACAACCGAGTTCTGGGTGCCGCTGACGGTGACTCCGCAACGAAGGCAGGCGCGAAACTCCATCGCGTACAAGGCGGTCGGCCGGCTCAAACCCGAAGTGACGCTCGCGCAGGCGCAAGCCGACATGGCTGCGATCGCAAAGCGGCTGGACGATCAGTATTTTCAATCGGACTACGGGGTCAATCTCAGGCTGATTCACGATCAGGAGACTCACACCGTGAGGTCCGCGCTTCTGGTTCTGCTTGGCGCGGTCGGTTTTGTGCTGCTGATCGCGTGCGCAAACGTCGCTAATCTGCTTCTCGCGCGCGCGGCTATGCGAGAGAAAGAAGTCGCGATTCGATTGGCGCTCGGCGCTCGGCGCTGGCGCATCATTCGTCAGTTGCTCACTGAGAGCGTACTGCTTGGCGTGTTAGGCGGCGCTGTCGGTTTACTGCTGGCGGTTTGGGGTTTGAGCGCGCTGGTTGCGCTTGCGCCCGCCGACATCCCGCGTCTCGATCAAACCGGAATCGATGCCCGCGTGCTCGTTTTCACCCTGGGCATATCGCTCGTCACCGGGCTGGTTTTCGGACTGGTGCCCGCGCTGCAGGCTTCGCGGCCGGACGTCAACGACGCGCTCAAGGAAGGCGGGCGCGGCTCGACTGGCGGGGGCGGGGCGCGCATTCGCAATCTGCTGGTCGTATCAGAAATCGCGTTGTCGCTGGTGTTGCTTGTGGGCGCGGGCTTGTTGATCCGAAGCTTCATGCGGCTTCAGCAGTTTGAATTGGGCTTCAATCCCGAACACCTGATCACGATGCGCGTCCAGTTGCCCGGCTCAAAATACAAAGAGCGCAAACAGGTCGCCGACTTCTTTCAACAACTGTTCGAGCGCATCGAAGGAGTGCCGGGCGTTCAATCGGCGGGCGCGATCTCGACGATCTTTCTTTCCGACACACCCAACTCGACTAACTTCGCAATCGAGGGGCGGCCCCAGGCGACCGGCGCCCAGTCCATCGAAGTTCCGCTCGACTCGGTTTCAGCAAAGTATTTCAAAGTGATGGGCATTCCGCTGATCAGCGGACGCGAATTCGATGATCGGGATGCGCTAGGCACGCCGCCGGTTGCGATCATCAACGAAACGTTTGCGAATCGGTTCTTCCCCGGCGAGGACCCGATCGGTAAGCGCTACGTTTATGGCGGCCCTGCGCCGGACAACCCGTGGATTACGATCGTCGGCGTCGTAGGCGACATGCGCCGCACGGGATTCGACCGCCCTGTGCGGCCGGAAACCTTCTTGCCGGAATCGCAGAATCCGGATAACGCCCTGACCGTCGTCGCGCGCACGTCGGCTGATCCCGCGAGCTTCGCCGGTATGTTGCGAGACCAGGTGTGGTCGATCGACCGCGACCAATCGGTTTACGACATCAAGACTATGGATCAAACATTGTCTGAGATGTTGTCGCAGCGCCGGTTCAACATGTTGTTGCTGGGAGTATTCGCCTCGGTCGCATTGCTGCTCGCGGCGCTGGGAATCTACGGCGTGATTTCCTACTCGGTGTCGCAGAGGACTCACGAGATCGGGATTCGAATGGCGATGGGCGCCCAGACGCGCGACGTGGTTCGTCTGGTCGTGAGACATGGGCTGGTGCTGACTGGAACCGGGATTGGCGCGGGATTAATTGCGTCGTTCGGGTTGACCCGGCTGATGGCAACATTGCTCTATGGTGTCAGCGCGACTGACCCGGTGACCTTTCTGGCGATTCCATTAGTGCTTGCGGGAGTGGCTCTGGGAGCCTGTTTCGTGCCCGCACGCCGCGCTTCAAGGGTCGATCCAATCGAGGCGCTGAGATACGAATAGTAGGTTCAGAGTTCAGGGTTCAGGGTTCAGAGTTCGGGGTTCAGAGTTCCGGGTTCAGGGACTCAGACTCAGACAGACTCATTGTAGTTTCAAAGGCTAGGCGACCCTGAACCCTGAACCCTGAACCTTGAACCCTGAACCGTGAACCGTGAACCGTGAACCGTGAACCCTGAACCCTGAACCCTGAACTGGAGACCTCATGAACACATTCTTTCAAGATCTGCGTCTTGGGACGCGAATGCTCTTCAAGAACCCGAGTTTTTCAGCCATCGCGGTTTTGACGCTGGCGCTTGGCGTGGGCGCGAACACGGCGATCTTCAGCGTAGTCAACGGCGTTCTCTTGCGCCCGTTGCCTTATGCACAGCCGGAGCGACTTGTTCAGTTCTGGGAGACCAATCCGTTAAAAGGCTGGACGCAGGCTACGGTTGCGCCCGCGAACCTGTTCGACTGGCAAAAACGGAATCAGTCTTTTGAAGACATCGCCGCGTACATGGGCGCTGACACAAAGGAGGCCGGGCTCTCGAATCTGTTCCTGACCGGAGGCGACGAGCCCGAGCGGCTGCGCGGCCTCTACGTGACCGGGAATCTGTTCTCAGTACTTGGAGTGGACGCCGCGCGCGGGCGCACCTTGAGCGCGGAAGAAACCTGGGCCGGCAATCATCGCGTCGTGGTTTTGAGTCATCAACTTTGGCAACGCCGCTTCGGCGGCGACCCCTCGATCGTCGGCCAGACGATCTCGCTGAATGGAACTAATCGCATCGTGGTCGGCATTATGCCGGAGGGTTTTTATTTTCCAACGCGCGAAGTAGAGCTGTGGACGCCGATGGGATGGGATCAGGCGCAGATCGCTCCTCTGCGGCGGCCTCATTTCCTGCGAGCGATTGGCCGCTTGAAGAGTGGCGTCTCGAGCGAACAGGCGCGCGCCGATATGACGTCGATAGCCGGAGCGCTCGAAGGCGAATATCCCGACACGAACACGAAGATGGGAGTGGGGCTTGGACCCCTTCACGATTGGATAGTCGGCGACAGCCGGCCAGCGTTGCTCGTGTTTCTTGCGGCGGTCGGATTGGTATTGTTGATCGCGTGCGCCAACGTCGCGAATCTGTTGCTCGCTCGCGCGGAAGCTCGACGGAAAGAAATGGCAATCCGGGCGGCGCTCGGCGCCGGACGCGGGCGCATCATACGGCAACTTTTTACCGAGAGCCTTGTGCTTGCGTTGATGGGCGGTGCGGTCGGAGTCCTGGTCGCAGTGTGGGCTAAGGAACTACTGCTCGCGATTGCGCCGCGAGGAATCCCGCGCCTGGACGAAGTAAGGCTTGACGGGGCGACGCTGACCTTCACGCTTGGGATAACACTCGTTGCCGCGCTTGTAGCCGGGTTGCTGCCGGCTATTCAGGTTTCGCGTCACGAGCTGACTGATACGCTGAGAGAAGGTCAGAAGGGAAGCGGCGGATCGCGACGCGCACGTCTGCGCAGTGCGCTGGTGGTTTCTGAGGTCGCGCTTTCCTTCATGCTGGTGATCGGCGCCGGGTTATTGATCAGGAGCTTCGCACGGCTGGTGCAGGTCGATCCCGGTTGTGATCCGGCTAACGTGCTGACTTTGAGTATCGAGCTTCGCGGGAGCAAGTATCCCGAAGGCCGGCAGGCGATCGAATTCTTTGAACAGGCCGAGCAACGGCTTGGTGAGTTACCCGGCGTCGAGGCGGTAGGCGCGACAACGCGTCTGCCCTTGCAGGGCTACGCCTGGACGGGCGACGCGACGGTCGATGGTCGCCAACCCGATGACTACTTGCGCGAGGTTCGGCACAAGCAGGTCACGTCCGGTTACCTCAGCACGATGCGAATCCCGTTATTGAGTGGCCGCGAGTATGACGAACGGGACACGGCCACCAGTCCTCCGGTGATCGTGGTGAACGATGTGTTCGCGCGTTGGGCCTATCCGAATCAGGATCCGATCGGCAAACGAGTGAAGTTTTCAAAGCCGACCATCGAGTCGCCGTGGTATTCGATCATCGGCGTTGTTGGAGGCGAGAAGCAGGACGGGTTGGATAAAGAAGTGAAGCCCGAGGTCTACGAGATACACAGACAGAACGCGCAGTCGCGAATGCTGATAGCGGTGCGCACGACTGGAGATCCGATAAAGCTTGCGGGAGCTGTTCGCGAGGAGATTCGGGCGATGGATCGCGATCTTCCGCCGTTTGATATTCGTCCGATGACCGAGGTGCTTAATCTATCGCTTGCGACTCAGCGATTCACGATGCTGTTGCTCGGGATCTTCGCCGCGTTGGCGCTGGTGCTTGCGGCGATTGGAATTTACGGTGTGATTGCTTACTCGGTGACGCAGCGAACTCACGAGATCGGCATACGCCGCGCGCTCGGAGCGGGGACTCCCGACGTGGTGAAGATGATCGCCAGGGAAGCGTTGGTGCTTGCGGGCTCCGGCATTGTCGTGGGAGTCGCGGCATCGATCGCGGTCACGCGGTTGATCAGCGGATTGGTATTCGGTGTGAGCGTGACCGATCCCGTAACATTCGCGTCGGTTGCGGTGTTGCTGGCCGCCGTTGCGTTTCTTGCGACGTTCATTCCCGCGCGCCGCGCGATCAAGGTGGATCCGATGGTTGCGCTGAGATACGAGTAAGGACAGTGCGGAGTGCGGGGTGGGGAGTGCGGAGTCGGGAGTCTGGAGTGCGGAGTGCGGAGTGCGGAGTCAGAAGTCAGGAGTCAGAAGATTTCAGAAGTCAGAAGAAGTCAGTGGCCTCAGAGGAAGTAGCCCACGTAGTGGGCAAAAGCGTGCAGCCCAAGGCAAGTCCACGCAGCATTGGGTACGCCGTGTCGTTCGATCCGGAGCCCGCATAGAGGGCGACAGACGCGCACTCTTCGAGAGCTGTATCGCTGTCGCCCGCTAAGCGGGCTTGTCGCCGGTCGCAAGGTACTCAGGGCCTGCGGACTCACCCTGGGCTCCATGCTTTTGCCCACTACGTGGGCTACCTCTCTGACCCCTGATTCGGCTTTCTGACTCGTGACTCGTGACTCCACACTCCGCACTCCGCACTGACTTCATCCGCCTTCACGTGATAGTCTCCCGACCACAACGCGATTGGAGGCTACGACTGTGAAGATACAACGAGCTGCTCTTATTCTTGGATTACTTCTCATATCCGGTTGCGCGACGCGGCAACCGCAGAGCGCGACCAGCGGCCTGCCCAAGGGCGATTGGATTGACCTGTCGCATGACTTCTCCGCCGAAACGATTTACTGGCCAACAGCCGAGCCCTTCAAGCTGGACACCGTCGCTGCAGGTATTAACGACAAAGGCTATTACTACTCGGCGTATCAGTTCAGTGCGGCCGAACACGGCGGCACTCACATCGACGCGCCGATCCATTTCGCCGAAGGCCACAACACCGTCGATCAGATCCCGCTCGCTAGATTGATCGGCGCGGCCATAAAAATCGACGTGTCGGCGAAAGCGGCCGCGGATCGCGATTATCAAATCAGCAGCGCGGACTTCGAGGGCTGGGAGAAACAACACGGCCGGATTCCGGATGACTCGATCGTGCTGCTTCAGACCGGCTGGTCCGAGTATTGGCCCGATCGTTTGAAGTATCTTGGCACCGAAAAGCGTGGTGATGCGGCGGTGGCCGAGCTGCACTTTCCCGGGCTTGCGCCTGAGGCCGCGCGATGGCTGACTGAGAATCGCAAGATCAAAGCGATTGGGCTTGATACCGCGAGCATCGACTACGGCCAGTCACAGATGTTCGAAACTCACCGCATTCTGATGGCCCAGGACATACCGGCTTTTGAAAATGTGGCTAATCTCGATCGCCTGCCTGCGGGCGTGTCGATGGTGATTGCAATGCCGATGAAGATTCGCGGAGGCAGCGGCGGCCCGCTTCGGATTATTGCTTTGGTTGAGCACGACTGAGCAACGCGTGGTGGGGTATTGATGCGTTGCTGTTGTACACCCCTGCGTACCTCTCCGTCCTCTGCGGTTTCCCTTTCCCGGCCTTGGGAATGAACCGCGGAGGACGCCGAGGACGCAGTGGAGCCCGCAATCGTAGCCGGCGATACGCTATGACATCATTGTCGAGCAATGATTAACGCTGGGCTTACTTTCGTCGGCGCGAAATGAATCTGTCCATCATCTCTTGCGGCTCGTCGGTTTCGTAAGCGGCAACAAACGACTCGATACCGCGCTCGATGGCTTGATCGAGCGGCAAGCGTTCCCACTCGCGCATCAACTCCTTTTGCATACGCAAGGCTTTCGGGCCGGCTTCGAGTATCGCTTGAGTCCAACCTTCGACAGCCTGATCGAGTTCGGCAAGAGTCACGATCCGCTCCACCAGGCCACAAGCCAAAGCGTCTGACGCCGAAAGAGGCCCGCCGGTGTAAATCAACTCGGCAGCCTTACCCCATCCGATCAATCGCGGAAGCAGCGCGGCTTCAATGACCGAAGGAATGCCGACCGTGACTTCGGGCATGCCGAAAGTTGAATGATCGGCGGCTACTCGCAGGTCGCACGACGCCGCGATCTCGAGTCCCGCTCCGAGACAATAGCCCGAGATTCGAGCGATCACCGGAACGGGCAACTCTCGAAGCGCGACACATGCTTCGTGCAGTCGCGAAATGAACTCGCGCGCCGACGACCGATCCAATCCCACCATCTCACCGATGTCCGCTCCACCGATGAAAGCCCGATCACCCGCGCCCGTGAGAATCAATACTCGGAGACGTTCATTCTGAACGAGACTCTCGATCGCGGCAGTTAGTTGCCGAATCAATTCGCTGTTCAGAATATTGAGCCGCGCTTGATTATTGACGATGATGCGCGCGACGCATCCGCGCTCATCGTGATCGTCAAGCGTGAGTCCGATTTTCACATCCGATATGGATTCCATTACCTTCACGTTCGGCTGGTCTGCGCAGCAGGCGATGGCATAAAGCCCAGGGTGGAGCGAAGCGGAACCCTGGGTACGGCGGTGATCGTTTAGCGAGCCCGCGAAGCGGGCGACGGATCGCCTTATGTCTGGCATCCATCTCTGTCGCCCGCTTCGCGGGCTTGTGATTCTGGTTCGATCTGCTCCCCGGGTTTCGCTGCGCTTCACCCGGGGCTTTACGCCGTCGCCCGCTTCGCGGGCTTGTGATTCTGGTTCGACCTGAAGGCCGGACTACAAACGCCGCCCTGATCATTTCATCGGGCGCAGTTGAAACTCCTCGGGCTTCTCCTTCTCGGTGCCATCGCCTTCGACTCGAGTCGTAAGCGAGCCGTCCGCGTTCTTGCGATAGATCAACCGCTTCGGAAAATCATGCGCGAGGTTCTCGAATACGGCGGACTGGCCCTCGACTCGCACCAGCTTGAAGTCGGTGCCCGGACGAGCCTTCGGATGCGCGACGTAGTAAATACCTTCGGCTCGCGATTCGATCCTCAGGTACTCGAAGAAAACCGTTTTGCCCTTCGCAATCGTGCGACCCATCCCAATCATCGAGCCGCCCGCCACGCGCGTCCAATGCTCTTCAATCTGCATCGGGCCGCTCGTGGTCTCCCAATCCCCGCTTATCCACGCCAGGTCTTCGATCTTCAAGTTCTCATTCGTCGCCGCTGAGCCTGTCAAAAGAATCGTACTGATTGCCAGACACACCAGCGCGCACGCGAGTTCAATTCCTATCGATCGCATTCTCATTTGATTTCCTCCGACCAGAGCGTTCCCACTGCCTCCTGCCTACTGCCCACGAGTCGCATCGGTTGAGCGAGTTTCTGGTTGTCCTGTTTGTGTTCGCAAAACGGATCGCCGAAGTCCAATACCATTTCGACGCAACCGTCGGGTAGAATGAGATCGCCTTCAACCTGTGATCGCCCGTCGCCTTCGAGTGTCCATAAGCATTCGACGAATTGCGAAAGCGGGAGCTTTGGTTTGATCTCGCGATATTGCATGCTCGTGGATAATACCGGAGAGGAGGCCTTCAGCCCAGACGGAGAAATACGCATAAAGCCTAACGTTCGAGCTAAGCGGGCGACGACGGCAGGACGCCAGGCCCGGGCTGTCGAAAATGTAGTGCGTACCATCAGAGCGCGCCTGATGGCCTGCCGTTGGCGCAGAGATTGAGCGAGGAGTTCGTCGCCGGCTTTGCTGCGAACGTGCATAAGGGTCATTGCCCGGCCGGTGGTTGCCAAAGTTCAATCTTGTTGCCTTCCGGATCCATGACCCACCCAAACTTCCCGTACTCTGAGTCATCGGTCTTCTCAAGCACGTCGCAGCCTTCATCGCGGAGCGCTTGAAGAAGCGCCGCCAGGTCCTCCACCCGATAGTTGACCATGAAGGTCGACTTGCTTGGCGCAAAGTGCTTGCCGTCCGCCGGGCCGATCAACCAGGCCGTAGTCCCCCTGGTCGGGTTGCCGTCGGCATCGGTCCAGTCAAAGGATGCTCCACCCCAGTCTTGTACGTCTATGCCCAGGTGAGTCTTGTACCAGGCACAGAGCGCCTTCGGATCCTTCGCGCTGAAGAATATGCCACCAATTCCAGTTACTCTCTTCATCTGATCCTCCTTACTCTATTCATCTGATCCTCCGAATCCCCCGGACGCGAATGGTCGCCATCCGATCATTCCTTTTCAACCGCCGACTTAATATCGTTTAGGTCTTGCAGGAGGGCCTTTTTCACCACGCCCTTGAACAACCCCATTGGAATCGACTTTAGTCTTGCAACGATACCTTGAGGCTTGGAATCATGAGAACTACTCAACGTAAGGCCGCCACTGCTCTCTGAAATACTCATGGTGGATAAGAATACAAATCCACTGTCTTCCGCTCTGGTTTTGTAGAACTCGTTCTCAACAGCATCAGTGATCCACTTTTCCACGGTTGCCGGCTTGCCGAATAGCATTCGAGTCTCTCGCCACTTTAGTCCTACGAGCCCGTTTGCCGGTTTTTCGAGAACCTCAATATTTTCGATTCCGCTGATGACTTCCGAGGCGTTCTCGATATTGGTGATCGCGGCCCAGACCGCCGCTTTGGATCCGTTGATGGTTACGTGTGCTTCAACGAGCATGGTGGTCCTCCCGGGGTTCGAGTGATGTCTACGGCCCATAGGCAACACCGGGCGTCGATATCGGCGGTGACGCGCGTCTTTCGGCCTTACGGCTGGCGTCAGCGGGCGCGCGGCGTAACATCGGATCACAACGAACAGTCCTTTCGCGCTCCTCTGCACGCCCGAGTTCCCGATGCGCCTAAATTCTGCAAAGCGCATTCGCGTGGTCAACCTAGCCGCTCCCTCCGGGTCATTCGTTGTTATCGAGTCGGCAAAGTACCTCGCGGACATCAGTTGTGTCGTCATACTTTCGGATGATTTCGCTGATGCAGGGGAAAATAATACTTTACTTTGGTCGAAATGACCTCAAGGGAAGCTCATGACGGGAATTCTTGGGCTCCCCAGGTATCTGATTACTGCTAAGGAATCAGTCCGAGCGCTTTGCCTCGAGCACAGAACTCGAGATGCGGCGCGCCGCACGAATTTTTTGTTGATGACTGAGATCTGCAAACTCGTGGGGCTATCTCACAAAACCGATGCGTTTGATTACCGTGACAAAACGCTCGTCGCTGCGCAACGCGTCGAAGGCGGGGTCGGTTCGAGCTTGAACCAGCATCGGGTCGCGCTCACTAAAAGCTCGTTCCAGCCACGTGATTGTCTGATCGCGATCGCCCGCTGCCGCGCAAGTTGTCGCCATGCTGTATGACGAGGTTCGAACTTTCTTAATCGCATCGAGCCTCCGCTCGAGCCGCTTGCGATAAAGCGAGTTCATGGTTTGCGACGGATCGGCGTCTCTCGTAGAGATGCGGCCCGTATCTCCGGTTTCTTTCAACAGCGTTTCGAGAGCCTCTCGCGGACGGCCGCTCAGTGTGTATGCGCGCTCGAGGCACGCGAGCGCCGAACCAAATGCCGGCTCCAGCTCCAGCGTGCGATTGATCTGCTCGATCGCTTCGTCGTAACGCCGCGCCATCAGATAAACCCAGCCCACATCCGAGTTCGCAAGCGGCGAGAGCGGATCAAGCCGCTGCGCTTGTTTCATGTGCTCGATGCCTTCGTCGAATCTCTGCATCGCCACGAGGAACCACGCATAGTCGTGATGAGCCATACCGAAGTTGGGGTTGATCTCAACCGCGCGCCGAAAGTATTGCTCGGCCTCATCCCACTTCCACTCGTATCTGAACTTGATTGTACCGAGCGACACCAACGCATCGGCATTCGCCGGATTAAGCTCGACCGCCCGCGAAGCCGCTGCGATCGCTTTTGGGTAAGCTTCCGCCGGGAGCATCGCGTAGTTCATTCCAAGCAGCCGATACGAATCGGCGAGCCCCGCCCAGGCCCCGACGTAGTTCGAATCTCTCTCGATCGCCTGGTTGAAATACTCGACGCTGCGGCTGACGCTTTCGCGGTCGCCCTTGTTCCACAGGTATCGCCCTCTCAGGTAAGCGTCCACGGCTTCGGCGCTGGTTGAACCCTCAGCTTCTTTCTTCTTATCGGCCAGCAATTCGATCGCAAGCGCGGTGGCGATCTGATCGGCGACTTGTCGCTGCACGCGCAACGCGTCGCCGGTCGAGCGATCGTAGGAGTCAGACCACCGATGAGTCTGATCGCTCACCTGAATGAGCTGAGCGGTGATGCGCACGCGATCTTCGGCGCGACGCACGCTGCCTTCGACGACGTAGCCAACGCCTAGTTCGCGGCCGATGCGCGCGATGTCCTTGTTGGCGCCTTTGTAGGTCATCGCCGATGTGCGGGCGATCACTCCGAGACTCTTCGGTTGAAGTTGGCCGAGCCGCGCGATCATCTCTTCGGTCATGCCGTCCGAGAAATAGTCTTCGGCCGGGTCGCCGCTCAGATTCTCAAACGGCAACACGGCGATCATCACCTTCGATTGTGGAGCCGCGACCTCCCGAGTACTTCGCCACGCGAAGTAAGCGGCGATGAGCCCGGCCGCAACAATCAAGCCGATCAGCGCCGCGATCATGGCAGATGATCTCGGCCGTGCTGGTTTCTCGGTGGGGTTTGCAGATTCGCGCTCGGGCTCGATGCTCGATGAGCCATTCAACTCTTCTACTTCGGCGATGAAGCGATACCCTCGGCGAGGAAGGGTCTCAATCACCCGAGGGGATTGCGCGTCGTCGCCGAGCGCGTTGCGAATCTGCTTGATGCAGAAATTCAATCCGTGTTCGAAATCGACGAAGGTCTCGGCTTCCCACACGGCCTGTTGAAGCTCCTGCCGAGTGACGGTCTGACCGGCGTGAGAAGCGAGAAAGACGAGCACCTTGAATGGCTGGGGCTGCAATCGAATGACATCGCCGTTGCGGCGCAGCTCACCGCTCTTGAGCGCGAGCTCGAACTCCGCGAATCGAATGATTGCTTCTTCGGAAACCGGTTGCTGCATGGGTGTCCTTCGCGTGGCTGATTATAAAGGCAATCGGAGTTCGGACCAAACTTTGTGTTCGTCGGCGTGTGCTTCTAAGTAGCAAAACTGCGGCGGTTATTTCCTCACCTGAAACTCACCCAGAACTCATTCGAAATTTGGGTTGAGTTCATTGGCGGTTGAAGACCATCGGCGTACCTTGAGACACGAAGGCGTTTCCTCTGCGAGATCTCTGCGACTCCGCGCTGAGAGTCGGGAGTTAAACCGCAGAGGACGCTGAGGTACGCAGAGAAGAAAGGAGAGACTTTGAAACGCGAAATAGACAGCGAAGAACTCGAGATCGGTGAAACGTCGGAGATCGCCCCAGGTGTACTGGTCGAGCGGCGGTGCTTCTTTAAGACGGTGGCGCTTGCGTTTGGCGCGGTCGCGTTGCCGGGGATGGCAAAGCTTGCAACCGCGAGCGAGGCTCGATTGAGCTACGAGGAGTTCCTGAAAGAAGTGATTCCTGTCGCGAAGTCGCTGGTCGGCGATACGTCACTTGTCGGGCAGCATCGTTATCTCTTGACGCTTGCTTCATACGCGGTGCGGATGGCCGATGTGCCGGCGCCCGAGATGCGTGACAGCGGGCAGGGCGCCGGCCGTGGAACATTCATCGGGGGTAATCCGGGTGGCGATCCGTTCAACGTGCTTCATTGGAGAATGGAACCGGGCTCGGTGATACGGCCGCATCCGCACACCTACGGGAACGTGATGACGCTGGGGCTTGAAGGCGAGATCCGGGTTGAGAACTTCGAGATCATGGGCGTGCGCGACTTCGATGCAAAGGGAACCTTCAAGGTGAGAAAGACTCAGAGTCAGGTGCTGACTCGCGGCGAGGTGAATCTTGTGAATCTGGAACGCGACTACATTCATGGGTTTCAAGCGAGCGCGCGAGGCGGCCGCGGGTTGGACATCACGACTCGGATAAAACCTAAGCGGGAGACGCCGTTTTTGAATATGTCGAAGAAGCCGGTTGATGGTGAGCAGGGGATTTATGAGGCGAGTTGGGGAATTTGAGAATTGGGCAAGGATCTAGGATGCGAGTTGGGGAGTTTGATGATTGCGCGTCGCATGATCGAGTGGGTGGACGTGGACATGCAGCCCACGCAGTGGGCGACAGAGCGAGTCGATGAGCCACTGGGCCTCTGCCGCCCGCTGCGCGGGCTTGCCCGCGAACGCGCCGGCGTTCCCAGGGCTGCGCGGACTTGCCCTGGGCTACACGCGACCGCCAACTGACGTTGGCTGAATTAGAGGAGCACTATGAAAAACATCATCGACGAACTTCAAACCGCAACGCTTCAAGTTTCGAGAGAGGAAATTGCGCCGGGCTTCTTCGAGACTCGGCGGCGCATGCTGTTACTCCCTCTGCTTGCAGCGCCAGTCATCTCGAGGTTTGCGGGAAGAGCTAGTGCAGCTCAGATGGGCGCGAATGAAGCGAAGACTGGACCGATGACCGCAACGATGAACAGCTCGCTCGATTGGGGCTCGTTCGTCAAACAATGTGTGCCCGTTGCCGCGGAGCTTCACAAGGATTCGTCCGCGGCGGGGCAGGAGGCGTATCTGCATTGGCTCGCTTCGATGATCGCAAGAGCGCGCGTCGATGAAATTCCAAAAGCGAAGCTCGGCCGCTTTGGAAGCTTGAATCCACCGGTCAGCTTTGGCGTGAGTTATCGCGGCTCGCCTTTCTTCATAGTCGAATGGAAGCTTGATCCCGGAGCCTTCCTGCCGCCTCATTGTCATCCAAACGCAAGCGTGTGCACGGTCGGGCTCGAAGGCGAAGCGCGCATTCGCAATTTTGAAATCAACGGGCAGGCTCCGGAGTTCTCATCGCGTCAGACGTTTCTTGTGCGTGAGACCCACAATGAAGTAATCGCGCAAGGAAGAATCAACACGCTGTCGGCGAGGCGAGACAACATTCACACGTTTCAAGCCGGCTCGCTCGGCGCGCGTGGAATAGACATCAGCACCTATCACGGCCCGGATGTCGGTTTTTCTTTTTTGGATATCGCAGCTAAACCGAAAGATGTTGAAGCGCGAATCTTTGAAGCGGTGTGGAAGGGGCAGAGTGTTTGAGGTTGTCGTTTCAACTAACCACGCCGTCGTGCGTCATGGAACTCCGTCACGAGTTCAATGTCTATAGCGCAGAATGTGAGACAGCGCGAACTCCGCCAGGAGTTCAATGTGCCGAATTGCGACGGATCACATTTCACTCCTAAAGGAGTGAGCATTCGCGCGGCGGTCGTTTGCTATAAACCTGAAGCCACTACGTGGTTGTTCCGACTCCGTAGGAGTCGCCTGTTTATAGATGCCAGTGCATTCGACGATCCGGACTCCGTAGGAGTCTCCTGTGCTTTCGCCCGCGGAATAAGCACGCACGTGGTGGATGGGCGCGCGCCCTCCACGGAAAGGTTACTCCTGCGGAGTAAAGCGCGCCGCACGGTCGTCATTTCTATAGACATGTCACTCCTAACGGAGTGGCGCGGCGCTTCCTTGTCGCCTCAATAGACATTTCACTCCTGCGGCGTGAAAGCAACCACTAAGTGGTTGGTCCCCAGGGATCCAACATTCTGGTTTCAACCCCGGGCCGCGCAGACTGGCCTGGGCCATTCGCTCGCTCTCGCTACGCGGGCTCGGAATTATCGTCGGGCGCGGCGATCGCCCCGCGATCTAACATCTGACGGATCGCTTCGTCGTCATAGCCGAGCCCGCTCAGAATCTCAAACGAATGCTCGCCAATTTCAGGTGCGAGTCGCGGTTTCTCTTTCACCACGCCGGAGACGTTGATCGGATTGTTGATAGTTGGAACGCCGCCGAGCCGCGGGTGATCGAACTCGGCGAATACGTCGTTGCTTTTCATCTGAGGGTCTGCCGCGACGCCGGCTATGGTTTGAATAAGACCGAAGATCACGCTGTGTTTGTCAAACAACACTTTCCATTCGGCCATATCTTTTTTCTCGAATGCTTCATCAAGCAGCGCGACCACTTCCGCGTTTTCATATCGCGCTTCGGCGGTCGAATAGCGAGAGTCGTCGATTAGCTCAATGCGTCCGATCGCGCGGCAGAGCCGGCCCCAATCGTTCTTCGTGTCCAGGCAACAAAGGATGAATCGCTGCCCGTCGCGAGTTTGATATTGATTTACAAGCGGGACGAGCGCGTTGAACCGCGTTCGCTTAGGCGGAAACTCGGCGCCGAGCATCGCGGCCTGAATCTGGCAACTGTTGCTCCACGCGCCCGTCGCCATCAGCGAGGTCGCTACCTTCGAGCCGCGTCCGGTGATCTGACGGCGATACAGCGCCAGCATGATCGCTCCGAACATCGCGAGCGCCACCGGATGATCGCCCGTCCCGCAAGGCGTCGCGCACGTCGCCGTCGTCAGATCGAACATGATTCCGCTCAGCCCCGAACGCGCCCAATAAGCGGTCGTGTCGTAGCCCGGTTTGTTCGTGTCGTCGCCGGATTCACCATAACCAGTTATCTGTGCGTAGATCAGCCGAGGGTTGAGTGGCTCGATGTCTTCGTAGCGCACCTGAAATTTTTCCGCGAGCTCAGGCGGGTAGTTGGTGATGAAGACATCCGCGCCGGAGATCAGCTTGCGCAGGACTTCGCAGGCCGCTTCGTCTCGCAGGTCGAGAGCGAGACTCTTCTTGTTGCGTCCGTCGAGCAGCCAGCAATAGTTGTGTTCGGAGACCGGCATTCCCGGAAGGAATGAAAGATACCGATACGGATCGCCTTGTGGGCGCTCGATCTTGATCACTTCGGCGCCGAAGTCCGACATCATCGTTGCCGCGGCCGGGCCCGCAATGTAGGTCCCGCAGTCGATCACCCGAAGCCCTGAGAGCAGATTGTCTGAGTCGTTCATATCACTCTGGTGCGGAAGCAGCGCGGGTCAGAAAGTAGCGATGGGGTTGAGCGGAGAACCGGTGCCCCCGGCCACCGCGATTGGCGAAGCGGTAAGCAGGAAATCCCATCGATTCCGCTTGTCGCAGGCTTCGCTGAGAGCTTCAAGATCGCAGTTGTCGAAGATATAAACGCCCATCGCCACGAGCACCAGTTGATGAATCGGATGCGAGACGCCTTCGATTCCTGAGGGCAACAAGTCGCTTGCGACGTCGCTGCCGATGATCGCGACGTCGCGCTGTTTTATCCACTTCGCGCACGAAGCGTGGAGGCCGGCTGAGTTCTTGCTCACGTCCCATGGGCCCACTGCCGCGCGCCGCGCCCATCGCCCGGTGCGAACAAAAATGACATCGCCGGGTGTGATTTTGATCTTGGTTTTCTTTTCCCATGCCTCGAGGTCTTCGGGATAGATCGCCGTCCCGGGCTCGAGATAAGCGACGCCTTTGAGCTTTGGCAAGTCGATCAGAATTCCGCGCGTGAACACTCCTTGTTTCAAATTGGCGATCGAAAGCTTTGACGCCCCGTCTTTGGTGACTTCCTGCTGCGAGAACCCGTTGTACATTTTCCCTTGCCAGAACATGTGACAGAGCGCGTCCAGATGCGTGTGTTGATAGCCGTGGAATGAAACTCCGATCTTGTCGAGGCTGAACTGACCGCGATTGCCGACGCCCGAAAGTGTCATTGAATGCTCATACGGCTGCGGATTATCCTCGGCGGGTTGAGTATTGGTGTCGCGAGCGAGCGAGATCGAAACTCCTTCCTTCACAAGCGCCGCGGCTTGCTTTCGCTTGGCCGGGGTTATCAGGTTCATCGCGCCGAGTTGATCGTCTTTACCCCAGCGTCCCCAGTTTGAAACCTCTTTCATCAGGCGGTCGATGTCGCCTTTCGTGAGCATATTCTGTGAAGCCGGCGAGTGATCCGCGAGCACTGAAAACATAAAACCACTTAGAGCGAGAGCGGCAACGCCCACGACGATTACTAATCTCATTGCATCTATTCTCCTGGTAGCAAGTTGGTCGGCGAGGCTTCGCGACCCGCCACATTCTAGCTGAGCAGGTTGTTTTTGCAATCTGATGAATTGTTTGGTTGTGACAGTGATCGTTGTTATACGATTCAACAATGAACAGATTCATCGGTGCGTGGCGGCTTGTGTCGTTCGAAGAAGAGACGGCCGCCGGCGAGATCGTCTATCCTTACGGCAAGAATCCTATCGGGTTGTTGATCTACGATTCATCGGGTCGAATGTCAGTTCAGATCATGCGAAGGGATCGCGAGGCGTTCTCAGCAACTGAATGGGAAACAACTCCTGCAGAAGAAATCAAAGAAGCGGTTCAGGGATTCACTGCGTTCTTTGGGCCGTTCGAAGTTGATGCTGCCAACCAGACCGTCATTCACCATGTCGAAGGTCACGTTCTGCCCGGGAGTGTAGGAAAGACGCTCGGAAGGGAATTCGAGTTCGCGGGCGACTTGCTGATTCTGAAACCCTCGCCAAGTCGGCGCGTCATCTGGGAACGAGTGACGAGATGATGGCGTCGCGTTCGCCGTCGAAGAAGAAACGCCCGGGCTCTCTTTTGAGAACCCGGGCTTGATTTATGTCCGAATGGTTTCTGTCTTAGTAGCGCTGCAGATTCAAGATCCCATTCAGGATGTTGCCGATCAGGCTTGCGACGCCGTTCGAGTACGTGCCGTATCTGTACCGGCCGTAGTACCCGTCATCATAACCGCGCTGGAATCCCTGGCGGAAGTAGTACTGGTACTCGGGCAAGTCTACGTAGTAGCTATCGTAGCCAAACGTAGCGTCCTGATAACCGAACGAGTCACGGTAGCTGAACCCCCACCGGTCTTCGCGATCCGACCGACCCGCCTGGAACCCTTCCTGGTAACCGAGTTGCACCGCACGGCGAAGCAGATCGGCGCCGTACTGGTTGGTGTTGTAGTATCGCCCACTGCGATAGTAGCGATAGGTGAAGGGTGAGTAGTCATACCCTCTCCACGCCTGGAGCCTCAGTTGATCCTGACGCAATCGCTCATAGTAGTTCCGCTGGAAACGGAGCTGAGCGATTCGACGTTGCTGTTCGAGTATACGCTGGCGCTGAATCGAGAGGCGCTCCTGCTCACGCTGCTGGTTGCGGTATTCGGAAAGGCGTCTTTCCTGCCAACGCTGCCGCTCCAGTTGCTGCTGCTGACTGAGCCTCTGCTGGTCGCCCTGCTGCCGACGGAACTGATCCTGACGCTGTTGGTCGACCGACTGACGCTGCTGCCGTTCCGCCTGTCGCTGCTGCTCGAGCTGTTTCTGCTGTTCGAGCTGTTGCTGTGCAGCGGCCTGGCGTTGACGGCGCTCATTCATCCGCTGTTGTTCCTGTTGAGCTTGCTGTTGCTGAGCTTCAGCCTGACGCTGACGGCGCTCATTCATGCGCTGCTGTTCCTGCTGAGCCTGCTGTTGCTGAGCTTCAGCCTGACGCTGACGCCGCTCATTCATGCGCTGCTGTTCCTGCTGAGCTTGTTGATTTTGCTGTTGCTGGGCTTCAGCCTGCCGCTGACGTCGCTCATTCATGCGCTGTTGCTCTTGCTGAGCTTGCTGTTGCTGAGCTTCGGCCTGGCGCTGTTGCCGCCCAGCCTGACGCTGCTGTTGCTGTTGTTGCTGCTGAGCGTCCTGCTGTGCCTTCTGCTGGCGTTTGGCTTCTTTCTGTTGCTGCTTTTCCTGCTGGCGTTGCTGATCATTGGACTGTGCGCTCGCCAGTCCGCTGGTTCCAACCAGCAAGGCAACTATGACAACAGCCAGGTTTGCCATACGGTAAAAGAATTTGTTGTTCATATGTCCTCCAAAATTGCGAATGCGCTCCTCCGATTGTTCCAACACGTTCATTCTCGCGTAGAGTAAGGGCAAGGAGCATGCCATAAGCCGGCGGGCGAAAATACAACATTTGGCGGCTAGTCGAGCGATTACGGTACACCCATTTCGTACGCGCTTAGACTTAATGGTTCACGACAACCCGGTTGTGAAGATGCAATTGAGGAATTGATGAAATGGGGGAGCGGCTTGCGATTAGCGTTGATGTCGATTCAAGGGAACAGCGGCGAATGGGCCGGTGAAGGGTAAGTCCTTCACCGGGTTGTCAGAGTTGAAGCGGGTTCGATTAGCCAGCGGCGGAACTCTCGCGCGCGACCTTGGACCAGCGTGCGAACACTCCGCGGAAGCGCTCGAGTCGCTGCTCCGAATTTGGAAGCCTTCGCACGAGCGACTCCAACTGCTTCAAGTAGTCGGGAAATCCAATCGTCTCGCGGATCTCCTCAAGG
>Ga0070696_100000223_pt1 | contig 34303 bp, 34 predicted proteins | sample KBSK1253metaG_FD_65474 | JGI IMG/M metagenome (GOLD analysis project Ga0070696, IMG submission 65474) | Corn, switchgrass and miscanthus rhizosphere microbial communities from Kellogg Biological Station, Michigan, USA - KBS K1-25-3 metaG | ecosystem: Host-associated > Plants > Roots >... | reverse complement strand
AACAAAAGGATGGGACTTCTGGGTGTTGCAGCAAGCTGCTAACGTTGAGACAAAGATAGAACGGGTGTCAGGCATCAGCCCGGTCCAAAGTGTCAGGGATCAGCCCGGTCGTACAACCCCAGACATCGAATGTCGGGATTCCCCCACCGCTAACCCCTCCCCACAAGGGGGAGGGGAATCCGCGCAGCGGCTTGCATGTCGTGCCCGGCCGAACTCCGCCGTCCCAGTTGGTCAGTTTCGTCTTAGAGCCTCGGCCCGTAGGGAACCCGACTCACCCCCGCTGCGCTGCCTTGAACCCTGCCGCCACGGCCTCCTGCTCGGAGCAGAACCAGCGCTCGCCGCGGGTGGACTGCACGCGGGCGCGCTCGTAGTCGGGGGACCAGGGCAGGACGTAGGTGCGGGACGAGGCCGTCACCTGGCCCTTGATCGGGCAGCCGTCGGGTGCGCGGCGCTTGGCCTCCTCCCACAGCTTGGCGCGGTACTCGGCCGGCCGCTCCGCCTCGCCGCCCCACAGGCCCGCCTTGGCGGCGCGCGCCTCGCGCTCCTCGCCGGCGTAGCGGGCGAGGAGGCCGCCCCCGGCAAACACGTAGCCCTGGCGCACCAGCTCCGCGGCCACATCGGTCTCGCCGACGGTGCAGCGGCCGAGCGCGTGGCCCGCGTCGTCGGTGCCGCTGAGCGAGCAGCTCACCGTGCGGCTGTTGACCAGGCGGGACAGCACCGTCTCCGCCACCGAGCTGCAGCGCCACCGGTTGGAGCCGCGGCCGCAGCGCTGCTCGCTCTCGTGCGCCTCGATGCCGGCAAGCCGCACCGGGGTGCCGCCGATGCGCAGGGTATCGGCGCCGGTGGCGTAGGCGCGGCCCTTCACCGACTTGCCGCCGATCAGCGGCAGACTGCTCATCGCCGAGGCCAGCACGCCTGAGCCGGGGCCGGTCGTGACCCAGTGGGCGCCCGCTGCGAGCGCCGCCAGGGCGGCCACGGCCGCCAGGGCGGTCTTCACCGGCCCCGGCAGAGGTGGTGGGCGCCAGGCGATGGCGCGGGCAAGCATGGGCAGCAGGCTCGCCATCAGCACGGCGCCGCCGAGGAGGGTCAAGGCGGCCTCGCCGTCAAGGCCGACGATGCGGGCGCGGCCGATGCCGGCCCCCAGGACGACGGCCCCGACAAGCCCCAGCGGGATGCCGATATGCGGCCGTGCCACGAGGTCGGCGATGGGGTGGAGGATCAGCTTGGCGAGATGGACGAGGAACGCCCAGGCAGCCTGCAGGGCCAGCACCAGGCCCCAGGTGCCGGCGCGCGCGCCCTGCCAGGCCGCTCCGCCGGCCGCGCGCGAGCCGGCGACCAGCGCCACGCCGGCGGCCTGCATCTGCTCTCCGGCGGCGCGGCGCGCGTCGACGGCCTTCTGGCGCCGTGCCTTGCGCCGCACCAGGATGGTGGTGCGGATGTACTCGTGCCATTCGAAGCCCTCGGGCTTCTTGCGCCAGGTGAACATGCGTGGCTCCCTGGTAATGGGGTCAGACCCCAGCAACCGCGCGAAAGATCTGCGGCCGAATCGTGGCGGAGATGGGACAACTTTCAGAAGGGCGGGAAAATGGGCGAATGGCGAATGGGGATTGGCGAATGGGGGCTGGACCATCCTTCACCATTGGCCATTGGCCATTCGCCATTCGCCCGCTGCCCTTGGCAGCCTGTTGCCCCAGCCCTACAGTTCCCGGCAAACAAACCTGTGGGGAACGACAAGGATGGGCGGCGAGGCCTTCGACTATGTCATCGTGGGCGCGGGGTCGGCCGGCTGCGTGCTGGCCAACCGGCTGAGCGAGGATCCGACCGTCACGGTGGCCCTGGTGGAGGCCGGCGGGCGTGACCGCAACCCGTGGATCCACATCCCGGCCGGCTACTACCGCAACTTCTCCAACCCGGACATCACCTGGCAGTACGGCTCGGGCCCCGAGCCGCACCTCGACGGCCGCATCGTGACCTGGCCGCGCGGGCGCGTCCTCGGCGGCTCCAGTGCCATCAACGGGCTGCTGTACGTGCGGGGGCAGGCGCAGGATTTCAACGTCTGGCGCCAGCTCGGCAACGTCGGCTGGGGCTGGGACGACGTGCTGCCCTACTTCAAGCGCGCCGAGGACCAGGAGCGCGGCGCCGACGCCCTGCACGGTGCCGGCGGCCCTCTGGGCGTGTCGGACGTGCGGCTCAAGCAGCGGCAGCTGTGCGACGCCTTCATCGAGGGTTGCGCGACGGCGGGCATCCCGCGCACGGAAGATTTCAACGGCCCCGAGCAGGAAGGTGCCGGCTACTACCAGCTCACCAACCGCAACGGGCGGCGCTGCTCGACGGCGGTGGGCTATCTCAAGCCGGTACGGTCGCGGGGCAATCTCAGGATCGTCACGGACGCGCTGGTCGAGGCCGTCGAGCTCGACGGCCGGCGCGCCACGGGCATCCGCTGCGCGCGCAACGGCCTTCGCGAGACCATCGCCGCCCGGCGCGAGGTGATCCTGGCGGCCGGCGCCATCGGCTCGCCGCAGATCCTGCAGCTGTCGGGCATCGGCCCCGGCGCGGCGCTGGCCGCCGCCGGCGTGCCGGTGCGCCACGAGCTCGTGGGCGTCGGCGAGAACCTGCAGGACCATCTGCAGGTGCGCTTCGTCTACCAGTGCAAGGGCCGCGGCAGCCTCAACGACGTGTGGCACAGCCCCTGGCTCAGCCTGCGCGCCGGTCTCGAATATGCGCTGACCCGGCGGGGCATTCTGACCATCGGCGCGGGTGTGGCCGGCGCCTTCGCGCGCTCGCGCCCCGACGTGGACCTGGCCGACATCCAGTTCCACTTCATGCCGCTGTCGGCCGACCGTCCGGGCCAGGGCCTGCACGCCTTCTCCGGCACGACGCTCAGCGTGTGCCAGCTGCGCCCCGACAGCCGCGGCACGCTGGCGATCCGAAGCGCCGATCCGACCGCACACCCCGGCATCGTCTCCAACTACCTGGCGGCCGAGACCGACCGCCGCGTGCTGCTCGACGGCATGAAGCTGGTGCGCCGGGTCGTCGGCGAGCCGGCCTTCGCCCGGCACGTGCTGCGCGAGCATCTGCCCGGCCCCGAGGCCGACACCGACGAGGCGCTGATGGCCTACGCGCGCGGCTACGCCACCACCGTCTTCCACCCGTGCGGCACCTGCAAGATGGGCGGCGATGCAAAGGCGGTGGTGGATGCCCGCCTCCGGGTGCACGGGCTGGAGGGCCTGCGCGTGGCCGACGCCTCCATCATGCCCACCCTCACCTCGGGCAACACCAACGCCCCCACCATCATGATCGGCGAGAAGGCCGCCGACATGATCCGCGAGGACGCACGGGCTGCGCCGGCGTGGGCGGCATGATGGGTGGGAAGCGTCGCCGCGTCTCGAAGGGACGGGCGGATCAGCTTTCCCTCCGCGCCGCGACGGTTTGCTCGCCGGTGCCGTTGGATGGCGGGACCGCCGCGCCAGGCGCTCGCTGAACTAGAAAAAGGCGGCTCCGGCCGCGCGCTTCATTGCGTCCAGGACCCTTCGAATGTACACATCATAGAAGTCGAAATCTGCAGACAATCCACCGCGAGGTGACAGTCTGTTAAGGAGCAAAAATATCTGCGCCATGCCGATGCTTACAAAAGACAGACACCACACGGCCATGCCTGCGCAAGGAACACTGCGTCGATCTCCGCCCTGGGAGTTCATAAAATAGGCAAAAAGAAAGCAAAATTCGAAAAATGGATAGAACTCCATTCTATAGCGAAACGAGAACGAGATCGCGATAAGCATCAAAAGAGCGGACACACAAAGACCGGCCGCGAGAGCGAGCGCCCCGGCGCGGACATGCGTCAACAAGCATCCACGCCTGAAGATTGCGATCAGGAAAGCAAGAACGCCAAGCAACAGCACAGGATCGGTCAACAGGAAGCTGCTGGGCGGAAGCTCAATCAAATCTATCGCCCTTGCCTGAAAGCTGGAAAAGAGCAAATTTCCATCGCTTCCGCGAACGAACCATAGGGGAAAGAAGTAATACATTAATCCGAATCCGATGCGCTTAATATTAAAGTTTCCGTATTCCGCTATTTGCTGTACCCTGTCGTTCACCTCGGGCATCAGAATTTGAAGACGAATGTCAGAAAATGTAAGCGGATCACCAAATCTCTTGTAGTTGATGAATCCAGCTATCCCAAGGAAGCAGAGAACGATCAGGCCAGGCAGAACAAATCGCCACTGCCCCACGGCCTCCGTCCAGCGCCAGAAGAGAGGGATGGCACGCGCACGCCTCCGCGGCACCGAGTGAGGGTCGGAGCCCTTTGCGTCGACGTACATGTTGAATGCCATGAGGAGGGCGAGCGCAGTGCATAAGCCGATAGCCGTCGATATTCGTGTGAGCATGCAGATGCCGGCGAGAAGAGCGAGGATCGAAATCGCCCCAGCGTCCCTAAGGCGGTCAGATAAGAGGCCTCGAATGGCATACGCGACAAAGGCGGCCGACAGCGCCCCAGCCCAAAGGATAGGCTCCTCGTAGAGGGAGGGACGTAGGAACATGATCTGGGCACCGGAGAATGCTATCACCAGCAGGAAAAGCCAGAATAGCGGTTCGGATCGGCGAGCCGGGTCCGCATATCTGTAAACGGTACAGAGCGCACTGACCTTGCACAACAGAGCGAGACCAACGGCCAGCAGGCAGGACAACCGCGTCAGGTCATCGTATGGCAGGTCGATGAAAGGCAAAAAAGGGATGCGAATCAGGGCCGGTAAGATCCCAAAATAGGAATAAGTGCGTCCGTCCCTTATAAACGCCTCCGCTCCGACCGATCGCGGATCTACGTCGAACTCGCCACTCAGGAGCTGGAATAGCATGCTGTTGAAGACAAGGCCCAACGACCACTCTTCGCTTGGGGATGCGCGAGTCACAAATGCGAAAGAGCCATTTGTCAGGATGATGGCGTAGTACGAGACGGCGGCCGCAAGGGTCAGCGCCAGTGCCCACGTGCGGCGGTTCGACAAGCTTTGCATGAACAAGCATATGCCGCCATGGCCGTTGTCGATCCGTTAACGCGTTGCGCAGTCCTGCGTATCGCCCGCCCATGCACCTTCCAGCTGCTGGAATCGAGACAGGAGCCAAAGCTCCGTAGCTTACCCGAGCGCCCAGGTCGGGCCTCGCCATCCCGGCGGGGCTACCTCGTCAATGCCCCTCGCAGCGCCGCCGACAGGCGCTGCGGCTTGCCCGATACGGAGACCAGCACCACCGTCACCTCGGCGGTGAACAGATCAACGCCCTCGCGCGCGATGCGCTGGTCGAGGATGAGGGTGGCGGCGGTCGTCTCCTTGGCGCGGGTCGCCACCTCCAGCACCTCGTCGATGCGGGCCGGCTTCAGGAACTCCAGCGCCATGCGGCGCACCACGAAGGCGGCCGGCTCGCGCCCGCCGGTCCCCTCGATCAGAGCCTTGTGGTCGTTGCCGATGAGGCGCAGGAAGTCGGAGCGGCCGCGCTCGCACCAGCGCACGTAGCTCGCATGATAGACGAGGCCCGAGAAGTCGGTGTCCTCGAAGTAGACCCGGATGGGAAGCACATGCCGCCGCCGTCCGGACGCGTCGGCGACGATGCGTCCGGCCAGATCGGGCCAGCGGCCGGCCGCCTCAGGCGGCGGCGACATGGGCTGCTGTAGCGGACGCCACAAGCGCCGTGGCGGAGACATCGACCATGACGACCTCCGGCGGCACCCCGATGCGGACGGGCAGGATCGAGCAGCCGAGCCCGCCCGACACGACCAGGTGCCGGTTGTCCTCGACAATATGGCCATAGGCGTAGCGGTTGCCAAACCGCGACGGCACCCGCGGCGAATAGCCGAACAGCCGCACCTGCCCGCCGTGGGTGTGGCCCGACAGCGTAAGTGAGACCCGATCGGGCACCTGCGGGAAGATGTCGGGCTCGTGCGCCAGCAGGACCACGGGCGCCTCGTCGGTGACCTTGGCCAGCGTGCCGGGCAGGTCGTCGACGCCCTTGCGCCCGTGCCTGAGGCGTCGGTGCCGCCTCTTGAACGCCAGCTGGTCGCCGAGGCCGGCGAGCCAGAACGGGTGGCCGTCCTTTTCCAGGCGCACCGCGTCGTTCTCGTAGACGGGGATGCCGAAGCGCTCCAGCACGCGCCGGCCCGCCACCGGGCCGCGGCGGGTGCGCTGCGCCGCCAGGTCGTCCCACCAGTCGTGGTTGCCGAGGATGGCGTGCACCCCCAGCGGCGCCTTCAGGACGCTGAGCGCCTCTGCCCACTCCTCGGGCGCGACCGAGCGCGTCTTGAGCTTGTGGCTGGCGGCAAAATCGCCGAGCAGCACGATGATGTCGGGCTTGAGCGCGTTGGTGCGCTCGGCGATGGCGCGGATGCGCTCGGCCGGCATCAGCGGCCCACCGGCGTGCACATCGGCGATGACGCCGACGCTCAAGTTGAGCCCCGGCGTCCAGCTCCTCGGGCTGACCCGGTAGCGCGTGACGTTCAGGCGATAGCCCGGCTCGACGGCGAGGCCATAGCTCGACAGGCCCACCATGCCGGCGCCGGAGAGGCCCAGCGTCTTGAGAAAACGCCGCCGGGAGATGCCCTGCACGGCCCTGCTTATGCCCGCCGTGCGGCCCCCCGTCTGCGGCAATCCATCCCTCATTATGTCCCTCGGTGCCCCCTGGCAGGAACCCGCCCATTATGTGCAAAGCACAAAAGTGTCCCCAGGGCAACCCGCCGGCAACCTGCGTGTGGAGCGGGGTCAGACCCCTCGCGACGGACGCCACGTCGAAAGGCGAGCCGTTCGAGGCGAGAGGTCTGACCCCGAAGGGTGAATAGGGCCGCGTTGAACGTCAGCGCGCCTTCAGCGCACCCCCCCCTGCGTAGCGCGCCTCGTCGCCCAGCTCCTCCTCGATGCGGATCAGCTGGTTGTACTTGGCGGTGCGGTCGGAGCGGGACAAGGAGCCGGTCTTGATCTGGCCGGCGTTGGTGGCGACCGCAATGTCGGCGATGGTAGCATCTTCCGTCTCGCCCGAGCGGTGCGAGATGACGGCCGTATAGGCGGCCGCCTGGGCCATGGCCACGGCATCCAGCGTTTCGGTGAGGGAGCCGATCTGGTTCACCTTTACCAGGATCGAGTTGGCGATGCCTTTGGCGATGCCGTCCTTGAGGCGGGCCGTGTTGGTGACGAACAGGTCGTCGCCCACCAGCTGGCACCTGGCCCCCAGCTCGGTCGTCAGCGCCTTCCAGCCGTCCCAGTCGTCCTCGGCCATGCCGTCCTCGATGGAGACGATGGGGAAGCGGGCGACGAGGCCTGCGAGGTATTTCACCATGGCCCCGCTGTCGAGGCTCTTGCCCTCGCCCTCGAGCTGGTACTTGCCGTCCTTGTAGAACTCGGTGGCAGCGCAATCGAGTGCCAGCACCACGTCGTCGCCCGCCTTGTAGCCCGCCGCCTCGATCGCCTTCACGACGAACGACAGCGCCTCCTCGGCCGACTTGAGGTTGGGTGCGAAGCCGCCCTCGTCGCCGACGTTGGTGGCATGTCCGGCATCCTTCAGCGCCTTGCGCAGCGTGTGGAACACCTCGGCGCCCGTGCGGATGGCATCGGCGCAGGAGGCCGCGCCCACCGGCATGATCATGAATTCCTGGATGTCGATGGGATTGTCGGCATGCGCCCCGCCGTTGACGATGTTCATCATCGGCACGGGCAGCAGATGCGCCCGCACGCCGCCCAGGTAGCGGTAGAGGGGCAGCTCCCGCGCCGCCGCGGCGGCCTTGGCCACCGCCAGCGACACGCCCAGGATGGCGTTGGCGCCGAGCCTGGCCTTGTTGGGGGTGCCGTCGAGCTTGAGGAGGGCGTCGTCGATGCGTCGCTGGTCCTCGGCATCCATGCCGGACAGCGCGTCGAAGATCTCGCCGTTGACGGCGTCCACGGCCTTGCGCACGCCCTTGCCGAGATAGCGCCGCTTGTCCCCATCCCTGAGCTCGACGGCCTCGTGCGCCCCCGTGGAGGCCCCGGACGGCACCGCGGCGCGGCCGAGCGAGCCGTCCTCCAGCAGGATATCCACCTCCACCGTAGGGTTGCCGCGGCTGTCCAGGATCTCGCGGCCGATGATGTCGACGATGGCGGTCATGGGGCGTTGTCCTCGCTCGGGGGCTGCGGTGGGCCGCCTTTTAGCGCGGATCGGGCCGGCGCTCAAAGGCGGCGGGTTCCACCCGTCATCCAGGGCAGCCGAGTCCCCGGCGAAGGTCAGGCGAAGCCGGTGCTGACCCGATTACGCAGCTCACGATAGCGTCGGCCACGTCACCGCATAGCGCCAGCGCCCGAAGCGCGTGGAGGTCACACGGTCGACCTCCATGAAGCGCTCCGGCAGGCCGGGTGGCACGACCGCGCGCGGCCTGCGCCGCCAGTGGACTCTCACCCAGCGCCGCACCTGGAGCTCGTTGATCGCGGCGGCGCAGGCCTCGACCGTGAGACCCGAGCGCCTGCACAGCGGCCCGATCCGCATCGACCCGCCATGGCGCACAATGTCGCCGAGGACGGCGATCGCCTCATTGGAGAAGCGCGGGATTTCCCAATCGTCGTAGGTCATGCGGCAATGGTAGGCGCACCGACGGTGCACGGGGATAAGGCGCATTCCCTCTCCCCGCGCAACGCCAACCTCGCCGCACACGCCACACGCGCAGGGAGAGAGCCAGGGCGAGGGGCAGGAGCTTGCTCCGGCCGCCCGATTGGACAGGAAGCGCCGTGAGCCCCGCAGCGTCCGGGCCGCTCGAGGGGATGGAAGGAGGAGCAGGGCGTCCGGGCTCGCGCCCGTTGGCCGCTGACCTTAGCGCGCGGGGCGCGAAGAACGCCCTGCTCGGCCGCCTCCGACGGCCGCCCGACGCTTGGCCGGCCTGGCCACCATGCCGTGCGGGGTATCGGAGACCGGCTTCGCCGCAATCCGCACCCCCTTGTCCTCGAGCGTGCGTCGAGGGAATCCCCGGTTCCTTCCCCGCCAAGTCCGGGGTTGGAGCTCCGAGGCACCGGCGCTCGGACGGTCTGTCCACCATGCCGGGCAAGGTATCGGACTGCGGCCCCCGGCTCCTAGTTGAGAAGCGGCCCTAGGCGACCGCCGGTCTCATCTCCGAGGCGTGCGGAGGAGAGCACAAGACGCGGCCGGAGTCATCATTAAGATGTATACATCATTAAACGAGGCGGCTATCCCCGCGCGTGAGAGTTGTGCTCCACGCCGCCGGATCCACTCTTCCCGTCGCGCCACTTCGGCGCGAACGGGGAGAGGGCTAAGGTGAGGGGCAGCCACAGGGGAAAGCCCATCCACGAGGAGCGTCGGATCTGCGCGCACTGGGCTACCGCGTCTTTCGCGTCAGCAACGACGACGTCTACCGCAACATCGACGGCGCGCTCGACAGTCTCTGGCCTTCGTCGAGGTCGGGCGTTGCTAGGTTGGAACCCTTGCCTGCCCCTCACCCTGACCCTCCCCGCGAGCGGGGAGAGGGAACCTGGCGGCCAGTCCCCTGCCGCTCATCATCCTCGGGTAGCCGCACCACGACGCGCCGCGCGGCCAAGTCCACCTCGGGCACGAACGCATCCGTGAAGGCGACGAGCTCGGTCTTGCCGGACCCCGTGAGGCGCACCTCCAGAATGTCCCCAGCCCTGTGGTTGTGGACGCCCACGACCTCCCCCACCGTCCGGCCTTCCGCATCGACGGCGGCCATGCCGATTAGGTCGGCGTGGTAGAACTCGCCCTCGGCCGGCGGCGGCAGCCGGTCGCGATCGACGTACAGCGGCACACCCTTCAGCGCCTCGGCCGCGGTGCGGTCGCGTACCCCGGCGAGGCGTGCCACCACGCCCTTCCCGGTCGCGCGCACGGCCTCGATCCGGAACGTCCGCACACCGCCATCGTCGAGCGGCCCGTAGGCCGCAATGTCCTCCGGGCGCGCCGTGAAGGTGGTGATGCGAACCTCGCCGCGGATGCCGTTAGCGCCGGCGATGCGGCCGAGCAGGATGCGTCTCTCCATCCCGGCCCCCCGCTCCGGTCACAGCTTACGCAGCCGGCTTCTCGGCCTCGGCGGCGGCCGCCGCCTCGCGCTCGAGGCGCTTCTTGCCGGGCTTGGCCTTGTTGGGGTTGTTGCGCGGCTCGCGCTTGGCGAGGCCGGCGGCATCCAGGAAGCGCAGCACGCGGTCGGTGGGCTGGGCGCCGACCGACAGCCAGTGCTTGGCGCGCTCGATGTCGAGCTTGACGCGGTCGGCGCTGTCCTTGGGCAGCAGCGGGTTGTGGGTGCCGATCTGCTCGATATAGCGGCCGTCGCGCGGCGAGGTCGAGTCGGCCACCACGATGAAGTAGTAGGGCCGCTTCTTGGTGCCCCCGCGCGAGAGGCGGATTTTCACGGACATGCTGTCTTCCTTCTTCTGATCTCGATGCGTCACATGGGGGAGTAGGGAATAGGGAGTGGGGAGTAGGGAACGGAAAGCCGGAAGCGCCAGCCGCCTACTCCCTATTCCCCACTCCCTACTCCCCTCTTCATTTCTTCTTCCCCGGCAATCCGGGCAGCCCCGGAAACCGCGGCGGCGACGGGCCGCCCAATCCAGGCAGGCCCGGCAGCTTGGGCAGCGGACGGCCGGCGCCGGCACCCGGCGGCGGCAGCCCCTTAGGCAGCTGCTCCTTGAGGTCCTTGGGCAGCGCCTCCAGCGCCTTGGGGTCCAGCCGGCCGAGCTCGGCGCGCATGCGCTCCAGCTCGGCCTCGCTGGGCGCCGGGCCGCCACCACCGCCCATGCCCATCATGCGCTGGAACAGCCCGCCGCGCTGCTTGCCCATGGCCTTCATCATGTCGCCCATCTGGCGGTGCATCTTGATGAGCTTGTTCACGTCCTCGGGCCTGGTGCCGGAGCCGGCCGCGATGCGGCGCTTCCTCTTGCCGTCGAGCATCTTCGGGTTGCGCCGCTCCCTGGGCGTCATCGACGAGATGATGGCGCGCTGGCGCTTCAAGATCCTGTCGTCGATGTTGGCGGCGTCGAGCTGCTTCTTCACCTTGCCGACGCCCGGCAGCAGCCCCATCATCCCCGACATGCCGCCGATCTTCTCCATCTGCTTGAGCTGATCGGACAGATCCTCCAGGTCGAAGGCGCCTTTGCGCATCTTCTGCGCGATGGCCTGGGCCTTCTCCATGTCGAGGCTCTGCGCGGCCTTCTCGACCAGGCTCACCACGTCGCCCATGCCGAGGATGCGGCCGGCGATGCGCTGCGGGTGGAAGTCTTCCAGCGCGTCCCACTTCTCGCCCACGCCGATCAGCTTGATGGGCTTGCCAGTGACGGCGCGCATGGAGAGCGCCGCGCCGCCGCGCCCGTCGCCGTCCACGCGGGTGAGCACAATCCCTGTAATGCCGACCCGCTCGTCGAAGCTGCGCGCCAGCTTCACGGCGTCCTGGCCGGTGAGGCTGTCGGCCACCAGCAGGGTCTCGTGCGGGGCCGCGATGTCGCGCACCTCCGCCGACTCCTGCATCAGCTCATCGTCGATGTGGATGCGGCCGGCGGTGTCGAGCAGCACCACGTCGTAGCCCGCGAGCCGGGCGGCCTCGATGGCGCGCCGCGCGATCTGCTGCGGCGTCTGGCCGGCGACGATGGGCAGCGTATCGACCTCGGCCTGCTCGCCCAGCACGCGCAACTGCTCCTGCGCCGCCGGCCGCCGCGTGTCGAGCGAGGCCATGAGCACCTTCTTCTTGTCGCGCTGGGTGAGCCGGTAGCCGATCTTGGCGCAGGTGGTGGTCTTGCCCGAGCCCTGCAGGCCGACCAGCATGACGGGCACCGGCGGCTGGGCCACCAGGTCGATGGGCTTGGCGTCGGATCCCAGCATCTCCACCAGCTCGTCGTGCACGATCTTGACGACCATCTGGCCGGGCGTGATCGACTTCACCACCTCCTGGCCGACGGCCTTGGTCCGCACCTTGTCCGTGAACGAGCGCACCACCTCCAGGGCGACGTCGGCCTCCAGCAGCGCGCGGCGCACCTCGCGCATGGCTTCCGCCACGTCGCTGTCGGTGAGCGCGCCGCGGCGCGTCAGCTTGTCGAGGATGCCCGAGAGGCGGTCGGACAGGGATTCGAACATCGCGTTTCCTTTATGCCCAGGCGGCACTGGGCGAATGGCGAATGGGGAGTGGCGAATGGATCTTACCATTCGCCATTCGCCATTGACCATTCGCCGCACGAGGGAATCGCCAATCGCACCCGCGGGCGCTACGCGCTGGCGGATGTTCACCTCCCGGCCTCCCGAGCCCGGCCCCAAACCAGCAGCACTGGCCGGACCGGATCATGTGCAGGGCGGCGGCTCGTTCCCACGGGCCGTCTGGATGGCGCGCACCATCGTGGAAGCCGGGGCGCCTGTCAACACCGCGGCCATTGCAGTCAGCAGTTCATCGATGAGACCATCGAAGTCTTACGCGCTAAGAGCTACCATCGAGATCAAGGTCATAAGGTAGGTCGATGGCAATGACATATGAGGTCGAGATGTGGGAGGATGCGGGGCAGCGCGCTTTCCTCGGAACCATCCGCCACGATTGGACGGTGGAGGAGGTCCTGGCCCTGGTCCGCCTGCCCCTGCCCGAGCTGATCTACACCGCCCAGTCGATCCACCGCCGCCATTTCGACCCGGCCAAGGTGGAGCTGGCGCAGCTGCTCTCCATCAAGACGGGCGGCTGCCCGGAGAACTGCGGCTACTGCGCCCAGAGTGCCTATTTCGACACCGGCGTCGCCGCCACCAAGCTGATGCCGGCCGGGGAGATCGTGGCCGAGGCGCGCAGGGCCAAGGCGAACGGCGCCACCCGCTTCTGCATGGGCGCGGCGTGGCGCTCGCCCAAGGACCGCGACATCGACGCCCTCTGTCCGGCGATTGCCGAGGTGAAAGAGCTGGGCCTGGAGACCTGCATGACGCTCGGCATGCTTACGGGCGCCCAGGCGCGGAAGCTCAAGTCGGTGGGTCTCGACTTCTACAACCACAACCTCGATACCTCGCCGGAATACTACGGCGAGGTCGTCACCACCCGCACCTACGACGACCGCCTGGAGACGCTGGGCCATGTGCGTGACGCCGGCATCGCCGTGTGCTGCGGCGGCATCGTCGGCATGGGCGAGAGCGAGCGCGACCGCGCCTCCCTGCTGTGCCAGCTCGCAAACCTGCCGGCGCATCCCGAGAGCGTGCCCATCAACCTGCTCATGCAGGTCGACGGGACGCCGCTCGGCGGCAGCCAGCGCATCGATGCGCTCGACCTGGTGCGCACCATTGCGGCCGCACGCATCGTCATGCCGCAATCGGTGGTGCGCTTGTCCGCGGGCCGGGAGGGCATGACGGACGAGGCGCAGGCGCTGTGTCTTCTTGCCGGCGCCAACTCGATCTTCGTCGGCGCGCGGCTGCTGACCACGCCCAACCCCGCCCCTGACCGCGATGCGCTGCTGCTGGCGCGCCTCGGGATGGGGGCGGAATCCGCCGGCGGCGGTCAGCCCGAGGACGCAAAGCCGGCTTGACCGCCGGGCGCGCTGGCGCTCCAGGTTCACCGCATGTCCTGATATGTGATAGGACAGATCGCAGGTGCGGTCTGCGGCGACTGTTCCGCGGCTCGCCGCCCACACAGCGAACTTGAGAGATCCCATGTCCGACACAAAGCACGATCCCATCGTCATCGTCGGCATGGCACGCACCGCCATTGGCGGATTCCAGGGTGCGCTCGCGCCGCTGACGGCGGCTGAGCTTGGCGGTGCGGCGATCAAGGCGGCCCTGCAGCGCGCTGGCGTCAGGCCGGAGGACGTGAGCGAGGTGCACATGGGCTGCGTGCTGCCGGCGGGCCAGGGCCAAGCCCCGGCGCGCCAGGCGGCGCTCGGCGCCGGGCTGCCGTATGCGGTGCCGTGCACCACCGTCAACAAGATGTGCGGCTCGGGCATGAAGACCGTAATGATGGCTTACGATGCCCTGCACGCCCGGCCGGGCGACATCGTGGTGGCGGGCGGCATGGAGAGCATGACCAATGCGCCCTACCTGCTGCCCAAGATGCGTTCCGGCGCGCGCCTCGGCCATGCCGAGGTGAAGGACCACATGTTCCTCGACGGCCTGGAGGACGCCTACGACAAGGGCCGCCTGATGGGCACCTTCGCCGAGGACACGGCCCAGCACTACCAATTCACCCGCGAGGCGCAGGACGCTTTCGCCGTTGAGAGCCTCAAGCGCGCCAGACGCGCCAACGAGGACGGCTCGTTCGCCAGGGAGATCGTTGGCGTGGCGGTGAAGGGCCGCTCCGGCATCGTCCAGGTGGCGCGCGACGAGCAGCCGTTCACGGCCGACCCCGACAAGATCCCGAGGCTCAAGCCGGCCTTCCGCGACCGCGGCACGGTGACGGCGGCCAACTCCAGCTCCATCTCCGACGGCGCCGCCGCCCTCGTGCTCATGCGCGAGAGCGAGGCTAAGCAACGCAAGCTGGAGCCCATCGCCCGGCTCGTCGGCACCGGCGGCGTGGCGCAAGAGCCGGCGTGGTTCACCACCGCGCCCGTCCTCGCCATCCGCAGGTTGCTGGAGCAGGTGGGCTGGAGTGCGGGCGAGGTGGGCCTCTACGAGATCAACGAGGCCTTCGCGGTGGTCAGCATGGCCGCCATGCGCGATCTCGCCCTGCCGCACGAGAAGGTCAATGTGCACGGCGGCGCCTGCGCGCTGGGCCACCCCATCGGGGCCTCGGGCGCCCGCATCCTGGTGACGCTGCTCGCCGCCATGGAGAAATATAGCCAGAAGCGAGGCGTGGCCGCCCTCTGCATCGGCGGCGGCGAGGCGACGGCGGTGGCCGTCGAGCGCGCGGCGTGAGGAGCATCCACACGGAGATCGGCATCGATCGGCCGGCCGACGCCGTCTGGATCATTCTTGTCGATATCGACCGCTGGCCGGACTGGAATCCGTTTGCCAAGGCCAGCGGCCGCCTCGCGGTGGGTGAGAGGCTCGACGTGCAGATCCGGCCGCCGGGCCAGAGCCCCATGACGTTCCGCCCGACCGTCGTCAAGCTTGATCCGGGCGTGGAGCTGAGGTGGCTGGGGCACCTGGGGCTGCCGGGAATCTTCGACGGCGAGCACGGCTTTCGCATCGAGCCCGAGGGCGATGGACGCTGCCGCCTCCGGCATTTCGAGACATTCAAGGGCATCCTGGCCGCACCTGTGCTGTGGCTGGTCGGCGATGCCACACGTCGGGGCTTCGAGGCCATGAACCTGGCGCTGAAGGCGCGCGCCGAGGGCACATGACCCGCGACGCGATCCCCCACGGCATTCGCACCCACATTGCAGCTGAGCTTGCCGCCACCGGATCGGAGGAGGGCGTGCGGATCCTCTATGCCGCGGAGTCCGGCAGCCGCGCCTGGGGCTTCCCGTCGCCCGACAGCGACTTCGACGTTCGGTTCCTCTACGCGCATGAACCCGATTGGTACGTCAGCCTCTGGGAGAGGCGCGACGTCATCGAGCGCCCGCTCGACGAGCAGCGCGTCGATCTCGCCGGCTGGGACATCCGCAAGGCGCTGCGGCTGCTGCTCAGGTCCAACCCCGCGCTCTACGAATGGCTGGTCTCGCCCTTCGTCTACGTGGACGGCCCGCTGCGTACCGAGCTGAAGGCCCTGTTCGAGGCCCACGCCTCGCCGCGCTCCCTGGCGCACCACTACTGGAGCATCGCGCGCGGACAATGGAGAGCCGAGATCGAGGGCCGTTCGCAAGTGCGCCTCAAGAAATACTTCTACGTGGTGCGCCCCTTGCTCTCCCTGGCCTGGGTGGCCGAGCGTAGCGCGCCTCCGCCGATGTCCATCGACGACCTCTTGGGCCTGCCGGCCCTGCCGACGGCTGCTCGCCGCGCCGTCGAGGCCCTGCTCAACGAGAAGCGTGTCACGCCGGAGCTCGGCACCCGCCCGCCCATTGCCGAGATCGACGCGTGGGCGGCGGCCGAGCTGGAGCGGCTCAATCCCGACCGGCTGGCACTGGCCGGCGAGCCGCGCCGCGACATGCGGCAGGAGGCCGACCGAGTCTACCGCCGCATCATCGGCATAGCGTGATGGGTCGCGCCGGCGACCGGCTAACCATGCCGCTCCCGGCTGTCGCGCGGCGCCTCATCGCGCGCGCTCATGCCGTAGTCGCGGATCACCTCGGCGATCCTCAACCTGTAGTCGGCGAAGATCGCCTCCCGCCCGGCCGTCTGCGCCGAGCGGTGCTCCAGGGTGTTGCGCCAGGCCGCAACGGCCGCCTCGTCGCGGAAGAAGGACAGCGACAGGATCTTCCCCGGCTGCGTCAGGCTTTCGAACCGCTCCACCGAGACGAAGCCGTCGATGGCCTCCAGCTGCGTCCTGAGCTCCGCCGCGATGGCGAGATACTGCTCGCGCCGCTCCGCCTTCGGCCAAACCTCGAAGATGACTGCGATCATGCTTGTCCTCCACAGGAGCGGGGTCAGACCCCTGGCCAAGGCGCTGTCGTATAGCCTGCGACAGTCGTGGCCAGGGCTCTGACCCCTCTGCGCTGCCCTTCGCTGCACTGGCCCCCCAACCTACGCCGGGCGGAAGCGCGCGGCGATCTGGGCCTCCAGGGCGGCGATCTCGGGCGTCCAGGCCGCTGCCTTGGAGGCGATCAGGTTGGCCTGCGATTTCAGGATCACGCCGTCGTCGAGCACCCTGAGGCCGTTGGCCTCCAGCGTGGCGCCGGACGTCGTAATGTCCACGATCAGCTCGGCGAGACCGGCGGCGGGCGTACCCTCGGTGGCACCAAGGCTCTCCACGATGCGGTAGCCCGTCACGCCCACCTGCGAGAAGAAGCGGCGCGTCAGGCCCGTGTACTTGGTGGCGACGCGCACGCGCCGGCCGTGCACGCGGCGGAATGCCACCGACATCTGTTCCAGGTCGGCCATGCGGCGCACGTCGAGCCAGCAGGCTGGCACCGCCACCACCACGTCGGCCAAGCCGAAGCCGAGCGGCGCCACGAAGCGCACGCGGTCGTCGGCATCGGCCATGGTCTCACGGATCAGGTCCTCGCCGGTGACGCCCAGGTGCGCCTTGCCTGTCTTGAGGAGCTGGGCGATCTCGGAGGAGGAGACGAGGTTCACCTCGATAGCGGGGAAGCCCTCGATCTCGGCCTTGTAGCCGCGCGCGGCGCCCGTGCGCGCGATCGTGAGGCCGGCGCGCGCCAGCGCGGCGCTGCACTGCTCCATCAGGCGGCCCTTGGACGGCAGGGCCAGGATGAGCTTGCCCGTCACCGGCCCAGTCGTCGGCCCAGTCATCGGCCACTCTCCTGCCCCGCGTCCAGGGCGGCCAGCAGCCGCTCCGTGTGGATCGACGCGCCCACGGCGGGCACGGGCATCGGCGCGCCCACCTCGACCAGCAGGCTGTCGTAGCGCCCACCGCCGGCGAGGGGGCTTCTGGTGCCCAGCGCGGGGGCGATGACCTCGAACACGAACCCTGTATAGTATTCCAGGTTGCGGCCGAACTCGGCGGAGAACTCGGCGTCGGCGGCATTCGCACCGGCCTGCTCGATCAGGTCGAGGCGCCGCGCGAAGGCGTGCAGGCCAGCGGAAAGATCGACGCCGCGGCTGCGTGCGAGCTCGGCCAGCCGGTCCACGGCGGCACGGGCCGGCGCCTTGACAGCCACGTACGCCTCGATCAGCCGCGCCGTTTCCGCCGGCAGCGGCTTCTCGCGGCGGTCAGCGGCCTCGGCCAGCAGGCGTTGCGCGATCTCGGCGGCCGAGCGCGAGCCGATCAGCTCGATGCCGGCCGTCTCCAGGTGCTCCGCGACCAGCGCCTCGGCGCCGGCGGGATCGGCCGGATCGAGCCGGTCGATGAGGTCGGCCGGCCCGCCCGGCGCCTGCGCCTTGCCGGAGGAGAGGCGCGCCAGCTCGGCGCGGAACGCCTCGGGCCGCCAGAACTGGTGCCGGAGCCGCGTGCGCCAGCGCTCCGGCATGGGAAGCGCGCCGATCAGCGCGGCGAACAGCCCGAGGTCGCCGATGCGCAGCCGCGGGCCGCGCAGCCCGGCCTCGCGCAGCGCCATGACGATGAGCCCGAGCACGCCGGCGTCGTCCCGCTCGCGGTCAGGGGCGGCGAACGACTCGATGCCGGCCTGGTGGAACTCGCGCGGATGTGCGGGGCCGGCGCCCGTCGGCTGGTAGCGGAAGGCCGAGCCCGAGTAGCAGTAGCGCGCCCGCGTATCGGCCTGCGCATGGCGCTCCAGGTGCAGGCGGCAGGTGGGCACAGTGAGGTCGGGGCGCAGGCACAACTCGGCGCCGTCGAGGTCGGTGAACACGTAGGTGCGCGCACGCAGGGTCTCGCCCACGACGTCGAGGAACAGGTCGGCCGGCTGGATCACCGCCGGCTCGATGCGCTCGTAGCCCGCGCGGGCAAACGCCCCCATCAGGCGCCGCGCCTGCCCATCCAGTACGTCGATGTCGGCCGTGGTGGCGGCGGTGCGCATGGCAAAGCCTCACCGCACGCGCTGTGCGGCTTCCCCTCCCCCTTGTGGGGAGGGGTTAGGGGTGGGGGGAATCACTCCCTTGGAAGGTGGGGATTTCCCCCCACCCTGTCCCTCCCCCACAAGGGGGGAGGGGACCATGCCGCTCGTGGCTCTCCCCAACACGAGCGCCGGTGGCTGCCTCGGCTCTTGCATCGCGCTAACCTCTATGGCGCGAGAGAACTTCGCGCACCTTGGCCACCAGCTCGCTCTCTTTCACGGAGAACTGCGCGGGGCGGCCCTCGCGCCACTCCCTGCTGTCCTTGATGGTGGCGGCGGCCTTGGCGCCCTCGATCAGGTCCTTGATCTGCACCTGCGCCAAAGCGCGCTCGTCGCCGCCCTGAATGACGACGCAGGGGGCGCCGCGCTTGTCGGCGTACTTCATCTGCGCCTTCATGCCGGCAGTGCCGAGGTACATCTCGGCGCGGATGCCGGCTGAGCGCAGGGCCTGCACCATGCGCTGGTAGTCCGCGATGCGGTCCTTCTCCATGACGAGCACGACCACTGGCCCGTCAGCGGCCGCCGGCTTGTCCCTGTTGAGCGCGGCGAGCGCCGCGGCCAGCCGCGAGACGCCGATGGAGAAGCCGGTGGCCGGCACCTTGGTGCCGAGGAACCGCTCCACCAGCCCATCGTAGCGCCCACCGCCGCCGACGGAGCCGAAGCGCACAGTCTGTCCGTCCTCGTTCTTCACCTGGAAAGTGAGCTCGGCCTCGAAGACGGGGCCGGTGTAGTACTCGAGGCCACGGACGCAAGAGGTATCGATGCGGATGCGCTCATGATCGTAGCCGCTGGCGCTCGCCAGCTCACTGATCCGACGCAGCTCGCCGATCCCTTCCAATGCCAAAGCGCTCTTGCAGTAGAGCAGGCTGAGAACCTTCAGTTGATCGGCATATCCGAGGACAGGGAGATCGAGGTCAGCGCTCACGCCCTCCTCCACGCCGAGAAGCCCCAAGACCTGCTCGGCCTGCTCGGCGCTCAACTCCGCACCCTTGGTAAAATCGCCGCTCTCGTCCTTGCGCCCGGCGGCCAGCAGCAGCTTGACGCCCTCAAGGCCGAGCCGGTCGAACTTGTCGATCGCGCGCAGCACCATCAAGCGTCGCGCCGCGTTGTGGTCGCCTCCGAGGCCTGCTGCCTCCATCACGCCATCGAGCAGCTTGCGGTTGCTCACCTTGACCACATAGTCGCCGCGCTTAACGCCTAACGCCTCCAGCGTATCCGCTGCAAGCATGCAGATCTCGGCGTCGGCGGCGATGTTGTCCGTTCCGACCGTGTCGGCGTCGAACTGGGTGAACTGGCGGAAGCGGCCGGGGCCCGGCTTCTCGTTGCGCCACACCGGGCCTACGGCGTAGCGGCGGAAGGGCTTAGGCAACCGCTCAAAGTTCTCCGCCACGTAGCGCGCCAGCGGCGCGGTGAGGTCGTAGCGCAGCGACAGCCACTGCTCGTCCTCGTCCTGGAACGAGAACACGCCGTCGTTGGGCCGGTCCTGGTCGGGCAGGAACTTGCCGAGCGCGTCGGTGTACTCGATGGCCGGCGTCTCCAGCGGCTCGAAGCCGTAGCGCTCGTAGACCTGCCGAATCGTGTCCAGCATGCGGTGCGTCGCGCGGATGTCCTGCGCCGGCGTGTCGAGGAAGCCCTTGGGCAGCCGGGCCTGCGGCCCCGTGCTCTTGTTCGACCTGGCCATCGGAAACGGGGTCAGACCCCTCGCCACGGAGACGGGGTCAGACCCCTCGCCTCGAACCTCTCGATGCAGCTCCCGCACATGCGCGAGGGGTCTGACCCCGGCATGCAGGCTGCCCGGCTTATAGCCGAAGCATGTGTCCCGGCAAAGCTGGTACCGCCGCGTGGCCTCGAACCACGGACCTCCTGACCCACAATCAGGCGCTCTCCCGACTGAGCTACGGCGGCACGCGATGCATTCCTCGCCGAGGACCGGACTGGGGGATCGTCCGCCTCTTACCTCAGGGGTGGCAAGGCGGCGGACGATCCGGACGCCGGCATCAGCAGCCATGCCGCCACAGGCAGCGGCCGTACGAGTACGTGCCAAACCCCCAGCGCGAGGAGCACTCGTTGCGCCAGTACCCGCAGTGCCCATAGCCGCCGCCATAGCCATAGTAGCCGAAGCGCCAGTAGCCGTGATGGTGGTGATGATGATGGCCGTGGTGGTGGTGCCCGTGGTGGTGATGGTGGTGGTGATGGCCATGAGCGTGCGCCACGGCCGCGGTGCCCAATGCGAGTCCCGCACCGGCGGCCACGACAAGCGCTCCACGACGCAACGATTTGGACAGGTCGAACATGCTGTGCACTCCTAGGATTGCAGGACCGCAGCCCCGCAGGGTTGATCTCCCGGCGCTTTCTTCCAACGGGCCGCTAGGGCCTGCTCATGGGTCGCGCCACGAGGCCATCGGGTTCACGGATATTTTCGGGGAGCGAATTCCCTCTCGCCGCTCGCGCGCCTTCGGCGTGCAGGCGACAGGGCTTGCAGGCGACAGGGCGGCGGCCTTTACAGCCCCAGATAGAACTTCTTGATCAAATCGTTGTTGTTGAGCTCATCGGCCGAGCGGCCCTCGACGGCGATCTTGCCGTGCACGATGACATAGCCCCGATCGGCGATGCGCACGGCCTGCGTGAAGTTCTGCTCCGCCATCAGCACGGTCAGGTGGTATTTCTCCTTCAGCTCCTTGATGGCGTCGATGGTGCGGGCCACCAGCAGCGGCGCCAGGCCCACGGACGGCTCGTCCACCAGCAGGATCTTGGGCGCCAGCATCAGCGCGCGGCCCAGCGCCAGCATCTGCTGCTCGCCACCGGACAGGCTGCCGGCGAGCTGGCCGCGACGCTCCTTGAGGCGCGGGAAGGTGGTGAAGCAGGTGTCGAGGTTCTGCTCCATCTGCCGGCGCGCGGAGCGGCGATAGGCGCCGAGCAGCAGGTTCTCCTCCACAGTGAGCTTCGGGAACAGGCGCCGGCCCTCGGGCACCAGCGCGACGCCCAGATCGACGATCTCCTCGGTGGTGAGCCGGGTGAGGTCGTGGCTCTTGCCGTCGATGTCGGCGACGATGCGCCCGGCGCTCGGCCGCACCATCCCCATGACGCACTTCATGAGGGTGCTCTTGCCGTTGCCGTTGGTGCCGAGCAGCACCACGGTCTCGCCCGATGCGGCGCTAATCGAAACGTCCTCGACCACCCGCACGGCGCCGTAGCCGGCATGCAGCCCTTCGATGGTGATGCTACTGCCCAAGGTAGGCGCTCACGACTTCGGGGTTGTTGACGATCTCGTCGGGCTTGCCGTCGGCGATCTTGCGGCCCGAGACGAGCACGGCGATGCGCTGCGAGAAGGCCATCACCGCGCGCATGATGTGCTCGATCAGGATCACGGTGATGCCCTGGGCGTTGAGGCGCAGGAGCAGCTGGATGATGTCCTCCACCTCCGAGTGCGACAGCCCGGCCATGGCCTCGTCGGCGATCAGCAGCCTGGGCTCGGACGCGACCGCGCGGGCCAGCTCCAGCTTGCGCATGTCGACCTGGCTGAGGTCGCGCGGCGAGCGCTCGGCGAGGTGCTCGAGCCCCACCAGCGCGAGCACCTCCAGGCAGCGGCGTCCCAGATCGATGTGGGAGTGCACGAGCCCGGTGCGGTGCCGCACGGTATAGAGCAGGGGCACGCGGATGTTGTCGGCCACCGTCATGCTGGCGAACGGCCTGGGCAGTTGAAAGCTGCGGGCGAGCCCCAGATGCGTGCGCTTGTGGGCCGGGTAGCCGTTGATCGACTGGCCGTTGAAGCTCACGGTGCCGGTCTCGTTCGCCAGGGTGCCGCAGATGCAGTTGACGAGCGTGCTCTTGCCCGAGCCGTTGGGGCCGATGAGGCCGAGCCGCTCGCCCTCTGCCACCTCGAGGTCGATGCCGTCGAGGGCCACGAAGCCGCCGAAGCGCTTCGACACGCCTCTGACCTGGAGCAGTGGAACAGTCATGCGGACACCGGTCGGCGGCTGTGCTGCGGTCCGGGTTGTGAATGGTAGAGCTTCTTCACCTCGCGGTTGCCCAGGCAAACGACGGCGACAACGGGGATAAGAATCATCGCGATGCGGAGGCCGAGCTTTTGCGGCGCAGGATCGAACCACATCAGCGCCGCAGCTCCGGCGATGGAGACGAGGAGTGCCAGGACTGCAAGCCGCGGCGCCCAGCGCTGCAGCTTCAGCAGCCCGTAAGCGGACACCATATACAGCGTGCTGACGAGGATGCCGGAGACCCCGATCCAGAAGGCGCCGGAATTCACGATCTGCGGCAATGGCAGCTGGAATGAGGCCGGGAGAGCAGGCAGGTCGAAAATCATGTCCAGGATGCCAACAATGAAGCAATAGCTGGCGATCAGGATGACAGCGACTGACCGGAAGTTGAGCCGGTCTGGCGCGGCGACGCGCAGGAACTCCCGCATCAAGCCAACGATCCCGACGGGCGCGGCGATCACAAACGTGACGAGTAGCGCGCCGACGATCAGCAGATTGGCCACCGAGGAGATGGTGACGGTGGCGATCTGCTGCAGGGTGCCGAGCAGGACCGCGCCGACCAGCGGGCCGACCCAGCTCGTCGTGCCGCCGATCATGGGCATGGCGATGGCGTTGACGGCGTAGGGCAGGCCGAAGGCGGCAGCCGGCTCGACGTAGCCGATATAGTAGGGCAGCGGGGCGCCGGCCATGCCCATCAGGGCGCCCGACAAGGCGGTGGCGGCGAGCTTCAATCGCAGCGTCGGCACGCCGGAGGCCTCGGCCGCAGCCTCGTCGTCGCGGATGGTGGCGAAGCCGAGGCCCATGCGGGAGCGCTCGATGGCGCGCGAGATCCACAACGCGATCACTGCCAGCAGCAACATAAGCAGGAAAAGGTACTGGATGTTGGTGAGCGACACCGGTCCAAGCGTTATGGATTGAGGGCCGATGATGTAGGCGCCGCGCGAGCCGCCCACGAAGTCCCAGTTGATGACGACGGTCTGCAGCACCACCGCCATGGCCAATGTGGCGATGGCGAAGAACACCCCGCGCAGGCGCAGCGTGAGATAGCCCATGCCGAAGCCGACGGCACCCGAGATGAGAGCGCCGAGCACGATCATGATGGGCAGCGAGAGGGGGAAGACGGCGCCGAGTGCCTCGAACGGCGTGTCGGACAGATAGCGCCCGGGATTGGCGCCCAGTTTGTGCAGGGCCACCGTGGTGTAGGCCCCCATGGCAAAGAACGCGGCGGAGCCGAAGTTCACGTAGCCGCAGTAGCCGCCGAGGATGTTCCAGGCCGTGGCCAGCACCACGTACTGCAGCACCACGTAGCCGGCGAACAGGTAGTAGTCGTTGCCGAGCAGCAGGGCCAGCGCGAACACCGCGGCGGCCACGATCAGCGCGACGATCAGAAAGACCCAGGAGCGCATCGGCCCGCGCCCCCCTAGCGTCCGAGCAGGCCGGCGGGCCTGACCGCCAGCGTGATGAGGAGGAACCCGAAGGCCACCGCGGGCGCCCACGACGGCCCGTAGAACGTGGCGGTGAAGCTCTCCAGGATGCCGAGCAGCATGGCGGCGATCACCGTCCCCGGCAGGCTGCCCATGCCGCCCAGCACGCAGATGGCGAACACGCGCCCGATGTACTCGCGCCCCACCGACGGCTCCACCGGCTGGATGATGATGAGGAAGGCGCCGGCCAGCGCCGTGGTGGCAATCGAGATGCCGAAGGCGATGCGCTTGATGCGGATCGGGTCCACCGACAGAAGCCGCAACGCCTGCTGGTCCTGGGCCACGGCCATGATGGCGCGGCCGACGAAGGTGCGCGACAGGTAGAGCTGCAGGCCGACGACGAGTAGGAGCGAGACAAGGCACGGAATCAGCATGCGCAGCGGGAAATCGACGAAGCCGATGCGCCAGGTCGGCCCGATGTAGGCGGCGTGCACGTAGCGGTAGTCCACGCCGAACACCAGGATCAGCACCACCTCGGTGATGAAGAGCAGGCCGAAGAAGAAGGCGAGGCCGCGCAGCGCCTCCTCGCCCCGCTTCTCGAACGAGAGATAGAACACCTGATAGACCGCCTGGCCCAGCAGATAGAACGCCGGCAGCACGATGATGGCCGTGAGGATCGGGTCGAGCCCGAACGTGGCGTTGACGATGTAGGCGATGTAGGAGCCGACGATGATGAAGGCGGGGTGCGCGATGTTGACCACGTCGAGCATGCCGAACGAGATGGAGACGCCGACCGTCACCGCGGCGTAGAAACCGCCGAGCAGCAGCCCGGCGACGATGGCGTTGAGCAGCAGGTCCGCGGTCATGGGCCCGGGCACCGTGCCTGCGCCCGCCGGGGCGTCATGTCGTCCAAAGTTGTGGCGGACACCACGATCCTCCCCGTTGCTGCGGCTCTGGCGGCGCGCTTGCGTTATGCTCTCCGGCAGCCATTGTGCAGCAAGGCCGCCGGCTTGGCTATCCTGCATCGCCTGCGCTCTAATTGGCGGAAGCGATGCCAACACAAGGTGCTAAGACAAGACAGGGGCTAAGACATGGACGAAGGCGCGAACGGCTGCAAGCCCGGCGGCGACGCCAGCGACAACCCATGACATCCTGCCGCACATCCCGCCGCGCGCTGGTCGTCGGCGGCTCCATGAGTGGGCTGTTCTCCGCCCTGTTCCTGAAGCGTCGCGGGTGGGAAGTGGCCCTCTACGAGCGCTCGCCGGTGGCGCTGACCGGGCGCGGCGCCGGCATCATGACGCACGCTGAGCTGCACCGCGCCGCGGCGGCGGTGGGTCTCGACACCAGCCGCGACTTCGGCGTGCCGGTCGCGGACCGAGTCATGCTCGACGACGCGGGCGCGGCCATCGCGCACCGGCGGCGCCAGCAGATCGCGACTTCCTGGAACCGCCTGTTCGAGATGCTGGGCGCCGCGTTGGGCGACAGCCCCTATCGATTGGGGAGGGACCTGCTGCGCGTCTCGCAGGACCAGAACGGGGTGGCGGCCCACTTCGCCGACGGCACCTCCGCCGAGGGCGATATGCTGGTGGGAGCCGACGGCCTGCGCTCCGTAGTGCGCGCGCGGTATCAGCCCGACATCAGGCCGCTGTATGCGGGCTACGTGGCCTGGCGCGGCCTGCTGGACGAGCGCGCGGCCGTGCCCCTCCTGAGCCGGGAGCTATTCGAACGGTTCTCCTTCCACCTCCCGCCGGGCGAGCAGTTCCTGGGCTATCCGGTGGCCGGGCCGGGCAACGACCTGCGCCCGGGGCATCGCAGCTGGAACGTGGTGTGGTATCGCCCCGCGGACGAGACCGCGGATCTGCCGCGCCTGCTCACCGACGCCAACGGACACACGCACGACCTCTCGATCCCGCCTCCGTTGATCGCTCCCCGCGTCGTCGCCGAAATGCGGGCCGCGGCCGAGCGCCTGCTGCCGCCGCAGTTTCGCGCTGCCATGGCAGCGATCCAACAGCCGTTCCTGCAGCCCGTCTACGACCTGGAGAGCACCGGCCTGGCCTTTGGCCGGGTCGCGTTGGTGGGCGATGCTGCCTACGTCATCCGCCCCCACGTCGGCGGCGGCGTGGTGAAGGCGGCCGACGATGCGGCGACAATGGCTGAGTGCCTCGACGCCGAGCCGACCGTGGAGGCAGCGCTCAGCGCCTACGAGGCCCGGCGCATGCCCGTCGGCCGCCGGTTCGTGGCCCAGGCACGCTTGCTTGGCAGCTACCTCAGGTACGGCTTCGACAGTGAGGAGGAGGCCGCGCGCGCCGCAGTCTACGCTGCGCCCGAGCGCGTGCTGGCCGAATCGGCGGCGCTGGACTTCCTGCAATCGGAGTGAGGCCGGGAGGCAGGCTCGTCCCCGGCATCGAACGCCGGGCGAGGCGAAGCTGCAAGGCGGTGCACCCGTTCTTGTCTTGTGATGGAGAGTGCCGCTGAATGGGGTGGGCGGCACCTGGCCGCGTTCCCGCGGTAGTGCCGAGCGCCGGTCAGTCCTTGGCGTCGGCCCAGTATCGCTCGGTCGAGCCCAGGTCATGGTCCGAGTTGGCGCGCGGGGCCGTGAAGAACGAGAGCAGCAGACCGGCCAGGTATCCGAACTGCAGCGCCACGACCGAGCCGAATGCCGCAAGCACGACAACCCACAGCTCGAAGCCGCCAAGATATCCAGTACCGGTGGTCAGCATGGCTGCAGCGGCGGACGCCGGAACGACCGCGGTCACGCGATAGCGCAGGCCTAGGAGAAAGCCGAGCCCCCCCGCCAGTGCAAGCGCCTCCAGCATGCCTCTCCCCTAACCACGTTGCTCCAAGACTTCAGGCTGAACGGCAACGCCTCACCGAAATTTCTGTTCGCGCGAGGAACGCCAGACGGAGGACTTGGTTAAGGAACATCCTAACCATACTTTTCGACAAGGCCAAATTGAGGCTGAAGGAATTTTTCGCAGGTTCTTGTCGATGCATCTATCCCATAGCGCCTCTTTGCGGCGGATTGTGGGACTATACCCCAGTGCAACAAAGCCTTACCCGGCAGCTAGGGCGCAGGCGCACTGACCGGCGGCTCGGGCGAGGCAGCCTGCGCGTCATCCACTGAAAATCAGGAACTTGGACGCTTTGCGCGGTCTGGCGACGCCCCGCGCCGCGTGCTACCGAGGCTGTCGCCTGCCAAAACCTGCGCTCCAGCATTCACCCTTCGTCGCCCCTCTTTGTCCATGCAACGCGTCGCCATCATCGACTACGGCTCCGGCAACCTGCATTCGGCTGCCAAGGCGTTCGAACGGGCGGCACAGGAGGGCGGCAGCGGCGCCAGCATCGCTGTGACGGCCGACCCGGCCGAGGTGCTGGCCGCCGACCGCATCGTCCTGCCCGGCGTCGGCGCCTTTGCCGACTGCAAGGCAGGGCTCGACGCTGTACCGGGGATGGTGGAAGCCCTTGAGGAGGGCGTGCGCCGCAAGGGGCGGCCGTTTCTCGGCATCTGCGTCGGCGCGCAGCTGATGGCCGAGCGGGGCCTGGAGTTCCGGGTGACCCGCGGCCTCGGCTGGATTGCGGGCGACGTCAAGGCAATCGAGCCCGCGGATCCGGCCCTCAAGATCCCGCACATGGGCTGGAACACGCTCACTGTCGTCAACGACCACCCTCTGCTGGAGGCCATCGCCACGGGCCCAAGCGGGCTGCACGCCTATTTCGTGCACTCCTTCCACTTCGTCACGCCGGATCGCGCGGCGTTGGTGGCGGAGGCTGAATACGGCGGCCCGGTGACGGCCATGGTGGGGAGGGACAACATGGCCGGCACCCAGTTCCACCCAGAGAAGAGCCAGGCGCTGGGCCTCAAGCTGATCGCCAACTTCCTCGCCTGGCGGCCCTGATCGCTGCGCGCCTGCCGCGCAGCCCTCACGCTTCGGTAGGCGTGACCTCGATGACGGTACGGGCAGTGTGCTCGCGGCCGTATTCGTCGCGGGCGCGGACGAGGAGAAGGTGGGCGCCGGGGCTGAGACCCTTGGGCAATGATGCCTGCCAGAGGTGGTCGCACGGTGTGGCGGCAACCCAGGCCTTACGCGGGGTGTCGCCCTGGAACAACTCGCGCATCAGCGTTGTCCAAGGCTGCCGACCTCGCGCGACTGCGCCATTTGCGCGACGGATGTGGCGTGCGCACAGAAAATCATTCTTAAACAAATAGTTAACCTGTCGCACGGCTGTAACGCAGGGCTGCTAGAAGCTCGGGCACCGATGACGCGTGCGGCATCGTGGGGCGGCCCAGTCGTGCTGCCGATCAAGAATGGGAGAACCAGCGTGAACATCAGGTCCATCGTCCGCTCCGTGACCGCTGCGGCGGTCCTCGCGGGCGGCGCCACTGTTGCGCTTGCGGCGGACATCTCCGGCGCCGGCGCCACCTTCCCCTACCCGATCTATGCCAAATGGGCTGACGCCTACAAGAAGGAGACCGGCATTGGCCTGAACTACCAGTCGATCGGCTCCGGCGGCGGCATCAAGCAGATCCAAAACAAGACCGTCACCTTCGGGGCCAGCGATGCCCCGCTCAAGGGCGCGGACCTTGAGAAGTTCGGCCTCGTTCAGTTCCCCATGGTGATGGGCGGCATCGTGCCGGTCGTGAACCTCGACGGCGTCAAGCCCGGCGACCTTGTGATCGACGGCCCAACGCTCGCCAAGATCTTCCTCGGCGAGATCAAGACCTGGGACGACGCCGCCATCAAGAAGCTGAACCCCAATGCCAAGCTACCGAGCCAGGCCATCGCCGTCGTGCATCGGTCCGACGGGTCGGGCACCACCTTCAACTTCGCCTACTACCTCGCCGAGGTCAGCCCCGAATGGAAGAGCAAGGTCGGCGTAAACACCTCGCTTGAGTGGCCCGTGGGCATCGGCGCCAAGGGCAACGAGGGTGTGGCCAACAACGTGCGCCAAACGAAGGGGTCGATCGGCTACGTCGAGTATGCCTATGCGCTGCAGAATAAGCTCACCCACGCCAAGATGCTCAACAAGGCGGGCAAGACCGTCGAGCCCACCTCGGAGAGCTTCCAGGCCGCGGCGGCCAACGCCAACTGGAAGTCGCAACCCGGCTACGGCGTGATCCTGGCCAACCAGCCCGGCGACACCTCCTGGCCGATGACGGCGGCCACCTGGATCCTCATGTACAAGGACCCGCAGGACAAGGCCGCTTCGGCCGAGGCCCTCAAGTTCTTCGCGTGGGCCTACAAGAACGGTGACAAGATGGCCGAGGAGCTGCACTACGTGCCGATGCCGGCCAACGTCGTCGCCGACATCGAGAAGACGTGGGCGGCCGAGGTCAAGAAGTGACCCAACTGACCACTACGAGAGGCGCCGCATGGCGCCTTTCGTCCGGTGCCGCTCGACCGCGGGAGGTGTCGCCGGGCTCGGGCGTCGTGGCTGGATCGGAGCCACACTCGATTTTGATGCCTTGAAGGGCGCACGCAGGGCCACATGACCGACATTGCATTCCAGAGCGGGCTCGGTGCCGCAGACGCGGCGCGTGCCAGAGTGCTGCGGCGGCTGCGCCTCGGCGACGCGGCGTTCCATGCCCTGACGCGGGCAGCCGCCATCACCGTGCTGGCGCTGCTCGGTGGCGTGATCCTGGCGCTGCTGGAGGGCGCCATCCCGGCGCTGAGCAAATTCGGCTTCAATTTCATCACCACCGAGAGGTGGAACCCCGTCACCGAGACCTTCGGCGGCCTCGCCCCGATCTACGGCACTATCGTCACATCGCTGATCGCCATGGTTATCGCTGTGCCGATCGGGCTGATGATCGCCCTGTTTCTGACCGAGCTGTGCCCGATATCCCTGCGCCGGCCGATCGGCATCACCATCGAGTTGCTGGCCGGCATCCCCAGCATCATCTACGGCATCTGGGGTCTGTTCGTATTCGCGCCATTCCTGCAGCAGTACGTGCAGCCGGCGCTGATCAACACGTTCGGCAGCGTCCCGGGTCTGTCGGTGCTGTTCGCCGGCCCGCCCTACGGCATCGGCGTTCTGACGGCGGGCCTGATCCTCGCCATCATGGTGCTCCCCTTCATCACTTCGATCTCTCGCGACGTGTTCGAGGCCGTGCCGCCGGTGCTGAAGGAGGCGGCGTTCGGACTCGGGTGCACGACCTGGGAGGTGTTCCGCAATGTGGTGGTGCCTTACACCCGCGTCGGCGTGATCGGCGGGGTGATGCTGGCGCTCGGCCGCGCCCTGGGCGAGACCATGGCGGTCACGTTCGTGATCGGCAATGCGCACCGTATCTCCGGCTCGATCCTGGCGCCCGGCACCACCATCTCGGCCACCATCGCCAACGAGTTCACGGAAGCCGTAGGCGACATCTACACCTCCGCCCTGATCGCCCTCGGGCTCATCCTGTTCGTCATCACCTTCATCGTGCTCGCCGCGGCCCGCTACATGCTGCTGCGCATCGAGCGCCGGCTCGGGTAGGCGCGCCATGGCTCAAACGGTGCAGACAGCTGCGACTGCCGCCCGCACCCGGCTCTATTCCGGCCGTCGGCGCTGGAATGCCATCATGATCGTGCTGGCGTGGTGCGCGGCGCTGTTCGGCATGGCATGGCTGGCGCTGATCCTGGGCGCCCTGCTCTGGCAGGGGTTGAGCGGCGTCTCGCTCCGGGTATTCACCGAGATGACGCCGCCGCCCGGCGCCGACGGCGGCCTGCTCAACCCCATTATCGGCAGCCTCATCATGACCGGCCTGGCGGTGGCCATCGGCACGCCCATCGGCATTCTGGCCGGCACCTACATGGCCGAGTACGGGCGCTACGGCCGGCTCAGCAGCGTGGTGCGCTTCATCAACGACATCCTGCTCAGCGCGCCCTCCATCGTGGTCGGGCTGTTCGTGTACGAGGTGCTGGTGCGGCCCATGGGCCACTTCTCTGGGATCGCCGGGGCGGTGGCGCTCGCCATCATCGTCATCCCGGTGGTGGTGCGCACCACCGAGGACATGCTGCTGCTCGTCCCCAACACGCTGCGCGAGGCGGCGGCGGCCCTGGGCCTGCCGCGGGCCTACATCGTGCGGCGCATCGCCTACCGCGCGGCGCGCGCCGGCATCGTCACCGGCATCCTGCTCGCCATTGCCCGCATCAGCGGCGAGACGGCGCCGTTGCTGTTCACCGCCCTCAACAACCAGTTCTGGAGCACCAATCTGAATGCCCCCATGGCGAGCCTGCCCGCCGTGATCTTCCAGTTTGCGCTTTCTCCCTACAACGACTGGCAGAGGCTCGCCTGGACGGGCGCTCTGCTCATCACCGTGGCGGTGCTCGCACTCAGCATCATCGCCCGCGCCCTTTCATCGCCGGACAAGAGCTGATGAACGTCATAGCCCCACACGCCCAGACAGCTGTCCCCGCCGCTGCCAAGGAGGCGCTGGATACCGCCAAGCTGGAACCCAAGATCGCCATCCGGCAGCTCAACTTCTACTACGGCGCGGCGCACGCCCTGAAGGACATCAGCCTCACCCTCTACCGCAACACGGTGACGGCCTTCATCGGGCCGTCGGGCTGCGGCAAGTCCACCCTGCTCCGGGTGCTGAACCGCATGTACGACCTCTACCCCAACCAGCGCGCCGAGGGCGAGGTCGTCTTCGACGGCGCCAACATCCTGGCGCCGAAGCAGGACCTGAACCTGCTTCGCGCCCGCATCGGCATGGTGTTTCAGAAGCCGACGCCGTTCCCCATGTCGATCTTCGAGAACATCGCCTTCGGCGTCCGCCTCTACGAGAAGCTCCCCGCCTCCGAGCTGGAGTACCGCGTGGAGCACGCGCTGCGCCGCGCCGCCCTGTGGGAGGAGGTGAAGGACAAGCTCAACGTCAACGGCCAGAGCCTGTCCGGCGGCCAGCAGCAGCGCCTCTGCATCGCCCGGACGGTGGCGGTGAAGCCGGAGGTGATCCTGCTCGATGAGCCGTGCTCGGCGCTCGACCCGATCTCCACCGCCAAGATCGAGGAGCTGATCGACGAGCTGAAGGCGGACTATACGATCGTCATCGTCACCCACAACATGCAGCAGGCGGCGCGCGTGTCCGACTTCACCGCCTTCATGTATCTGGGCCAGCTCGTCGAATCGGCCTCGACCCAGAAGATCTTCACCTCGCCGAGCGACCGGCGCACGCAGGACTACATCACGGGACGGTTCGGGTGAGCATTCTATCGCGCCTGATGGCCCGCAGGGCCCCCACCGACCTCAAGGGAGGCGGCATTTCCGCCATGACTCAGGATGCCGGCACTCCGGGCACTGGCCACCCGCACACCGTCGCCGCCTTCGACGCCGATCTCAAGGTGCTGGGCGACATGGTCGCCGAGATGGGGGTGCGCGCCGCCCGCGCGCTCTCGGAGGCGACGCGCGCGCTCACGGAGCGCAACATCCAGCTGGCGCAGCAGGTGATCGCCTCCGACCGGGGTCTCGACCTCATGCAGCACGAAATCGAGGAGAGGGCCGTGACGACCCTGGCCCGGCGCCAGCCGATGGCCGTGGACCTGCGCGAGATCGTCTCCACCATGCGCATCGCCGGCGACCTGGAGCGCGTCGGCGACCTCGCCAAGAACGTGGCCAAGCGGGTGATCGCCATCGGCGCGCAGCCGGCCCCCGCCAACCTGGCGGCCGGACTGGGCATCCTGTCGGAGCGCGTGGGCCAGCAGCTGGCGGCGGTGCTCAAGGCCTACGCCGAGCGCAGCGACGCGGCGGCCATGGAGGTGTGGACGTCGGACGGCACCATCGACGGGCTGTTCACCTCGCTGTTCCGCGAGCTGCTCACCTACATGATGGAGGATCCGCGCAGCATCGGCTACTGCACGCACCTCCTGTTCTGCGCCAAGAACCTGGAGCGCGCGGGCGACCACGCCACCAACATCGCCGAGACCGCGCATTATGTCATCACCGGCGAGGCCCTGATTGCCGAGCGACCGAAAGGCGACACGACCGTTGGCATCGAGCCGAGTTTGCGTCCCCCGCAAACCTGACGGAGCACGCAGATCCCATGCCCCCGCGCCTGATGATCGTGGAGGACGACGAGCCTCTCGTTGAGCTGCTGCGCTATAATTTCGAAGCCGCCGGCTATGCGGTCGAGACTGTGATGCACGGCGACGAGGCCGAGACGCGCCTGCGCGAGGCGGTGCCGGACATCCTGATCCTCGACTGGATGCTGCCCGGCCTCTCCGGCATCGAGCTGTGCCGCCGCCTGCGCCAGAAGCCCGCCACCCAGAGCCTGCCGCTGATCATGCTGACCGCGCGCAGCGAGGAGGTCGACCGCGTGCGCGGCTTCGAGACGGGGGCGGACGACTACGTGGTCAAGCCGTTCTCGGTGAGCGAGCTGCTGGCTCGCGCCAACAGCCTGCTTCGGCGTGCCGAGCCGCAATTGATGGCCGAGGTGATCACGGTGGGCGATATCGAGCTGGACCGCAGCGCCATGATCGTCAAGCGCCGCGGCACCGTGGTGCACCTGGGGCCGACGGACTATCGCCTGCTCGAGTTCCTGATGCGCTCGCCCGGCCGCGTATTCTCGCGCGAGCAGTTCCTCAACAACGTTTGGGGCCACGATGTCTACATCGACGACCGCACCGTGGATGTCCACATCGGCCGCCTGCGCAAGGCGCTGCTGCAGGCATGGAGGACCGACCCGATCCGGACGGTGCGCGGCGCCGGCTACAGCCTGGTGTCCGAAGCGCCGGCATAGGTGCCATGCTCTCCGGGGCCGAAACGAAACGCGCGGATTCCCCTCCCCCTTGTGGGGAGGGGCTAGGGGTGGGGGGAACCCCGATATTCGAGGTTTGGGATTCCCCCCCACCCTGTCCCTCCCCCAGGGGAGGGGACGCCGCGGCGCGCTCCGTGTTCGTCAGCGATGGCCGGCGTCAGCCGGTGATCGGGCTGACACCGCTTCAGGGTGTGCCGTTGCGGCCGTGGGCGCGGTAGGGTGGGCGCTCGGTCAAGCGGTCGTAGTAGGCCGAGACGGCCTTCAGCTCGGGCTTCGGGAAGTCGATGGAGAACCAGCGGTTCACCACCAGGCCCACCGGAATGTCGCCGACGGTGAAGGCCCCGCCCATCGCGTAGGGGCCAGCCTTGGTCAGGTGATCGTCCAGCACCTGCATCTGCCCCGCCCAGCTCTTGGCGGCGCTTTCGACCATGCCGGCAAAGGCCGGGTTCTTGACCACCAGGGCATGGAATACCGGCCGCATGCCCTCCGCCATCTCGGTGGAGGCCCAGTCCATCCAGGATTCCACGTCGGCCCGCTGGCGCAGGTCCTTGGGGTAAAGGTCCGCCCGGCCGTGCTTCTCAGCCAGGTAGCGCACGATGGTGTTGCTCTCCCGGAGCCTGAAATCGCCGTCGTCGATCACCGGCACCACGCCCACCGGATTGATCTGGCGGAACG
>Ga0070696_100000220_pt1 | contig 34436 bp, 32 predicted proteins | sample KBSK1253metaG_FD_65474 | JGI IMG/M metagenome (GOLD analysis project Ga0070696, IMG submission 65474) | Corn, switchgrass and miscanthus rhizosphere microbial communities from Kellogg Biological Station, Michigan, USA - KBS K1-25-3 metaG | ecosystem: Host-associated > Plants > Roots >... | reverse complement strand
TATCTTGGAAGGCTCTCGGACATTTCCGGGAATCGTGAGGAAGCAGCCAAACAGTATCAGGCGGCTCTCGCCGTGGACGGCGCATCGGCCGCCGCGCGGCGGGCCGCGGAGCAGGGATTGCAAGAAGCATTTAAGAAACAGCACAACTGAAGGAGTTTTTACATGCAACGAGTTTTGATGATTTCGACGCTTGCGCTCGCGATAGCGACCCCCCTGTCGTTCGGACAAAAACCGCCCGCACCGAAATCCAGGGCCGAAGGAGAGGCATACAACGCCATCGTCACAGCGCCGGACTCGGACAGCCGCATCAAGGCTGCCGAGGCCTTTCTGTTGAAATACGCCGATACCGAGCTGAAGTCCACTGCTTTGTTCATTGAAGCGGTGTCTTATCAGCAGAAGAACGATTATGAAAAAATGGTGATCTACGCGGAACGGACGATCGAAGCGGATCCCAAGCACTATGCGGCCATGCTGATGTTAGCGAAAGGCATCGCGTTGCGCTCCCGCGAGTTCGATTTGGACAAAGAGGAGAAACTGACACGCGCCGAAAAGCTCGCCAATCAAGCCCTGGAACTGCTGAAGGACGCCGCCAAACCAAATCCGCAAATCACCGACGAGCAATGGGCCGAAGGCAAGAAAGAGTATCTGTCGCAGGCGCATCAAGCGCTGGGCTACGCGGCCCAGACCCGGAAGAAGTATGACGTTGCAATGTCGGAGATGCAGACCGCAGTCGAACAGGCTCCCGATCAGGTCACAATGGTGAAGCTGGCACAGGTCTACAACATAAACAACAAGCCGGACGAGGCCCTCGCGATGCTCGACAAGCTTAACGCCATACCGGATATTCATCCCACCATTCGTAGTTTCGCGCAAGCCGAGAGAGTGCGAGCCACGCAGCTCAAGGGAGGCGGCGCGAAACCGCCGGCGGTGCCACAGGTCGAAATCAAAAAGCAGTAATCCGACCGCCCAGCCGGCAGCAAGCGCATGCGCTCCGAGATAGAATCTCTCGAATCCGCGATCGGATACCGATTTCGGACTCGGGAGATTCTCGAGCGCGCCATCACCCACAGCTCGCACGTGCACGAGAATACGGTGGTGGGGGGCATGGTGTCCCATGACAACGAACAGCTCGAGTTCCTAGGCGATTCCATTCTGGGATTCCTGATCAGCGAAGCGCTGGTCGAGCGGTTTCCGGATTATGCAGAGGGCCGGCTGTCCAAACTCAAGGCCCACATCGTGAGTGCCGCCCACCTTTATGGCGCCGCCGAAACCCTCGGCCTTGGACAGTATCTACAGCTCGGACGCGGCGAGGAGATGAGCGGCGGCCGTTCCAAGCGCACTCTATTGGTCGATGCTCTCGAAGCGCTGATCGCAGCCATCTATCTGGACGCGGGCATCGACGCAACCCGTAATTTTGTGAGGCAGCATGTCGTGCAAACCGCCGATACGCTGCTTGCGACGGATCAGTCTCCCGCCGCGGTTACGGATTTCAAGAGCGCGCTCCAGGAACTCGCTCGTGCCCGGAAGCTTCCACTCCCTCGATACGTGATCGTGAAGGAAATCGGGCCGGAACACTCCAAGACATTCACGATTGAAGCTCGCGTCGGTAAGCAGCGGTCGGCGCAGGCCGAAGGGTACTCAAAAAAGAATGCCGCGCAGAACGCCGCGCGACTGGTATTTGAACAACTGATCAGCGAAACGCCGGACGCCGAATCCTAAGCCCGGCACGATCAGCGCGGACAGGCCGCCACGTTTTCCTTGACCAGGCTGCACCACCGGCCGAACACCAGCCGCGCCAACGATTCCGTGCGAGAACGATGCTGGTAAGGGTCGATCGGCTCCGTCACTTCGCACGCGTCACCGCACTTCGCATCTTCAGCACACCACTGCTCAATCATCACGGGCTTGACCTCCAGATGAAACTGCAGGCCATAGACGCGATTGGCGACGCGAAAGGCCTGATTTCGGCAGGCCGCGGACGAGGCGAGAAGCTCGGCATTCCGGGGCAGATCAAAAGTATCCCCGTGCCAGTGAAACACTGTTTCCAGAGCGGACAAACCGGCAAAAAGCGGGTCGCGCCGCGCGGCCTCAGTGAACGTCACAGGAGCCCAGCCAATCTCTCTGACGGTATTCCGATAGACCTTCGCGCCCAGCGCTTTGGCGATTAACTGCGCGCCGAGGCACACGCCCAATAACGGGATTTCAGACTTGACGGCCTCCGCGATGAGCGCTACTTCGCGTTGAATGAATGTCAGATCGTCATTCGCGGACATAGGGCCGCCCATGATGACCATTGCCGTTGCCTCGCGGACCGAAACCGCGGAGGCGGGCGCTTCATACAGATCCACGTATTTCCACGCGAGCCCTGATTCGTCGAGCGCATCGGCAATCCATCCGAGCGGTACAGAGGGGACGTGGCGAAAAGCGAGAACCGGCACCGGGCCTAGTCACCGCCGGCGCGCTGGGCGACTTGAAAATGGCTGAGGGTTTGCGCGTATCGCGACAGGCCTTGGAAGAGCGCTTCCGCCAGCTTCTGACGGTGCTCGGAACGCTTGAGGAGCTGTTCCTCCCGGGCGTTGCTGAGGAATCCGACTTCCGCCAGGATGGAAGGCATCGATGCGCCGATCAGCACGACGAAAGGCGCTTTCTTGACGCCGCGATTCTTGGCCGTCGTGTTGTAGCGCGATTCAAACGTCTGCAGGGAGGTCTGAACCTTGCCGGCAAACTCCTTCGATTCTTCGACCTTGTCGTGCAGTGTGATGGTCTGGATCAGATCGCGCAACTCGAATACGGATTTCTCGGAGCTGGCATTCTCACGCGCGGCAAGATCCAGCGCTTCAGGCGACCGGGTGAAGTTCAGATAATAAACTTCAATGCCGCCGATTTTCGGGTGCGGCGATGAGTTGGCGTGAATCGACAGGAATAAGTCGGCCTTTTTCTGGTTTGCCAGATCGGTGCGCGCCTGCAACGGAATAAAAGTATCATCGCCGCGGGTGTAAATGACCTCGCTGCCCATGCGCTCTTCGATTAGTTTACCGAGCCGCTTGGAGACATCCAGCACCAGTTCTTTTTCCAGCAGGCCACGCTTGCCGACCGTTCCCTGATCCGCGCCGCCGTGGCCGGGATCAATCACCACCCGGTTTACCTTGAGACCCAGGGCGCGAGTCAGTGACCGCTCCCCATCATCCTTGGCGCGCGCGGCTCGCGCTACCATCCTCGGGCCCGAATCAGCCGGCAAGGTCGCGGGCGACGGAGAGGATGTGGCCGCCTGCGCAGACAATGTGGCGTCGCCCGGCTGAGGCGGGATAGACACAGCCAGCGGCGGCGCTGACGCCGGCATCGGCTTGGCCGCAATCTTTGTGATCTGCATCTTGGGCGCATCCGGTTTTATGGCCGGCGGGTCCCCGATGTTAGTCGCCTGGGTAACTGGCACGCGACGCGGAGGCTCACGCATCGGTTGGCGCCGGGGGCTTTCCGCTTCGTGGAGCGGGGATTGAGCTTGACGGTCGGCGGCAAGCTGCGGGCGATCGCCGTTCGGATTCGCATCCGGGCGAAGCTCGATAATGAATCGCAGCGGACTGTCGAGACGGGAAACGCTGAATTCAGCCGCGGACTCGAGATCGAGAACGATGCGGGTGATACCCGGCGAAGTCTCGGCCACGCGAATACGTTTCAGCAGCTTGTCGCCGACGTCCGTCGAATAAAGACGGTGCCCGTCGATGGACGGCCGCGCGCCTACGAAATCGAAGAAGATGCGATCGGGATTCTCAGCGCGGTCGGCTCGAAAATGCGTATCGCCTGTAATTTCGATGGCGATCCGGGTCGTATCCGCAAACGACCAATAGCGCACCGCGGTCACTTCGAGCGAAGTTGAGTGGCGCACCTGGCCCACCAACGCCGCCGCAACAAGGAACGCCGCCGCTAGGAGCCGTCCTGTCATAAACTACGGAGTCCTGTAGTAAACCCTTCCCATGGCGCCGACAAAGGCTTGGATCCGATTATAACCATCGGTGGATGCAACCGGTTTCGCCGCCTCCAGCCTGTTCCTCTGCGCCTCTTTCGTTTCGTCGAGCTTCTTACCAACATGATAGACGTATCGCCGCGTTTCCGGATACGGAGGAACTCCGCGGTATCGCTCCACAGTCCCTTCGCCGGCATTATACGCAGCCAGCACCAACCGGCTATCGCCCTTGTACAGTTTGAGTAAATACTTCAGATAACGGACACCGGCGTCGACATTCTGAGTGGGGCTGAAACTGTCTAATACGCCGAAGCGGCGCGCAGTGGAGGGATCCAACTGCATCAAGCCCAGTGCGCCTTTGTTGGATATCGCCAACGGATTGTAATTGCTCTCGATGCGGATGACGGAATGAACTAAGTCGCGGTCCACATCATGCCGCTCGGCAATCCGGTCCACCATCGTTCGAAAGGCCGGCGGAACGGTATCCTCCAACGGCGGCAGCACAATTTGCGCAGCCGACTTTTTTTCCGGAACCGCCCGCGCGGGTTGCACTACACCGCGCACCAGCCGCCCCGTGCGTACATCGGAACGGACGATCATCGTGACCGTGGCCGGACTGCTGGCCGAAGCGGCGAATGAAGCAGGGACGCTGGTTGTGATCAATGAGAAAAGTATAAAACACTTTGGCATATATATGTTTTATTTCTCTGTCACTTGACTAAGGCTGCGCACTTCCTTCAATGTTATCATTTTTCCATGAGTTTCGCGGGATTCGTGCTGGTAGGCGGCCGGAGCTCCAGGATGGGCCGCGACAAGGCATTGCTCCCGTTTCGCGGCCGCACGCTGGTAGAACATGTTGCCGGCGAGGTCCGGCGGGCCGCAGGAGATGTAAGTCTGATTGGCGACGCTGCTATCTATAGTTATCTCGGCTTTCCGGTTATCGAAGATCGTTATCGCGGTTACGGCCCTCTTTCGGGCATTCACGCCGCCTTGAACGGCTCGAACGCGGACTGGCACCTGGTGGTTGCCTGCGATATGCCCGAGCTCACCGCGGAGTTTCTGCAGTCGCTCGCTGCCCGGGCCGCGCAAAGCGGGGCGGACGCCGTCATTCCCGCCGGACCGGCTGGCCGGCCGGAGCCGCTGTGCGCCGCCTATCATCGGCGATGCCTGGCGGCCATTGAGAACGCGCTCGGGAGCGATATTCGCAAGGTCATGGACGCGCTCGTGGATCTCGAAGTCGACGTTTGGCAGGTGCCGGAATCTAAGTACTTTCATAACCTGAATACCCGGCAGGAATGGCTTTGTTACTCGAATGCCTGAAGAATTCCCGCACTATATCGAATTCCGCCACGTATATAAGACGTTCGACAAGCCGGTTTTAGTCGATTCCAATTTTTATGTAGACAGCGGCCAGACGGTCGCGATCATTGGCCGTAGCGGCGTGGGAAAGTCGGTTACTCTCGGGCATATCATGGGTTTCCTGAAACCCGACCAGGGCCGCGTCATCGTCGCTCACGAAGATATAACCGATTTCGCGGAGCCGGACCTTCGCCGCATCCGCAAAAAAGTCACGATGGTATTTCAATCGGGTGCGCTGTTCGATTCTCTTACGGTTGCGGAAAACGTTCTTTTTTCTCTCGAGCTGCGCGAGGACTACGACGAGCAGAATAAGGAAGACGTGGTGAACGGCCTGCTCAAGATCGTGGACATCTACGAAGCGCGCGACGTTTATCCTGCCGATCTGTCGACGGGCTATAAACGCGCGGTGGCCATCGCGCGGGCCCTCGCCGCGCAGCCCGAGTGCATTCTATATGATGAGCCGACAACCATGGTCGACCCGATCATGTCGGATCATCTTGCCGAGCTGATGCTTCGGCTCAAGGCAAAACTCCACCTGACCTCGGTGGTTGTCACGCACGATCTCGATCTGATGAATCGCGTGGCCGATCGCGTCGTTGTTCTGCACCAGGGAAACGTGATCTACTTCGGCGCTACGCGCGATCTGGAAAAATCAGATCATCCCCATATTCAGGAATTCCTGGCGCGCGACCGGGTCTGAAAAATTTTAGTGGGCTTCGGCGCCCAACCCTATCAGAAAAACGCCCACCAGGATCAGAAGCAGCCCGAGGGCTTTGGCGCGCGTGATGGGTTCTTTGAAAAACAATCGCGACCAGGCAAGCGTCCAGACGTTGGCGAGCGAAACCATGGGATACAGGACTGAAACCTCGCCGTGCTTCAACCCCATCACGTAGAATGCCGACGAGGTCAGAAACAGGGCTACGCCGGCGGCCAGCCGGACGTTCAGCACCAGGTATCGCAACCCGTCGCGCAATTTTTGCGAACCTGATTTGAGAAATACGGCGCCGAACGACCCGAAGAAAGATGCCACCAGAACCAGCAGCATCGATGTGAAAGGCGTCTTCACGGTTTACTGCGTCTTCCCAGCACGGCCACGCCGGTCACGACGATCGCGATGCCGCAAAGCTTCAATACATTCAGGGACTCGTGAAAGAACAGAACCGACAGAACCGTTACCCAGACATACGTCAGTGCCACGAGCGGATAGAGGATCGACAGCTCGCCATCGCGCAGCGCAAATACCATCAGTACGGTACTGAGGCCGTAAAGACAATAACCGCCCAATAGCGGCAGATTCGTCAGATAACCCATGAGGCCGGGTTGGCTCAAATGGCTGATCCCGACTTTCATGAGAACTTGAGCCGCCGCGCCGAGGATGGTGCAGCAGAAGACCAGCCCAATGGATTGTGAACGGGTAAGGGGCCGGTGATAAGCCGGAACTGTCGCGGCCGGTGTCACGCTCTCACAGCATAACAAAGCTCGCCGCCGGGTTCTTCCCGGTATTGTGCTCAGTTCCACAGGGGCCGCCGGTTTCGCTTTTCCGTTACAATGGCCTTATCGTGAATCAAGAAAAGACCGGCGTTGCCGAACAGGCTCCGGAACAACCTACCAAGGCGCCTAAGAGCGATATTCCGCGCGGAGTCATTGCGGAATGGACCGTGACGATCATCCTGCTTTTATTCGGCACGACAACGCTCGTCCAGGCGTTCGTGATTCCGACCGGCTCCATGGAGGACACCCTCCTGATCGGCGATCATCTGCTGGTGGACAAGCTGGCCTATGCGCCGAGTGGACCGATCACGAAATACCTGCTGCCGTACCAGCCGATCAAACGGGGCGACATCATCGTATTTCGCTATCCGATCGATATTCGCCAGACTTTTGTCAAACGCGTGGTCGGCGTTCCCGGGGACCGGCTGCGGCTGGTGAACAAGCGCTTGCTTTTGAATGGCAAGGCTCTTGACGAGCCCTACAAGTACAACAAGACCGATTACACCGATTCGTATCGTGACAATTTTCCCGGCGACCCCAACGTGAACCTGTATCGGCCCGCGCAGGAAATGCTCATGAATAACGTTCAAAATCATGAAGTGGTTGTGCCGGCGGGACACTACTTCGCCATGGGCGACAATCGCGATTCTTCGCTCGACAGCCGCTACTGGGGTTTTGTGCCGCGCGAGAATATCATCGGCAAACCGCTCATCATCTACTGGTCTTACGACGCTCCCACCGAGGCGCTATCCAACCCGGCGATCGGCATCGATCACCTGCTCGATCTGGTGCAACACTTCTTGACAAAGACGCGCTGGAACCGCACATTCAAGCTGATCCACGGGTATCCCATCCAGTAATCCGATGCCAAAATATTACGGCCTGATTCTGGCCGGAGGCCGCGGCACCCGTTTTTGGCCGCGCAGCCGGCGCAGGCATGCCAAGCAGGTGCTCACGATTCTGGGCGAGCGCTCGCTGATTCAATCCACAATGGACAGGCTGACTCCGCTCATTCCTCCCGAGCGCTTATGGGTGCTGACCAGTGAACACCTCCGCAACGAGATCGCGCGGCAGCTTCCGGAAATACCGGCGCGTCAGATTCTGGCGGAGCCGGCGCAGCGGAACACGGCTCCGGCCATTGGCCTCGCGGCCCACATACTCCATTCCATCGATCCGGACGCCGTAATGGGTGTGTTTCCATCCGATCACGTGATCGCAAAACCCAGGCGATATCTTCAATTGGCGCGTGCCGCGTTCCGCGCCGCGGAGTCGGGTTCCATTGCGGTGCTCGGCATTAAGCCACGATGGGCCGAAACTGGTTACGGCTACGTGGAATTCCGGCGAGGCATCCAGGCCGGTTCGCTCGAAGCCGCTCCGGTGGTGAAGTTCCGCGAAAAGCCGGACGCCCGCACGGCCGCGAAATACGTCGCCGCGAAACGTTTTTACTGGAACGCAGGCATGTTCTTCTGGCGCGCCGACGTGCTGCTGGACGCCCTGCGCCGATATCTGCCCAAGACTGCCGATGTCCTGGCTTCCCTGCCCCCCTTCTCTCACCGCGGTTTCATGGCGAAACTCAACGAGGCCTTTCCGCTCTGTGAGAACATCTCGATCGACTACGCAGTGCTCGAGCGCGCCGATAAGGTTGTCGGCCTCGCCTGCGACGAGATCGGCTGGAACGATGTCGGAAGCTGGAACGCCGTGTATGAGCTGCTTCCACGGGATCCGGAAGACAATGCGTCGCGGTCGAAAATCGTGTCGGCCGCGAGCAAGGGCAACTATATAGACGCCGGCGACAAGCTGGTCGCGCTGCTGGGCGCCAACAATCTCATCGTCGTGGACACGCCGGACGCGCTGCTGATCGCACATCGCGACCGCGCACAACAGGTAGGCGATATCGTCAGGCTGCTTGAGCAGAACGGGCGCGAGGATTTACTGTGAGGATCTACTGAGATGGCTGCGCCGCGAAAATTTCGTCCAGGATTTTTATCGCCGAGTCCACTTCCTTCTCAGTGACGATGTAAGGCGGCAAAAAGCGCAGAACGGTGTCGTGCGTGCAGTTGATGAGCAGCCCGCGCGCCTGCGCGTCGAGCACCATTTGCTTGCCTGGCACGTTCATATCCAGCCCGATCATCAGCCCCTGGCCGCGGACTTCGCGAAGGAATGCGTATTTCCCGGCCAGATCCCGGAGCCGGGCGCGAAAGTAATCGCCCACGCGCCGGATGGAGGGCAGCAGGCCGTCCAGAATATCGAAGAACTCGAGCGCCACGCGGCAGGCGAGCGCGCTCCCGCCGAAAGTCGAGCCGTGCATGCCCGCGCCGATCGCAGCCGCGGCTTTTTCATTCGCCACAATCACGCCGAGCGGAAGCCCGCAAGCCAGCGGTTTGGCTGCCACCATGACGTCCGGCAAAATCGCGGGATTCGCGAGCTGATACCCGAACCAGGTTCCGGGACGGCCGACGCCGCACTGGATTTCGTCGAAGATCAGCAGCGCATCGTACTGGTCGGCGAGCTTCCGCGCGCGCTGTGCGTACTCGATGGAAATCGGGAAAATACCGCCCTCGCCCTGAATCCATTCGATTACGATTCCGGCGGTGCGTTCGTTCACCGCCCGCTCGAGAGCCGCCAGATCGTTCGGCGGCAGGAACTTCACTCCGGGCAGCATCGGCTCAAAATCGCCGCGGTATTTCGGCTGCCCGGTGACAGAGAGGGCTCCAAATGTCCGGCCGTGAAAGGAATTTTCGAGCGACACCAGCTCAAATTTCTCCGGGCTGATCTTGTGACCGTGGGCTCGCGCCATCTTGAGCGCGCCTTCCATGGCTTCGGCGCCGCTGTTGGCGAAAAACGACCGCTGCAGTCCGCTGACTTCGGCCAGTTTTTTTGCCAGCAATCCTTGATAGCGGTGATAGTACAGGTTCGAGGAGTGAATCAGCAGCCCGACTTGCTCGCGGATCACCTTGGTAATGCGGGGGTGCGCGTGGCCAAGCGCATTCACGCCGATGCCCGCGATGAAATCGAGATACCGGTTGCCGTCCACGTCATAGACGTAGCAGCCTTCGCCGCGTTCGAGCACCAGCGGATAACGGCTATAGTTCTGCAGCAGGTACTCGCGCTCGAGGTCCATGACCTGTTGCGCGCTTGAAACGCCGGTGGACGTAGCGGAACTCATTCGTCCATCATACAATCTCATCCAATGGGCAAAACGGCATTCCTGTTTCCAGGGCAAGGCTCGCAGTTTGTCGGCATGGGCAAGACGTTGGCGGAGATGTATCCGACGGCTCGGCTGATTTTAGAAACCGCGGATCAGGCGCTCGGCTTTCCGATTTCGCAATTGTGCGCGGAAGGCCCCGAAGAAGACTTGAAACTGACGGAAAATACGCAGCCCGCGCTGCTTACGGTTTCGATCGCGGCATTTACGGTGCTGCGCGAGAACGGCGTTCGACCGGATTATGTAGCCGGGCACAGCCTCGGTGAATACTCGGCGCTTGTCGCGGCCGGCAGCCTTCGCTTCACCGACGCACTGCGGCTCGTCAGGCGGCGCGGCCGATACATGCAGGAGGCGGTTCCGCCGGGAGAAGGCGCCATGGCGGCGCTGTTGAAGTTGCCGCGCGAACGGCTCAACGAAATCCTTTCACAGGCGGCGCAGGGCGAAATGGTGACGGCCGCGAATCTCAATGCGCCGGATCAGGTCGTGATCGCCGGTCACACGGGCGCCGTGAATCGCGCCATGGAGCTGGCCAAATCGGCCGGCGCGCGGCGTGCGGTCCTGCTGCAGGTTAGCGCGCCCTTCCACTGTCCCTTGATGGAACCGGCGCGAATCCGTCTCGAGCCTGAGTTAGCCGCCACAGCCTTTGACGATTTGGATTGGCCGCTGATTAACAACTGGGAGGCGCGTGAAATCCGCACCGGAGCGGACGCCCGCCGTGGATTGGTTGAGCAGATTCCGAACACCGTGCGATGGGAAGAATCGATCCGGTACCTCGCGGCCCAGGGTGTTGAACGCTTCTTCGAGGTAGGTCCGGGTGGAGTACTCACAGGACTGCTGCGCAGCATCGACCCGGCGCTCCAGGGCATCCGGTTCGGCGAGGCGGCAGACGTGGAAAAGCTGCATTCGTCCACCCATCGCGTCGCGAACTAGAACGTGATGCCGATCAAGACCTCGGCCTGGTTCTGATTCGAGCGAAACACTCTGCCCAGTTCGGAGATGTCCTTGGCTCCCCATCTGGTGAAGCGCAGCTCGGGCGAGACGCGGATCAACGGCATGTGAATCTCGAGTCCGCCGCCCAGTACGACCCCTGTATTGGTCACCTTTACTTCTGCCGACGTGCTCGTCACACCGAGCGCATCGGTTACTTGCCGGAGACCGCGCCAGTGCTCGAAAGCCACGCCCGCATCTACAAACGGGCGTACTATGACCCCAGGGGCGCGGTATTTCAGGAGCAAAGGAAACTCCCAGGAATTATTTGCTTTACTATTGAAGACGCTAGTCAAAATGGTTTCCGACGCCCGATAATCGAAGCGCCGGTAAAGAGCATCCAACTCCAGCCCAACACCCGCGGGAAAGCGCAGTTCGACGGTCGGACCCACGACGAAACGGGTCGAGCCCGAGTGAAAAGTCGCGCCTGGGTTGTCCGCGGCCCGCAGAAAATCGGTAAAAGGGAGTCCGCCTTTGACTCCCACCGCAAGCTGCGCGAAAGTCGTGCCGGTCCCTAGAAAGAACACCGCCAGGAGTTTCATAGATTGCCCTACGGCTCGTCCCTCCAGCCCGTTTCCCGGCAGATGTAAGATTTCGCACATTGACGTGCGCGGATCATTGATTTCACCTGCCGCGCTGGCAATAATGGAGTCCTCTTTTTAGTTAACAGGAGAATACTCTAGCAATGGAAAGCAATACGACTGTCGCCAAACTACCGGAGATGGTCAAAAAACACCAGCAGAACCTGCTGGCGACATGGGTGAGCCACCAACTGGCTTCAAAGCACTCACGTCCCGGACTGATCAAAGAATCCGAACTCCGTCAGCAGTCGCAACAATTTCTTTCAGCATTTATCCAAGCTCTCCAAAATGGCGCCTCGTTCGAAATCGGCAGCTCGACCTGGGCAGGGGTACGGGATATCCTGAGCCAAATCTCGCGTTCCCGGGCGACCCAGGGATTCTCCCCGACAGAAACCGCCTTGTTTGTTTTCTCACTCAAACAGCCTCTGTTTAGCGTGATCCGGCAGGAACTGGCGCTTGACGGGGTGGCGTTGGCCGACCAAACGTGGTCCACCACTCTGCTGCTGGATGAGCTTGGCCTCTATACGATGGAGGTCTATCAAAAGGGACGCGAGGAATTCATCAGCCGTCAGCAGCAGGAATTGACGGAGCTATCCACTCCCGTCGTGAGCCTTTGGGAAGGTGTGCTGGCGCTACCGCTGATTGGGACCCTGGACAGTTCGCGAACGCAGGTGGTCATGGAAAACCTGCTCGAGCAGATTGTCAGCACGGGAGCATCGCTCGCCATCATCGACATTACCGGTGTACCCACCGTGGATACCTTAGTCGCGCAACACCTGCTCAAGACGGTAGCGGCAGCGCGACTGATGGGCGCCGACTGTATTATCAGCGGTATCCGTCCTCAGATCGCGCAAACCATTGTCCACCTCGGAGTCGAGTTGGGAAATGTCATCACCAAAGCCAGCCTGGCGGATGCGTTCGCCGTGGCGCTCGAGCGCTCTGGACTGATGATCACCCGCGCTGCATCGCGTCCGTAAAGGAGTCCGCCATGGAGCGTATTCCGATCCTCAAGATGGGAGAGTATCTCCTGGTGACGATTCAGGTGGATATGCACGACCAACTTGCCCTTACCCTTCAGGACGACCTGACAAATCGCATCGTCGAGACGCGCGCAAAGGGCGTGCTGATCGATATTTCTTCACTCGAAATCGTCGATTCTTTTATCGGGCGAATGCTTGGAAACATTGGAGCCATGTCCCGAATTCTGGATGCGGAAACCGTGGTAGTGGGAATGCGGCCCGCCGTTGCCATAACACTTGTCGAATTGGGGCTCTCGTTAAAAGGGGTTCGTACGGCGCTGAACGTCGAGAAAGGTATGGACCTCTTGCGGGCTCAGGTGGCACGGAAGGTGAGTGGCAATGGCCGTAGTCCGGACTGAAGACATGCCGCTTCGCTCCAGTGAGGACGTGGTTTTGGCCCGGCAGATGGCGCGAAAATGGGCCGTGGAACTGGGTTTCACGCTCGTCGATCAAACCAAGATTGTCACTGCGGCCAGTGAACTCGCCCGGAACATGATTGTCCATGGAGGGGGAGGCAAACTGACCATCGATTCCCTCAATGATGGAAACCGCCGGGGTTTACGTCTGGTCTTCCAAGACGAGGGCCCGGGCATTGCAGATGTCGCGTTGGCGTTGAAAGACGGCTATAGCACCGGAACCGGGCTGGGGCTTGGGCTGGGCGGATCAAAACGGCTCGCTAACGAGTTTGAAATTCACTCGTATCCAGGTGAAGGAACGCGTGTGGCATTTACCCGCTGGAGAGGATAGACCCGATGCACTCATCGCTGGCGATCGCCATTACTGACGAGAGCCGGGTCGCGCAGGCGCGGCGTTGTGCAGTCGCCATGGCGGAGGAACTGGAGTTCGGTGTACCCGATGCCGGCCGGGTCGCGCTGGTTGCCACCGAAGCGGCAACGAATCTATCCAAGCATGCTCAGAAGGGCGAGCTGATGATTCGCACCGCCGGGAATGGAGTCGAGATTCTGGCCCTGGACAGAGGGCCGGGCATGGCGAATCTGGACCAGTGCATGGGCGACGGGTACTCGACCGCCGGCAGTCCCGGTACGGGTCTGGGCGCGATACGCCGGGTGTCGTCTTCATTCGATATTCATTCCGTGCCCGGTCGCGGCACGACATTGGTTTCTCACATCCGCCCCGCGAATTCATGGACGAAACAGGATGGCGCAAACGAAGCCGGTGTTCTGGATGTGAGCGGCATTTGCGTTCCGAAGCCGGGAGAAGACGTCTGCGGTGATTCCTGGGCGGTCAGCCAGTCGCAAACTCGCGCTTTGCTGCTGGCCGTGGATGGCCTGGGTCACGGGCCGGATGCAGCTCGGGCCTCGGCTGAGGCGGTGCGAACATTTAGGGAGGTGTCGAACAAGTCACCCGTGGAAATCCTTGAAGCGATTCATGGCGCATTGCGATCCACCCGGGGAGCGGCCGTGGCTGTGGCGGAACTCGATGTGGAGCGACGCCTGGTCCATTACGCGGGCCTGGGCAATATCAGCGGTGTGATTCAGGCGCGGGGCGGGTCGCACCAGATGGTATCCCACCACGGCATCGCCGGTCACCAGCTTTCGCGTCTGAAGGCATTTTCGTATGCGTGGCCCGAGGAAGCGCTGATCATCCTGCATTCCGACGGCCTCATTTCTCATTGGGGGCTTGATCCGTACCCAGGACTCGCGCGGCGCCACTCGAGCCTGATCGCGGGTGTTCTCTACAGGGATTTCAGCCGTGGACGAGATGACGTTATGGTCATGGTGGCCCGGAAAGCAGGACAAACCCAGTGACCGCACCGATCTTTTCGCTCGCCATCCAATCGGAGCGCCATATCGTCACGGCGCGGCGAAAGACACGACAGATTGCAGAGCTGCTTGGATTTGATGTGCAGGATCAGATCCGCATTGCTACCGCAACCTCTGAAATCGCACGGAACGCCTTGATGTATGCAGGAGGCGGCAAAAGCGAACTTTCCGTACAGATGGTCGGCCGGCGGCAAACATTTGAGGTAAAGATCAGCGACAACGGTCCAGGTATCGCGGATTTAAATCGCGTGCTCAACGGCGCGTACCATTCCAGCACGGGGATGGGATTAGGCATCATCGGCGCACGCAGGCTGATGGACGAGTTCGAGATCACCTCGAGCGCCGGCGCCGGCACCACAGTTCGCATGCGTAAGGAGCTGCCCGCCAAAGCGCCCTTACTGGACGTGGCGCGCGTGAGGGACATGTCGCACCAACTGCTGCGGCTCGCGCCCGAGAATCTGCATGATGAGCTACAGCTGCAGAACCAGGAACTTCTGGTGACTTTGGATGAGTTGAACCGTCGTCAGGAAGATCTGACCAGGGTCAATCGGGAACTGGAAGACACGAACCGGGGCGTGCTGGCGCTTTATAGCGAACTCGATGAGAAAGCGGTCCATTTGCGCCGCGCGGACGAAATGAAGTCCCAATTTCTTTCGCACATGAGTCACGAGTTCCGCACGCCGCTTAATTCGATTTTGGCGCTCACGCGTCTGCTGCTAAGCCAAGCGGACGGCGAGCTAACGAAAGAGCAGGAAAAACAGATCGTCTTCGTCCGGAGTTCGGCTCAGGACCTGTTCGAACTCGTCAATGACCTCCTTGACCTCGCCAAAGTGGAGGCCGGAAGGATCGACGTCCGGGTAACCGACTTTGAAGTGGCCGACCTTTTCGCGGCCTTGCGCGGCATGTTTCGTCCCCTGGTTCGGAACGATGTGGAATTGCAGTTCGAGGGACCCGGTCAGATTCCGCGGCTCAAGACGGATGAAAGCAAAGTCTCTCAAATTCTCCGTAACTTCATATCGAACGCGCTGAAGTTTACAGAGATCGGCGAGGTGCGTGTTTCCGCACACCTCGATGCGGACGGCCGGTCGGCGGTGTTTTCGGTTCGGGACACCGGAATCGGCATATCCGCGCCAGACCAGGAAATCATTTTTCACGAGTTCACGCAGATTCCGAACGCCCTGCAGAAGCATGTGCGCGGAACGGGCTTAGGTCTGCCCCTTTCCCGCAAGCTGGCCGAGCTTCTGGGCGGCAGCATCCAAGTAGCCAGTGAGCCGGGCAGGGGTTCCGAGTTCAGGGCTATTATTCCGCTACGTTATGAACAAAAACCCGTGGATACATCCACGGAGCAAGAATCGATCTTGATCATTGACGATGAGGAAATATCCAGATACGTTCTGAAGCAGTATGTCAAAGAGTCTTATACGTTACTGGAGGCTTCAGACGGCAGGCAGGGGATCGAGCGAGCGAAACGAGACCATCCACGATTGATCTTCCTGGACCTGATGATGCCGGATGTGAACGGGTACGCAGTCTTGGATTCCTTGAAGGAAGACGCCGCCACGCGGAACATACCGGTTATCGTTTACACCTCGAAGGTGCTGGACAAACACGAGCGCAGCCGGATTTTGGACAAAGCTGCGTCGATCCTTATGAAGGATGCACTATCCACTGAGATAGTCGGCGATTCCATGCGACAGGCGCTGGCGTGAGCAGAACGCAAGGATTCCCAAATGGGGGTGTTATGACTGAGACCACGATCCTGAACGTTGACGATAACGATGCGATCCGCTATGCCCGGACCCGCATTATGCAGCGAGCAGGCTTCGACGTGATGGAGGCATCCACAGGCCAGGAAGCGCTGCAGCGCGCGGCGGACATGCCGAGCTTGATCCTGCTGGACGTTCATCTGCCGGACGTCAGCGGTCTGGAGGTTTGCCGCCGCCTGAAATCGAGCCCGTTGACTCGCGACATCCCCGTCCTGCAGGTTTCGGCAACCGCATGCGCGGGAATGGATCGTGCAAAGGGCCTGGAAAATGGAGCCGACAGTTATTTGACTGAACCTGTCGAGCCCGAAGTACTGATAGCAACCACGCGTGCCCTGTTGCGCGCTCGCGAGGCCGAAGAAAGCATCCGTCGAGCGGCGAAAGAATGGCAGTCTACCTTTGACGCGATCAACGACGGTCTGGCGGTGCTCAACGCACAAGGCCAGATCTTGCGCTGCAACAGGGCTCTCGGGCAGGTGCTGGGCAAGGCGGCCGAAGAGCTGATCGGCCAGCCATGCTACAAGATTGTCGCATCCGCACTCGGCCCTCCGCCCTCCTTCCCGTTCCTGCGAATGCTCGATACGGCCAAGCGCGAGCGCATTGAGTATCAGGTTGGAAACCGCTGGATCGCCATCTCCGCCGACCCCCTGCTGGATAGCGCCGGCCGGATCACCGGCGGGGTATGGAAAGTTTCGGACATTACCGAGAACAAACAGTTGGAGGAACAGCTGCGTCATTCACAAAAGGCCGAAAGTATTGCTGTCCTTGCGGCCGGAGTGGCGCATGATTTTAACAATCTTCTGACCGGCATCATCGGCAACACAAGTATCGCGCTGAGTGAACTCGAGCCGAATCACCCGAACCGTTCGAATCTCGAAGACGTCATGGTGGCGGGTGAAAAGGCGGCCGACGTGACGCGGCAACTTCTGGCATATGCCGGACGAGGCAAGTTCGTAGTGCGGCAGATTCACCTTTCACAACTGATTGTCAGTACCGGTAAGCTGCTCGAGGCTTCGATACCGAAGAAAACCCAGCTCCGCTTCGAGCTGGAATCAGACCTCCCTCTTACAGAAGGCGACCCCGACCAGATGCGCCAGCTCCTGCTGAATCTGGTGATCAACGCCGCCGAAGCCATCGGTGACGAAACCGGCACCCTGACGATCAGGACCCGCGCGTCGCGTTTGGACGAAACCAGGGACGATTTGCCGGCCGGTCCCTACGTGGTCCTGGAAGTCAAGGACACGGGCGTTGGCATGGATGAGGCCACCAAAAGTAGGATTTTCGAGCCATTTTTTTCGACCAAGTTTCTGGGCCGCGGCATGGGCCTGGCGGCAGCATTAGGCATCGTGCTTGCCCACAGGGGACGCATACAGGTGCAAAGTTCACCGGGCTCCGGCAGCACCTTTACGACTTATCTGCCCGCCGTCGCGGCGGCGCCAAAACTACAACTCGACGAAGGACTGAACGGCACCGGAACCATCCTGGTGGTGGACGATGAAGAAGTGGTCCGCCAAACCGCCAAGATGGCGCTTCAACGTTACGGTTATCACGTGCTGCTGGCCGAGGACGGAGTAAAGGCCATCGACATAGTCCGCCAGCATGCCAGCGAAATCCGGCTGGTGATTCTGGACATGACGATGCCCGTAATGAGCGGCGAGGAGGCGTTCCAGCATATCTCGGAAATCGCGCCGAACCTGCCGGTCATCGCCTCTACCGGGTATAGCCAGGCGGAGGCGGCCAACCGTTTCACGGGCGATCAAGTGGTCGGTTTTCTTCAGAAACCGTACACTGCGCCCCTGCTCGGACGCACCGTCAAAGCTGCCTTGACAAGTTCCGGTCTGGCCGGCCGCGCGACCCAATAGTTGGATCAGCCGTTTTCCAGCAGATCGAGCAGTGTTTTTTCATCGATGATCTTCACATCGAATTCGCGCGCCTTGTCCAATTTCGAGCCGGGATCATCGCCGGCCACGAGGTAGCTGGTCTTCCTGCTGACGGTGGCTGCAACCTTGCCCCCAGCCGCCTCGATGCGGATGCGGGCTTCCTCGCGCGGTATGGACAGCACGCCCGTCAGAACAAACGTCAGGCCGGCCAGCGGGCCACCGTACCGGCGCTTGCCTTTGTATTCGAACGACAATCCGGCCGAGCGCAGCCGTTCCACCAGATCCTGATTTCGCGGTTCGCGAAAGTACTGATAGATGCTTTCGGCGACCTTGGGACCCACCTCTTCCGCTTTCTGAAGCTCGTCGACCTTCGCCGCGGCGATCTTGTCCAACTCGCCAAACTCTTCCGCCAGGAACACCGCCGTTCGCTCGCCCACGAAACGTATACCCAGCGCGCTGATGACCCGTGGCAACGAGTTCTGCCTGGATTTGTCGATGTTCCGGATCAGATTGGAGGCGGACTTCTTCCCCATCCGCTCGAGTTCGGTGAGCTTCTCAACGGTGAGGTCGTAGATGTCCGGGACACTCGTAACGAGACCGCGATCGACCAATTGATCCACCAGCGCGTCACCCAGGCCGTCGATATTCATCACGCCCCGCGAGGCGAAGTGCAGGATCGATTCTTTCAGACGCGCGGGACAGTTGGTATTAATGCACCGGCTGGCTGCCTCGCCCTCCTCGCGAACGACTTTGCCGCCACACACCGGACAGTGCCTGGGAATCTGGAAACGGCGCCGGTAGGACCCCTGCGTGTGCACACGAACAACCTTGGGGATTACGTCGCCGGATCGCTCGATGACCACGGCATCGCCGATCTGCACACCGAGACGCGCGATTTCGTCTTCGTTGTGCAACGTGGCCCGGGAAACCGTGACACCGCCCACTTCAACCGGGGAGAGGTGCGCAACCGGCGTCAGCGCACCGGTCCTTCCCACCTGCACATCAATATTTTCGACAGTTGTTACCGCCTGGCGCGCAGCATATTTGTAGGCGATGGCCCAACGGGGAGCCTTGGCTGTAAAGCCGAGCCGCTGCTGCTGCTGGATGGCATCGACCTTGACCACCACGCCGTCGATCTCGTACGGCAAATCGTCGCGCTTGGCTTCCCAGTCGGCGCAGAACGCCAATAGCTCATCGATGTTCTTGCAGAGCTTCCGATTGGCGTTGACCTTGAACCCCATTTTTACCAGAGCGTTGAGCGATTCCCAATGGCTCGGATAGTGCTGGCGGCCGTCCACCAGCAGAAAATACGCGTAGAATTCGAGCTTCCGCGAAGCCGTGATGGCGGGATCGAGGACTCTTAACGAACCGGCCGCGGCATTGCGGGGGTTGGCAAAACGCGAGAGGCCCTGTTCATCGCGGTCCGCGTTCAGGCGTTCGAAAGCGCGGCGCACCATGACGGTTTCGCCCCGCACTTCAAAATGATCGAGCGAGCCGGGAGCGTGAAGGGGCAGCGATCGAATGGTTCGGGCATTCTCGGTTACATCTTCGCCGACTCTGCCATCGCCCCGGGTCACAGCCTGTGCGAGGCGGCCGTCGCGATACTGCGCTGCCATCGAGAGGCCGTCGAGCTTCAATTCGGCAACGTAGCGGAATGGTTCATCGCCGAGCAGTTCGCGCACCCTGTTATCGAAAGCACGCAACTCTCCCTGGTTGAGCGCATTATCCAGGCTGAGCATGGGAGCGCTGTGATCCACCTTGACGAAGCCGTCGCGAGGCTTGCCGCCAACGCGGCGCGTGGGCGAATCGGGTGTGGCCAGCTCAGGATGCTGAGACTCCAGATCCCGCAGACGCGCCATCAAAGAATCGTATTCGGCGTCGCTGATCTCGGGCTGGTCGAGAACATAGTACAGATGCTCGTGGCGGCGAAGCGTGTCCCTCAGCTCTTCAATCTCTTCGGAGAGTTTGGGCTTCATTCGATTCCATTATAATTGTGCGAGTACAGCGCAAGAGCTGAATTTGGGCCCGCGGAGTACTGGAACCCGCTATCAGATTCCACAATACAACCCTGATTTTCAATCCTGCCGCCGGCCAGCTGCGCGGAAGAGGGCGTGAACGGCTCGAGCGCGTCAGGCAACTGCTGGCGGATGCCGGTCACCGGATTACCATGTCCCCGACAACCGGCCCTGGCACCGCGGACCGAATCGCGAGAGAGGCGATCGAGAATGGCAGCGATCTCATTATTGCCGCAGGGGGTGACGGCACGCTCAACGAAGTCATGAACGGAATGGTCCACACGGCGGTTCCGCTCGCGATTCTGCCTGCAGGCACGGCGAACGTCCTGGCGACCGAACTGGGTCTCGGCCGCAATCCGGCACACGCGGCGGCGATGATTCCGAAGTTGGTCGGGCGGCGCATTGCGGTCGGCCGGCTGGACTGCGAGGGGCGTGAGCGGCATTTTCTCTCCATGGTGGGGGTTGGGTTCGACGCTCACATTGTTTACAACCTGAACGCGTCCCTCAAATTGCGCTTTGGCAAGGGGGCTTACTGGATCAGCGGGTTCAGCCACGCCGTGCGCCGCTATCCGGAATTTGAGGTCGAGTCGGCGATTGGGCGGCGAATGTGTTCGTTTGCGCTGGTGAGCCGCGTGAAAAACTACGGTGGTGATTTCGAAATAGCGCGTTCGGCGAGTCTGCTGGACGATGGTTTCGAAGCCGTGATGTTCGAAGGACGTCACGCGCTTCCTTATCTGAAATACTTCTGCGGGATGATCATCGGCCGTCTGGGGGCGATGCGCGGCGTGACGTTTCTGCAAGCGAAGAAGCTGCGCGTTTCGCATCCGACGGACTCGCGCGTTTACATCCAGTGTGACGGCGAGTACGCGGGGCGCCTGCCGGCTTCCATCCAAATCATGCCGGAAGCGTTGACGCTGCTGGTGCCGCCGTTATATGTGGAATCACACGGCAGCAAGTAAATCGGGCGAAGGAGCGCCGCGTTCCCTTAGAATGAAGTTTCCAGGCTCATGATCTACTCCCGCTCCGCTGAATATGCGATACGTGCTTTCGTTCATCTGGCGCAAGTTCCCGACGGAAAATACGAGATGGTGAAACAGATTGCCGCCGACGAGGAAATTCCCGCCCACTTTCTGGCCAAAATCCTGCAACAGCTCGCGCGCAAGGGGTTGCTGCGATCGAGCAAAGGCCCGACGGGCGGATTCTCGCTGCGCGTCCCCTCCGACGAAATCCGGCTGCTCGACATCGTCGAAGCGCTGGATGGCCTGGGCGAATACGAAAAATGCGCCAGCGGCCTGGCCGAGTGCTCCGACGACATGCCTTGTCCGATGCATGACTCGTGGAAAGGTCTGCGTTCGCGTATCATGGATTATTTGGGGCGTAATACAATTTCGGGTCTGGCGAAAGCTCTCGAGCAGAAGCGTCGCACGCTCGAGAAACACCGCCGTGGCAGACGCGCTCCGGTCAAGAAATCGAATTAAAAACTTCTGGAAAAGTGAAGGAGAGCAATCGAATGGGTCACTCCGTACTGGTCCCCATGGTGGTCGAGCAGACTTCGCGGGGGGAGCGCGCGTATGACATTTACTCACGCCTGCTGAAAGAAAACATCATCTTCCTGGGCACGCCGATTGATGATAATGTTTCGAATCTGATCATCGCGCAATTATTGTTCCTCGAAGCCGAAGATCCCGAGCGCGACATCTCCATCTACATCAACTCGCCGGGCGGATCGATCACCGCCGGTCTGGCGATCCTCGACACCATGCGTTTTGTCCGGCCGGACATCGTCACGTTCTGCGTGGGCCAGGCGGCCTCGATGGCCGCGGTTCTTCTGGCGGCGGGGACCAAAGGAAAGCGCTTCAGCCTTCCCAATTCGCGCATCATGATTCACCAGCCTTCCATGCACGGCCTGGCCGGGCAGGCGGCGGATATCGACATCTACGCAAAAGAAATTCTGCGCATGCGCGAGACGCTGAACCAGATTCTCGCGGAGTTCACCGGCCAGCCGGTGGAGCGGATTGCACGTGATGTGGATCGCGATTACATCATGAGTCCGGATCAGGGCGTGGAATACGGCATGATCGATAAAGTAGTCACCAGCCGCGACCTGACGCCATTGCCGGTCAACAAGTAGGTGCGATTAGCCGGAAAAACCGCCATCATTACGGGCGCGGGAGCGGGCATCGGCGAAGCCATCGCGCTTCGCTTCGCCGAAGAAGGTGCGCGGCTGGTACTCAACGACATCGCCGCCGGTGCGGGAGATACCGCGCTCAAAAAACTTAAAGATCTGGGTGCGCAAGCCGTGCTCGCGGTAGCCGATATCTCGCAGGAATCCGAGGCCCGCAAGATTGCCGAATGCGCGGTTGCAAATTTTGGCACGATCGACATCCTGGTGAACAACGCCGCGGATTTCACCCAGAAAAGCGTGGAGAACGCCGGAATCGCCGACTGGCAGAAGGTGCTGGGCGTAAATGTGATCGGCACCGCGCTCGTTTCGAAATTCGCCATCCCGCACATGAAGGCAAAAGGCGGGTCGATCGTCAACGTGGCCTCCATGAGCGGCCTGATCGCGCAACCGGATTTTGCCACTTACAACGCAAGTAAAGGCGCGGTCGTGACTATGACCAAATGCATGGCCTTGGATCTGGCGCCTTACAACATTCGCGTGAACAGCATCTGCCCGGTGTGCATTCTGACCAGTGCATCCTACCGGGAAATCGAGCGGCTGGGCCTGACTTTCGAGGAATGGCGCGACCGCGTGGCTCCGCTGCATATGCTGAACCGGCTGGGCGAGCCGCGCGAGGTCGCGAATGCCGCGCTTTTTCTGGCGTCGGAGGAAGCGAGCTTCATCACCAGCACGCACCTGATGGTGGACGGCGGGTACACCGGCCGGTAACTAGGCCTGCGCTATCCGGCGAAATTTTTCGTATGCCCGGTCCCAATCCGCAGCCGGTTTCGGAGTAATCGTCTCGGGTGACGAGGAGCGCCTGACTACTTCGCGGGCTTCACGTAGCCCGGAAATCTCCCCGGCGCCAATCGCCTGTATCAGCACATTTCCCAGCGCCGTGGCCTCCGCGGGACCCGCAATCACACGGCGGCCGGTAGCGTCCGCCACAAGCTGATTGAGTACGAGGTTGCGCGAACCGCCGCCAACAATGTGGATCACATCGAACCTCCGGCCCAGCAGCGACTCCAGATTCTCGAGCACCTCGCGATAGCGCAGGGCCAGGCTTTCCAGAATCGTACGTGACATAGCGCCGACCGACGAGGGCGGATTCTGCCCGGTTGCGCGACAGTAGGCCGTAATCTTCTCCGGCATGTTGCCGGGATCGAGAAAAGCGTCCGGGTTGATGATCGCGGAGAAGGGCGGCGCGGTTGAAGCCATTTGAGCCAGCTCTTCGTAACTATGATTGATGCCCTCGAGCGTCCACGCGCGCCGGCATTCCTGCAACAGCCACAGCCCCGCGATATTTTTCAGCAGCCGCGTTTTTCCTGCGGCGCCCATTTCGTTGGTGAGATTGAGCGCAAGCGAGCGATCGTTGATGACCGGCGCGTCGAGCTCCACGCCCATCAAAGACCACGTGCCCGAACTTATGTAGCACCAGTTCGCGTCACTCGCCGGAACCGCAGCTACCGCGGATGCCGTGTCATGGCATCCGGTGGCGTAGACGGGGACCGCGGATAAGCCAGCGGCTTCCGCAACCTGAGGGAGTAGAGGAGCCAGCAGCGTACCGGGCTGCGCAATTTCGGGAAGAATCGTTCTCGGCAGATCCAGGCGATCGAACAACTCGGTGGCCCAACCCGAGTTGCGCGGATTGTAGAACTGCGAAGTACTGGCGATGGTCAGCTCCGACTTCGCGACGCCGGTCAGCCAATAGTTGAACAGGTCCGGCATCATCAACAGCGTGCGCGCGGCGCTGAGGGCAGGGGAACCGGCCAGCCGCATCGCGTACAACTGGTAGAGCGAGTTGATCTGCATAAACTGGACGCCGCTCTGCGCGAAAATTTCCGCGCGCGGAACGATCTGAAACGCCCGCTCCAGCATGCCGTGGGTACGCGCGTCACGATAGTGGCGAGGATTGTCGACAAGCGCGCCATCCGGGCCGACAAGCGCGAAGTCGACGCCCCATGTGTCCACGCCGATGCCGTCGATTGCGAGCCGCTTTTCGCGACCGGCGATGGCCAGCGCGTGCTGCATTTCGTGCCACAGCCGCAGTGTGTCCCAATAGAGAGCCGTGAATATGCGCACAGGCGTATTCGGAAACCGGTGCAGTTCTTCCAGCGCGAGGCGGCCCGATTCCAGCGTCCCAAGCATGGCGCGTCCGCTCTCCGCGCCAAGATCGAAGGCAAGATAGCGAGACATCAGCGGAGCTTCTCCATGCTCATGACGGAAGTAATTTCATTAGGCCGCAAGCCAGTATAACCCGCACGCGCATGCGGCTCGAAACACGCCGCGGCGCGGAAAACGTTGATAGAATTCTTGAAAGTGCCGCCCCCGCATGAAGCTCGACGATAAGTTCCGAATCGAACGCGGCACCGTGTATCTAACCGGGATTCAGGCACTGGTGCGTCTGCCGATGGACCAGATGCGTCGCGACCGGCTTTCGGGGCTCAACACCGCAACGTTCATCTCCGGTTACGAAGGCTCGCCGCTTGGCGGCTACGATCTGGCGCTGGGACGCGTCCAACCGCTTCTTGACGAATACCGCATCCACTTCGCGCCGGGCGTGAACGAAGATCTCGCGGCCACTTCGGTACTTGGCAGCCAGATCTTTCACGTGCTCGGACAGTCGAAATACGACGGTGTGGTCGGCATCTGGTATGGCAAAGGTCCGGGCGTGGACCGGTCCGGAGATATTTTCCGGCATGCGAATCTCGCGGGCACCGGCCGCAACTGCGCGGCGCTGGTCCTCGGCGGCGACGATCACATTTCCAAAAGCTCCACGATTCCACATCAAAGCGATCTGAGCTTTTACAACTTCGGAATGCCGGTACTTTATCCGGGCAATATTCAGGAAGTGCTCGACTACGGACTGCTCGCGATTGCGCTTTCGCGCTTCTCGGGCGCATGGACCGCGATGAAGATGGTCACAAATGTTTGCGACGGCGGTGCAACCTTGGAGCTCGATCCCGAGCGGCCTCGCATCATTATTCCCGGCGATTACGAAAAACATTTCGACGCCAGACTCATCACGCCGTTCACCCTCACCCTGGAGCACGAGGTAAACGTCAGGCGTCTCGAGGCGGCACGCGAGTTCGCGAGAATCAACAGCATCAACCGGATGACCGGTGCGCGGGAAGGCGCGCGTTTTGGAATCGCGACTGCCGGGAAACCCTACTACGACGTGATGCAGGCGTTGCGCGACCTGGGCATTGGTTCCGATGAGATGCGCGGCCTTGGAATTCGCATCGCGAAGTTCGGGATGACTTTTCCGCTCGAGCGGCAATTTGTCGCTGAGTTCGCGCGCGGCCTCGAACGGATTCTGGTGATTGAAGAAAAACGGAGTTTTCTCGAGTTACAGCTTCGCGAGGCGCTCTACAATTCGCGTGAGCGGCCGGCGATCGTCGGGAAAACGGATGAACAGGGCGAGCCGCTGGTGCCTGCCACACTCGAGCTCGATCCCGAACAGATCGCAAAATGGCTGGGCCGGTATCTGGCGCCCGGCGAATCAATCGATCGGCGACTGAAACTGATTTCGGAAATCTCGGAACGTGAGCGCGAGCACGTCGGTACCCGCACACCGAACTTCTGCTCGGGCTGCCCGCATAATCGCTCGACGTTGCTTCTTGAAGGGCAGATCGCAGGCGGCGGCATCGGCTGCCACGGAATGGCGGCAGGCCTCGCACATGCCAGCCGGGGCTACGTTTTTCTTACGCAGATGGGGGGTGAAGGCGTGCCGTGGATCGGAATGGCGCCGTTCGTCGAGCGGGGGCACGTCTTTCAGAACATTGGAGACGGCACTTATTTTCACTCCGGAGCGCTCGCGGTGGGAGCTTGTGTTGCCGCTGGCGTCAACATCACGTACAAGATTCTTTATAACGGCGGCGTGGCTATGACAGGCGGGCAACAAGCCGTCGGCGTACTTCCAATTCCGGCGCTCACACGAAGACTCGAATCGGAAGGCATCCGGAAGACGGTGGTCCTCACGGATGATCTCGCGAAGTATCGCGACGTCGCACTGGCGGCGAATGCCGAGGTCCGTGACCGCGACGAACTTCCCGCGACGCTCCGCGAACTGGAGCAGGTTCCCGGCGTGACCGTCATGATCTACGACCAGCAGTGCGCCGCGGAGAAGAGGCGTTTGAGGTCGCGCGGCAAGCTGGAAGAACCCTCGGTGCGCGTCGTCATCAACGAAGACGTTTGCGAAGGATGCGGGGATTGCGTGCGCCAGTCCAACTGCATGAGCCTGTATCCAGTCCAGACCGAGTTCGGGCCAAAGACGCGCATTCATCAGTCGTCATGCAATAAGGATTATTCCTGCGTGCTGGGAGATTGTCCGTCGTTCGTCACAGTTAAGCTGAAGCCGGGCACTGGTCTCCGGCGAAGGCAAGCGCCGCGGCTACCCACGGCTGAGATTGCGGAACCACGCGAGAAAGTTCGGGCGGCCGAGGGTTACTCGATCGTCGCGCCGGGAATTGGCGGCACAGGCGTCGTCACGATAAACGCTCTGCTGGCTACGGCGGCGTGGCTCGACGGACTTTCGGCGATCACTCTCGATCAAACCGGGCTCGCGCAAAAAGGCGGCGCCGTAGTGTCGAGCGTCATTTTGAGCGAGAAACCCATCGAGGCCGCCGCGAAGATCGGTTACGGCAACGCGGATCTGCTGCTCGGCTTCGATCTGTTGGGAGCGGCCGGCACAGAAAATCTGGACTGCGCGCATCCCTCGCGCACGGTAGCGGTCGTGAACACGGCTGAGGTTCCGACCGGCGACGATATCCGCGGCCGGACCGCGCTGCACGGCCCCGCGCGCGCCGTGGATCTGATCTCGACTTACACGCGTCGAGACCGCAACATCTTTGTGGATGCCACGCGAATTGCCGAGGGTCTGTTCGCGAGCCATCTTGCGGTGAACGTATTTTTGCTCGGCGTAGCGTATCAAGGCGGGCTGATTCCCCTCTCGGCGGCGTCGATCGAAGAAGCGATCCGACTGAACCGCATCGAGGCCGAACGCAACATTCAGGCTTTTCTGTGGGGCCGAAGATATTATCAGGACGCGCGTGTTGTCGAGGAAATGATCGCGCCGGCAGCGCCGCCTCAACAGCGTTCGGGAGCGGTGGAGCGGCGCCACGCGGAGCTGACGCTATACCAGGATCTCGGTTATGCCGAGACTTATCGGGCGTTCGCCGATGAGATCGCAAAACGCGAACCGGCTCTGGCGGAACCGGTAGCCCGATATTTATTCAAGCTGATGGCGTATAAAGACGAGTACGAAGTCGCCCGCCTGCTGACGCGTGACGATTTTGAGGGACAGGTGCGAGAGATGTGGGAAGAGGTCGAAACAGTGGCCTACAATCTGCATCCGCCGTTGCTTCGTGCGCTCGGTTGGAAGAAAAAGATCAGTCTCGGCCCGTGGTTCCGGATGCCGCTGCGCGTGCTCGCCCGCATGAAAAGGCTTCGCGGCACTCCGTTTGACATCTTTGGATACGCGTCGATCCGTCGCGAAGAGCGGGCATTGATCCTGTGGTATCGCCATTTGATTCGGAGAGTACTCGAGCACGTCACGGAGGAGAATCTGCCCATGGCGCTCGAAATCGCTTCCCTGCCCGATCAGATCCGCGGCTATGAAAGTATCAAAATGTCGAGCGTCCGGGCCGTCAAGAAACTGGCCGAGGAAAAGCTTGCTGCGTTGAAAGGCGAGCAGCAGCTCATCACTTCCATACGCTGAAACACAATTTCAGAACGGAAGCATAAACCGCAGTAAAGTGTTGATCACGGCTAGCAGAATCGCACCGGCCAGCGCCGCAAGACATCCGCGGATACGGAATCCGGGCATCACCGCGGCCGCCAGCTTCAGCATCAAGGCATTGATGACGATGAGAAAAGCCCCGAATGTGATCAGGGTAAACGGGAAGGTAAGGATCTTCAAGACAAAGCCCAGCGTAACGTTCACCAGGCCGATGACGATTGCGGCGATCAGCGCTGTGCCGAATCCCGCGATCTCGATTCCGGGCACGACGGCGGCCACAATCAGCAGGCTCACCGCGCTCAGCACCCAGTTCATGAGCAGATGAAACATCTTGGTTTTCGATTGTAACAGGCCGGATAATGAAGCTCTATGGCGCAACTCTACACGGGCACCTCAGGTTTTGCTTACCCGACCTGGAAGCCGCGCTTCTACCCGGCCGATGTCCCCGAGAAGAAATTCCTGGAGCATTACGCACGTCGGCTGAATTGCGTCGAGATTAATTACACGTTTCGCCGGCTGCCGGCCGCGACCACCCTAGAGAACTGGGTGAATGCCACGCCATCCGGCTTTTGTTTTGCCTGCAAAGCCAACATGCGGATCACTCACATCATGCGGCTGAAGGATGTATCATCGGCGCTCGACCTGTTTCTTCGATCGATCGATCCGCTCCGTACCGCGCGCCGGCTGGGGCCGATTCTGTTCCAGCTTCCGCCGAATCTCAAATTCGATCTGCCGCTATTGACTGATTTTCTAGCGTTGCTGCCAAACGACCTTCGATTCACCATCGAATTTCGCCATGCGTCATGGCTGGCAGACGCCGTTTATGAGTTACTGCGCAAACATAACGTTTCGCTGTGCGTCGCGGAATCTGAAAAGCTTGAGATTCCGGAAGTAATTACCGCTGACTTTATCTATTACCGCCTCAGAAAACCTGAGTATTCGGAAGAGGAGCGCAAGGCGATTGCCGAGCGTGCGCGCGACTTACTACAGCAAGGTAAAGACCTGTACCTGTTTTTTAAGCACGAAGAAACGCCGGAAGGCGCAATGTATGCCGAGGAGCTAGCCTCTAGCCTGTGACCGCCGGGTCCTCTTCTTGGACGCAGCTTCGGCGGGAGCCTCTTCCTCGGCCGCCGCGATTGCAGCGGTAGCGGATCGTACCGGCTTCTTTTGTTCCGCAAGACTTCTTTTCAGAGCCTCCATGATATCGATCACCGGCGCAATATGCGGCGTCGGCGTGGCCACTACTTTGTTGCCTTCTAACTTCGCCTGAATCAATTTGTGTAAGTTCTCGCGATAAGTATCCGTGTATTTCTCCGGCTCAAACTCCGCGATCAGCGATTCAATCAGCATTTTCGCCAGGTTCAGTTCCTTCTCTTTGACCTGGCTGGTGTCAGTACGGAACTCCTCCACGCTACGAATCTCATCGGTGTAATACATGGTGTGGAGCAGTACGCCTTTGTCGCCCGGCCGCAGTATGACTATGTGTTCGCGATTATGCATCGCAATTTTGGCGACGCCATAGTACTTGGTCTGGCGCAAGGCTTCGAACAGCAATGCATAGGGTTTCTCGCCGCCCTCGTCCGGCGCCATATAGTAAGAACTTTCCAGGTAAATGGGATCCACTTCGTCGGATTTCACAAACTCCAGGATCTCCATTATCTTGGCGGTCTTGGGAGCGACTTTCTTGATCTCTTCATCCTCGACCACTACATATTGATCTTTTTCGTACTCATAACCCTTTACCAGTTCACTGCGCGGAACCGGTTTGTCTTCCGCCTGGCAGTAGACGACCTGCTTAATTCGAGAGTTGTCTTCCTTGTGCAGAAGATTGAAGCTCACGGTCTCGCCGCGCGCGGCGCTGAACAACCGCACGGGAAAAGAAACGAGACCAAAAGTAAGATGACCCTTCCAAACGCTGCTTGCCATTTGTCCTATAACCTCATTTCCGCAGCTACAATGTCTAGTTCGCCCACTAACACCGATATCATGAGATAGAGAAGTTTTCAACGGTCTGTCATGTCTTTGAACGATTACGTTCGTAAACGTTCGTTTGAAAAAACACGCGAGCCGCCCCCCGCCACCGGGCCCGCCGGGACCGGTAACAGCTTTTGCATACAGCGACATGACGCTACCCGCCTGCATTATGATTTCCGCCTGGAGATTGACGGAACGCTGAAGTCATGGGCAGTTCCAAAAGGTCCCACGCTCGATCCCGTCCCCAAGCGGCTGGCGGCCATGGTGGAAGACCATCCCCTCGATTACGGCGCGTTCGAAGGCAATATACCCAAAGGCAACTACGGCGCCGGCAGCGTCATGCTCTGGGACAGCGGCACCTATGAACTGCTAGGCGATAAACCCGCACTCGAGCAAATCGCGCGCGGCGATCTGAAATTCCGCTTGCACGGTCAAAAGCTGAAGGGCGAGTTCGCCATCGTGCACATGAAGGGCCGCGGCAAGGGAAACGATTGGCTGCTGCTGAAGAAGAAGGACGCCGAGGCCCGGCCAGGCTGGGACGTCGAAGAGTACGCCTTTAGCGTGCTCTCAGGGCGCACGCAGGAAGAGATCGCGCGCGAGATGCCGCCAAGGAAGACGGTGGCAAACCAATCCGGTCGTTCGACGCGTGCGCAAACGAACGAAAACACATTCGATCCCTCCCGGCTGCCGGGCGCCGTGCGTGCTCCTATGCCCACCGCCATCGTCCCCATGAAATCTTTCCCGGTCGACAAACCGCCCAAGGGTGATGCCTGGCTGTTTGAAATCAAATGGGACGGTGTACGCGCCATTTGCTTTGTTGACGATCAGAAGGTCCGTATGATGTCGCGCAATGGCATTCCCTGTGAGCGCCAGTATCCGGAGCTCAGCGTTCTTGGCCACCACGTTGCGGCCCGTCAGGCGATTCTCGACGCCGAAATCGTGGTGCTCGACAAAAACGGGATTTCCAGCTTTGGTTTGATCCAGCCCAGAATCAGCGTCGCGGATTCGAATTCCATCGCTCATTTGTCGCGGCGTGTTCCGGTCACGTTGTACGTTTTCGACCTGTTATATCTCGACGGTTACGACCTGCGCGGCGTGCCCCTCATCGATCGCAAGCGCGCGCTGGCGTCCGTCCTCAAGCCTTCCGCTCTCATACGCTATTCCGAACACTTCTCCAATAACGGCGACGAGATGCTGGCGGCCGCGCGCGCCAACGGCCTCGAAGGGATTCTCGCTAAACGCGTCGCCAGCACATACGAATCGAAGCGCAGCCGGGACTGGCTCAAAATCAAGGTCGTCGCCCAGCAGGAGTTCATCATCTGCGGCTACACTTCGGGCGAGCGCGACTACTTCAGTTCGCTGGTGCTCGGCCTCTATGAAAAGGGCAAGCTGATCTACGTAGGCAATGTCGGCACCGGATTCGATCAGAAGCTACTCGAGATGATTTACCAGCGCATCGAACCGCTCACAACGTCCAGATGTCCATTTTCCGAGGCGCCTCAAATGATGCGCGATGCAACCTGGGTGCGGCCGGAGGTCGTGTGCGAAGTCAAGTTTTCCAGTTGGACCCATGAAGGACGTCTCCGGGCCCCCGTGTTCGTCGGGTTACGGCAGGATGTGGACCCAAGCGAGTGCGTTCGCGAAGAAGCCGGTGTTGGGCCGGAGGAGGAAAAGCCGGCGTCGCGGCCTCTGCTGCTGGCCGGCAAGCAGGACGAGGTTACGATTCCGATGGATGGCCGCCGGCTCAAGCTGACGCATCTCAACAAAATTTACTACCCGGCTGAGGGCTACACGAAGCGAGACTTATTGAATTATTATGACGCCGTCGCCGACTTACTATTGCCTTACCTGAAGGATCGGCCGCTCTCTCTGAAACGCTACCCGGAAGGCATCGCGCACGATTTCTTTTTTCAAAAAGATACGCACGACCGGTTTCCCGACTGGATCCGCGTCGAGCCAATTTATTCTGAACACAAGAAGGCGCCCACGCGCTTTGTGCTCGCGGAAACCCGGGCCGATCTGCTGTATCTCACCAATCTCGGCTGCATCGATCAGAATCCATGGATGAGTCGCGCCGGCTCGCTCGAATGCCCCGACTTCATGCTGATCGATCTGGATCCGCAGGGCTGCGAGTTCGATCGCATCATTGAAGCCGCGCAGCTTGTGCGTAAGAAACTGGACATTCTCGGCCTGGAAGGTTATCCGAAGACCACCGGCGGCGATGGGATGCACATCTACGTTCCGCTCGTGCCTGAATACGGATACGATCAGGTGCGATCGTTTGCCGAGATCATCGCGCGCGTGGTGGCAGCGGAACGTCCGGATTTGTTTACTACTCCGCGGCCCGTCGCACGGCGGGAGCAGGGCAAAGTCTACTTCGATTATCTGCAGATAGGCGAATCGAAAACCATCGCCGCGCCTTACGTCGTGCGCGCGTATCCCGGGGCTCCCGTGGCAACTCCGCTGTCCTGGCGTGAAGTAACACCGGGGCTCATGCCGTCGCACTTTCACATTCGCAACGCGCTTGACCGGTTTGCCCGCGTGGGTGATCTGTTCGAGCCGGTTCTCAAACAACCGCAGAGGCTGGAACCTGCGATGGAGAGGCTGGAAAAACTGGTTCAAGCGGATGCGCGCTAGCTTCGGCGCGGGTGATCGTGCTCGTGATGCGCTTCTGCGTCCACGGCAATCACGCAGCCGTTTTCAGAAAGCGCACAATTGACGTGCTCGAACTGCACGGTGGTATGTCGAATATGAAAGCGATCGGCTAACAGGTCATTCAGCCGCCGCAGTGTGCAGTCGCTGGACGAGGGAGGCACATCTTCAATGAGCACGTGACAACTGAGCGCGCGTGTGCTCGATCCCAGGCTCCAGATATGCAGGTCGTGCACGTCCAGCACTCCTTCAACGCCACGCATCGCCGAGACCACGGATTGCAGCTCGAGCCCTCGCGGCAGACCTTCGAGCAGGATATTGAGCGAATCCTTGATGATGTCCCACGCGGTCCAGATGATCAGCGCGCCGATCAGAATCGAAAGCAGCGGGTCGATCTGGTGGAAGCCGGTGTACCGGATAAGTGTCGCGCCGATGACGATGCCGATGGAACCAAGCATATCGCCTAGCATATGCACGAACGCGCTGCGAACGTTGATGTCGTGCAGGCGGGCGATTCGCAGACCCCACATGATCCCGCCGTTGAGCACGAGGCCGGCTCCTGCCACGACGATCATCGTCATTTCATGTACCGGCTGTGGCTTCAGCAGCCGCTGGTAGCTTTCATAGAAAATCCAGACAGAGAGCGCGATGAGCGTGAGGGCATTCACAAAGGCAGTGAGAACGCCCGCCCGGTGATACCCGAACGTCTGGACTTCATCGGCCGGCTTGGCCTGCAGGTAGAAACCAAACCAGGCCAGCAGCAGAGCCAGGGCATCCGTCAGATTGTGGCCGGCGTCGGAAAGGAGTGCGAGGCTATGCGCCTGAATACCTGCGATGAACTCCACCACCACGAAAACGATCGTGGCAACCAACGACCACCCCAGGACACGACCGGTGCCGGCATTATGATGCTCGTGCACAGAATCCTCTATTACCAGTTTACTGCCGGAGCGCCGAAATCTCTAGAACCGGGTCACCTCGGTGAAGTTGAAATCCCGCACTTTCATGGCCGGCACCACCATATCGAAAATTTCCTCGCCGGACGCCCGGACCGCGGGTGAGAGCGCTTCCACATTCGATAGCAGCTCAATCAGGCTCTGGTTGAATCTGAAGTTCTTCAGGCCGCCGGCCACCTGCCCGTTCTCGATCAGGAACGTGCCGTCGCGTGTCATGCCAGTCATGATCTTCTGGTATGGATCGACTTCGCGGATATACCAAAGGCGCGTGACCAGAACGCCGTGACCGGTTGACGCGATCATTTGTTCGACGGATGTGTCGCCGCCGGCAATCACGATGTTCATGGGAGCCTCGCCAAATTCGTTCGGCAATGGAAACCCGTGTCCGGTAGGTTCGACGGCGGCGGCCGCGGCGGCTTGCCGGCCATAAACTACGTTCCGAACGACACCCCCTTCCACCAGGGTTACGGCCTTGCGCGCCACACCCTCGCCGTCGAACGGCATGCCTGATTGCAGCGGATGATCGACGTTGTCATAGACATTGATGTTCTCGCCGAAAATCTTTTGTCCGATGCGGCCTGTCAGAAAGCTGCGCTCATCCCGCAGCGCCGTCCCGCTAAAATCCGCGAAGATTTGGCCCACCAGGTCGAGCACCGCGGCGGGTTCAAGAATCACGGTGTAGCGTCCCGGCGGAATTTCAACGGGGGATTTCGACTCAGCGGCTTTGCGCGCGGCGGTAACGGCCAGTTGAACGGGATTTAAATCGCCCGTATCGCACGATGATTGCTTTGCCCAGCCCGAACTATCGCCGGCTAGCGAGGTAATCGAAAATACCGCCATGGTCTCGGCGTGATAGGCGAAGACGCCCCGGGTATTCAGAAGCGCGATAGCGGACTCGCCGGTCG
>Ga0070696_100000216_pt1 | contig 34636 bp, 33 predicted proteins | sample KBSK1253metaG_FD_65474 | JGI IMG/M metagenome (GOLD analysis project Ga0070696, IMG submission 65474) | Corn, switchgrass and miscanthus rhizosphere microbial communities from Kellogg Biological Station, Michigan, USA - KBS K1-25-3 metaG | ecosystem: Host-associated > Plants > Roots >... | reverse complement strand
CCCTCCCCCCTTGTGGGGGAGGGACAGGGTGGGGGGGAGTCCCAGACCTCGAATATCGGGATTCCCCCCACCCCTAGCCCCTCCCCACGAGGGGGAGGGGAATCCGTGCAGCGCTTGCCTGGTGCGCCGATCCTCTCCGTCCGCGGCCTCTCCAAGAGCTTCGGCGGGCTCAAGGCGGTGCAGGACGTGAGCTTCGACGTGCCGGTCGGCGCCATCATCGGCATCATCGGCCCCAACGGCGCCGGCAAGACCACCGTCTTCAACCTGCTCAACGGATTCCTCAAGCCCGACGCCGGCCAGGTGTGGCTCGACAGGCGCAACATGGTCGGGCGCCGTCCGCACGAAATTTGCGCCGCCGGCGTGGGCCGCACCTTCCAGATCATGCGCCCGTTCGCCCGCATGTCGGTGGCCGACAACGTGCTGGTCGGCGCCTACGTCCATGCCCGAACCGACGGGAAGGCCCGCGCGCTCGCCGCCGACGCCATCTGCCGCGTCGGGCTCGCCGGCTCCGCCGGGCGCCTCGCCGGCGAGCTGACGACCCGCGAGCTGCGCCTGATGGAGCTGGCCCGCGCCCTGGCCGGTCAGCCCCGCATCCTTCTGCTCGACGAGACGCTGGCCGGCCTCGGCCACGGCGAGGCCGACGAGATGGTGGGGATCGTGCGCCGGCTGGCCCAGGGCGGGCTCACTATCGTCATCATCGAGCACACCATGCAGGCCATGGTCCGCCTCGTGGACCGCTTCGTGGTGCTCGACCACGGCGCCGTGTTGATGGAAGGCAGCCCCGAGCGCGTCACCCGCGATCCGCGCGTCATCGAGGCCTATCTCGGCAAGAAGTGGGCGGCTCATGCTCAAGGTTGAGGGCCTCAGTGCCGGCTACGGCGACCTGCCCGTGATCCGCGACGTCTCGATCGCCGTGGAGGAGGGCCAGTTCGTTTCCATCGTCGGCCCCAACGGCGCCGGCAAGACCACGCTGTTCAAGACCATCTCCGGCATCCTCGCGCCCAAGTCCGGCCGCATCTCCTTCGACGGCATCGATCTCGCCACCGTGGCCGCCGCGCGCCGCCCGCATCTCGGAATCGCCCACGTCCCGGAGGGCCGCCAGGTGTTCCCATCGCTCACGGTGATGGAGAACCTGGAGATGGGCGCCTTCACCGAGGCCGGCCGCCGCAACTGGAAGGCCAACATCGAGCGCATCCTCGCCTGGCTGCCCGTGCTGGCCGACCGCCGCTCGCAGCTCGCCGGCACGCTGTCGGGCGGCGAGCAGCAGATGGTGGCCGTGGGCCGCGGTCTCGCCTCCCACCCCAAACTGCTGATGCTCGACGAACCGTCGATGGGGCTCGCCCCCACCATCGCCGACTTCATCTTCGACAAGCTGATGGAGATCCGCCGCCAGACGAAGCTCACCATTCTGCTGGTGGAGCAGCGCGTCGCCGAGGCGCTGGAATCCGCCGACCACGGCTACGTCCTGGAGGCCGGCCGCGTCGTCCTGCAAGGCACCAGCCAGAGCCTCCGCGCCGACGATCGCGTGCGCCAGGCCTACCTCGGGCTGTGAGAGATGCTGAAGCCTCGCGCACTTGCCAACAAGCGAAAGACTGACACAAGGGAGGAGAAACCATGACGAAGAGCTCGTTCCTCAAGCTGATCCTCGCCGGGGTGGCGCTGCTGGCCGCCGTCCTGATCCTCATCGGTCCGCCGGCGCGGGCGCAGGCCCCGGGCGAGGTGAAGGTGGGGCTGCTCGTGCCCCTGTCCGGCCTCTACGCGCGGCCAGGCGCGGTGATGCGCATGGGCGCGGAGATGGCGATCGACCGCATCAATGCCCAGGGCGGCGTGAGCAAGCTGGGCGGCGCCAAGCTGAAGCTGGTGCTGCTCGATTCCGGCGATACCACCGAAAAGGCCAAGAACGCTGCCCAGCGCATGGTGGCGCAGGAGCCCGACCTGGTCGCCGCCTCCGGCTCCTACCTCAGCTCCTTCACCCTCGCCGTCACGGAGGTGACGGAGCGGGCCGGCCTCCCCGTGCTCACGCTCTCCTACTCCGACCTCATCACCGAGCGCGGCTTCAAGTACATCTTCCAGACCTCCGCGACGGCCGGCTCGCAGGCCGAGCAGGCGCTCCCGGTGATCGTCAAGGTCGCCACCTCCGCCTCGGGCGTGGCGCCCAAGAAGGTCGCCATCGTCACGGACAACACCGCCGCCTCCATCTCGTCCGTGAAGCCCATGAAGGAGCGCCTGCTGAAGGAGCTGGGCATCGAGCTGGTCGTGGACGAGACCTTCACTCCTCCGCTGGCCGACGCCACGCCCCTCGTCCAGAAGGTGCGCGCGGCACGGCCCGACATGCTGTTCTTCCTGCCGACCGTCATCTCCGACGCCAAGCTGGTGCTGGAGAAGATGAACGAGTTCGGCATGGGCCAGGGCCGGGTGCCCGTGATCTCGTTCGGCATCGCCATCGCCGAGCCCGACATGCTCCGCACCATGGCGCCGGAGCTTCTGCAGGGGGTCATGAGCGCCGTCGGCAGCTGGGGCTCCAAGGGCCACGAGGACCTGATGGCCGAGCTGAAGACCAAGTACAAGGAGCCGTGGATGACGCAGAACGCCATCTCCACCTACGCCGACATGTGGGTGATCAAGGAGGCGCTGGAGATCGCCGGCAAGGCCGACCGCGAGGCGGTGGCGCAGGCGCTCCGCACCATGGACGGCGGCCTGTCCAAGTTCTATCCGGGCGGTCTGATCAAATTCGACGGCAAGGGTCGCCGGGTCGACGCCGGCCTCACCATCATCCAGTGGCAGTCGGGCGTCCCGGTTACCGTGTACCCGCCGAATCTCGCCTTGGCCCAGGCGATCTGGTCGAAGAAGTAGCTGTCAACGGCGCCGCCCGGATCCCCTCTCCCCGCTTGCGGGGAGAGGTTCAGGGTGTGGGGCAGCCACGCGGGAAAGCCCATACGCGTGGGGCCTCGAAGTATCGCGCGTGCCTCGAAAAGAAGAGGCCGTTGATGGGTGAAAGCTCTTGGCCACCCCGTCGGAGAGGCGCCGCGCCCGCCCTTATCCCCACCCCCCTCAAGGCATTGCTACACTTCGCCCGTCGCCCAGCTGCCGCAGTGCTCTCCACCGGTGCCGGACAGCGAGGCGACCGGGGCGGCAGCCCCGCGCTCTTTGACATCGTGAAACATGCGCCGCCCTGGCGCGCCGCCACCGCGGCCGCCGCCAGGTCGCCCTACTCGGCGGCCTGCTTGAGGATGGGCGCCGCGGCCAGGACGTCGGCGTCCACGTGCATCTCGAACTTGGCGAAGTTGGTGCGGAACATATCGACGAGGGCGCGGGCCTGGGCGTCGTAGGCGGCCTTGTCGGTCCAGGTGTCGCGCGGGTTGAGGAAGGCGGGGTCCACGCCGGGCAATGCCAGCGGCACCTGGAAGCCGAACAGCGGGTCGGTCCGCATGGGCTGCGAGGCCAGCGTGCCGGAGAGCGCGGCGTCGAGGAGCGCGCGCGTGGCGGCGATGGGCATGCGCCGTCCAGTGCCGAACTTGCCGCCGGTCCAGCCGGTGTTGAGCAGCCAGCAGCTCACCCCGTGGCTGGCGATCAGCTCCCGCAGCATGTTGCCGTAGACGCTTGGGTGGCGCGGCATGAAGGGCGCGCCGAAGCAGGTGGAGAAAGTGGCCTGCGGCTCCTTGCCGAGGCCCTTCTCGGTGCCGGCCACCTTGGCGGTGTAGCCCGAGAGGAAATGGTACATCGCCTGGCTCGGGGAGAGTTTGGCAATCGGCGGCAGCACGCCGAAGGCGTCGGCGGCCAGCATGACGAGATTCTTCGGGTGCCCGGCCACGCCCGTCGGGCTGGCGTTGGGGATGAACTCCATCGGGTAGGCGGAGCGGGTGTTCTCGGTGAGACGGCCGTCGTCGTAGTCGGGAACCCGCGTCGCCGGATCGATGATGACGTTCTCCAGCACCGTGCTGAAGCGGTTGGTGGCGGCCCAGATGATGGGCTCGGCCTCGGCGGAGAGGCGGATGGTCTTGGCGTAGCAGCCGCCCTCGAAGTTGAAGATGCCGTCCGCCCCCCAGCCGTGCTCGTCGTCGCCCAAGAGCGTGCGCTTGGGATCGGACGAAAGCGTCGTTTTCCCGGTGCCGGAGAGACCGAAGAAGATGGCCGAGCGGCTGGCATCGTCGACGGCGGCCGAGCAGTGCATCGGCATCACGCCCGCCTCGGGCATCACGTAGTTCAAGTAGGTGAACACCGACTTCTTGGTCTCGCCGGCGTAGGAGGTGCCACCGATCAGCACCAGCTTCCTGGCGAAGTTGCAGGCGATCACCGTCTCGGTGCGCGCGCCGTGGCGCTTCGGGTCGGCACGGAAGGACGGCAGGTTGATGACCGTGAACCCAGGCGTGAAGGCGGCCTTCTCCGCCTCGGGCACCTTGCGCAGGAGGTGGCGGATGAAGAGCGCGTGCCAAGCGTACTCAAGATAGATGCGGGCGTTGAGGCGATGCTTCGGGCTGGCGCCGGCGCGCAGGTCCTCGACGAACAGCTGCCGCGTGGCGGCGTGCGCCTGGAAGTCCGCCCAGAGCACCTCGAAATGCTCAGGACTCATGGGCTTGTTGTTGTCCCACCAGATCACCGGATCGGTGGTGGCATCGCGGACGATGAACTTGTCCTGCACTGAACGGCCGGTGTGGACCCCTGTCTCCACCGCGAACGCGCCCGTGGATGTCAGGCGACCTTCGTCCAGGGCCAACGCCAGCTCGATCAGCTCGGCGTCGCTGGCGTTGCGTTTGGCCTTGGCCAGAAGATTCGATAAAAGGGCATCTGTCGTCATGTGCGGGCCGCTGCTCTTAGAAAAAGATGGGTATTTGCCATGCCGGCCTCGCGGCTGACAGGGCTGGATGTCCGGACCGCTGTGGAAAAGCGGAGGCGCGATTCTACACAACTCGGCGGCCCTTGTGGGAGTGAAACTCCCGACAGCGGCCGTCGTGTCTGTGCCTGCGAACGCCTGAGATCTTTTTTAGCGCAAGCGGGAAATCCGCCAGAAGCTTACCAAACGCCGCAGAGCTTGTGCTGCAGCGCAGCGAGAAAGACCGATGGCGGCGGACAGCGACCCCTGTGGGAACCGGATCCACGGTCCAGCCGGGCGGCCACGGGCGGCGCGACGATTGCGGATTCGCAGGCAAAATGGGCAAAAGCACCGCTGTCCGCACGCGACAACGCCGCTGCCGGAGAAATAATATTTCAGCGCGGCGACCGCATGCAGGCCCCATGCTGCGCCGCGCTCGGTTGCAATCGGCGGCGGGGGCGCGTAAGGATGGCGTAACTTGCACTGGTGGAGTGCAGCAGGCGCAAACCTCACTCCCGTCCCTGACATTGAGGGCGGGCCGCCTGCTGGGGGCTCACCAGGGAACCGGGGATCGACAGGTGTCGCGTTGTGATTGGGGACAAGCGCCGCGGCGGCGTGCCGGGGCTCTTGGCGCTCAGACCGGGCTATGCGTCAAATCGCAGGCCACGCCTCCTCGCGGGGCGTCGGTTGCGATGACAGGCTCGGGCGCGCGACCAACGGCCAGGGAAGCAGCATGAAAGAGAAGAGCACGATCGCCCTTGTCGATGACGAGCGCAACATCCTCACTTCGCTCAGCATCGCGCTGGAGGCCGAGGGCTACAAGGTGCGCACCTATTCCGACGGCGCCGCCGCGCTGGAGGCCTTGACCGAGGAGCCGGCGGAGCTCGCCATCCTCGACATCAAGATGCCCCGCATGGACGGCATGGAGCTGCTCCGCCGCCTGCGCCAGCAGACCGACATGCCAGTGATCTTCCTCACTTCCAAGGACGAGGAGATCGACGAGCTGTTCGGCCTCAAGATGGGCGCCGACGACTACATCACCAAGCCGTTCTCGCAGCGCCTGGTCGTGGAGCGCGTCAAGGCCGTGCTCCGCCGCTTCCAGCCGAAGGACCCGACCAGCGCCCCCACGGAGGCGGCGCGGGTGCTGGAGCGAGGCAAGCTGAAGCTCGATCCCGAGCGCCACACCTGCCACTGGGACAACAACCCCGTCATGCTCACCGTGACAGAGTTCCTGATCCTGCAGGCGCTGGCCACCCGGCCCGGGGTCGTCAAGACCCGCGACGCCCTGATGGACGCCGCCTACGACGACCAAGTCTACGTGGACGACCGCACCATCGACAGCCACATCAAGCGACTGCGTAAGAAATTCAAACAGGTCGATGACAACTTCGACGTGATCGAGACGCTCTACGGCGTCGGGTACCGCTTCAAGGAGGCGTAACAGCCCGGGGGCATGGCATGGCGATCCAGACGGGCGGTTGGCGTCCCGCCACCGGCGGGGCGGAGGGAGTAGCCCGGACGTTGGCGCGGATGTTGGCAATCCTGCGCCGCTACGCCGGCCTGTACGGCGGGCGCCTCCTGGAGGTCGCCCTGGCGGTGGGCCGCCGCGTCGGCCGCGACCTCTACCACTTCGTCACCCGCGGGCCACTGATCCGCCTCGTCTCCAAGACGCTGCTGCGCCGGATCATGTTTGCCAATCTGATCGGCCTCGCGGTGCTCCTGAGCGGCGTGTTCTACCTCGCCCAGTACCGTGCCGGCCTGATCGAGGCGCAGGGCGACGGCCTCAAGGTGCAGGGCGAGAGCTTCGCCTCGCTGATCGCCTTCAACGCCACGCGCGAAGAGGGCACCGGCCGCATTATCATCAACCCCGACATGCTCCCGGAGATCGAGGGCGCCAACAAGCTGATGCGCGACGAGGCGCTGGCGGCCATGCAGCTCTCCATCCGGCCGGAGCGCGTTGCCCCGCTGTTCACACGCCTGCCGGCCACCACCCGCGCCCGCGTCTACGGCACCGACGGCGTCCTCGTCGTGGACTCCGACCGGCTCTTGAAGAGCGGCCAGTTGACGGCCCACGACAGCACCGATCGCGCCGACCCGCGCGACGGCCGCCAGCGCGTCAAGACGGCCTGGACCCGCTTTATGGCGTGGCTGCAGCGCGGGCAGATCCCGGTCTACCGGGAGGTGGAGGGCGCCAACGGCAAGTCCTACCCCGAGGTGGCCGCGGCCCTGAAGGGCGGGCACTCCACGGCGATCCTGCTGATCACGGAGCTGGGCCAGCAGATCGTGTCGGTGGCGACGCCCATCATCTACCGCGGCGAGGTGCAGGGCGCGCTGCTGCTCTCAACGCGCCCCGGCGTGATCGACGAGGTGCTGCAGGCGGAGCGCAACAACCTGCTCGGGCTCGCCCTCACGGCGCTGGCGGCGACGCTCATCGCCTCGATGCTGCTCTACCGCACCATTGCCGGCCCCATGCGGCGGCTGTCGGCGGCGGCGGAGCATGTGAGCCACAACATCGGCGCCCGCGCCAAGCTGCCGCAGCTCGCTGGCCGCACCGACGAGGTCGGCCAGATGAACGCCGCCTTCCGCACCATGACGGAATCGCTCTACCGGCGCATCGAGGCGAGCGAGCTGTTCGCCCGCGAGGTGGCGCACGAGCTCAAGAACCCGCTCACCGCCGCCCGCTCCACTGCCGAATCTCTCGCCTATGTCAAGACCCCGGAGATGCGCGATGAGCTGGTGCGCCAGATCCAGGGCGAGCTGGGGCGTCTCAACAAGCTCATCACCGATGTGTCGGATGTCTCCAGGCTGGGCGCCGAGCTGGCCTACGGCGACACGGAGCCGGTGGACGTGCGCGACGTCCTGCGCGGCGTCATGGCCATCTTCCAGGACCGCTTCGGCGACGACACCCTGAGGCTCGACCTCGACATTCAGGACCGGTGGCTCCCCGATGGCTCCTTCATCGTCGTGGGGCACGACGCGCGTCTCGGGCGGGTCATCACCAACCTCCTCGACAACGCCATCTCGTTCTCGCCGGAAGGGGGGACGGTGGCGGTGCGGGCGCGGCGCGTCGGCGACGAGATCGAGATCGTGGTGGACGACGACGGACCGGGCATCCCGGCGGACCAGCTGGAGAACATCTTCGAGCGCTTCTACTCGGACCGCCCCCAGTCCGACAGCACGCTCGGCAAGAACTCGGGGCTGGGCTTAAGCATTTCGCGCGATATTATCGACGCCTACGGCGGTCGTATCCAGGCCAGCAACCGCATCGCCACCGAGCCATGCCAGGTGCGCCTGGACCATCCCGCCCTCAAGGACCGGCGCTGGCCGGGCGTAGCAGGCACCCGCTTCACCGTGCGGCTGCCGGCGGCCGGGACGGCCAAGCCGAAAGGAGGCCCGCAGGTTGCCCGACGCGGCTGAGGTGGTTCACGGCACGTGCGTGGCTCTCGGCCGGCGCGGTGCGCTGTTGCGGGGTCCCTCCGGCTGCGGCAAGTCCGACTTGGCGTTGCGGTTCCTGTTCCTGGCCCGGCGCGGCCCGGCGGCGCGCGAGGCACCCGCCCTGGTTGCCGACGACCAGGTAGAGCTGGTTCGCCACGGCAGCCGCGTGCTGGCCAGGGCGCCCGAGAGCATCCGCGGCAAGCTTGAGGTGCGCGGAGTGGGCATCGTGGCCGTAAGCGCCCTCCCACAGTGCGAGCTTGCGCTGGTTGTGGACCTCGTCCCACCCGACGCGGTAGAGCGGCTGCCGGAGCCCGGCCTCACCGCGCACCTGGCGGGCGTCGAGCTGCCGCTGCTCCGCCTGGCGCCGTTCGAGAGCTCCGCTCCGATCAAGCTGGCCCTGGCGGTGGCGCATGCAAGCCGCAGTTGACGGAAATGGTTGCCACAGCGCCGCATTCCCCTTGCGCCAACACCCCGGCGCAACCATCATGTGACGCCTTGGCCGGGCTGCGCTCCATGCAACATAGTTGCCCTGTTGGAGCGCCTCCGCAGAGGACCAGCAGACTGAGATGATAGGCATCGTCATCGTCGCCCATGGTGGCCTTGCCGGAGAGTTCTGTGCCGCGCTGGAGCACGTGGTCGGCCCGCAGGAGCAGCTGGAGCCCTTCGCCATCGGCCCCGACGACGACGTAGAGGTGCGCCGGCTCGAGCTGATCGAGGCCGTGCGCCGGGTCGACGGAGGCAGGGGCGTGGTTCTGCTCACCGACATGTTCGGCGGCACGCCCTCCAACCTCGCCATCTCGGTGATGGAGGAGACCGGCGCCGAGGTTCTTGCGGGCATCAACCTGCCCATGCTGATCAAGCTGGCGAGCGTGCGGGGCGAGGCGTCCCTGCGCGATGCCACGGCCGCGGCGAAGGAGGCGGGTCGCAAGTACATCAGCATCGCCAGCCAGCTGCTATCGGGCGAAACCTGACGACGGGACACCCCATGGACGTGGCGGACGACGGCAAGCTGCGGGCCCGCGTTACGATCTGCAATCGCAAGGGCCTGCACGCGCGCGCCTCGGCCAGGTTCGTGAAGTGTGCCGAAGGGTTCGATGCCATAGTGCGCGTCATCCGCGACAGGCACACAGTCGGCGGCACCTCCATCATGAGCCTGATGTCGCTCGCGGCCGGCCCCGGCACCGAGCTTCTTCTGGAGGCCGAGGGGCCCGAGGCGCCCCAGGCCATCGAGGCCCTGGTCGCGCTCGTCGAATCGGGATTTGGTGAGCTGTACTGACGGAGGCGGGGCGTCACTTCGGCATGGCGGATGCGGCGTGTTGCATATCGAGAACAAACAGTGTACAACGGTTGATAACCTGAGTCGCGTTTTTGCCTCCGTCTGCAACTCGTGAAATAAGGGGCCCGCCCATGGATAAGCCGCAGCTGCGCGTCGTCGAAGGGGGTAGCATGGACAAGCAGAAGGCCCTGGAGGCCGCGCTCGCCCAGATCGAGAAGCTGCACGGCAAGGGCTCGATCATGCGGCTGGGCGCCAACGAGCGCATCGAGGTGGAGGCCCTCTCCACGGGCTCGCTCGGCCTCGACATCGCGCTCGGCATCGGCGGCCTGCCGCGCGGCCGCATCATCGAGATCTACGGACCGGAGTCGTCCGGCAAGACTACGCTGGCCCTGCAGGTGGTGGCCGAGGCGCAGAAGAAGGGCGGCATCGGCGCCTTCATCGATGCCGAGCACGCGCTGGATCCGGTCTATGCCCGCAAGCTCGGCGTCAAGGTCGAGGATCTCCTCATCTCCCAGCCCGACGCCGGCGAGCAGGCGCTGGAGATCGCCGACACCCTGGTGCGCTCCGGCGCCGTGGACGTGCTGGTGGTGGACTCGGTGGCGGCACTCACGCCCCAGGCCGAGCTCGAGGGCGAGATGGGCGATCTGCAGCCGGGCATGCAGGCGCGCCTGATGAGCAAAGCGCTGCGCAAGCTGACGGGCTCCATCTCCAAGTCCAAGTGCATGGTGATCTTCATCAACCAGATCCGCATGAAGATCGGCGTCATGTTCGGCAACCCGGAGACCACCACCGGCGGCAACGCCCTCAAGTTCTACGCCTCCGTGCGCCTCGACATCCGCCGCATCGGCCAGATCAAGGAGCGCGAGGAGGTGGTGGGCAACCAGACCCGCGTGAAGGTGGTGAAGAACAAGGTGGCCCCGCCGTTCAAGCAGGTCGAGTTCGACATCATGTACGGCGAGGGCATCTCCAAGACCGGCGAGCTGGTGGACTTGGGCGTGCGCGCCGGCATCGTCGAGAAATCCGGCGCCTGGTTCTCCTTCAACGGCGAGCGCATCGGCCAGGGCCGCGAGAATACCAAGGCCTTCCTGAAGGAGCACCCGAAGCTGGCGGCCGAGATCGAGAAGGCCGTCCGCCAGAACGCCGGCCTGATCGTGGACCAGATGCTGCAGGCCGCGCCCGAGGGCGAGGAAGCCGCCGAAGCCGGGGAGGGCCCCGACGGCTTCACCCCGGCCGACGAGCCCGACGCCGCGGGCCGCAAGGGCCACCGCGGGAAGCGCTGAGCCTGGTCGGGCGGAGGCCGGCCTGATCCTGGCCCCGCCCGCGTGCCTTGTGTCTGCCTCAGCGGTCGGTGTCCGCCTCGAAGGCGCGGCGGCTGGTGACGCCGGCCAGCCGCATCAGAAGCCACAGGCCGATGCCGATCGCCATCAAGAGGCCGGCGATCTCGTACTGCACGAGGTCGCGCCCGGTCCACGGGGCGGCGAGGAAGGCACATGACAGCGCGCCCAGGACCGGCAGGAGGGTGGGCGTCCGGAAGTGCCCGTGGGCCACGGGATCGCGGCGCAGCACCAGGACGGCAATATTGACCACCACAAAGACACAGAGCAGCAGCAGGGCGGTGGTGCCACCCAGCGCCGGGATGGCCCCGACGAACGTGATGAGGGCGAATGCGAGCAGCGTGGTGAAGGCGATCGCGACGTAGGGCGTCCGGCGTCCCGCGTGCACCCGCCCGAGCGTCGCCGGCAGCACGCCTTCGCGCCCCATGCCGTAGAGGAGACGGCTCGCCATCAGCATGTTGATGAGGGCCGTGTTGGCTACCGCGAACATGGTTATGAAGGCGAAGATGCCGACGGGAAACCAGGGCGCGCCCGCCTGCACCACCTTCAAGAGCGGTGTCTCGCCCTCACCGAGTTGCGCCGCCGGCACAAGGGTGATGGCTGAGATCGACACCAGCACATAGATGAGTCCGGTGATGAGGAGCCCGGCCAGCAGCACCTTGGGGAAGAGGCGCGAGGGCTCTTTGCACTCCTCGGCCATGTTGACCGAGTCCTCGAAGCCGACCATGGCGAAGAAGGCCAGCGTGGTGGCAGCGATCACCGGCCAGAGCCAGCCGCCGTCGACGGTACGAAACTCCAGCACGCGCGAGACGTCGCCCTGGCCCGCGGCGATGGCGGCCATGCCTATGAGGATGATGATCAGGAGGCCCGACAGCTCCACGCAGGTCAGGACCACGTTCATCTTCAGACTCTCACCGACGCCGCGGAAGTTGATGGCCGCGATCAGGCCCATGAACGCCAGCCCCAGCAGCGTGACGCCGAGCCCGCCCGTTCGCTCCAGGCCGACGGCATGGGCAAAATTGGCCGAGAACGCCCGCGCCGCCGTAGATGCTGAGGTGAGGCCCGAGCACATCACCGCGAACGCCACCAGGAAGGTTACGAAATGCAGGCCGAAGGCCTTGTGGGTGTAGAGGGCGGCACCTGCGGCACGCGGGTATTTGGTCACCAGCTCCAGGTAGCTGAAGGCGGTGATCAGGGCGACCAGGAAGGCCACCACGAACGGCAGCCACACGGCGCCGCCCACCTGCTTGGCTACCTGGCCCGTGAGAGCGTAGATGCCCGTGCCGAGGATGTCGCCGACAATGAAGAGGAGGAGGAGCCAGGGGCCCATGACCCTTTTGAGGCTGGGCTCCGCCGCTGCGGGCTGCTCCTGAGCCTGGCCGACGCGAATGGCGGTCATGCCGTCTCCCTGGGCGCGCGGGTTGCGCCCATCAGTATCGGCAGTGCCCGCCGTGTCGCCCTGCAGCTCAGGGTATTGGGGCGCCAGTGCGGGCGGAATCCGATTGGGCTGTACTGGTAAACTGTGCCGTCGCGGCCTCGAATGGGATTCCCCTTGCGCCTGTGGGGAGGGCTAGTCTTACTGCGTCAAGGGATAGTCCCGACCGCGGATGCTCACGGCTTCGCTGCCAGGATCGGCGCCATGCGCCGCGCCATCTCGGCGCCCAGCGCCTGCAGCCCGCTGGCCGGCCGCACCATCACCTCGAAGTCGACGATGCGGCCGGCTTCGTCGAAGCGGATCATGTCGATGCCCTTGATCTCCTTGTCGCCGACCTTGGCGCCGAACTCCAGCACGACACTGCTTTCGCCATCGGTGAACGTGCGGTGGTAGCGGAAGTCGCTGGACGTCTGCACCGCCTGCTGCAGGAACGCCGCGACCAGCTCCGCGCCGCGATAGGGCGTGTGCGCCACCGGCGATCGGAACACCGCCTCCGGCGCGCACAGCGAGGCGACCTGGCTCAGGTCGCCCGCCGCCACCATCCTGTGCCACCTCTCCAGCGTCTCGCGGGCGTTCGCTTCGAGCGTCATGCTTGTTTCCTCTCCGCAATTGCCGTGAGCCTATTCATCGCGCAGCCAGACGACGGCGGCTCTGGCGGCGGCTACCGCCTGGTCCTCGGTCGAGTAGATCTTCTGGGGATTGTAGCTGACAAGCGTCCAGCCGCCCCGATCCTCCGGGTCCCTGCGGAATTCCTTGAAGCCGAAGGTGCCGTCCTCATGCCTGAGGATATCGACGCACCGGTCCACCTCGTCGTTGTGCAGGCTCCTGATCACGTGCGAGGTCATTCGAGCCGAAGTCCTTCGAGCAGGATCGCAGGGTGCAAAGCTGCGGAGCGGCATCGCGCAGAAGCGCCCTATCCTTGACCGACGCTCACGCCCTACGATTCTGCGTCATCATTCACGCCGACAACGTCTCGGGTGTCAGCACCAGCGTCGAGTCGGCGCCCCCGACCACGGTGTCCTTGAGGCCCGCCGCCGCTGTCGCGAGGTTCTCCGCGAAGAAGCGTGCCAACGCGATCGGCTGGGCGATGGACGGTCCTTGGCCGCCGTCACGCGCCGCGGCCAACGCGCCGCGCGCCAGGTAGACGCCGCCGGCGGCAAGGCCGAACAGGCGGAGATACGGCGTGGCGCCGGCCATGGCGGCTTCGGGGTTGGTCTGGAGCGCGGAGCCCATCCAGCGCGAGGCCTCGGCCAGCGCCGCAACCGCCTCTCCGAGCCGCTCGGCCATGCGGCCGAACTCGGGGCGGTTGGAGGCGCGCACCTCCTCCACGGTCTTCTGCAGCTCGCCGATATAGGCGGCGGCCACCTTGCCGCCCTCCAGCGGCAGCTTGCGGGCGACGAGGTCGAGGGCCTGGATGCCGTTGGTGCCCTCATAGATCGGCAGGATGCGGGCGTCGCGGTAGATCTGGGCCGCGCCCGTCTCCTCGATGAAGCCCATGCCACCGTGCACCTGCACGCCGATGGACGCCACCTCGCAGCCGATGTCGGTGGAGAACGCCTTGGCCACCGGCGTGAGCAAGGCCACCCGGTTGGCCGCCGCGGCGCGCTCGGCGGGGTCCTTGGCGCGCCGGGCGATGTCGGTCTCGCGCGCCGTGACGAGGCAGATGGCGCGCGCGGCCTGGGTGAGCGCCTTCATGGTGAGCAGGCTGCGGCGGATGTCGGGGTGCTCGATGATGGGCGCCATGTCGGTGCCCTTGGTGACGGCGCTGCGGCCCTGCTTGCGCTCGCGCGCATAGGCAACGGCGCGCTGGGTGGCGCGCTCGGCCAGCGCCACGCCCTGCACGCCCACCGCCAGGCGCGCCGCGTTCATCATGATGAACATGACGTTGAGGCCGCGGTTCTCCTCGCCCACCAGGTAGCCGACGGCGCCGTCCTTCTCGCCATACTTCATCACGCAGGTGGGGCTGGCGTGGATGCCGAGCTTGTGCTCCACGCCGGCGCAGACAACGTCGTTGCGCATACCGAGCGAGCCGTCGGGGCTGACGAGGTACTTGGGCACCAGGAACAGCGAGATGCCCCGCGTGGCGGGCGGGGCGTCGGGCAGGCGCGCCAGCACGAGATGGACGATGTTGCCGGTCATCTCGTGGTCGCCGTAGGTGATGAAGATCTTCGTTCCGAAGATGCGATAGCTGCCGTCTGGGCGGCGCTCGGCGCGGGTCTTGAGCGCACCGAGGTCGGAGCCGGCGTGCGGCTCGGTGAGGTTCATGGTGCCGGTCCACTCGCCGGTCACCATCTTCGGCAGATAGGTGCGCTTCAGCTCCTCGCTACCCTGCGCCTCCAGGGCGTCGATGGCACCGTGGGTGAGCAGCGGGCACAGGCCGAAGGCGAGGTTGGCCGAATCCCAGATCTCGGCCGCGGCAGTGGCCACCACCTGCGGCAGCTCCTGCCCGCCCCATTGCGCCGGCGCTCCGAGCCCGTTCCAGCCGCCCGCCACGTACTGGGCGTAGGCCTCCTTCCAGCCGGGCGGGGTGACGACCTTACCCTCCACCAGCTTGGAGCCGGTACGGTCGCCCACCATGTCGAGCGGCTCCAGCACCTCCGCCCCGAACTTTCCGGCCTCGGCGATGATGGCGCGGATGGTGTCCTCGTCCACCCCCTCCAGCACGCCGCTCTGAATGAGGCCATCGAGGCCCGCCGCGGTCTTGAGCGCGTGCATGATATCGTCTACAGGAGCCTGGTAGGTCATTCCTTTTGCCTCGCTCTTGCTGGCGCTGCGGTCCTTGACGTTTAGGTCAATCTAAGCCGAAAGCCGCTTGTTCGGAAAGGCCGACACCAAGTTTCATATTCGCTTGGTTGAGCAAAGAAAGTCGTTGATTGAAGCCATGAAGATCACAGGCAAGACCCTGATCGGCTGGGGCTACCAGCCGGGCCCCTGGTTCGCCGAGGCCATCGCTGCGGCCGAGACGGCACGCGCTTCGGGCGCCAATGAGGCGGCCGTCCGCGCCGTTGTCGACGGCTTTGCGCCGGCGCCTGCTCCGCAGCCCGTGCCCCTGCGCGCCAGTGGCGGCGTGCCCTTCACCCTCAACATCCGTGCCGAAGAGCCGGACGACGCGGACAACATCGCCGGCGTCGAGCGGCACATGGCCGACCTCATGCGCGTGCCGACCCTGATGGCTGGCGCCGTGATGCCCGACGCCTGCCCTTCCGGAGCGGCGCCCGGCACGATCCCTGTGGGCGGCGTGGTGGCGGCCAGGGACGCCATCCATCCCGGCATGCACTCGGCCGACATCTGCTGCTCGATGGCGTTCTCGGTGTTGGGCGACGTGGACCCCACCGCGGTGCTCGATGCCGGCATGAAGCTCTCCCACTTCGGAGGCGGCGGGCGTCCGCACAGCCACGACATGCGCCCGCCGGTGTCGCTGCTGGCCGAGTTCGCCGACAACAAGTTCCTGGCCATGACCACGGATGCGGCGACCAAGCACTTCGGGACCCAGGGCGACGGCAACCATTTCTTCTACGTCGGGCGGCTGGCCTCGACGGGGCAGGTGGCGCTCGTCACCCACCACGGCTCGCGCAAGCCGGGCGCGCTGCTTTACAAGGCCGGCATGGACCTGGCGGGGAGCTATCGCCGCCGGCTGTCGCCGGAGACGCCGGCGCACAATGCCTGGATTCCGTTCGAGACCGACGACGGCCGCGCGTACTGGGACGCGCTGCAGCTCATCCGCACCTGGACCAAGAAGAACCACTTCGCCATCCATGACGCGGTGGCGAAGCACCTGGGCGCCAAGGTGAGGGACCGGTTCTGGAACGAGCACAACTTCGTGTTCCGCAAGAGCGACGGCCTGTTCTACCACGCCAAGGGTGCCACGCCGGCGTGGGCGGGCTTCGCCGCCGATTCGAGCGGGCTCACGCTGATCCCGCTCAACATGGCCGAGCCGATTCTCATTTCACGCGGCCTCGATGCGGAGCATGCCCTGGGCTTCGCGCCGCACGGGGCGGGTCGCAACTTCTCCCGCTCGGCCTACATGCGCCGCCACGCCGGCAAGACCGAGGAAGACATGGTTGCCGAGCAGACCAGGGGCATCGACGCGCGCTTCTTCTGCGGCATTCCGGACGTGTCGGAGCTGCCGGGCGCCTACAAGAGCGCGGCGGTGGTGCGCCGCCAGATCGCCGCGTACGGGCTCGCCGAGGTGGTGGACACGGTGGAGCCCGTCGGCTCCATCATGGCCGGCGATTGGCAGCGCGATGCGCCGTGGCGGCGGAAGAAGCGGAAATCGTAGGGTGCCAATGCGGCGATAGCCGCCTTGCACCGATGCGCCCTCTCCGCGAGCGACGACGGTCGGGGCGCTCGGTGCAATACGGGCTGACGCCCTATTGCACCCTACGCTAATGTCCCCCGCGAGATGCCGATGCGGAGGCCGCCCCGTGCAAGACTTAAAGAGCCTGATCCGGACCATCCCCGACTACCCGAAGCCGGGCATCATGTTCCGGGACGTCACCACGCTGCTCGGCAACGCCGCGGGCTTCAGGGCGGCCGTCCACCAGATGGCGGTGCCGTTCGCCGGGGCGGGTGTGCAGGCGGTGGCCGGCATCGAGGCGCGCGGGTTCATCCTCGGTGGCGCCATCGCCGACAAGCTCGGCTGCGGTTTCGTGCCGTTGCGCAAGAAGGGCAAGCTGCCCTGGAAGACCATCGGCCAGGAGTACACGCTGGAGTACGGCGTCGACATCATCGAGATGCATGAGGATGCGATCCAGCCGGGTGAGCGCATCCTGATCGTGGACGACCTGATCGCCACCGGCGGCACAGCCGAGGCCGGGGTGAAGCTGGTGCGGCGCTCCGGCGGCGAGGTGGTCGGTGCCGCCTTCATCATCGACCTGCCGGAGCTGGGCGGCATGGGGAAGCTGGCCGACCTGGGCGTCACCTGCCACGCGCTGATGGCGTTCGAAGGGCACTGAGGCGATGGCGCTGACGGTGGAGCAGCAGCGCGAGGCCATTCGCCGGGTCACGGCGTGGCGGGCGGAGCCGGCGAAACCGGTGGCCTGTCCCGCTTGCGAGACGCCGGGGCTCGAGGTGATCGACCGCTCGGCCCGGCCCCACGCGGAGTGGTATGCGCTCACCTGCCCCGGTTGCGGATTGCGCGAGACGCTCCATATCCCGCTGGGGGCAGCCGTTCCCACGCTGAACTGACGTCAAGTTGTAGGTTGGGTTAGGCCCGAAGGGCCGTAGCCCAACATTGGCATCCGAAGAGCTATGAACATCAAGGGCAAGCCGTACCGCACGATCTGGGTCGCGCCCGACGGGTGGTCGGTGGAGATCATCGACCAGACGCGGCTGCCGCACGAGCTCGCTATCGTCTCGCTCAAGACGCTCCAGGATGCGGCGCGGGCCATCAAGACCATGCAGGTGCGCGGCGCGCCGCTGATCGGCGCCACCGCCGCCTACGGCGTCTGCCTCGCCCTGCGCGCGGACGCCTCGGACGAGGCGCTCGACGACGCCATCGCCCTCCTCGCCGAGCAGCGGCCCACTGCCATCAACCTGCGCTGGGCGCTCGATGAGATGGGCAGAGCCGTGCGCAACCTGCCGCGCCAGCGGCGCGTCGCGGCGGCCTACGCGCGGGCGGCGGAGCTCTGCGAGGCCGACGTGGCCACCAACCGGCGCATCGGCGAGCACGGGCTCAAGGCTATCCTCGACGCCGCCGAGCGCAAGAAGCCCGGCGAGCGTGTGAACGTCCTCACTCACTGCAACGCCGGCTGGCTCGCCTGCGTCGATGTCGGCACGGCCACGGCGCCGATCTACGCGGCGCACAACCGCGGCGTTCCCCTGCATGTGTGGGTGGACGAGACCCGCCCGCGCAACCAGGGCGCGGCGCTGACCGCCTTCGAGCTGGGCGCCCACGGGGTGCCGCACACCATCGTGGTGGACAACGCCGGCGGCCATCTGATGCAACGCGGCCTCGTCGACCTCTGCATCGTGGGCGCCGACCGGGTGACGGCCAACGGCGACGTGGCCAACAAGATCGGCACCTACCTCAAGGCGCTGGCGGCCAAGGACAACGGCGTGCCGTTCTACGTCGCCCTGCCGCACTCCACCATCGACTGGACGCTCGCCTCCGGCGCCGATATCCCCATCGAGGAGCGGGGCGCCGAGGAGGTGCTGGTGATGACGGGGCGCACCAGGGACGGCAAGGTGGTGCCCGTCGAGATCGCCGCCCCCGGCAGCCCGGCCCGCAATGACGCCTTCGACGTGACGCCGGCGCGGCTCGTCACCGGGCTCATCACCGAGCGCGGCATCGCTGCCGCCTCGGGGCTGGCATCGCTCTATCCAGAGCGCGCGGAGTGAGATAAGCAGCGGGGCCGTATCGGACGGCGGCGCCGTCCCGCGACCCGGGAGTGCCATATGGCAGCCTGTGCGGGCCGGCCGGGGTCTGGCAGCGAGGACGGTTTGTAACCTGCAAGGGAGACATCGCATGGGCTCTGCTGTGAAGGTTGCGCGCGTGGCCGCCATCGGCCTGGGCCTGCTGGCCGGCATGGCGGCGCTCGCCCTGGCCTGGGCCGAGGAGTACAAGGCCGGCCCCATCAGGATCGAGGCACCCTGGATCCGGGCCACCCCCACCGGCGCGCAGGTGGCCGGCGGCTACATGAAGATCCAAAACACCGGCAAGGAGGCCGACCGGCTGGTGGCCGGCACGACCGCGATTGCCGGCAAGTTTGAGGTCCACGAGATGCAGATGGTCGGCACCGTCATGAAGATGCGCGAGCTGGACAAGGGCCTCGATCTGCCGCCGGGCGCAACCGTCGAGCTGAAGCCCGGCTCCTATCACCTCATGCTGATGGACCTGAAGGCGCCGGCGAAGGCAGGCGACACGATCAAGGGCACGCTGGTGTTCGAGAAGGCCGGCAAGGTCGACATCGAGTACACGGTGCGCGGCGTCGGCGGACAAAGCGGCCAGAAGCATTAGCGGGGCGCCGATGAAGCGCGTTCGCATCGCGGCGTGGATATCGATCGCAGTCCTCGTTCTGGCTGCCGGCGCGGCCTACCTGCTGCGGCCGAACGTCGGTGCCCTGCCGGGACGGCTGCCGCTGGCGGCCGGCATCGGCGGGCCGTTCGAGCTCACCACGCAGGAGGGCAGGCGGCTGTCGAGCGCCGAGCTGGCCGGCACGCCGTTCGCGCTGTTCTTCGGGTTCACGCACTGCCCCGACGTGTGCCCCACCACCATGCTGGAGCTCTCCAACACCATCAAGGCGCTGGGGCCGGACGCCGACCGCATGCGCTTCTTCTTCGTCAGCGTCGACCCCGAGCGCGACACGCCCGCGCAGCTCAAGCTGTACCTGTCGAATTTCGATCCGCGCATCACGGGGCTGGTCGGCACGCCGGAGGAAATCGCCGCCGTGGCCAAGGCCTACCGCGCCATCTACGAGAAGGTGCCGACCAAGGACGGGTTCACCTACAATCATACCGCGCTCGTCTACCTGATGGGGCGCGACGGCCGCCTCGCCGGCACGATCAACTACCAGGAGAGCGCCGACACGCAGCTCAAGAAGCTGCGCCGGCTGATCGGGGCATAAGGTGTCAGACCCTCCGGGTCTGACACCAGTACGCAATCGGCTTTGGAGCCACGGTGTCAGACCCAGAGGGTCTGACACCGTCTGACATCATCTCAGTTCCCCTTTACGCCCGCGGCCTTGATGATGGGCCCCCACTTGGCGACCTCGGAGGCCAGCTGCCTCTTGAGCGCGTCCGGGGTGGCCAGCGCCTGCGAGACAGGCTCGGTGCCGAGGTCGGCGAAGCGGGCCATGACCTTCTCGTCCCTGAGCGCGACCTGCAGCGCATTGACGAGCTTGTCCGTCACATCCTTGGGCAGGCCCTTCGGCGCCCACATGGCGTGCCACGCCGCCACCTCGAAGCCCTTGAGGCCCGATTCGTCGAGCGTCGGCAGCTCGGGCAGCACCTTGAGGCGCGCCGGCGTGGTGGCGGCATAGCCCTTGATCTTGCCGGCCTTGATCGGATTGGTGGTCCCCGTGGTCTGGTCGCACATCATGTCGAACTGGCCGCCCAGAAGGTCGTTCATGGCCGGGCCGGTGCCGCGGTAGGCCACTGCCGTCATCTCGGTCTTGGTGGCGTGCATGAGCAGCAGCGCGCACAGGTGCGAGGCGGAGCCGATGCCGGCGTGGGCGTAGGTGACGCCCTTCTGCTTCTCCTTCATCCAGGCCAGCAGCTCGCCGATACCCTTGATCGGCAGGTCCGCCTTGCCGACCACCGTCATCGGCACGTCGGTGATGCGGCCGATGGAGTCGAAGTCCTCGATCGCGTTGTACTTGAGGTTCTCGTACAGCGCCGGTGCGGTGGACTGGCCGATGTGCCAGACCGCCAGCGTGTAGCCGTCGGCGGGAGCCTTGGCGACGCGCGCCATGCCGATGGTGCCGCCGGCGCCGCCGGCGTTCTCCACCACGATCTGCTGACCGAGCGTGCGGCTCATGGAATCGCCCACCAGCCGCGCCACCGTGTCGGTCGGGCCGCCGGCCGCCGCGGGCACGACGATCGTCACCGGCCGGTCGGGGTAGCTCTGCGCGGACGCCGTGGCGGCCGCCATGCCAAGGGCCAGGGCGGCCCAGATCGTAGAGCGGAGCAGACTGCAAGCGCGCTCCATGCGTTTCCTCCTTCTGTTGCTGCCGGCTTTATGCCTGGGGCTATTCGTGCGGCAGGGGCACGTAGGGTAGCATCGGCACCTTCGCATAGCGGGCCGTCGGCATCCGCATAGCGGGTAATATTGTTTCGGCGCAAGGGCGGCAAGACTTGCAAGCGGTCTCGCCGGGGTGGCGGCTGCCGGTAACGATGTCTCAATTGCCTTCACCCCTTGCAAGCTGTCCGGAGCCGTATGAAGTTTGTCAATGCCGCAGGACTCAGGCATCGAATAGCGACCTGAAGCCGCTGCGGCTGGGGAGGCGGCAACGCCGAGACAGACTATGCCCAAACATGCTGTCAGCCTCGACGACAAGTACGCGCTGGACGAGACCCGCCAGCTCCTGACCGGCACCCAGGCGATCGTACGCCTGATGCTGACCCAGCGGGCGCGCGACGTGCGGGCCGGGCTCAACACGGCGGGGTACGTGACGGGCTACCGCGGCTCGCCCATCGCCACCCTGGAGGCGGCGATGCTGCGCGCGCACGGCATCCTGGAGCCCAACCATATCAAGTTCCAGCCCGGCCTCAACGAGGACCTGGCGGCCACCGCGCTCTGGGGCTCGCAGCAGGCCGAGCTGCGCGGCGAGGGCAAATACGACGGCGTGTTCGGCGTCTGGTACGGCAAGGGCCCGGGCGTGGACCGCACCGGCGACGTGTTCCGCCACGCCAACCATGCCGGCACCTCGCGCCACGGCGGTGTGCTGGCGCTGATGGGCGACGACCATACCTGCGAGAGCTCGACCAGCGCGCACCAGTCGGAGTTCGCGTTCGTCGACTACATGATCCCGATCCTGAACCCGGCCGGGGTGCAGGAGATCCTCGACTACGGCATCCTGGGCCTCGCCCTGTCGCGCTATGCCGGTGTGTGGGTCGGCCTCAAGTGCGTGAAGGACAACATCGAGGCCACTGCTACGGTGGACGGCCGCATCGATCGCATCGAGATCAAGACGCCTGAAGATTTCACGCCGCCGCCCGGCGGGCTCAACATCCGCCTCGGGGACCAGGCGCTGGCCAAGGAGGCGCGGCTGCACGACTACAAGCGCGCGGCCATCCTGGCCTTCGCCCGCGCCAACGGCTTCGACCGCATCGTCACCAGCGGCGGCCCGGCGCCCAAGATCGGCATCATTACCACCGGCAAGAGCTACCTCGACGTGCGTGCCGCCATGGACGAGCTCGGCATCGACGAGGTGGCCGCCAACCGGCTGGGGCTGCGACTCTACAAGGTCGGCATGCCGTGGCCGCTGGAGCCGCAGGGGCTCCTCAAGTTCGCGCAGGGGCTCGATCTGATCCTCGTGGTGGAGGAGAAGCGCGCGCTCATCGAGACCCAGGTCAAGGAGCAGCTCTACGACCTCCCCGACCGGCCGCGGGTGCTCGGCAAGAAGGACGAGAACGAGCAGTGGCTGTTCCCGGCCAAATACGCGCTCGACCCTTCCGACATTGCCATCAAGCTGGGCGAGCGACTGATCCGCAGCTCGGTCAACTCTTGTGCCGGCGATGACATCAAGGACAGGGTGGCGGAGCTCAAGCGCGTCAAGGGCAACCGCCCGGAGACCCAGGAGGCCGCCACCCGCATCCCCTACTTCTGCCCCGGCTGCCCGCACAACTCTTCCACGGTGGTGCCACAGGGCTCGCGCGCCTACGCCGGCATCGGCTGCCATTACATGGCGCACTGGATGGACCGGAGCACCGAAGGGTTCACCCAGATGGGCGGCGAGGGCTCGAACTGGATCGGCGAGGCGCCGTTCTCCAAGACCGAGCACGTATTCCAGAACCTGGGCGACGGCACCTATATCCACTCCGGCAGCCTCGCCATCCGCGCCGCGCGCGCCGCCGGCGTCAACATCACCTTCAAGCTCCTCTACAACGATGCCGTCGCCATGACCGGCGGCCAGTCGCTCGACGGCGCCCCCACCGTGGGCATGATGGCGCGGCAGGTGCAGGCCGAGGGCATCGACAAGGTGGTGGTCGTCACCGACGAGCCGCACAAGTATCCCTCGGGCTTCATCCCGGCCGGGGTGCCCGTCTACCACCGCCGAGACCTGCAGAGCCTGCAGGAGGAGCTACGCACGGTCCCCGGCGTCTCGGTCCTGATCTACGACCAGACCTGCGCCGCCGAGAAGCGCCGCCGCAGGAAGCGCGGCACGTTCCCCGACCCCGACAAGCGCGCCTTCATCAACCCTGCCGTCTGCGAGGGCTGCGGCGATTGCGGTGTGAAATCCAACTGCGTCGCCGTGATGCCGCTGGAGACGGAGCTCGGCACCAAGCGCGCCATCGACCAGTCCGCATGCAACAAGGACTTCTCCTGTGTCGAGGGCTTCTGCCCGAGCTTCGTGACGGTGCACGGCGCCAAGGTGAGGAAGTCGCGTACGGCGGTGCGCGGCGACAGCGGCGTGACGGCCATGCTGGCGAGCCTGCCGGAGCCGGCGCTGCCGGCGCTCGACCAACCCTATACGATGCTGGTCACCGGCGTCGGCGGTACGGGCGTGGTAACGATCTCGGCCATTCTCGGCCAGGCCGCGCACCTGGAAGGCAAGGGCTTCGGCGCCATCGACATGACGGGCCTCGCCCAGAAGGGCGGTGCCGTGGCCTGCCACATGCGCGTGGCGCGCGACGCCGACCAGATCCACGCCATCCGTGCCGGCGTGGCCGGCGCCGATCTGGTGCTCGGCTGCGACCTGGTGGTGACGGCCTCGAACGGGGTGCTGGCCACCATCAAGCCGGACCACACAGCCGTGGTCTACTCCGACTATGAGATGCACACCGCCCAGTTCACCCGCAACGCCAACGTCCGCGTGCCGGGGCCGGCGCTCCGCCACGCCATCGCCGAGCGCGCCGGCAACGGGCCGGTGCACCACTTCGATGCCCACACCGCCGCCGTGAAGCTGTTCGGCGACTCCATCGCCGCCAACATCTTCCTCCTGGGCTACGCCTATCAGCTCGGCTCGGTGCCCATCGGCGCCGCGGCGGTCGAGCAGGCCATCGAGCTCAACGGCGCCGCCGTGGAGATGAGCAAGGCCGCGTTCCGCATCGGCCGCCTGGCGGCGCACGACATGCGCGCCATCGAGCGCATCGTGGGCGCCGATACGGTCGCCGCCCCCGCCAGGATGCAGACGCTGGACGGCATCGTCGCCTACCGGGCCGTCCGGCTCACCGACTACCAGGATGCCGCTCTGGCCGAGCGCTACCGCGCACGCGTGGCGGCCATCGCCGGGGTGGAGCGGGCCAAGGCGCCGGGGCGGGCGGGCCTTGCCGAGGCGGTGGCGCGCGGCTACCACAAGCTGCTCGCCTACAAGGACGAGTACGAGGTGGCCCGGCTGTTCGCCGACCCGGCCTTCGAGAGGGCCCTGTCCGACCAGTTCGAGTCGCGCGGGAAGCTGCAGTTCCACCTGGCCCCGCCGCTGCTGGCGCGGCGCGACAAGCGCACCGGCGAGCCCCGCAAGATGACGTTCGGGCGCTGGATGCTGCCCGCCTTCCGCCTGCTCGCTAGGGCCAAGCGGCTGCGCGGCACCGCCTGGGATCTGTTCGGCTACACGAAGGAGCGCCGCCTGGAGCGACAGATGATCGCCGACTACGAGGCGCTCCTCGACGAGATCGCCGGGCGCCTCTCCCCCGCCAACCACCACACCGCCGTCGCGCTCGCCTCGCTGCCGCTGGAGATCCGCGGCTTCGGCCACATCAAGGAGCGCAACTATACCCTCGCCAAGAGCCGCGAGGCCACGCTGCTCGCCGAGCTGCGCAGCCCCTCGCCCACGCTGCTCAAGGCGGCCGAGTAGATCCACCCGTCATCCCGAAAGCCGCGGCCGCCGGCCGAGGCTGTCCGGGACCCGGTGAGGCAAATTGCAGCTTCGCCGGCGCCGTCCTTCCCGAGGATCCGGCTCGGTACGCTAGCTCGTCTTCGGCTCGCATCGCTCCGGCCGGGATGACGGTGGAGAGGGTCTGACACCATCTCGCCATCGTCGGCGCACACGCTCCCTTGAAAGAAAATCCGATAAGACCACACTGGAGGAAGCCGCCATGCTCGACCTGTCGCGACGTCAGTTCCTTTGCCAATCCGCATCCGGCATTGCGCTCGCCGCCTCTGCCGGTGGTGCGCTGGCCGCCATGGGCCCGAACGACAAGTTCGATCTCGTGGTCAAAGGCGGCGAGGTGCTGGACCCGAGCCAGAATCTCAGGGCCAGGCGCGACATTGGCATCCGCTTCGGCGTCATCGAGACGCTGGAGGCCGACATCCCCGCCGACAAGGCGCTCAAGGTGCTCAACGCCGGCGGCAAGCTTGTCACGCCGGGCCTGATCGACCTGCACGCTCACGTCTTCCCCTACGGCTCCGCCATCGGCATCCCCGCCGACGAGCTGATCCCCTTCCAGTCCACCACCACCCTCGTTTCCGCGGGCGATGCCGGCGCCAACAACATCGCCGCGTTCCGCCGCGCCATCGTCGGCCAGACGCGGGCGCGGCTCTATGCCTTCGTCCACATCGCCAACATCGGCCTCGCCGGCTTCCCGATCCCCGAGCTCTACAATATCGACTATGCGCAGACCGAGGCCGCCGCCAAGGCGGTGGCCGAGAACGCCGACCTGGTGCTCGGCGTCAAGGTGCGCATGAGCGAGAACGTCATCGCCAAGAACGGCCTGGAGCCGTTGAAGCGGGCCATCCGCGCCTGCGAGATGGCCGGCGGCGGCAAGATCATGTGCCACATCGGTGGCGTCGAGACGGGCAAGCTGATGTCGGACATCCTCGACCTTCTGCGGCCGGGCGACGTGCTCACGCATGCCTATTCGGGTGCCCCCAACTTCGCCGGCCAATTCACCAACATCGTGCAGGACGGCAAGCTGCTGCCGGCCGCGCTCGCCGCCAAGCAGCGCGGCGTCGTCTTCGATGTCGGACACGGCGGCGGCAGCTTCGACTACACCGTGGCGGAAGCGGCGATGGCGGCCGGCGCCGGGCCGGACACCATCTCCTCCGACATCCACGTGTTCTCGGGCAACTCGCCCGGCATGCCGTATCTCACCTGGGTGATGAGCAAGTTCCTGAACCTGGGGCTCACGCTCGAGCAGGTCGTCGCCATGGCCACCTCGGCCCCCGCGCGCGTGATCAACCGGGGCGCCAAGCTCGGCACGCTGCAGGCGGGAGCGCCGGCGGATGTCTCGCTGCTGGAGCTGGTGGAGGGGCCGGTGGAGTTCGTCGACACGCGCAACAACAAGCGGCAGGGCAAGTTGCATCTCAAGCCGGCGGGCGTCGTGCTGGCCGGCGTCCCCTTCGGCCGCCCCTACCAGGCCCCGTTCGCGATGCGGTGATTGGGGTCAGACCCTGCGGGTCTGACCCCGGGGCATCGACCCTGGGGCACCAGCCTGCGATCTTTGACACCGTTGCTCCAATCCGCACGGTCTGACACCATAACACGAGGATTGAGCTATGGGGTCAGACCCGCAGGGTCTGACCCCACGCGCATGAGGGAGAGCAATGCGCCCACTGGACGGATTGCGGGTGGTCGACCTGACGCGGGTGCTGTCGGGGCCGTACTGCACCATGCAGCTCGGCGACATGGGCGCGGAGGTGATCAAGGTCGAGCAGCCCGGCAAGGGCGACGACACGCGCGCCTTCGCGCCGCCCTACCAGGGCGACCAGGCGGCCTATTTTCTCTCCATCAACCGCAACAAGAAGAGCATCACGCTCGACATGAAGAGAGAGGCTGGCAAGGAGGTGCTCTGGCGGCTGATCGAGAGGTCCGACATCCTGGTCGAGAACTTCCGCCCCGGCGCCATGGACCGCCTCGGCTTCGGCTACGAGGCCATAAGGAAGCGCCGGCCGGCCATGGTCTATGCCTCCATCTCGGGCTTCGGCGCCAGCGGCCCGCAGAAGGACCGGCCCGGCTACGACGTGATCGTGCAGGGCGAGGCCGGCATCATGGACATCACCGGCCCGCGTGACGGCGCCCCCTACAAGGTGGGCACGGCCGTCGCCGACCTGGTCTCCGGCCTCTACGCCGTGCAGGGCATCCTGGCGGCGCTCTACGCGGCGAAGTCCACCGGCATGGGCCAGCACGTTGGCCAGCACGTGGACATCTCCATGTACGAGGCGATGGCGTCGCTCCTGACCTTCAACGCCGGTATCTACTTCGCCACCGGCGAGACGCCCCGGCGCCGCGGCAACGACCACCCCACCATCGTGCCGTACGAGACCTTCGAGGCGGCAGACGGCTGGATCAACCTGGCGGTCGGCAACGACGACCTGTGGCGCCGCTTCTGCAAGGCCGCCGAGACGCCCGATCTGGTGGACCACCCGCGCTTCGCCAAGGCCGGCGACCGTGTGCGCAACCGCGAGGAGCTGGTGCCGCTCGTGCGGTCCCTCATCAGGCAGCGCACCCGCGACGAGTGGATAGAGCGGCTGGACAAGGCCGGAGTGCCGAGCGGCGCCATCCGCACCGTCGGCGAGGTGTGCGAGAGCGACTTGCTCAACGCGCGCGGCATGATTGCCCGGATGGAGCACGCCAGCGCCGGTGTGGTGAAGGCGGTGAAGAACGCCGTGAACCTGAGCGCCACGCCGCTCGACGCCTACGCCGCCCCGCCGCAACTCGGCCAGCACACCCGCGAGGTGCTGACGGGGCTCCTCGGCTACAGCGCGGCGGAGGCGGAGAAGCTGGCGCGCGACGGGGTAATCTGACGTCGCTCGATCTCTAGGCGATGGCCTCCAGCAGGGTCGCCAGGGCCTTGGCGGCGAAGGTCTCCATGTTGGCCTGGCGCTCCGCGCTGCCGGTGCGGAGCGTGAGAACGCGCTCCGCCGGGCCGGATACGGCGATGCATGCGTGTCCCGCCGGATCGCCGTAGCGGTTGCCCGTCGGTCCCGTGGCCCCGGTCTCGGCCAGGCCCCACGTCGCCCCGTGGCGCTCGCGCACGGTGCGGGCCAGCAGGGCGGCGTAGGGCTCGCTGGCCGAGCGGATGCCCGCCATGGCCTCGTCGGGGATGGCGAGCAGGGCGCGCCGGGCCTGTCGCGTGTACACCACAGCACCCCCCAGGAAGTACGCCGACGCGCCCGGCACCGCCAGCAGCGCCGCCGCGATCAGCCCTCCCGCCGAGGATTCGGCGACGGCCACCGTCTCCCCGCGCGCCTTCAGCCGCTCCGCGATCCGCCCGGCAAGGTCGATGAGGTGCTGCATGGCGCGCCCCTTCCAGTGAGGTCGTGAAGCCGTAAGTCGTGCGATCGTATCTCCAGTCGCCCGACCTCGGGGCCTCACGACTTCACGATCTGACAAGCCTTACGACCGGTTGCCACTTTCCGCTGGAAGGCGGCAGCCGGCGCGACAGGCAACCACGTTTGCTGATTTGAGCCGCCGGCGGGGCGTCCGGCGGGCTATAGCGGCGCATAGGGGGTGCTGCCGGCCTGGAGGCAACCCATGGATATCATTAACCTTCTCGTCCAGCTTCTGAGCGGGGCCGTGGGGGGCAACGTCGCCGGCAACCTGTCCCGCAGCGGCGGTCTCGGCGCCCCCGCCAACACGCTCGCCGGCGTAGTGGGCGGCGGCATCGGTGGCCAGATCCTGAGCGCGCTGCTGGGCCTTGCCGCCGCGCGCCATGCCGGCGGTGCGCTGGACATCCCCGGATTCGTCAGCCAGGTCCTGGCTGGAGGCATAAGCGGCGGTGTGCTCACTGCCATCATCAGCATGATCCGGGCCACCGCGGCGCGGTAAGCCGGCCACTCAACGCAATTGCAGCCCGCCGAGGCTCAGTGCGCCCGGCTGGGCGCCGTGGCGATGTCGATCTGCCGCCTCAGCCAGGCCACGGCCGCCTCAGCCGTGGCGAACAGCTTGTTGTGCTGGAGCACATGGTCCAGGTAGACCAGCCAGCCGTTGCCGCGATTGAGGGTGGCAATGGCATGGCCGCGGTAGCTGTCCGACCAGAACTCGTCGCTCTCCCGTGGTGTGTACATCGTGTACTGCCTCGCTCCAAATCAGGCCCGATCGGGCTGCCGGCCTCCCTCACCAAGGTCCGCCTGAGAGGGGCAACTCTCGGGCGGCGCTCCCTCTGATTGCACGATGAAGCAAGCCCCATGCCGAATATAGCAGCACTCGGCATTCATTGGCGAAACGATAGGCAGGGGCAGCCCCGGATCATCCTGGCACGGTTCTGATGCGGCGCAAGATCAAAACTTAGGCAATATGCAGACCGCCATGCAGGCAGTCAGCGCGACTTGGCCGCTAGGTCCGTCTCGGACAGGCCGCCCATGCGGCAGACTTCCTTCCATTCCTCGGGCGTGACAGGCTGCACGGACAGACGGGCGGTCTTGACGAGCGCCATGTTGGCGAGCCTGGGGTTGGCTTTGGCGTCGGCCAGGGTGACGGGGCTCGGCATGTCGCAGACAGCGCGGACATCGACACACTTCCACACACCGGTCGAGTCCGTGGGGTCGGGGTGGGCCAGGGCGCACACCTCGACGACGCCGACGACCCGCTTCTCCTCCCCCGTGTGGTAGAAGAAGCCCAGGTCGCCCAGCTGCATCGCCTTCATGTTGTTGCGGGCCACGAAGTTGCGCACGCCAGTCCACGGCTCACCCTTGGCTCCGCGCTCCTTCTGCATCTCCCAGGAGTGCTCCTCGGGCTCGGTCTTGAACAGCCAGCAGGCGGGGCCGGACTTGGCGGATGGCGCATCGGTGGAGGCGGATCTGGGCGCGGTCTTGGTCTTCTTGGCCATGGGGCGGCTCCTCAATCTCGGCCGGCGCTGTGCACATCGCGCCGGCGGGCGTGGGCGTGGCTCGCAGACAGCGTGGCGGGGAACGCCCCGGCGATCAAGCTCCCTCAGGGCGCCCAAGGTCGAAAGGCGCATAACCCTGTCTGCGCTTGAGCCCGGTGCTAAACGCTGCCAATGATCGGCGGAACCGCATTCAACCACGAGGGAGAGACACCCATGGACCAGGCCCTGAGAGACAAGGGGATCGCCAACCGCAAGGCCGTGCTGGGCGAGGACTACGTGAACAAGTCGATGGCCTCGGCCGATGATTTCAACCGGCCCTTTCAGGACATCCTCAACGAGTACTGCTGGGGCATGATCTGGAGCGATGAGCGCTTGCCGCGCAAGACCCGCTCCATGCTGAACCTCGTCATGCTCGCCTGTCTCAACCGCATGCACGAGTGGGAGCTGCACTTGAAGGGCGCCCTGCGCAACGGCGTGACCAAGGACGAGATCCAGGCCATCATCCATCAGATCGCCATCTACGCCGGCGTGCCGCTGGCGGTGGAATGCTTCCGCGCCGCCCGCAAGGTGTTTGCCGAGCTCGAGAAGGGCGCCTGAGGACGGCTTGAGGCGCCGGGGCGCGGGCGGGCGCTGCCTCACTCTTGACCCAGACCTGGCGTCGGATGGCGCGTTCCAAAGGCCAGCCGAATGGCCGGCCGCGCCGTTCCGCCGACGAGCGCCAGCTTGCGAGAGAGTGCCATTCCATGACGCACCAGGTTATGCACCGGGCCGGCCGTTCGCACCTTGTCGGCTTCCTCCCGAGGGTTGGCGTGCTGGCGGCCGTGCTGCTCGGCGCGCCCGCCGCCATGGCGCTCGACCAGCAGAAGGGCGAGGAGGCCGCGATCAAGGATTGCGACAGGCGCCTGTGCACCATCCTTCTCGACAAGAATCCGAAGGGTCCGGACCTCAAGTGCGCGCTCACCAAGACCTGGGACCGGTCCAAGATCAAGGAGGCCGATACCCCGCAGATCAGCTGGGGCTTCGGCGACGCTCGCTGCTCGGTCGATATCGACCTGAGCCGCGAGACGCTGGTGAAAGCCATGACGGCCGACCGCATCACGGTGCACGTGCCCAGGCACACGGCGAACTGCGTGGTGGAGCAGGACGGCAAGCCCGAGAAGATCACGGCCGTCCTCGCGCCCAAGATCGAGTTCCATAACGGCAAAGCCGCCAAGATCTGGGTGCGCCTCAAGAGCGTGGACGGCCCGACCGGCATCGCGCTCACGGTCAAGACCGCCGCGCAACTCGCCGACACCCTCGGCCTCTTCCACGGCCAGATGATCAAGGGCATCAACCGCTACGTCGAGCGCCACTGCCCCAAGACGCTGGACGTCGCCGCCACGCCGAAGGAAACGCCCAAGGACAAGGCCGGCAGGTAGAGCCCCCGCCAACCGTGTCAGGCTGACACCGGGCTGGCGCCGCGCCGCTTGGCCTGCTGATCGAAGAACAGCACCTGGCTGACAATGGCCGTGATGGCCTCCTCGCGGAACGGTTTGGGGATCAGGAACGTTGGCTCCGGTCGGCGGCCCGTGGTGAGGCGCTCGGGAAATGCAGTTACGAAGATCACCGGCACGGTCAGGCTGCGCAGCAGGTCGTCGACGGCGTCGAGGCCCGAGCTGCCGTCCGCCAGACGGATGTCGGCGACGACGAGGCCGGGGTGCTTGATCGCAGCGGCGCGCAGGGCATCGTCGTGGGTGCGGGCAATGGCAACGCTGTGGCCGAGATCCTCCAAAATCCGCTTCAACTCGATGGCGATCAGCGGCTCATCCTCGATCACCAGCACCTCGGTGGCAATCTGCCGGCCGATCTCGGCGGCGGAGCTCTGCAGGAGCGCGTCCACCTGGCGCTCCGAGACCTCCAGGATCTGGGCGGTCTCCTGGCGGGTGAACCCCTCGACGCTGACGAGCAGGAAGGCCTGCCGGCCTTCCGGCGTCAGCGCCGCCAGCGAGCGCGCGGCGGTATCGCCCAGCAGCCCTGGCGAGGGGCCGGCATCTCGGTACCGGCGGGTGAGAGTGGCCAGGAAGCACTGGTACAGCCCGAGGCGCGGCGGCAGGTCCGGGAACATGGACGGGTCGGCGGCCACGGCCTGCAGAACCCGCTCCACGCCCGCATCGCCGGCCCCTTGCGTGCCCGTGAGCAGCCGGGCGAACCGGCGCAGGTGTGGTATATGGGGGGCGATGCTTTCGGCGAGGGACATGGGAATTGGCAGGTCGGGCAGCGTCGGCCGGTACAGCCGAAGCCGATACTATGTAAATCGGCTTCGCCGAATCGCAAAGAGCGACAATGATTAAGCAACGCCGGTCCGCCACACCCCCGACTGCCACGCCCGCGTCCACGACGGCTGGCCCCGGGTCCATGCCTGCGACAGCCGACAGGCCTGCGACGGCCGTGCCCAAGCCGATGTCGGACAAGCCAGGGACAGGGCCGAAGATGGGGCCAAGCCAGGGCGAGGCCAGGGGCGCGGAGCTTGGCGAGCAGATCGGAAGCAAGCTCAAGTCGATGTTCGAGGACTTGGTGGCCGAGCCCGTTCCCGAGAAGTTCCGCCAGCTGCTGGAGGAGCTCGAGCGCAAGTCCGGCAAGCCGTAGGACCTGGCACGGCCGCAGGTGCCAGGCGGCCCAAGGATCGCCCTCCAGTGCCCACCCCCAGGGATCACAAGGACGCGCGTCAGAAATAAGGGACGCGCCGGAGGGGAACATTCCGGTGAGCCGGGCGTTGACGATGCGGCGAAGGGATCATCCCCCCTGTCCCCCTGCTCCCCTCGCACGAGACCCGCGGCAGCCCCATGCCGCGGGTCTTCTTCTTTATTATTCCTCTCGGATTATTCTTTTCTTCAGCCTGTTGCGCGTAAACGGTTGTCCCGGCACGGGACAGGCTTTCTCCCGATAGGCCCGTCTTAGTCCACGCCTCGTGCGAATTCCGATGCGCCGGCCGCGCGGCGGCGTATGCTCGGGTTGTGTCGGGCGGAGCACAGTGTAGGATCGTTGCGCATGGCACCCAGACCCAACTGGAAGGGCTATCTCAAGCTCTCCCTCGTCTCCTGTCCCGTGGCGCTGTTCCCGGCGACCACCACCTCCGAGCGCGTCTCCTTCCGCACCCTCAACCGCACGACCGGTCACCGGCTGCGGCGCCAGCTGGTCGACGAGCAGACCGGCGACGTGGTCGAGGCGGACGACCAGGTCAAGGGCTACGAGGTGGGCAAGGGCGAGTTCATCCAGGTCGAGGACGACGAGATCAAGTCGGTGCAGGTGGAAAGCAACCATACCATCGACATCGAGCAGTTCGTGCGCCGCACCGAGGTGGACGAGCTCTATCTCGACACACCGTATTACCTGACGCCGACGGACCGGGTGGGCGAGGAGGCGTTCGCGGTCATCCGCGATGCCATGCGCGCCGAGAAAATGGTGGGGCTTGCCCGCGTGGTGCTGTTCCGACGCGAGCGCATCGTCATGCTGGAGCCGCGCGACAAGGGCATCACCGTCACCAGCCTGCACTACGCCAACGAGGTGCATCAGGCGGCCAGCTACTTCGACGAGATCCCCGACCTGGAGCTGCCCAAGCAGATGTTGGAGCTGGCCACCCACATCATCGACAAGATGACGGGCAAGTTCGAGCCGGAGAAGTTCGATGACCGCTACGAGAACGCGCTGATCGAGCTGATCCGGTCCAAGCAGAAGGGCGTGCCGGTGAAGGCGCAGCCGGTGCAGCGCCAGACCAACGTGATCAACCTCATGGACGCGCTCCGCCGCAGCGTGGAGGGTGCCGGTGCGCCAAGCGGCGCGCCAACCGGCGCCAAGGGCGGGGCCGAGCGTGCGCCGGACAAGAAGGCCGAGAAGGCGCCTGCCAGGAAAGCCGAGAAGACCGAGAAGGCTGCGCCGAAGGCGCGCTCGACCGCAGCGAAGGCCAAGGCGCGCAAGGCCGGGTAACGCTCTCCCCGCATGCCACGCCGAACCACCAGCAGCTCCCTTCGCGAGTATCACGACAAGCGCGACTTCACGCGCACCGCGGAGCCACGCGGCACGCTCAAGGGTGCGCGCGGCGACCTGTTCGTGGTGCACAAGCACGCCGCGCGGCGGCTGCACTACGACCTGCGCCTGGAGCTCGACGGCGTTCTCAAGAGCTGGGCCGTCACCCGCGGCCCCAGCCTGTTGCCGGGAGACAAGCGCCTGGCGGTGCGCACCGAGGACCACCCGCTCGACTACGGCGAGTTCGAGGGCCGCATCCCCGAGGGCGAGTACGGCGCCGGCAGCGTGATCGTCTGGGACCGCGGCCGCTGGTCCACCGAGGGCGACCCACACGAGCAGCTGGCGAAGGGGCACCTCGTGGTGGACCTCAAGGGCCGCAAGCTCAAGGGCCGCTGGCACCTGGTGCACATGAAGGGCCGCGACCAGCGGGGCAAGGAGAACTGGCTCCTCATCAAGGCCGAGGACGAGCACGCGGTCGATGCGGACGGCGACCGGCTGCTGGAGACGGAGCCGCGCTCGGTCAAGACGAGGCGGACGGTGGAGGATGTTGCCAAGGGCAAGGTGAAGATCTGGCGTAAGGATGGGGCGTCTTCGCGCGCGGAATCTCCCTCTCCCCGCGCTGCTGCGACCTCGGCGCGCGCTGCAACAGCGCGGGGAGAGGGCCGGGGTGAGGGGCAGCGGCACACTCCGACGTTATCGTCTGCTGCTGCACCTCACCCTAACCCTCTCCCCGCAAGCGGGGAGAGGGAATCCACCGCAAGCGGGGAGAGGCCGCGCATCAAGGGCGCCAGGCCCGGAGCCCTTCCCGCCTTCATCGAGCCGCAGCTCGCGTCGCTCGCAGCCGCCCCGCCGGCTGGCGCCACCTGGGTGCACGAGATCAAGTTCGACGGCTACCGCCTGATGGCGCGCATCGACCGGGGCCGGGTGAAGCTGCTCACCCGCAAGGGCCTCGACTGGACCGACAAGTTCGCCTCGCT
>Ga0070696_100000215_pt1 | contig 34685 bp, 28 predicted proteins | sample KBSK1253metaG_FD_65474 | JGI IMG/M metagenome (GOLD analysis project Ga0070696, IMG submission 65474) | Corn, switchgrass and miscanthus rhizosphere microbial communities from Kellogg Biological Station, Michigan, USA - KBS K1-25-3 metaG | ecosystem: Host-associated > Plants > Roots >... | reverse complement strand
CAGCTGCGCGAGGCCGAAGCGATCGGCGCGGTCGATGATGATGGTGTTCGCCGTGGGCACGTCGATACCGCTTTCGATGATGGTCGTGCAGACGAGGACATTGAAGCGCCGGTGATAAAAATCGAGCATGAGCTGTTCCAGCTCACGTTCACGCATCTGCCCGTGGCCGACCGCGACATTCGCCTCGGGCACCAGCTCGCGAATCGCCTGGGCGGTCTTTTCGATGGTCTCTATCGTATTGTGGACGAAGTATATCTGGCCGCCGCGGCGAATCTCACGCAGCGCCGCTTCGCGCACCACGGTTTCATTCCACTCCAGGACGAATGTCTTCACCGCCAGTCGTTCGGCGGGCGGGGTGGTGATCAGGGATAGATCGCGCAGGCCCCCCATGGCCATGTTCAGGGTGCGCGGAATCGGCGTTGCGGTCAGCGTCAGGACGTCGACTTCGGTTCGCAGGGCTTTCAATTTCTCCTTGTCGCGCACGCCGAAGCGGTGTTCCTCATCGATTACCACCAGGCCCAATTCCTTGAAGCGTACCTTTCCCTGCAACAGCCGCTGGGTGGCGATGACGATGTCGACCGAGCCGTCGGCGAGGCCGCCGATCACGGCGCCGGCCTCTTTGTTGGTGCGAAAGCGCGACAGGCTCTCTACGCGTACCGGCCAGTCGGCGAAACGGTCGGCGAAGGTGGTGTAGTGTTGCTGGGCGAGGAGGGTGGTCGGCACCAATATGGCTGCTTGTTTGCCGGCCTGTACGGCGACGAATGCGGCACGCAGCGCAACTTCGGTCTTGCCGAAGCCGACGTCGCCGCATATCACGCGGTCCATGGGCTTGTCGGCTTTCAGGTCGCTGAGCACCTGTTCAATGGCGGCCGCTTGATCGGCGGTTTCCTCGAACGGGAACCCGGCTTGGAACGCCCGGTATTCTTCCTCATCGGCGATGATCCGAGTGCCTTGCCGGGCCGCGCGGCGTGAATACAGATCCAGGAGTTCCGCGGCGACATCGCGTATCCGTTGCGCGGCCTTGCGGCGCGCCTTCTGCCACTGATCACCGCCCAGTTTGTGCAGCGGCGCGGTCTCGGCCGGCGCGCCGGTATAGCGCGACACGAGGTGCAAGGCCTGCACGGGGACGTACAGCTTGTCGCCGTCGGCGTACTCGAGCACCAGAAACTCGCCCGTATACCCGGCGACGTCCATGGTTTGCAGGCCGATGTAGCGGCCGACACCGTAGCTTTCGTGCACGACGGGTGCGCCGATGTGCAGATCCGTCAACTCCTTGAGGATTTTGGCCGGATCACGCTCGGCGCGGCGGCGCCTCCGCTCCTGCCGCGCGCGGTCGCCGAACAATTGCGATTCGGTGAGAATTTCGAGCGGCGGCGCCTCGAGCTTGAGCCCCGATACGGCGGGCGATACGGCGATTCCCAGGTTCAGGTCGCTTGCCACGAAGCCCGCAAAACTGTCGAATATCTTTACTTGAATATCGCGGCCGCGCAGCAGATCGAGCAACAACTCGCGGCGCCCGGCGGATTCCGCGGCCAACAAAATGCGCGAGCGGCTTGCCTTGATGTGCGCGACCAGCTCCGCCGCGGGCCGTTCGGCGCGCGCGTCGATGCGAACCACGGCAGGGGCAACGCTCGAAAAATTTTGCGATGCCCCGGCAGTCTCGGGCGGCCATTCGAATGTATGCAGCCGGACCTGCTGCCACGCCGCGAACGACTCGACGAACTCCGCGGGTGTCAAATAGATCTCCGCGGGATCCAAGATCGGCCGATGACGGTCGTGACGCAGCTGTTCGTGACGGTCCACGATGCCTTTCCACAGGCCGTCCACCCCGGAGGCCGAATCGTTCACGTCCACCAGCACGCTGGACGGCGGCAGATACTCGAACAGATGGGAAGTGCGCTCGAAGAACAGCGGCAAGAAGAACTCGATGCCCCCCGGGGCAATTCCGGCACTCACATCGCGATATATGGCCTGCTCCGACAGATCGCCCGTGAAGCGCAGGCGGTAACGGCGGCGAAACTCGCGTACCGCCTCGGGATTCAGAGGGGTCTCGCGCGCGGGCAACAGCTGGATGCGATCCAGCTTGTCCAGCGAACGCTGCGTGTCCGGATCGAACCGCCGAATGCTGTCGACATCGCGGTCCAGCAGGTCGATACGGTAGGGCGTATCCGAGCCCATTGGAAAGACGTCGATCAAGGAGCCGCGAACCGCAAATTCGCCATGCGCGACGACTTGCGTCACGGCGGCGTAGCCCGCCAATGCCAGCTGGACGCGCAACGCTTCCAGGTCGAGCGTTTCCCCGACATGGACTTTGAGCGAGTAGGCCTCGACATAGCTGCGCGGCGCCAGACGCTGCAGCAGCGTGTCGATCGCCACCAGCCAGACACCGCTGCGCGCCCGCGGCAGCTCGGCCAAAGTGGCGAGCCGGGCGGATGTGATGTCCGGATGGGCGGAGAAACTGTCGTACGGCAGCGTTTCCAGATCGGGAAAGACGCGGACCGCCAGTCCGGGGACGGCGAAGAATCGAATTTCATCGCCCATGGACTCGGCGTCGCGAGAACTCTGCGCGATGACGACGATCGGCCCGCGGGACTTCGCCGCGGCCTCGGCGATGGCGAGCGCCGCGGCGGCGCCGTAGAGTTTCCCCCATTTAACAACGGGAGCATCGTCACGCGGGAGAACAGGATCGAGTAGGGGCATGGTTTCTTGAGGAGAATTAAGCAAAGAACGCCCGCCGCGAACGGGTCGCGGTGGGCATGGATGATCGGCTCTAGGATGTTACGCGATTTTGCGTCTTTAAGATTCCGCAACCACGCTGTGAATCACGCGGTCGCCTTCGAAATAAACGATGAAGCCTGAATACTCCCATCGCGAAATCGGCGGCTTGCCCACGGCGGGAACCTTGCTGGCCGGCGCGCCGAACTTGGCGGCCACCTGCTCCATGCTCATGCCGCGAACCGGCGTGGCGACGTCGGACTGTTTGACGGCAATGCCGTTATCGACTGCGATCGTCTCCGCCTCGACCGATCCACAGAGGCCGGTCACTGCCGCCAGGCCGCCGGCGAGAATTGCCGCAACCAGCAGGTTTCGATACCTCATGGCGCACCTCATTTGTTACACCCATCCTTTGAATTCCCCCGAAACTATAGCACCGCCGATCGGGTGCAATAGTTGACTCAATTAACACTCTGATTGTACTGTGGTTTATGGACGAATCATCAGGTGCCAAGGAGCCGTGCTGCGCGTTCCCAAAGCGTCGCACCTAACCGGCGCAGCTGTGGTTTAATCGCCGCGCATGTTTCAGCCTCTTCCGGTCTTCGTGGGCCTGCGTTATTCGCTGGCCCGTGAGCACAGCTTCTTTGTGTCTTTCATCACCTGGGTGTCGCTGCTCGGCGTCGCCGTGGGCGTGGCGGCCCTGATCGTGGTGCTCTCGGTCATGAACGGCTTCGAGACCGAATTGCGTACGCGGCTGCTGAGCCTGTCGGCGCACGCGACCATGAGTTCCGGCGGGCAGGCGATGACGCACTGGCGTTCCCGGATTCAGCAGTTGCAGGGGGCGCCCGGTTTGCTGGGGGCAGCTCCCTTTCTCGATATCGACGCCATGCTCAGCCGGCCGCCGTCCATGAGCGGCGCCATCGTGCGCGGCGTCGACCCCGCGTTGGAACCGCAGGTCTCGACCATCGGCGAGGACATGCGCGAGGGCAAGTTGACCGATCTTAAGCCCGGATTGAACCGGATGATCCTGGGCCGAATGCTGGCCTACCAGTTGCAGGTGGGTGTGGGCGACACCGTGACCGTCATGATTCCCGGCAACGCCGCCGGCGGCGGCGCCCTCTCCCCGCGTTTGCAGGAATTCGAGGTGGTGGGCATTTTCGAGGTCGGTTTGCAGGAACACGACAGCGTTCTGGCGCTGGTCAACCTTCAGGACGCGGAGGCCTTGCGCGGCATAGGCGGTCCCACCGGGATACGGCTCAGGTTCGATGATGTGCTCAAAGCGCCCGCGCTCGCGCGAATCGCCGCGCGGCGGCTGTCGCCGCCGGCGCTGCAGTTGCGGGACTGGACACAGGAGAACGAGGCCTATTTTCGCGCGATACGCATCGAAAAAACCATGATGGGGTTGATCTTGATGCTGATCGTCGCCGTTGCCGTGTTCAACATCGTGGCGACGCTCGTCATGGTGGTGAACGATAAACGCACCGATATCGCGATCCTGCGTACCTTGGGTGTGAGTCCGCGCGGCGTGCTCGGCGTGTTCATGACCCAGGGCGTGCTCATCGGTTGGATCGGCACCGCCATCGGCGTGACGCTCGGTGTCCTCGTCGCGCTCAATGTCGACGTCATCGTGCCATTTCTAGAGCTGCATTTTGGCTTCCATATCTTGGACGATCCGGATGTGTACTACATATCGGGTCTGCCGAGCGAGATGCATACGGGCGATGTCGTGATAATCGCAGTGGCCGCGCTGGTTCTCACTCTGGTGGCAACCGTCTATCCGGCGTTTCAGGCGGCGCGAACCCAGCCTGCCGAAGCATTGCGATACGAATGATGGACGGCCATTGGTGCGAATGATGGGCTACTGGTACGAGGGGTTCCTGGGACTGCGGTACCTGCGCGCATCGCCTCAGCGCGGCTCGGTGTCATTGATTGCCGGCATCGCCATCGCGGGTCTCGCGTTGGGCGTCGCCGTCCTGATCGTCGTGTTATCGGTCATGAACGGCTTCGAAGAGGTGCTGCGCACTCGAATCTTGAGTCTGACGGCGCACGCGACCATATCCGGGCTCGAAGGGCGCATGCACGACTGGCGTCCGGATCTCGAGAAACTGGAGCGGTTCCCGGGCGTCGTGGGCGCGGCGCCATATATCGAGGAGCAGGGCATGATGACCCGCGGCGATAAGTCGTCCGGTGTGCTGTTGCGCGGTATTTTGCCGGCCGCGGAGGGCCGTGTGCTCGATCTCGAGCCCCACCTGCTGAGCGGCCGGTTGACCGATCTCAAGCCGGGTAAATACCGCGTGATACTGGGCAAGGCGTTGGCAGAGGAGCTCGGCGCGAAAGTCGGCGACAAGGTGGTGTTGCTCGTGGCGCTGGGCGACGTCACTCCGGTCGGCGTGATTCCCCGCATGCGTTCGTTCGAGGTGGCCGGCATCCTTTCCGTCGGCATGTACGAGTACGATCGGCGAATCGCGGTGCTGGCCATGCAAGATGCCGCCAAGCTGCTGCGCATGGGCGACGACATCACGGGAATACGCTTGAATCTCGCGGACATGTATGCCGCGCCGCGCGTGGTGCGCGCCGCCGCGTTGTCGCTCGGCGAAGGCGTCAACGTGCAGGACTGGACCAACGAGCACGCGAATTTTTTCCGCTCCATCACGATCACGAAGCACATTCTGTTCGTCATTCTGTCGTTGATGGTCGCGGTCGCGGCGTTCAACATCGTATCGACCATGGTCATGGTGGTGAAGGACAAGCGCCGCGACATCGCCATCTTGCGCACGTTCGGCGCCTCGCCCGGCAGCATTTTGTCGGTATTCTTCGTGCAGGGCAGCCTGATCGGAATGCTCGGCATCCTCAGCGGCGTGGTGCTGGGCGTCGCCGTCGCGATGAATCTGCAGGACCTGGTGCACGGGCTCGAGAGCGTGGTCGGGTTCAAATTTCTGGATGCGCGGGTTTATTTCATGAGCGACCTGCCGGCGCACGTACGGGCGACGGACGTACTGCGCATATGCGGTTTCGCCTTCGTTCTCGCCTGCGTCTCGACTCTTTACCCGGCAGCGCGCGCCGCGCGCCTGCTGCCCGCAGAATCCCTGCGAAACGATTGAGGCTCAAAGACGATATGCCGAATTCAAATGGGGTGGTGCTCGAGGGTGCGGATCTGGTCAAGCAATTCATCCAGGGCGGGGTGAATCTCGAGGTGCTGCGCGGCGCGTCCATCAGCGTCCGCGCCGGCGAACGCATCGCCATCGTCGGCGCATCCGGTTCCGGGAAAACCACGCTGCTGCAGCTGCTGGGGGGGCTCGATTTGCCCACCCGCGGCTCGGTCGAAATCGACGGGTCCGCCATGAATCGGCTGAACGATACCGAGCGCGGACGTTTGCGCAATCACGCCGTGGGGTTCGTCTATCAATTCCATCATTTGTTGCCGGAGTTCACGGCGCTGGAAAACGTCGCGATGCCGCTGCTGGTGCGGCGCATGAGCCCGCGGGACGCGAAAGCGCGGGCAAGCGCGCTGTTGTCGCGCGTCGGGCTGGCCGGGCGGTTGACTCATCGGCCTTCCCAGCTCTCGGGTGGAGAGCGGCAGCGGGCGGCGGTGGCGCGCGCGCTGGTGACGCGGCCGAAACTGGTATTGGCCGACGAGCCTACGGGTAATCTCGACGGGATGAATGCGGCGCAGGTATTCGAGTTGATGCTGGAACTCAATCGCGAACTCGGCACGAGCCTCGTGATCGTTACCCACGACGAACGACTGGCGGCGCGCCTCGATCGGGTGCTGACCCTGGCGGACGGTATCCTAGTCGAGCGCCGTGCCGCGGCCGTCTGAGCGGGGGCCGTGGCCGTTCGAGCGCGCTCTGCGGCGCCGCAGCTGATACACCACGCGGGCGCGCCAAGCGGCCTGCGCCAGCACGTAGCCGCAGGCCGCGGCGCTCAACCCCAAGACCAGGGCACCGAGCAGCAGCGGCGCCCACAGTTCATTGAGGTGCGCCCAAATGGTCCGATTGCCGACATCATGCACGAACGGCATGAGATCCAATCGCATGAGCTTGGCGCCGACCCAGATGGAACCTGCGACCTGGGGCAGCCAGGTAAATGGATTGCTGACGAACACCGTCGCGAACAGCACCGGCAGGTTCAGCCGAAAAGAGAGCCCGAGCATGACGCACGTCACAATATGGACAGGAAGCGGAGTCGGCGGAATAAAAGCGATGAACAAGCCCATCGCAAACGCGCGCGTGACGCTGTGCCTATGGAACGTCCAACATCCTCGATCGACCACCAGAGCCGTAAAAGGCTTCAAGCACCAGTGTTTCTCCAGTGTGCAGCGGTCCGGTGTGATGCGTTTCAGCCAGCGTTGCATGGATTGCGGTTCACTCCCACGTGCGGACATTATGCCGCTTTCGCGCCGCAGAGATACAGCTCGGCGGCCGTTGACCGAAACTTGGCCCGTGCGAGGGGCCAATGGCGGTATCTCAAGCGTCGGCGGTCAAGTATCATGCCGTCAGATTCATACTTGACTTAACGAGGACGCAATGTGGGAGATCATCCGCGCGGGCGGCGGCTTCATGTGGCCGATCATTTTATGTTCCATCGCGGCCGTGGCGATCATATTGGAGCGCCTTTGGACTTTGCAAAGCAGCCGCGTCATCCCGCGCGACCTATCTCAAAAAGTCTGGAACTGGATCGAGGCGGATCAGCTCAGCGACAAGCTCGTGACCGCTCTGGAGCAGAACTCGCCGCTCGGCAAGCTGCTCGCCATCGGGATAGCCAATCGCAATAGGCCGCGCGCGCTGATGGTGGAGCGGCTGGAGGACGGCGGCCGCCACGTGGTGCACGAGCTGGAGCGGTTTTTGAACACCCTGGGCACGATCGCCTCCGTTGCGCCGCTGCTGGGCCTGCTCGGAACCGTCGCCGGCATCATCAAGGCGTTCAATGCGATAACGGCCCATGGGATCGGCGACCCGCAGGTACTGTCGGGCGGCATCGGCGAAGCACTGATCACGACCGCGGCGGGCCTGACGGTGGCCATACCCGCGCTCATCGCCTATCGCTATCTGCGGGGCAAGGTCGAACGTCTGGTCATTCGCATGGAGAAGGAAGCCATGAAACTCGTCGACGCGCTGGATGACCGCGGCGGCCCGATCGCCGGCGACTGACCATGAACCTACGGCCGCCCAACCGTGATGACCCCGAAATCAACTTGATCTCGATGATCGATGTGCTGCTCGTGCTGCTGATTTTTTTCATGGCGTCGACCACGTTCAACCAGGAGGGACGCGTAAAAGTCCAGTTGCCCCAGGCGAGCGAGATACCGCTGCCGCGAGGATCGCACGAACCCTTGGTGATCACGGTGACCGCGGAGGGCAATTACCGGGTCAACGAGCGCACTTTGATCAATGCCGGCCCGGATACCCTGCGGGCCGCGCTGCTCAAAGCTTCCGGCACGGACCGTGGCCCCATCACGATTCGCGCCGACGCGCGCACCACGCATCAAGCCGTCGTGACGGCCATGGATGTCGCGGGGCGGCTCGGCTTCGCGCAATTGAACATCGCGACCGTGCATGAGGAAGCGCCGCCGTGAGCTCCATCGCCGCTGCCGGCGCGGGTTTGCCGAATCCCGGTGCCGACTCCTGGTCCGTCTACCGCCGCCTGTTGAAATATGCGACGCCTTACTTCGGCGTATTTCTGATCGGCGTGCTGGGCGCCAGTTTGTTCGCTGCGTCCAACGTTGCGCTGGCGTACCTGGTCCAAAAATTCCTGCACGGTGCGTTCGTGGTGAAAAACCCGAGTGTATTGTGGCAGGTGCCCGTCAGCGTCGTGGTGCTGTTTACGGTGCGGGGCATCGGCGACTATGTGCAGAGTTATTATCCCAGCTGGGTCGGCCGCCAGGTCATCAAGGGCCTGAGGCGCGACGTGTTCTCGCATTACCTGCGGTTGCCCACGGCTTACCTCGACCAGCAGCAATCCGGGCACGTACTCTCCAAATTGACCAATAACATCGAGTTGGTGGCCACGGCGGCGACCGGCGCGGCGATTTCCCTCATCAGCGACAGCCTGACGATCCTCGCGCTCCTGGCGCGGCTGTTCTATTTGAACTGGCGGCTGGCGTTGTTCTGTGTCGTCGCGGCGCCCGTCATAGGCTGGCTGATGAAAATTGCCAACCGTAGTTTCCGGCGCTACAGCGAACGCATCCAGAATTCGATGGGCGATATTACGCGCGTCGCCAAAGAAGCCATCGATGCGCATCGCTTGATCAAGATCTTCAATGCCGAGGATCATCAAACCCGGCGTTTCGAACAAGTCAACGAACACAATCGTGCGTCGAATATGAAGTTGATCCGCGCGAAGGCCATCAGCAATCCCGTGGTGCAGTGCATCGCGTCCGTGGCACTCGCCAGCGTGCTGTACGTGGCCATCCGGCAGGTGTTTTCTCAGCATCTGCAGGTCGACGAGTTCTTCGGGTTCTTGACCGCGCTGATGCTGATTCCCTCGCCGCTGCGCAGCCTGGTCAACATGAGCGGGCCACTGCAGCAGGGAATTGCCGCCGGCCAAAGCGTGTTCGAAATTCTGGATAGCCCGACGGAGGGCAGCGGCGGTGCGCGCCGGATCGCCCGTGCGCGCGGTGACATCGAGTTTCGCGACGTGTCGTTCGCCTACGAAGGCGACAAGGGCGACGTGCTGCACGGGGTGAGTTTTCACGCGCGTCCCGGCGAAACCGTGGCCATCGTCGGACGATCCGGCAGCGGCAAGACCACGCTCGTGGGTCTCGTGCCGCGGTTCTACGACGTACGGCAGGGGTCGGTACTGGTGGACGGGTTCGACGTGCGCGAATACGCCCTCACGGACTTGCGTTCCCAGGTGAGCCTCGTCAGCCAGGACGTCGTTCTATTCAACGACACCATACGCAACAACATCGCTTTCAACGCCATCGGTAAAACCGATGCCGAGGTGGAAGCGGCCGCGCGCGCGGCCAACGTCATGGAGTTCGTGGCGCAGCAGCCGCAGGGATTCGATACCACGTTGACCGACCGCGGCCAAAACCTCTCCGGCGGGCAGCGGCAACGGATCTCGATAGCGCGGGCGCTGCTCAAGGATTCGCCCGTGTTGATCCTGGATGAAGCCACGGCGGCGCTCGACAATGAGTCGGAGCGGCGCGTGCAGCAGGAACTCAGCATTCTGATGCGGGGCCGCACCACATTGGTGATTGCGCACCGGCTGTCCACGGTCGAAAATGCCGATCGAATCATCGTTCTCGACCAGGGCCGGATCGCGGAGAGCGGAACGCATCAGGAGCTGCTGGCGCGCGGCGGCCTGTACGCGGCGCTGCATGGGATGCAGTTCAACGCTTGAGGCAAGCGTCACCAAGAATGTCGGTCCAATCGTGGCTCAATCGAATCTGGTACGACCGCGCGGCGCCGCCGTGGTGGCTGCTGCCGCTGTCGCTGACGTACGGCGCCGCATCGGTATCGCGCCGCTACCTGTACGCCAAGGGCCTGCGAAGATCGACCCGAATTTCCCGGCCTGTGGTCGTCGTCGGAAATTTGAGCGTCGGCGGAACCGGGAAAACCCCGCTGGTCTGCTGGCTGGTCGCCCGTCTCGCGGAACGCGGACTGAAGCCCGGGGTGGTCACCCGCGGCTACGGCGGTTCATCCGGAAACGTACGGCTCATCGGCGTGTCCGACGATCCGATCCTCGTGGGCGATGAGTCCATTTTACTGGCGCGGCGTACCGGTGTGCCGGTGGCCATCGGCCGTGATCGTCCGGCGGCATCGCAGCTGCTGGTCAATGCAGGCTGCGACCTGATCGTGAGCGATGATGGATTGCAGCATTATGCCTTGGCCCGGGATTGCGAAATCGTCGTCATCGACGGCGATCGCCGCTTCGGCAACGGCTGGCTATTGCCGGCAGGCCCGCTGCGCGAGACGCCGGCCCGGCTGTCCGCCGCGGACGCCATCGTGGTCAATGGCGGACGGGCGCTGCTCGACGGCGCCTTCAGCATGCGGCTGGAGGCCAGGAGCGCCTTAGGCGTGGTGGGCGGCGCGGTCAAGGCGCTGGATGAGTTTGCCGGTGATTCGGTGCACGCAGTAGCCGGTATCGGCAACCCGGATCGATTTTTCAACATGCTGCGCGCCCACGGAATCGAGGTTGCGGGCCATCCGCTGCCTGATCACGCTCGGTTGCAGGCAGGCGATATTTCCTTTGCCGACGATCGACCGGTGCTCATGACGGAGAAAGATGCAGTAAAATGCCACGGGATTGCAGGTCCGCGCCATTGGTACGTGCCGGTGAGCGCGAGCTTCGAGGACGGCGAATCCAATGCGCTGCTCGATATCGTGACCCGGGCCGTCGGCAAGCGCGCGGCGTCGGCATGAGGCGCCGCGGCGGGGCGAGGGCGCCCTGGCAGGGCGAGGGCACCCAGGCGGGGCGAGGGCACCTTGGCGGGGCGGGGGCGCCCACCGGAGTGAGGTCACCGTCACAGGCATGAGGTCACTATGGATAAGCGATTGCTCGAATTGTTGGTTTGCCCCATCTGCAAGGGTCCGTTACGCAGCGTCGGCGCCGGCAATGCGCAGGAACTCGTGTGCCGGCCCGATCGGCTGGCTTACGCCGTGCGCGATGGAATTCCGTTGATGTTGCCGGAGGAGGCGCGGGTGTTGAGCGCCGACGATCCCCTGCTCGATCGTTAGCCAGCAACGCAGGATGTTCCATGTCATCATCCCGGCGCGCTTCGCGGCCTCGCGCCTGCCGGGCAAGCCGCTGCTCGCGATCGGCGATCGGCCGTTGGTCCAATGGGTGTGGCAATGCGCCCGCGCGAGCGGCGCCGCTTCCGTGATCGTCGCCACCGACGATGAACGTGTTCGCGAAGTTGCGCAGAACTTCGGGGCCGATTGCGTGCGGACCTCGGCAACGCACGCTTCCGGCACCGACCGGATCGCCGAAGTGGTGCGCGCGAGAGATTTCGCGGCGGACGATATCGTCGTGAACCTGCAGGGGGACGAACCCATGATGCCGGCCGAGGTCGTCAGCGAAGTGGCGGACGCGCTGCGGGCGCGCCCGCAGGCGGATATCGCGACGGCGGTTGCGCCCATACGATCGCTCGGGGAATTTCTCGATCCGAACTGCGTCAAGGCGTTGCGTGCACGCGAGGGCCAGGCGCTGTACTTCAGCCGCGCGCCCGTGCCGTGGCCGCGCGACGGCGTCGCAGACGGCCGGCCGACCCGCTTCGCCGGTGCCTGGCGCCACGTCGGCATCTATGCGTACCGGGTGCGCAGCCTGCTGCAATTTGCGTCATGGCCGCCGACGGTGCTGGAGGAGTGCGAGAAGCTCGAGCAGCTGCGCGCGTTGGAGCACGGAATGACCATTCATCTCGTGGCATTGGCCGAACCGCCGCCCGCGGGCGTGGATACGGCGGAGGATCTGGAGCGGGTCCGTGCCAGCCTGCGCGGGCGTTGAGGCGGGTTGCCGCAACAGGAGCAGATCAAGCGCCGGCGGCATATCGTGGATGCCTGCGCCGGCTATGGAGAAGCAGAGCGTGGAACGAAATGCGTATTTGACGGGTGTTGCCGATCTCTATGCAGGTGAGGTTTTCGGCGAGGCCCTGGCGTCCCGCTGGCTCGCACTGAGTTCCGGCCCGGATCAGAAATACAAGCTGGCATTGTTTCTCCAACTCGAATCCGAAGCAAAGGTCAGGCTGCGTCCCCTTCTCGCGAGACATGGCCTCGACCTGGTGGAAGATGAGCGGCAGCGCTCTGTCGGTGCCGCCGATGCGGAGCGTTTCGCATCGCTTCCGTGGAAAGTTGCCATGACCCGTCTTGCCGAACTCGCCCTGCCGTATCTTCAGCGGTACCAGGCTCTGCTGGGCGCGGCGACCGCGGAAGACGCGCCCATGGTGAGCTTCATGGTCAGCCACGAACAGGCATTGATCAGCTTCTGTACACGAGAGGCCGCCGGTGACGAATTCAGCGATCGCGACCTGCTGTCGATGCTGTCGTACCCGCCGGCCCGGGCAGGCGGCTGCTGCTAACTCACCGCGCGCAGATCTTCCAGCACCTTTCCGAATTGAGATATCTCGTCTTCATGCGATTGATCGCGCGACGCGTCGTTGAGCGCATCGGCATACCATTCTCGCATGGCGCGCGTTTCCAATAGGCGATCGGCGTAGGCCAGGGCTGCGGTATCCAGGGGGAGGCCATAGGTCTGGGTTCTAAATGCCACCGGCGCGTAGAAGGCGTCGACGGCGGTGAATGACCTGCCCCCCAAGAATGGGCCGCCGAAACGGCGCAGGCCATCGTTCCAAAGCGTGTTGAGCCGGGCGATGTCGCGCTCGAGCGCCGCCGGAATTTCATTGAGCCGCATGCGAACGCCGCAACTCATGGAACAGCGGCTGCGCAATTCGCCGAAGCCGGAGTGCATTTCGGCCGATGCGCTCCGCGCCCATGCCCGTGCAACTGCATCGGCCGGCCAAACCATCTCATGCCGCTCGGCCAGGTATTCGACGATGGCAATCGAATCCCAGACCACCGTGTCGCCGTCGATCAGGCATGGAACCCTGCCGCTCGGCGAAATTTTAACGTAATTTTTCCAGCTCGATTCCTGCCCCAACGGCACCAAATGTTCCCGAAACGGGATCTCGAGCTCGCGCATCAGCACCCATGGCCGCAACGACCACGACGAATAGTTCTTGTTGGTAATGTATAGATCGTACATCGGCTGCCTCTCGGTTCCATCGGGTGATTGCCGGCCGCCTCGCATCGAGCACCGAGGCTACGATTCGGCGGCGGATTGCTTTCTGCCGACGATGACGCGAATGTGCTTGCCGTCCCCGGTTTTGAGCACGGACGGCGCTTTGAACGTCAACGGGCCGCTGAGCAGCATGCACAGGCCCGCGGTATCATTTTCGACCACTCCCCAGCGCGCGCCGCTGCACTCGTCATCCTTGAGGCAGGCGTCCCAGCAATACTGCCGATTGGGGAGGCCGAGTTTCTTGTGGATCGAGCCGCTGATGTCCTTGTCCTTGACGACGATCATCCGCGGAGCCTTGTCCTGCGGCGAGGCCGCTTGCGCGGCCCCCGGCGACCAAAACAGCAACAGCCCGCCGAGGAGAGATCCCACGATCATCGGCAAGATTCTTCGATGGTGGAACATGTGCCGCCGCCCTAGTGAAGGTCAGGCGTTGGATGATACAAGGGTCGCGATGATTGTGGAATGCCGGCCGGGCATGGCCGGCAGCCTGTGCGGCGATGGGCCCCGCAAGGTATGCGAGGCGCTGCTGCCGCTGTTGCACATCGGTGATGAAGGGACACGTATATTCGCCATATCAGAACTTGTAGCTGAACTTCACGCCCATGGTGCGCGGCCGTCCGACGAAGTCCTGGTGAACGAATTGGCTGGCGCTGATGAACGTGACGAAGCGCGTGTCGGTGATATTTTGACCGTACAGCTGCATCGCCCAGGCGTCCTTTGCCACACCCAGCGATGCGTCGTAGGTCGTGTATCCCGGCTGATCGAAGTTCTGGCGGTAGCCCGTCGCCGAATGTGAGCTCCCCTGACGCACGCCGCCGATCTGCCAGAAGGCGCGATAGTCGTTGAACGTGAAATCGTAGCGGGCACGCAAATTGCCCTGGAACGGCGGCGACTGCGCGAGCGGACTGTCGATGGGGCCGAAGGGATTGGGAATGGAAGTGATCGGTTGTCCGTTCACACCGATCAAGAACGGCGAGTTGGTCTGGGCGGTGCTGTTCCAGGATCCTGCGCCCGTCAAGGTCAGCCCATGAGTCACGCGCGCCACGATCTGCGTTTCCGCGCCCCTGACGCGATAATTCGCGCCGTTGGTCACGAAGCCCAAGTTGCCGAGCCGGCTCTCCGGGTCGGAGAAGGCCAGCTGCACATTGGTCCAATTCTCTTGGTAAACCGCGCCGTTGAACTCGAAGCGATGATCAAACCACTGGGTTTTCCAGCCCAGCTCGTTGTTGACCAGAGTATCGGGTGCAAACGTCTGCGGCGTGCGGTACGTGCCGTCCAGGTGCAGAGTGGAGGTGCGATTGAAGCCGCCCGGGCGGAAGCCTTGCGACCAGGTGTAGTACACCAACGTGTCGTCGGTGATTTTCCAGCTCAGGTTCGCCCGGCTCTTGAAACCGGAATACTTGCTGTGCAGGTTCGACGCGTCGAGGTTCACGTCGACGCTGGGATTGAACGGGCAAGGCGTCGTGGTCGGGGTTCCCACGTAGCAATAGAAGCTGCTGATCGAGCTGCCCAGCTCCGTATTGTCGAATTTGTAGTAGCGCGTGCCCAGGGTAAGAGTCAGCGTTTTCGGAATGATGTCGATATCAGCGGATCCGAACAGCGCCTTCTGCGTATAGCCGCGCGTGATATCGGATGTGAAGGCGGTGTTGTCGTTGCGGACATTGGGGTTGAACGAAGTGGAGCCGGGCGGCGGCACGATGGGCGCAAAGCCGGGCGCCGTCTTGTACAGGTAATCCGTATCGTCTTGAACCTTGTAGTCTTCCCAGAAGAGCCCCGCGATGCCGCGAATGCGCCAATCGTCCGGCGTGCTCAGGCGCAGCTCCTGGCTGTTGTGCGTATCCCTCTCGTGATCCTGCCAGGTGGCGCTCGGCGAGTAGCATTGACCCGGCGTGCCGTTCGGGCCCGGCACGCATTGATAATAGTCGGCGTAGACGCCGCGGGCATAATTCGTGTAGTCCTGAACCTGGTCGACATTGCGGACCAGGTAGCCGCCGGCGTACACGAGCTTCAGGTCGCCGATATGGCCGCTGATGGTCAGCGCGGTGTTTTCAAATCGATCCTTGTTGTACGAGGGGTTGTAGATCTGCGTCGACAAATCCGGCAACGGCGTGGCGGCCGGACCTCCGGGGTTCGGCGCCACGGCGGGGCCCGACGACAGCGGCGTTTCGTAAAACACGCCCTGTGCGTTGATGTTCTGATATGACTGCACCACAAGCGCATCCCAGCCCTCGTTGATCTTGTACAGCGCCGAGAAGCGAAGTCCTTGATAGGTGACCGGGTTGATCGCATTCGCGACCAGATTATTGTTGCTGACGCTGGCCTGTTTGGACGTGTAGCTGGGGATATTGTCGGTGTAATTCGCGTAGTGTATTCCCGCATCCGTGCTGCTGCGGACGAACGTCCCGGGCACATTATTGATGTAGCCGCCGCGGCTGTCGCTGTAGATCACGGCTCGCACCGCCAATGTGTCGGGGATCAGCGGCAGATTGATCACGGCGGTGGCGTTGCTGCTCGGATCCCCGTGGCTGGTGTACGCGTAGCCGGCATCGAGGTTTCCCTCGGTCACGTCGAGCTTGGGCTTGTTCGTGATGTAACGCAGTACGCCTGCCTGGGCGCCGGCACCGAACAGCGTCCCCTGCGGCCCCTCGAGTACCTCGACGCGCTCGAGGTCCGCGGCGTAGACGTCGAGGTTACGGCCGGGAACCTGCCCGGCCTGCTCGTCGAGATACACCGCCACGTTCGGGAAGGTGCCGATGGCGCCGGTGCCCTGGTTGCCGCCGCCCCCGAGACTGAGGCCGCGCATGTAAATTTCGCCCTGGCCGGGGCCATTCATGGCCGCCGTCACGTTCGGCAAGTACTTCACGAAGTCGTCGAAAGTAGCCACGTTCAACTGCGTCAAGGTCTCCGCCGTCAGCGCCTGGATCGTGATCGGCACGTTTTGCATGTTCTCCGCACGCCGCTGCGCCGTGACGGTGATCTCCTGGAGCCCTTCGGAGCCGGCATCGGCCGGGGACGCGGCCGTTGCCGCATGTACCAAGCCCACGGAGGTGCCGCTCAGGATCGCGGCGATCGCGTAAGACAATGTCGTATTCGAATACATGATTCACCCCTAATTCGAGAAGACAGCTGCAAGATGCGACATCCTGTCGAACCTGGTCTCCGTATTTATTTTTTGAATTCTTCCGGCCCGCGCGCGGCAAACATCCTCGGGCATGCGCCAATACGTAACATGCCATTTACTCACACGCAAGTTTTTTGCGCGTCAGGTACCAGAAAATAATTCCCGTGCAGCCGGGTTTCCCCTAACGACCGCGGATTCCGGCGGCGGTGGATTGCGGCAGGACCAACGGGAAAAATTTCCAGGCCGGATTATTTTTCAGGAAGGCCAGGGTCGTGATTCCCACCGCGCCCGGCCCCGGCACCGGCGCCGCCGGATCGGCTTTCAGCGGCATGACCTGGCGAAATGCCTGCCAGGCCGCGGTCGGGCCCGGCCCGAATGCGCGCCTCGCATCCTGCGTCCTGCGCACGTCCAGCCAACGTGTTCCGGTGAGCAGGTCGGTTGCCAGCAAGCGGAATGTGTCATCGACCGCGGTCTGCGCGCGGATGGATTTGAGCAGCGACTGCGCCTCCAACTCCTCGACGCCCGAGCTGCCGCCGTAGCCTTCCGGCGGCACCGGCATGATTTGCGCCTGAATATGCTGCCAGGTCTCGTGGTCGCCGAAACTGCCGCCGAATCCGCCGCCGCCGAGGCTTTTCAGGATTGTTTGCGAGCCCTCGCCGGTGAAGAACTCGCTGCCGAAGCGTTCCGACCGCAGCATGACCGCGATATCCATGTTGGCGAGCGCGATCGTGAAGGCCTCGAGATCGTTGGACAGAGGATACGGATCCCAGTTGGCGTTCGAGAAGATGAAGCCGTGCTTGCCCTTGCTGTTCTTGCCGCCCCGCACGTAGTATTTGAGCATCTCGGGCGTGTTCAGATCCCAGGAATCCTGCGGCGAGACGCCGACGCGGATCGCCGGATTATGATCGGACGAATTGAGCTGGGTGACCACGTCGTCGCGGAGGATGGCCCACATTTGCCAGGCGGAAGCCTGTCGAATCGACGAGGCGCGCAGACTTTCCGGGTCCTGGATGATCCTCCCTTTGTCATCCTCGAACAGATAGCTGCCCTTGATCATCTCCTTGACCCGGTTGGCGTCCCAGTTCAGCCATTCGAAGGGCCGGTCGCTCTGCACCAGATGGTTGAGCGGCGTGACGGAGCTGTTCATGCCGTTCAGATCGATCGCATAGGTCAAATCGGCCCAGGCCAGCGCCTGCTTCGCATCCGCCACGACGAATACGGCCCGCGCGGTGGCATAGGCGTTGCTGCTGGTCAACGCGTTGTCGTCGGCGGCGAATGGTCGAAGCGGCGCCAGGGACGCAGCCTGCAGCGCTTCGGCCGCCGGCATGCGTGCCCCGTTGTAATAGGCGTCGCCGGATCCGACCATGGTTGCCCCGATATTGTTCAATACCGACAGGTCGCCTTCGCCCACGGTGCCGCGCGATTGCATCGCCGGCGTCACGCGTTTGTTCAACAGATCGATCAGCATCGCCGCGAGTTGCGGACTGGGGGCGTTGAACGTCATGGCGTTGGCGCGAACCACCATCACGGCACGCACCAGCGCTTCATCGCCGATCTCCGGACCCTCCAGCGGATTGGCGGCGCCGCGCCGAAAGTACGCCAGCATTTTCTTTTCGAGCAGGGTCTTATTTTCCGGCGCCAGAGGGTCGCCCTCGAACTGCTTGACCTCGCGGCCGGCGCCGGTGCCGCGCGTGAACCAATAGACCGACACGCCTTCGGCCGGCGCTTCGAGCAGAAGCCCGTAATTGTCGGCTTCGCGTTGCCGGGCCTCGGCGCTCAACCGAACCTTGGCGCCGCCGCGGGCCACCTCGATGACTTCATCGATGGTCAGGTCGTGGCCGGTGAGCGTAATCGTCTTGCCGGCTTCGGTCGGATCGATCGGACGATAGCCGAGAGCGCCTTGCGCCATCGCCGGAGATGCGAAAATCGAAGCAGCCGCGATTGCGAGGGTCGGGATCGCGGCGCGTGCGCGCCTTGGCCATTGGTCTTGCATGCTTTGATACCCCGTTCTAAATGTGCATCGCTGCCGCCGATTGATGTGCATCCGCGCCGTTATTTGCCGCCGATCTCGTTGGCCAGCGGCGGGTAGAATTCCGCCGCCGGGTGTGCCGTCATGAAGGCATGGACGATATTCCCAACCGGTTGGGGCGGCCGGTCCTGCGGCTTTTGCTGCCAGGGGACGGCTTGGCGGAACGCCGCCCAGGCAGCCGTGCACGCTCGCCCGAAGTTGCGGCCGGGCGACTGCGTGCGGCGCACATCCATCCAGAAAGTGGCCGTCAGCAGGTCCTCCCCCAGAAGCAGCGACGTATCGTCCACCGTGCGGCGCGCACGGGTTACTTTGAGAACGGTTTGCGCCTGCAGCTCTTCGACATCGTTGCTTATGGGATTGCCCTCCGGCGTGAGCGTATGCGCCAGGCTTTGAATATCCTGCCAGATGGCCGTGGGGTTGTAGCCGTCGACATCGGACTGCACGCTCGCCTCGAGCTGTTCCTGCGTCAGTACATCCTTGGGCGCGATCAAGGTGAAAAACGTGCTGCTGAAGCGGTAGATTCTTTGCACCACGGCCACGTCCATGTTGGCGAGGGCGGTGGTGAGCGCTTCGACTTCATTGGCCATCGGGTAGGGGTCCCAATTGGCGTTGGACAGTATGAAACCGTGCCGGCCGTGGCTTGCGGGGCCGCCCTTGACGAAATACTTGCGCATCTGCGGCGTCGCGAGTTCCCAGGAGTCCTCGGGCGCGGCCTGGACCTTCACGGCGGGATTGTGGTCCGAGGAATTGATCTGGGTCAGCATGGTGTCGCGCAGCGTCGCCCAGGCCTTCCACGCCGCGCCCTGACGGCTGAATGAGGCGCGCTGACTCTCCGAATCCTGAATGATTCGCTTCGCGTCATCGTCGAACAGATAGCTGCCCTTGATCATGTCGAGCACGCGGGCTGCTTCCAGATTCAAGTATTTGAACGGCCGGTTCGCTTGAACCGGCGTCGACAGCGGCGTGACGCTGCTGTTCATCGCCTCCAGATCGATCGCGAGGATGAGGTCGGCCCAGTCGAGGGTCAGCTTCGCGTCGTGCACCAGAAGCGCGGCTTGCCCGGCCGAATACGCGTTGGTGCTGGTCAACGCCGAGGGGTACACGACGTCGGACGGGTGCAGAGGCTGGAGGCCGGCCGCTGCAAGCGCCGCTGCCGCACTCATCCTTCGCCCCTGGTAGTACGCATCGCCCGCGCCTCCCATGGCACCCAGCACGTTGGCCATGGCGGAGAGATCGGCTTCACCGAGCGAACCGCGTGATTGGACCACCGGCGTCACGCGCCGGTTCAGCATCTCGATCAGCAGGCCGGACAGGGCGGGGCCAGCCGCCTCATAGGTCATCGTGTTGGCGCGTACCGCCATGAGCGCGCGTACGATTTCCTCATCGGGCACCTCCGGGCCGATCCCCTGGCGCGGGCCGTTCAGAATCGTCCTTGCCACTCGTTTGGACAGCAAAGCTTCGTTTCCAGGCGCGAGCGGATCGCCGCTGAACAGGGGAATTTCGCGTGCGGCCCCTGCGCCGCGATTGAAGCCGTAGATCGGAATGCCCTCGGCGGCGGCTTCGAGGAGCAATCCGTAGGCGTCCGATTGGTGCCGCGCCGCTTCCGGGCTCAGTGCGACCTTGGCGCCGTCGCGCGCAATCGCGACCACTTGATCGATGGTCAGGTCGTGGCCGGTCAGCACGATGGAGTCGCCGGCTCGCGTCGGCGCGATCGGCCGGTACGCGGGTTGCGCCGGCGCTGCCGCCGGCGCCATCGCGCCGAGCAGCATCAAAAACACGCGGGCACCATGCAACCTTGGCCCCGTCCGCAGGGCACCCGGTGCTGCAGAGGCAATCGAGCGATCGTAGGCTGCCGAAGGCATGGACCGTGCCCTATTGCTTTTCCGACGAGGCGGGCATGATTTCGCCGCCGGCGTAGAATTTGCTTGCCGGTGTGTTCTTGAGAAACTCAGTCGCGATCATCGGTCTCGGCTGCGATGCCATCTGGTCCGCCGCCGGCAGCAGCGGTACCGTTTTGCGAAACGCGGCCCATGCCGCGGTGGGACCGGGCCCGAAATTCCTCGATGCATCCTGTGCCTTGCGCACATCCATCCAGAAGGTTGCGGTCAACAGGTCGTGTCCCAGCAGGTCGAAGGTCGTGCTCACGGCCTGGCGGGCGCGATAGGCTTTGATGCGGGTCTGCGCCTGGAGATCCTCTACCGTGCCGACAATGGCGGCGCCGGATGGCGCCACCGGGTTCGTCAGGCTCTGCATCTCCTGCTGCAGGTCCACCGGCGTGTACCCGCCGCCCCCGGCGAGAAACAGCGCGTACTCGCTGCCCGGCGGCAGATGCAGCACCTGCGCGGGATCCGCCGCCGTGAAGAACGGGTTGCTGAACCGGTCGATGCGCAGCGACACGGCGATGTCCATGTTCGCCAACGCGATGACGAAGGATTCGATCTTGTTGGCCATGGGATACGGGTCCCAGTTGGCGTTCGAAACGATGTAGCCCTGTTTGCCGTTGCTGTGCTTGCCGCCCTTCACGTAGTATTTCATCATCTGCGGGGTGGACAGCTCCCACGAATCCCGTGGCGATAGATCGGTGCGTACCGCCGGGTTGTGATCCGAGGAATTCATCTGCAGAACCACGGCGTCGCGCAGCGCGCCCCAGCTCTCCCATGCCGATGCCTGGCGGATGGAGGAAGCCCGCAGGCTCTCCGGGTCTTGAATGATCCGGTGCGGATCGGCGCCGAACAAATAGCTGCCCTTGATCATGTCGCGCACCCGGGCCGCTTCCCAGTTCAGCCACTTGAAGGGCCGCTCCTTCTGCACCACCGTGCTGAGGGGCGTGATGCTGGAATTCATGCCGTTCAGATCCATGGCATAAATGATGTCGGCCCATTCGAGCGCGTGACGAGCGTCGTTGACGGCCAGGGCCGTGATGCCGGCAGCGTAGGCATTGCTGCTGGTCAGGGCGTTGGTGTCGGCCGCGAACGGCTGGATCGGCTTCAAACCGGCCTTTGCCAGCGCATCGGCGGCGGCCATGCGCACGCCCTGGTAATAAGCATCGCCGGCTCCCACCATCGCCGCCCCGACGTTGCTCAGCTGCGCCAGATCGCCTTCGCCGAGCGTGCCCCGCGATTGAACCACCGGCGTGATCCGGTGGTTCAAGAGGTCGATCAGCATCTGCGAAAGTTGCGGGCTGGGTGCGTTCTGGGTCATGGCATTGGCACGGATGACCATCATCGCGCGGACGATCTCTTCCTCGCCGACTTCCGGGCCGTAGCCGAAAATCGCGCCCAATTGGAATTCCTGCAGCTGGCTCTTTTCCAGATACGCCTTGTTCTTGGGCGTCATCGGATCGCCGGAAAACATGACCGTCTCGCGCTGATCGCCGGCCCCGCGGTTGAACCAATAAACGGCGACCCCTTCAGAGGCGGCCTCCAGCAGCAATCCGTAGTTGTCGGCTTGCCGCTGCTTTGCTGCAGGGCTCAACTGAACCTTGGCCCCATAGCGGGCGACATCGACGACTTGTTCGATGGTCAAATCGTGACCCGTCAATGTGATGGTGCTGTCGGACATGGCCGGGGTTATCGGCTGATAACCCACCGCTGCAAGCGCAGGCGCGCCGGAGGCCAGCCAGCCCACCACGATCCAGCCGATCTTTGCTTCAGCCCATCGTTTCACCGCATGAGTCATGATCGTCGTCTCCCCATATGTCGCCGGCCGCAAGGTGCGCGCGACCCGGTGCATCGCCGACCCCGGTTGAAATCGTTGACGACCCCGAATTCGCGTGCTATCCGTATGCAATATTTTTAACTGACATGCAATACTAAATATGCGTTGAACGAAGATTATTTATGCATTGAGGCATATTGATGCCCGCGGATCGAGCATCAGAGGCGGGATAAACGCAATCGCCGCAGGGCGGAAAACCCTGAACGCGTGTACGGCGGAACCGCGAAAGGCTGCGCGGACATGGAAAAACATGGGGGATCACTTATGTCCGAAGCAATACATGTGACGGCCAGGGGCGCCCTGGCCGTTCTGGTTCTGGCGGGTGCAATTCTCGCCGTACCGGCCGGTGCCGCGGACTATGCTCCGATTACACCGGACGCCGCCGATAAGATCATCACGCTGACGGGTCATGACCTTACGATCGAGCAACTGGAGCAGATCGCGCGTCATGGCGCCCGCGTAAGGTATGGCGGCGATGCGCTGCGGCGCGCGGCCGAAGCGCGCGGCCTCGAGGCCGAAGCCGGTGCGGAAAATATTCCCGTCTACGGACTGAACCGCGGCGCCGGCGCCTTGCGGGAGGTCAAGAGTTCTGCGCAGAAGCCGGCGGACACTCAGGTGCTGCCGATGCTTGGCGCCGGAGCGCTGCCCGAGATCGCCGATGAAGGACTGGTGCGCGCCGTACTGTTGATCAGCGCCAACACGGCGCCGTTGGGCGCCGCCGACCCCGAATACATGCAGATGCTGCTGGATCTACTGAACGACGGAATCACGCCGGTGGCCTATGCGCGAGGGGCGCTGGGCGAGGCTGATTTTCCGGCGATCAGCAACAATATCCAGGCGGCGATGGGCGGAAAAGGCGAGGCGTATTTGCACGGCGTGCGCATGAAGGCGGCGCAGGCGCTGCAACGAGCGGGATTGAAGCCGATCCACGCGAGCTTCGGCAGCGGCGGCGCGGAGAACGCGTACGGGGATGCGCGCGCCGCGCTGCTGGTGGCCGACGGCAGGCAGGCGCTGGAGTGGGCCGATCTGATCTACGCGCTCGACAAGATCGGCATGAATTCCAGCCTCACGCCGATGGTTGCACCCGTTCAGGCGAAACGCCCGTTCAAATGGGTGAATTGGGATGCGGCACGCGTCATGGCGATCCTCAAAGGCAGCTATTTGTTCGACGACGATCCCACGCGAATTCTGCAGGACCCGGAAAGCATGCGGGCATCCTACGTGCGCCAAGGATCCGCATGGCAGGCCTGGGCCGCGCTCAGGGACAGTGTCCTGTTGCAAATCAATTCCGCGGATTTGAATCCCATGGTGATCGTGGGTGCTTCGCCTGCCGACTCGTGGGAACTCTCGACGCCGCAGATGATGCGCTACTACGTCAAGGGCGGGCCGTTGAGCCACGGACAGCATGGCTTTGTGTTTTCGACCGCCAACTGGGATCCGTATCCGATGGCGAATCAGATGGAAGCATTCACCAACGCTTTGGCGAACATGGATGTGGCCGTGGCGCAGCGTATCGAGCGGTTTACGGATCGCGGCCCCACGGCATTTTTCACCGGGATCAAGCCTACGGATGTGCTCACCCCTGAACAGATCAAGAATTCGCCTGCGCTGTCGGAGCCGTTTTGGGTGTTCATGGATCTATGGCAGGAAATACAGAGCTTGTCGCAGTCCTTGGTCCCCGAGGGAAACGCCGCCGACGTCGGGGTAGCCGATATTCAAGCCCAGACCAGGCTCAAAGGGTCCCGCGGTCAACAAGTGATTGATCTCACCATGCAACTGCTCGGTTACGATCTCTGGAATGCGACTTATTGGATGGATGTGCGCAAGGCACAGGACCCTGCCAGGCGCTTCGGGCCGGTGCCGACGGCCGCGTGGAGCGCTTTGCGCCGTGTACTGCCTTGGCAGCAAGATCCGGAATCCAGACCGCAGACGCCTTATGGCATCATCGCTTACAATTTCCTGAAGTCGACGCCCGCAGCCTCGTTCTATCCAGGAGGTCCGGCCATGCCGGCGACCGAGGATGGCTGCAATTCGTGCCGCGAGCGCTCCTCGCTGCATTAGACCCCTCAGCGTTCGGCGGGCGCGATCAACGGCGCAATGCCAAGCAATATATTATGGAGTCGAGATGACAACCAGGTTGTTTTAATGCCATTCACCATATCCCACGCCGCGGCGGTGCTGCCTTTTGCCCGCGCGTTGGCGCGCTGGCGGGTGCTGTCCGCCGCTGCCATCGGCGCCATGGTCCCGGATTTCGGGTTCTTCTTTCCATGGCATGTGCGGCGGCTCGAGACGCACAGCGCCATTGCCTTGGTGACCTTTTGTTTGCCGGTGGGATTGGCCGCTTACTGGGTGTTTCAGTTTCTGATCAAGACACCCGTGATGGAGTTGTTGCCCGAGGGACCGTATGCCCGCTGGCGTCCGTTCGCCTCCCCGGCAGACTTTCGCAGCATCCGACAGTGGCTCATGGCAGCCTGCGGGGTCCTGGGCGGAGCGGTGACGCACCTGGTGTGGGATGCGTTCACTCATGAGGGCGCGCGCGGTGTCCGGATGCTCCCCATGCTCGACGATCCGGTCGTCGAGATCGGGGGTCATTCCATGATAGGCGTCAGACTGATGCAGGACGGCAGCTCGCTGCTCGGGCTCGTCGTGGTGATCGCGATCATTTGGTATGGCCTGCGGCGCGGCCGCGAACCAGCCGTGCCGGGGCGGCCCTTGGGGACCGTGGAGCGCTGCGCCTGGGTGCTGACTTTCGCCGTATCGATCGTTGCCGTCACTGCGGCGTGGTCCCTATGGGCGCGCAAGGGAGTGTCCCTGGGACACTCGGCGACGGCGGTCGTCAACAACCTCGCTGTGGCAAGCCTGCGCGGCCTTGCCACCACCCTGTTGGTCGTCAGCCTATGCCTGTGGCTGCGTCTTCTGCTCGCGCGTCGCTACGCGCGCCGCTAAAGGATCGCGCCGGTCCCGGTCCGCTACCGGGTTTGGCTACCGGGCTACCGGTCGTCGGGTCCGGTGCGCGGTACATCGCTCGGAGCAGAAGACCACACGACATACTTGTTGTCGGTGCCGGTGCTCGACGCCGCGGGCTCGGCCGCGCGGACCGGCGGCGCGGCATCGTGAACCGCTGCCGAATCGCGGGCAGGCCCCGCATCTCGAGCAGGTGCCGGTGCTGCAGTCTCATGGGGAGAGGGAGCAACGGGCCGCTCGCGCGGAGCCTCGAAGGATGAAGGCGAAGACGCACCGCGGTCGTGGCCTGCGCCAGAGCCCGAACCGCTGGCCGGAGCGGCGCCGGCGCCTGGGTGTTCGCCCACGTTCGAGTTGCCGCCTGCATTTGAACTTCCGCCGCTGCCGTTGACGGAGCTCTCACCGCCGTCGCGCCTGCCACGGCCGCCGCGCCGCCGCCGGCTTCGGCCGCCGCGCTCTCCGCGCTCGCCACGCTCATTGCCTTGGCGTTCGCCCCCGGGTACCGAATCACCGGTGCGGTTCGGTTCGTTGCCGCGAGCTTGAGCATCGCCACGCGGCGGTTGCTCGGCGCGCGGTGCCAGGTCGCCGCGAGGCGCCTGCTCGGCGCGCGACGCTTGGTCTGCACGCGGTCCGTGATCCATGCGCTGTGCGTCCGGGCGTTGCCCATGTGTGTTGCGCTCCGGCGCTGCGGCGCCCTCGGCGCGGCGCGGCGCGGAATCACCGCGGATATCGCCGCCGCGGCCATTGTCGTTGCGCGGACGATCGCGTCTCGGATCGCGCGCGTCGCGCCGTACGTCGCGATTTCGGTCACGGTCACGGTCACGATCACGATCGCGATGGCGGTCTCGGTCGCCGCCGCTTCCGGTTCCGCTTCGGTAGCGATCGTGGCGCGCCTCGCGATGCGGCGGCCGATCGCGCTGTGTCTGCGTCGAGGAAGCCGAGGCCGCGGCGGCAACCTGGGAGCCGCCGCCGAATAGCCATCGCCAAACGCGCACGAATACCCCTGCCCGCGGGGCCTCCACGGCGGCAGGCTCAGCCGCCGGCACAGGCATTGGAATGATGGGCGCCGCCGATGCCGGCAGAATGCTGGGCACCAAGGGCACGTCGCCCTGTGGTTTCTTGTCGCGATTGCCGATGTTCGAATCGTCGATGGCGGGCTGATCGGCCAGCTGGTAGCTGACGGTCGTATTTTCCGGCAGCTCCTTCTCATCGTCGCGGATTCGCCGCAGCGTGTAGGCCGGCGTCTGCATATGCGGATTCGGCACGATCACGAGCGACACCTTGTCGCGCGATTCGATCTGATGGAGCCAATCGCGTTTCTCGTTGATGAGGTAGGTCGCGACATCGACCGGTACTTGCGCGATCACGCGGCCGGTCCGCTCCTTGCGCGCTTCTTCGCCGATCAAGCGCAGCAATGCCAGCGACATCGATTCGACACCGCGAATCGTGCCCATGCCGCTGCAGCGTGGACAGTTGATGTGCGTCGTTTCGCTCAAGGCCGGCCGCAGGCGCTGGCGCGACAGCTCGAGCAGGCCGAAGCGCGACAATCGGCCGAGCTGGATGCGGGCGCGATCCATCTTGACCGCGTCGCGCAGCATGTCTTCCACGGCACGCTGATTGGCCTGCGATTCCATGTCGATGAAATCGATGACGATGAGGCCTCCGATATCCCGCAAGCGCAGCTGCCGCGCTATTTCTTCGGCGGCTTCCAAATTGGTGTTGCGAGCGGTGGCTTCGATATCGCCGCCGCGGGTGCTGCGAGCCGAATTGATGTCGATCGATACCAACGCTTCCGTGTGGTCGATCACCAAGCTGCCGCCGGAGGGCAGGGTGACCTTGTGCGAATAGGCCGACTCGATCTGGCTTTCGATCTGGTAGCGCGTGAACAGAGGCACGGGGTCCTGGTACAGCTTGAGCTTGCGCTGCGCATCGGGCGGCATGAAGCGCTGCATGTACTCCTGAGCCTTTTGAAAGGCCTCGGGTTGGTCGATGAGGCACTCGCCGACATCATCGGAGAAATAGTCGCGCAGTCCGCGGGTCACCGCGTCGCTTTCCTGGAAAATCAGGAACGGGGCGGGCCGGCCGTCGTTCGCGGCCACGATGGCATCCCAGGCGGTTTTGAGATTGTTCAAATCCCATTGCAGCTCTTCGGTCGACCGGCCGACGCCGGCGGTGCGCACGATGGCGCCCATGCCGTCGGGAATCTGCAGGCCGTTCATGGCCTCGCGCATCTGGTCGCGATCTTCGCCTTCGATGCGGCGCGATACCCCGCCGGCGCGCGGGTTGTTCGGCATCAACACCAAAAAGCGGCCGGCGAGACTGATGAATGTGGTGAGCGCCGCGCCTTTGTTGCCGCGCTCGTCCTTCTCGACCTGGACGATCAGTTCCTGGCCTTCCTGCAGCAGGTCCTTGATGTTGAGCCGGCCCTGATTCGCGGGCTGCGCCCGGAAGTACTCCTTGGAGACTTCTTTTAACGGCAGGAAACCATGGCGCTGCGCGCCATATTCGACGAACGCCGCTTCGAGACTGGGCTCTACGCGGGTGATTCGGCCCTTATAAATATTGGATTTTTTCTGTTCCCGGGACGGGATTTCAATCGATAAGTCGTATAGTTTCTGACCGTCGACGAGTGCAACTCGCAGTTCTTCTTCTTGAACTGCGTTGACGAGCATTCTTTTCATGTGCCCCAACTAATGTGGTAGGGGCCGAGGAGAGCTTGAGAATAGAAGCCGGGACCGCAACGGTGGACGCGATTAGAATCGAGGCTACGCCGAGCGCGAGATACGCGGCCGGCATCAGCCCAATCCAATTCTGCCAAAACCCAATTCCGAAAATAAACATACGGCAAGCCCGGGGCCTTGTTCTCGGTTAACCGCTTGTCAGCCGCCGAAGCTTGTTAGGGCTCTATTGCGTCTGTCTCATCGGCCGAGCGATGGTCTGGAAATCCAGAACCAACTAATATGCGGCTCCCCAAAGGAAGGGGGGCCACAGGAAACCGGTGTCTATATGCGTCACCTAGGAATGGGCCAGACCCATAAATGGTTCAGCGCCTGACACGGTTTTGCGACATTATCACGACAGTCCCCCAGGGTCAATGTAATCAATACCTTAGAAGATTACCCAGCAAAGATCATGAAAATATGAATAGCGATGTCCCCTTGCCTCAGCGCACGCACGGCCCGAAGAGTCCCGTGACCCTGCGCTCGGTGACGGCCGAAGAGGCCGGTCAACGAATCGATAATTTCCTCATGCGGCACTTCAAAACCGTGCCCCGCAGCCGGGTCTATCGACTGCTGCGCAAGGGTGAGGTGCGCGTCAATCGCAAGCGCGTCGACGCGGAATACCGCATTCAGGAGGGCGACGAAGTTCGTCTACCGCCGGTGCGCATCGATGCGGCCGCCGTACCCGGGCGGCCGTCGAGCAGCCTGTTGGAATTGATCGAGCGAGCCGTGATTTTTCAAGACCGGCATCTGTTGGTGATCGATAAGCCGGCTGGGGTGGCGGTACATGGCGGGAGTGGTTTGAGTTTCGGGGTCATCGAGGCGCTGCGCGCATCGCGGCCGCGCGAGACGCTGGAACTGGTGCACCGTCTCGACCGCGATACCAGCGGCTGTTTGCTGGTGGCGCGCGATCGGGCCACCTTGGTCGCGCTGCACGCCATGATCCGCAATGGCGGCATGCACAAGACCTACTTGGGGCTGGTGGCGGGAAGCTGGCAGTTGGGCACCAAGCGCATAGACGCGCCGCTCGCGACCGACAACCGCCAGCATGGCGAGCGGCACGTGCGCGTGGCGGCCGCCGGCAAGGACTCGGTGAGCGTATTCAAACCCGTGCAATTCTTCGGCTCACTGGCCACGCTGATGGAGGTGGACATCCCGACCGGCCGTACCCATCAAATCCGCGTCCATGCATCCTTTGCCGGCCACCCGCTGCTGGGCGACGACAAATACGGGGATCGCGATCGCAATGCCGAACTGAAGCGCCATGGGCTGAAGCGCACCTTTTTGCACGCGCAATCCGTGGCGTTCGAATGGCCGGGTTCCGGCGTGCCGTTTCACGTGAGCTCGCCGCTGCCCGGAGAGCTAGCCGCGGTGCTCGATGCGATCACGGCGCTGAAGCGCACGCCGACGCGCACATCGAAGCGGCCGCCATCGAAGCACACGGCGGAGCGCCCGGCGTCGAAGACGCGTCCGGCGCGGCGCTGAGCGGGCTTATTCACCGACAGCTTTCCGCCGTCGGTGAATAAGCCCCGCCAGGTTGCACGAGGCCGACCTGCGCCGGATCAGGGCAGCTCGAAGCCCGCACTGCGCAGCACGGCACTCAGGCGGATCAGCGGCAGTCCGATGAGCGCGCTGGGATCGGCGCTATCGATCGATTCGCACAGGGCAATGCCCAGCCCTTCGCTCTTGAAGCCGCCGGCACAATCCAGCGGCGACTCGCGCTCCACGTAACGTTCGATGGTGGCCTGATCGAGTGCGCGAAACACGACTCGCGTGGTATCGATGAATTCGAACACGGCGTTGTCGGCATGCCTGACCACCGCAACCGCCGTGAGAAACGACATCGTTTGACCGGAGCAGCCCTGCAACTGCGCGATGCAGTGCGCGGCCGTGCCCGGCTTGCCCAAGATAAGCCCTCCCTGGAATTCGTCGGCCCGTACGGCAACCTGGTCGGAGCCGATGACCCAGGCGTTGGGGTGCAATACCGCCACCGCAGTGGCCTTGGCCTTCGCCAGCCGGGCCACCAGGGCGAGCGGGGGCTCGCCGGCACGGCGGGTCTCGTCGATTCCCGGAGCGCTGCAGGAAAAGGGCAGGCGCAGCCTTTCCAGCAGTTCTCGCCGGTAACGGGACGTCGAGGCTAAAATGAGCTCAGGCGGAGACTGCAAAAACAAAGACTTGCACCGGATTCGTTTTGACAGGGGTGGGAACCGGCCCTATTATACGCGGCCCATGGCACCGGGCTTGCCTGACCGAGTCGATTGCGCGCGTATGGCGGAGGAAGCGGTTTACCTGGAGCGGTCTTACGCGCTCGGCGAGATGCCTCGCTTGAAGGATTTGTTGGCAGATGAATTGGGCTCCGTGCGCGCCAGTTTCGCGTTTACGAAAGTCGCGGGGCGGCCGGGCGCCACCGTCGCAGTGCAGGCGACGCCGCAGCTGGTATGCCAGCGTTGCCTACAGGGATTCACATACCCTGTGGCCGGGACCAGTGACATTGTATTTGCGAGCGGCCCGGGCTTGGCGGGCAACGCGCAGCGCGAAACGACGGATTCGCAGCGCGAGATTTATGCGATGGACGAGGGCTTGGTGAGCTTGCGCGAACTGGCCGAGGAAGAATTGTTGTTGGCTTTGCCGATAGTGGCGGCTTGTAGCACGCCGCGAACCTGTGGCCGGGCGCCGATTTACGAGGCGGGCGAGACGCAGGGCATATCGGGCGACCGTACGCGGCCGTTTGCCGTTTTGCAGGATTTGTTAAAGAAAACTTGATAGGACACAGCACCCATGGCAGTTCAAAAAAGCAGAAAAACTCCGTCTAAACGCGGCATGCATCGCTCTCATTCCGCACTGCCGGCGCCCGCGGTGTCGATCGACGCCAAGAGCGGCGAGACTCATTCGCGCCACCGAATTTCCCGCGAAGGTTATTACCGCGGCCGCAAGGTGCTGCAGACCAAAGCGGACGCGGCAGCGACCGAAGAATAAGCCTCAAACATTGCCGGCGGCGATTCGCTCGCTGCCCGGGTCTCTTTGACGCAATGTCTGCGCTGCTCCATATTGCCATCGACGCCATGAGCGGCGACCGCGGCCCGTCGGTGTGCGTGCCGGCGGCGCTGACCGCGGCCCGTGAATTCAAGGATGTGCGCTTCACCTTGATTGGGCGCGAAGCCGATTTGGAGCGCGAATCGGCGGGGGAGTCGGCTCCCAATGTCTCTCACCTGATTGCGGCCGATGTGGTCGAGATGACCGATCATCCGCGCGAGGCCCTGCGGCGCAAGAGAGATTCGTCAATGCGCCGCGCCATCGATCTGGTGAAGACGAACGAGGCCGATGCATGCGTCAGCGCCGGCAATACGGGCGCATTGATGGCTACCGCCCACTTCGTATTGAAAATGCTGCCCGGCGTGGAGCGTCCTGCGATCGTATCGCTCATTCCCTCGCGGGGCGGCCACACCTTCATGCTGGATCTGGGCGCCAACGCCTCGTGCACCCCGGCGCAGTTGCGCCAGTTCGCCGTGATGGGATCCGTGCTTGCGGCCGATCTGGAGGGCGCGCACGCGCCGCCGCGGATCGGCCTGCTCAATATCGGAGCAGAGGAGATCAAAGGCACCGATACCGTGCAAGCCGCGCACATCTTGTTGGCGGACAGCGATATCAACTATGTCGGCTTCGTCGAGGGTCACGATATTTTTTCCGACAAGGTCGATGTCGTGGTCACCGACGGTTTCACCGGCAACGTCGCCTTGAAGGCCATGGAAGGCGCGGCCCGGCTGATCGCCGATACCATGCGCGAGGAATTCACCCGCACGACGCTGCGCAAGTTGGGCGCGCTCGCCGTGAAACCGGTGCTCAACGCTTTGCGCACGCGCCTGGATCCAAGACGCTACAATGGCGCGAGCATGATCGGCTTGAACGGCATCGTCATCAAGAGTCATGGCGGCGCCGACCTGTTCGGGTTCCAGCGCGCCATCGAAGTCGCGGTTCTTGAAGCGCGCAGCGGCGTGCCGGCGCAAATCGCACAGCGGCTGGGCGCACCACGCGAAGCTTGAAGGAATTCAATGTACGCACGAATCGCCGGTACCGGCAGCTATCTGCCGGAAAAGGTACTGACCAACGCGGATCTTGAAAAGCTGGTCGATACCAGCGATGAATGGATTCGCACCCGAACCGGGATAGCGCAGCGCCACGTGGCCGCGGAGGGCGAGACCACGACCGATCTTGCGGAGCACGCGGCGCGCCGCGCCATGCTGGCGGCGGGGGTCACGGCGGCGGACATCGATCTGATCTGCGTCGGCACGACAACCCCGGATCTGGTGTTCCCGAACGTGGGCACCTTGTTGCAGGACCGCCTGGGGATTCACGGCTGCCCGGCTTTCAGTCTGGAGGCGGCCTGCACCGGCTTCGTTTACGCACTGAGCGTGGCGGAAAAATTCGTCCGGCTGGGCGAATCAAAGTGCGCGCTCGTGGTCGGCGCAGAGACGTTGACGCGCATGGTCGACTGGAAGGATCGCGGCACCTGCGTGCTGTTCGCGGACGGCGCGGGCGCGGTGATCCTGAAACCGCCGGCCGAGCCGGGAATCATCAGCACCCGGCTGCATTCCGACGGCAAGTACAAGGACCTGCTGCTCTACCCGGACGGGATCTCCAAGGGGTTTCACCTGGTGCGCGAAGGCAAAGCCAGCGTGCAGATGAAGGGCAACGAGGTCTACAAGGTGGCGGTCAACACGCTGGGCCACCTGGTCACCGAGACGCTCAACGCCAACGGCGTCACCAAGGACCAGCTCGATTGGCTGGTTCCTCACCAGGCCAATATCCGCATCATCGAGGCGATCGCGAGACGCCTCGATCTGCCGATGGAGCGGGTCATCGTGACCATCGACACGCAGGGCAACACGTCGGCCGCCTCCGTGCCCCTGGCCCTCGATACGGGCATACGGGACGGCCGCGTGCAACGAGGCCAACTGCTGCTGCTGGAGGCGTTCGGCGGGGGCTTTACCTGGGGATCAGCGCTGATTCGCTATTGACGCCCGGTGAGGTCGCTACTCGGCGCTTTTTTGAATTGACCGCGTCGAAAGCATCGACGGCGTGGATAAACAGGAAATATTTTTAGATCGAGGAATTGGGCGTCTTAAACGCCTCGAGCCGTCGATTTTCAAGGTAATTGGCCATTTGCGTAGCAACGCCCCCGCGCAAATAAAAACGCCGCGGTGTTACCCGCGGCGCAAAAGGTCAGATCAAATGCTCGACTTACTTCGACACTGACTTCTTGAACATGCGATCGATCTTCTCATTGATCGCTTCAATGGCCGTGGAGTTCGACTGAGACTGCGACAATGCCTGGTTCGCAGTGCTCTGCGCGCCGGAGGCGGCCGAGGAAGCGCTGGCAGCCGCGCTGTTGGCGGCAGCCGCATCGCTCGAGGCCTTCGACGTGTCGCCTTGCAGTTTGCTGACCTGTGATTTCAGATCGTCGATCTGTGCTTGGACGGGCTTCAAGTCGGTGCAACCTGCGAAAGCAAGAATGCAGGCCGCGGCGACTGAGGCCTTAAGTGTGGTTGTCAATGTCATAAAAATATTCCCCTAGGGTTAATTCATTCGTATCGGAAAGTCCGAAGTGTTGCCACAGTCAGGCCCAGTCGCAATGTCGGGCCCGCCTGCGTCGCAACACAGTCATACATAAAGCCAAATTCGCGCGTCGAATGCAACTGAAAAGCGATATTTGTCGGACTTCGGCGACTATTTTTACAAAGTTCCATTCCCAGAAATTAAAACATCATTAAGAATACACGTCTAAATGTAAGTTTTACAGCAATTGGCGCCGTTTTGATAATCGGTTTGCGTCGTGACGACGATCAGCCCTTCAGCAATTCCAGCACGGCACGGTGCCCCTGATCGATGGCCGAATCGGTGTAGGCCCCGCCGCCGGAATCAGAATTGGCAATTGTTATTCGGCCGAATTGGGCGCGCCCCAAGACGTAGGGCCGTTGCTCTTCAGGCACGTCCGGATCGAACAGTGGATTGTATTCGGGCGCATAACCGTGCGGCCACCGGTTCACGGTGATGGCGGTGATATCGCGAGCAGGGTCGAATCCGCCTGCCTCCAGGGTGCGTGCCAGCTGGTCGCGGATATGGCGCTCGAAGGTTTCCAGCGAAGTGGTCAACAATTCCGCCCGTCCTGCGCGATTCTGATCGTGTTCCGGAAGCCCGGGTTTGCAGGGCGTGCGCACCATGTGCACGAGGATGGGATCGTTCGGCGACTTGGGACTCTGGTAGTTGCCGATATCGACATGCGGATTCAAATGAAAATACGTGTGGTAGCTGCCGGGTGCATACACCCGGTTGAGCTCGAGCTTGGCGAACGCCTGCCAGTTGCGCAGGGCGACGCTGGTGTAGACCAGCGGGGTCTTGACCAACCGATGCAATGCGTCTTTCTGCGCTGCCGGCAACTCCGGACACAAATACGGAATCATCATGTTGTAGCAGGCGAGCACCGTGTGCTTGGCGCGCGCCGTGAACGCCCGGCCGCCGCGCAGGTAGGTGACTTCGACATGACTCGCGGTTTTGGGATCGCCCAGATGACGTGCGCGGATGGCAATGCTGTTCAAACGCAGGCGCACCGGCGTGCCGCTGCGGTCGAGCTGCCCATATTTCACGCGTGCGGTGACGACATCTTCGGCGCTGTTGCCGGGAACGGCGC
>Ga0070696_100000214_pt1 | contig 34693 bp, 32 predicted proteins | sample KBSK1253metaG_FD_65474 | JGI IMG/M metagenome (GOLD analysis project Ga0070696, IMG submission 65474) | Corn, switchgrass and miscanthus rhizosphere microbial communities from Kellogg Biological Station, Michigan, USA - KBS K1-25-3 metaG | ecosystem: Host-associated > Plants > Roots >... | reverse complement strand
CTAACGGATTATCGCCGTTTCTATCGATGCCGACTTGCTTCCCGCATATCGTTGGTCGACGTCTCAAACTGTCAGGAGTCAACCCGGTCTAGACTGTCAGGAATCAGCCCGGTTCATACCGATTTTCCCCCCACCCTGTCCCTCCCCCACAAGGGGGGAGGGACGCTGCGGCGCGCTCCGTTTCATCAGCGAGGGTCGGCGCAGCCGGCGACCGGCTGACACCGTTACCCCGCCCGGTCGGAGATCTCGATGCGGAAGTGGGTGCCGCGGTCCGTCGGCATCAGGAGGATGGTGCCGCCGTGGGCGGCCACCAGCTCGTGCGCCACGGCGAGGCCGAGGCCCGTACCGCCCTTGCGGGCCGAGCCCTGGAAAGCCTCGAACAGGTGGGCTCGCGCCTTCTCCGGCACGCCGGGGCCGTTGTCGCGCACGTCGACGGTGACGCGGCTGCCGTTGCGCGCGGCCGACACGCGGATATGCCCCTGGAGGCCGCCCGTTCCACCCCCCTCCTGCTGCTCGATGGCCTGCAGGGCGTTGCGGCACAGGTTGCTCAGGACCCGGTAGAGCTGGTCGCGGTCGCCGTCGATGTAGAGGCCGTCGTCGATATCGACGGTCCAGGCGATGCCGTCGTCCCTGGGCAGGCCGAGCCCGTCGCCCACATCGGTCACCAGCGCACGCAGCAGCGTCAATTCGCGGCGCGGCGGCGCCTCCTCGGCGCGCCCGAAGCGGAGCGTGCTCTCGCACAGGCTGATGGCGCGGTCGAGCGAGGCGATGAGCTTGGGTGCGAAGCGCTGCACCGTTGGGTCTTGCAGGCTCCCCAGGCGATCGGAGATCAGCTGGGCGTTGGCCAGCATGTTGCGCAGATCGTGGCTGATCTTGCTCACCGCCAGGCCCAGGGCCGCCAGCCGGCTCTTCTGCTGGAGCGTGTGATGGAGCTCGCTCTGCATGTGGGCAAGGCCGCGCTCGGCGATGCCGATCTCGTCCTTGCGCTGCGACGGCACGATGATGCGGCTCGCATCCTCCGGGTGCTGGCTGAAGCTCAAGATGTTGCGCGTGAGGCGCATCATCGGCGCCACGAGCATGTTGTTGAGGGCGAAGTAGACCAGCGCCGCCGTGATGAAAGAGATGATGATGGAGAGCCCCAGGATGTTGAGGCCGTAGCGGATCATCGCCGCCTTCAGCGCCGACTCCGAGAGGACGATGAGAAGCCTGTCGCCGGGCACCGGCTCGCCGGCCACGGCGATCATGCGATCCCCCTCGGAGAAGAACACCCCCATCGCGTCCCAGATCAGGCGCGCGCGCAGCGCCACGTCGCTCCAGAAGCCGCCGGCCCGGCTGGCGGAGGTGAGGTCGTACCTGGCGCCGATCGGCTCCTGCCGGTCGAACGCCAGCACCATGGTGTGCTGGTCGTTGCGCAACCAGGAGACGGCGTGCACCTGGGCTGTCTTGAGGAGCTCGGTCCGCAGCGGGTCGGGAACCCGGCCCTCGCCCCGGTCCTGGGTGGCGAGCGCGGCGAGCCGGGCCGCGGTCAGACGGTCGGACAGCCAGCTGATGCGGAAGTTCGCCACCGACGGCACGAAGATCAGCACCTCGGCGAGCATGACGAACAGCAGCGTCAAGAGCAGCAGCTTGGCCGAAAGACCAAGCCGCTCTCTGATGCTTCCGAGCATCCGTCTGACCGCCTTGAGGCGGCCCCAGAGCCGGCCGGTCCGGCTCAGGGCCTCCTCGATCATGTCGCGCGGCACACGCCCACCTCGCTGCTAGCCTCGCGTTGCTAACCGAGCCTTGCGAGCCACCCGACGGTCTTGCGCACCAGCGGGCTCGCGGCGGCAGCGGTATAATAGCCGAAAGCGGCGCGCTTGTTGACCTCGGATAATGTTGGATATGGCGAAATCCAATGGGTCATCGCCTTGATGTCAAGACCCTGGGATACGGCCAGCGACCACATCTGGATCAGCTCCCCGGCCTGCTCGCCCACGATCCCCGCCCCCTTGATCCGGCCGCCGGCATCGGTGACGACCTTGACGAGACCGGCGGCGGTGTGCTCGGCGTGCGCCCGGTCGTTCTCGCAGTAGGGCCAGCGGTAGATGCGGATCCGCCCGCCCTGGCGGCGCGCCTCCTCCTCCTTCAGGCCGATATAGGCCAGCTCCGGATCGGTAAATGTGACCCACGGAATGATGCCGTCGTGCACGGTTGCCGGCAGGCGGAACAGGAGGCGGCGGATGACGATGCCGGCGTGGTAGTTGGCGACGTGGGTGAATTGCGGGCCGCCGATGACGTCGCCGATGGCCAGCACGCGGCCGTTCGAGGTTGTGAGCCCCTTGCTCACCTTGATGCCGCGCTCGTCGTATTTGACGGCCGCCGCCTCCAGGTTGAGGCCGGAGACGTTGGGCTTGCGCCCGGCGGCAATGAGCAGGTGCGTGCCCTGCACCACGTCCGTCCTGTCGCCCTCCGCAATATGAACGTCAATGAGGCGGGTGCCGCCGCCGATGCGCTCCACGGTGGTGCCCTGACGGATCTGCAGCCCTTCCGCCTGCAGGCGCTTGACGACGACCTCTGAAAGCTCCGGGTCGGCGTGACCCAGCGCCTGCCCGGCCTCGATGACGGTGACGCGGCTGCCGAGCCGCAGGTGCGCCTGCGCCAGCTCCAGGCCCACCGGCCCGCCGCCGATGACGATCAGGTGTCCCAGCTTCTCGCGGTTCTGGAAGATGGTCTCGTTGGTGAAGTAGTCGACCTTGTCGAGGCCGGGGATGGGCGGCACGAGCGGCGACGATCCGGTGGCGACCACGAAGCGCCGCGCCTTGATGCGCTGGTCGCCGGCGAGCAGCGTGTCGCGGGTGATGAAGTGGGCGTTGGCGCGGATCACCTTGACGCCGAGCCCTGTGAACCGCTCCACCGAGTCGTTGGGGGCGACGCCGGCGACGGCGCCCTGGACATGCTCGCACACCGCGGCGGGATCGATGGAGGGGTCGACCGGCCCGATGCCGAACGGCGCCGCCGTGCGCATGAGATGTGCCCGCCGCGCCGCCGCGATGAGCGCCTTGGAGGGCACGCAGCCGTAGTTGAGGCAGTCGCCGCCCATCTTGTGCTTCTCGACCAGCACCACGGAGACACCGAGCTGGGCGGCGGCGGCCGCCACCGAAAGCCCTCCAGGCCCGGCACCGATCACGCATAGGTCGAAGCGAGTCTCAAGGCCCGGCAGGCTGCCCGTTCTGGCGGTGCTGGCGGCGAGGGGCGCGCCGTCGCCCTTGCCGGCCTGGCGCAGCCACCGCCATCCGACCGCCCGGTGACTTGGCCGGTGACTTGGCCGGTGACTTGGCAAGTCACCTGGCAGGTCACCTGGCCGCGCCATGGCTCTTCCTCCGTCTCTTCCACCTCTTGAGGCCGACTGGCATCAGGGCGACCAAGCCCACCAGCACCAAGGCCAGCACCAGCTCCCTGGTGAGAAGCGAGCTGACATGGAGCTTGAACGGGCAGGCCTCGGCGCCCCTGGCGGCAACGCATGCGATATGCGCACTCTTGGCCGCCATGATGACGCTATCGAGGCCGGCTCCGGCGGTGGCGAACGCAAATGTGGCGGGAACAATGCCGATGACCGTGCCGAGCACGAAGGTCTTGAGCGGCACGCCCAGCACCGCGGGCGCGATGTTGACGAACCAGAACGGAAAAGCCGGCACCAGGCGCAGGAACAGGAGATAGCTGAGGGCGTCCTTCTGGAACCCCTCGCTGAGCTTCGCCAGCCAGGGCCCCGCCCGCCGGTTCAGGGTGTCGCCCACCGCGGTGCGGGCGATCAGGAAGACGACCGTTGCACCGAGCGTGGCGCCCGCCATGGCGGCGAGGCCGCCGAGCAGCCAGCCGAACAGCAGCCCGCCCGCCATGGACATGATGAGCCCACAGGGCAGCGACAGCGCGACCAGCAACGCGTAGGCGGCGATGTAGACCAGCACCGACAGGGCCACGTTGGCGGCCAGGACCTCATGGAATCGGTCGCGCTGATCGACCACGGTCTCCAGGCTGATGTGGCGGTGCCAGCCCTGGGTCAGGGCGAGGCACATGAGGGCGATCACCAGCGCCAGCAGTCCATACCGCCGCAGCAGGGCAAGCGCTGGCGGGGTCTGGGGCCGGGCCTGCATGTCAACGAGCATCCATAGTCCATGTCCCGCGTCGCCCTGCCAGATGCTCCCTTGCGCCTCTGGGGCACCTTGGAGCGGCCCTGTGAGGCGGCCCAAGCGACGGCAGCGCTCCCACTTCGCTGTCCGGCGAGTGGCGCGCAACCGGGAACCGTTAGCGTAGGCAACAATACCTGTTGGCGGGGCGCTTGCGTTGGCATGTCAAGCATACGTGACGCGGCGCGACCAGAATTGATGAACGCCCCGGCGGTCCAATATCCGACTAACGTCGGAGGAGCCGATTCCGCCCACGGGATTCCCAATGTGGCGGGGTGTGGGGACCGCCCGGGGACCGCCCGGGAACCACCCGGGAACCACCCGGGAGCCGACGGCACCCGAGCCGGCCTTTCGGGGTTGACGCGCGGCCGGGCTAAGCGGCCGCCGTGCGGGACTGGGCGTGGATTGTCGCGGCGGCATCGAAAGGACGGCATCGCACGCCCAGCACCGCCTCGGAATTCAGGTCCGGCTTCGGGTTCTGATTGACGAGGCTCACCAGGCTGTCGCTCTTGAACCCCAGGGGCATTCCAACCGTTTCCAGCGTCTTCAGGCCGAGCCACATCATCCGCCAGGGGACAGGAACCAGCACGATGCGCCGGCCCAGGGTGTGGGCGATCTCAAGCAGGAGGGAGCGGAACGACCAGCGCTGCCCGTGCGCGACCGTCACTGCCTCCGCCGCAGCGGCTGGCGCCGCGCCCCGGATGCAGGCCAGCACCGCCTGGGCAAGGTCGGCCTCGTGCACCAGAAACTGGAACTGCTCCCCCCTTCCCGGCAGCGGGATGACGGGCACGCGCTTCACCGCCTCCACCAGCTTGGCGAACATTCCGCCCCCGGTGCCGCCGTAGACCAGGCCCGGCCGGATCACCCAGGCCCCCAGCGACTGCGCGATCCTCTCGGTCTCCAGCTTCGCCCTGCCGTACAGCGATGGGCAGCCCTTGAAGGCGCTGATCGTGGAGATGAGGACCATACGCTCAACCCCCGCGTCGCGCGCCGCGCGCAGGAGCAGCTCCGAGCCGCGCACGTTCACGTCGTGTATCGCCGCCCATCCGAGCGGGTTGAAATCGTAGGCGCAGTGGACCAGGGCGGAATGGCCGCGCAGGCTGTCGCTGGCGATGGCCTCGCCGAGGCGGAACCTGATGCCGCTGCCGGCGCCGGCGCTACGCCCAAGCTCGGTGACCTGCCAGCCTGCGGCAAGCAGGGCCGCCTTGATCCGGCCTCCGACGTATCCGGTTGCGCCGGTCAGCAGGCAGCGCCCCGCTGCAAGCGGCCGCGGGCTCTCGCCATCGATGGGCATGACCGCTCGCTCCCCTCACAGCTCGCTGGCGATGCGGTAGGCGTTCGCCATCACCGTCAGCGTTATGGTCGTCGCAGGAATGCTGGGCAGGACCGTCGCATCGACCGCGCTTACCCGCTCGAAGCCGGCCGGCCGGCCGAGCAGGTCGGTCTCCAGCCCCTCCGGGCGCTCCCGCATCGGAAATGTCCCACCGGTATGGAAGCCGCGCCCGATGGGCGAGGTCTTCAGCAGCATCGGCAGCGGTACGGCTCCCAGCCGCATCGAGTTGCGGACGAGCTTGCCCATCACGCGCCGCAGCACGGCCTTTGTGCGCGCACCGGGCAGCGACGTCAACTCCAGGCGGTCGCTCGCGGGCGGGCCGCGCAGCGCCATGGCGATCTTTCCGGAGTCGGCCGAGTGCAGATAGCCCTGGACCACGAGCAGCCGGGCCTCTGCCCTGCGGGCCAGGAAATCCAGGGGCGAGGCGAGGGGGCCCAGCATGCCGCGCACGGCATTGGCCAGGACGTTGCTGTACGTGTAGATCTGCAGGTGGATCGTATACGGGCTGATCCTCGCATCGAGAATCTCGATGAACAGCTGGCTCAGCGCGTGGAGTTGCTCCTCGCGGACGTTGCCGGCATTGCCGAGCAGGACGAGCGGCAGCATGAAGTGCTGGCTGTCCTGCGCGATCGCCACCCGGTCGTACGCGTCAAGCGAGCGGAGCAGGATGCCCGTGGTGGGTATCACGCCCGCCGCCAGCAGCACCCGGTCGGCACCAATCTCGAAGGGCTGCCGTGTCCGCCGGTCGTGTCCGCGGACGACGGCGCGCGAGCCTTGCTCCTCGACGCTGCCGACGACGGTATCGGTCCGATAGCTAAAGCCCGGATTGCTGCGGAGCCCGGCATGGGCGTGCTCCGCGCTGTAGATGTACCCGTAGGGGCAGCCCTGCATGCACATGCCGCAGTAGACGCACCCGGCGCCAGCCTTGTCCGGCGCGGCCCTGATGCCCACCCTGGCCTGCCCGAAGACGATGCCGCGCGCGCGCAGCGCCGATCTGTTCCGGCTCAGGCTCTCGCGCATGAGCGCCGCCTGGCGGCTCGGCCGCAGAGAGACCGGCGAGCGTGCGAGAATGGGCAGCATCTCGCTCAGGTCGTCGTCGATGGCCGAGAGCGGGATGCGGTCCAGGACGGACTTGTAGTGCGGGGCCAGTTGCGCCAGCCGCAGCGGCCACCCGTCGAGGTCGTGGTCGGCGTAGGGCAGCATCGCTGCGCCCCACACGGTGCTGAGCCCACCCACCGCGAGGGAGGCCTGCAGCCCGGTGTCGTTGACCGAAACACCGTTCTCCGCGTCGCCGCCCCGATAGGGAAAGTCCGAGCCGAACAGGAGCTTCTGCGGGACTTCCTTGCCCTGCGCCTGGGTTCCCGCGGTCAGGGTCTGGCGCTGCTCCGCGCTCCACTCGTCGGGCGAGAGCCGGGCCAGCGCGGTGGCGAACCGGGCGCGATCCGCCTCCAGGCGAAGGCCGCCGTCCAGCATGAGAACCCGGCGCCCCCGCTTCAGGAGAGCCGCCGCAGAGGCAACGCCCGCAGGGCCCGAGCCGACGACGATGCAATCCACGTGAGCCTCGCCCCTAGCTCCGGTGGCGATCCGCCGGGACAATCGCTGTCATTCTGCCCAGCACCTTTGCTTAAAAAAAGAAAGCTGCGACCCCGATGCGGGCCGTCCGTGCCGCCGTTGCAGCGATATCGCCTCTCCTAAAGAAGAGAGGCGCGTTCTAACAGGTCGTGCCGCTTGAGGCAACGCGCGAGCCGGCCGACTCCACCGCCCGCACACCGCGGGCACGCGCGCCGTACGGGATGGTGGGCGGGGCCGCGTTGAGGGTGTCCTTGGCGAAGCCGGCTGCGGCCTGGTAGCCGGCCATGAACTGCGCGCGCTCCTCGGGCGGGATCACGTCGTCGATGTTGTCGAAGGTGCCGCCGCAGCGCTCGTCCACCATGTTGAGGAGCCCGAACGGCCCGGCGCCGCGGTTCCTCAGCACCACCTGCGAGATCGGCCCGCACAGCTTCGCGTCGTAGGCGGCGAGCGCTTCGGGCGTCACCCCATGCTCGATCATGGCGGCCCCCAGCACGCGCGCATCGACCATCGCCTGGCTGCCGCCGTTGGAGCCTGTGGGGTACATGGGGTGCGCGGCATCGCCGAGCAGCGCCACCGGGCCGTCCTGCCAGGTGGGGATCGGATCGCGGTCGATCATCGGGTTCTCGAAGGCACCGTCGGCGCCACGGATCAGCGCCGGTACGTCGAGCCAGTCCCACTGCCAGCCTTCGAAGTGGTGGGCGAAGCTGTCGATGCTCACCTCGCGGAACCAGCCGCTCTGCTGCCAGCCCTCGCTGTTGTCCATGGTCACCTCCGCGATCCAGTTGATCATGGAGAGGCCCGTCTCGGGGTGGGGGCGGGAGATCGGATAGAGCACGATACGGTGCCGGTGGGTGCCGAGGCCGATGAACGACGCGCCGGTGCGGATCGGCCGCCCCCACGTGGTGCCGCGCCACATCACGGCCCCGCCCCAGTGGATCGGCGGCTGGGCGGGGTGCATCTGCGCCCGCACCGCCGAGTGGATGCCATCGGCGCCGATGAGCAGAGCGCCTGTGATCTCCGAGACGGAGCCGTCGGCGCTCTCGACGAGCACCGTCACGCTGCCATCCGTGTTCTTGCGATAGCCGGTGACGCGGCTTCCCAGCCGCACCGCCTGCGGCCCGATCCGCTCCGCCACCTTGGCGTGGAGAGCCATGTGGAACAGCCCGCGGTGCACCGCGTACTGCGGCCAGTTGTAGCCGGCCAGCTGCCCGCGCGGCTCGCTGTAGATGTCGTTGCCGTTGAGCCCGACCAGCGCCCATTCCTTCGCCGGCAGCCCCACCCGGTCCAGCTCCCAGCGCGTGAACCCCAGCTCGTACAGCTCCCGCACTGCATTGGGTTGCAGGTTGATGCCGACGCCGAGCGGCCGCATCTCGCGCACCGCCTCCAGAACGATGCAAGGCACGCCGATCTGGTGCAGCGTCAGCGCGGTGGCCAGCCCGCCGATGCCGCCGCCGGCGACGATCACAAGATTCTCGGTCATGGGCAGGTCGTCCCCCCTCGGCCCTCGTGCGCCCTCTCATTTTGGGATGTTATCTTTGGGAAGGGCGCCCGGAGCAAGCCGCGAGGTGTCGCTGCCTCTTACCTGAGCGCCACCAGGTTGGGCCGGAATGGCAATGTCTCCGGTGTCTTGGCGTTCCACACCAATCCCACCCCCATCAGCGCGCGCAGCACCCACCAGCCGGGGTCCATTTCGCCCTTGCGGAGGCCGAGGCGGGCCGAGGCCGGGAAGGCGTGGTGGTTGTTGTGCAGGGCCTCGCCCATGGTGACGAGGCTGCACCAGGGCACGTTGTAGCCCTGCACGCCGGCATCCTCGATGTGCCACGAGCGGCCGCCGCGGTTGTGGGCGAAGTAGCCCACCAGCCAGTGCCCCGTCACCGAGGCCGCGACCCGCGCGGCGACGCCCCACACCACCCAGGGCGGGCCGCCCACGGCGTAAAACAGCAGCGCCCAGGGCACTTGCTGTGCCATCCAGGTGCGCTCCAGGAACCGGTAGAAGCCATCCTCGGCCACGCGGCGCTCCATGACCAGGTGCGGCGGGTGAGCCAGCCGCAGCTCGCAGTGCAGCTGCCAGAAGCCGTCGCGCAAGAGGCCCGAGCGGTGCGCCAGGTAGGGATGGCAGCGCGGCTTCCTCTGCGCCCAGTCGCGGATGTCGTGCTGACGGATCATGCCATGGGGGCCGGCCATGCCCACCAGCGTGCCCAGATAGACGAAGAGGCGCTCCAGCCACAGCGGGCAGTCGTAGGCGCGGTGGATGAGGCGGCGGTGCATGCCGAGCGAATGACCGAGGCAGACCGTGACAGCCGTGGCGGCGAGGAACAATGCCAGGGCGCCCCAGGTGAAGGCGAGCGGCCCGCCGACGAGCGCGGCGAGCGTCATGGCCGAGATCCAGAGGGACTTCGCGGGCTTCCAATAGACCTCGCCCTCGACGGCACTCGTGTCCTCATCCTCCGCCATGCGCAGCGAGCGGAAGGTGCCCTCGGCGTTCTGCAGCGCCTCGTCGATGCGATCCGCCACCGTGCCTGCCGCATCTACGCCATGCATTGCACGACTCCCTTGCTTGTACTTTATGAAATAACTAATTAGTTAAATAAACAAACCAGGCGCCGCCAGTCAAGCTCGCGTGTGCTAGGCTCGTCGCGCAGGGGGCAGAGCTCTGGCCTCGTCCGTCGCTTTGCAACGGAAGGTCCGAAGCGAGCAGTCTGACCCCTTCTCGCGGTGCGGGGGGCTGCCCCTTCGGAAGGAGGACGATGTCGGCTGACAAGATCTTCGAGGCGCTGTCGTCGGCCCCGCGCCGGCGCATCCTGGCCTTTCTGTCGAAGACCGACATGACGGCCGGCGAGATCGCCCAGCGCTTCGCCGACATCATGAGCCAGCCCGCCATCTCCAAGCATCTGTCGGTGCTGGAGAACGCCGGCCTCGTCTGGCGCGAGAAGCGCGGCCAGAACGTGCACTACGGCCTCAAGGAGGACGCGCTCACGTCCACCCTGGTGCACTTCCTGGCCGAGGTGTGCCCCCGCTCCCGCCCGTTCCGCAAGGAGAGCGCCGCGGCCGCCAAGCGCAAGGGCAACCGAAGGGGAGGGTTGTAGGTGATCGGGCGTTTAGCGAGAATCTCCGGCGGCTATCTGGCGGCGTGCGTTACGATCGGATTCGTCGTAGCACTGGAGCTGCTGCTCTGGTTCCTGATCCAGCAGCCCCAGGCAGGAAGCTCGCTCCCCTATACTGGCCCAGCTTTCAGGGCTGCCGATGCAAGGGACGCCGCCTATTCCCTCCTCCAGGTCACCGCGGTGGTCAGCATATTCGCCGCCATGTGGGCGCTCGTCCCCGCCGTGATCGCCATCCCTCTCGCCGAGGCCCGCGGCCTGCGCTCGGCGGCCCTTTATGGCGGCGCAGGACTCGTCGCAGCTGCCGCCGCCTCGCGGATCTTTTTTGGTGGGTCCTTCATGTCCGTGCTCGAAATGCCGCAGCGGTGGGCAGAGACCATACCCATCCTCATCGCCGGCATCGCCGGGCTGATCGGCGGCCTCGTCTACTGGCGTATCGCCGGCAGGACCGCCGACTCCTGGCGCGTCCCACAGAATGGCCCGCTATAGCTGCACGGCGCTGGCAAGCGCCGGACGCGGTGCTATGGTCGCGGCCCATGGACATGGCTCTCAACGACCCCGCCGACCCGTTCACCGAGGCCGGCTTCCGTGCGCTGGCGCGGGGAGGGCTCAACGCGGCGCCGTCGGAGGCGATCTTCGATCCGCGCTCCGGCCGGGCGCTGGGGCCTAGCGACTGGGACCTGAACCCGGAGCTCAAGGGCGACCTCGCCGTCATGCCCCCGCCGCGCCCGGCTGCGGTGCTGGTCCCCATCGTGCTGCGGCCGGCGCTGACGGTGCTCCTCACCCAGCGCTCGCACGACATGCCGAGCCACCCCGGCCAGATCTCCTTCCCCGGCGGCAAGGTCGAAGCCACGGACCGCAGCCCGCTCGACTGCGCCCTGCGCGAGGCGCGCGAGGAGATCGGCCTCCCCGCCACCCACGTCGAGCCGCTCGGCTATCTCGACGGCTATCGCACGGGCACCGGCTTCCAGATCGTGCCGGTGGTGGCGCTGGTGACACCGGGCTTCCCTCTCTCTCTCGATCCGCGCGAGGTGGAGGAGGTGTTCGAAGTGCCGCTGAAGTTCCTCATGGACCCTGCCAACCACCGCAAGGACCAGCGCGAGTGGCGGGGACGCGTACGCTCCTACTATGCGATGCCCTACGGGCAGCGGTATATCTGGGGCGCCACCGCCGGCATGCTGAAGAACATGCACCAGAGGCTGTTCGCCCCATGATCCGGATCGCCACCGAGCTCGTTCTCCTGTTCCTGCTCCCCACCGCGGCTTACCTCGGCTACGCGCTGCTGGTTCGGCCGGGCCGTCCCGCCAGGGAGGCGGTGAGCGAGGCCCCCCTGGTATGGCTCGGGCTCTCCGGCCTGGTGCTGGTGTTCGCCACGCTCGCCTACTACGGTTCGACCGCCACCCAGGGTGGCCCAGACCAGACCTACACGCCGGCGCGCATCAAGGACGGGCAGATCGAGCCCGGCCACTTCAAGTAGCGGCGCCCCCAGATGGACAAGGCGCCGGCCGCCCCTCCACATCGCCTGACCGGGGCCGAGTGGCTCGACCGCCCCGAGACGCAGGCCGTGTTCGTGGCCCTGGCCGCCCGCGGGCATCTGGGCCGCGCCGTCGGTGGCGCAGTGCGCAACGCCCTCGTCGACCGGCCCGTGACCGATGTGGACATCGCCACGGATGCCCGCCCCGAGGAGGTGCTGCGCGCCGCGGAGGCGGCGGGCCTCAAGGCGATCCCCACCGGCCTGGCGCACGGCACCGTCACGGTGGTGGCGGGCGCGCGCCCCTACGAGATCACGACCCTGCGCCGGGATGTGGAGACGCACGGCCGGCACGCCACCGTGGCCTTCACGGACGACTGGGCGGCGGACGCGAAGCGGCACGATTTCACGCTCAACGCCCTCTACTGCGGCGCCGACGGCACCCTGTTCGACCCGCTCGGCGGATACCCCGATCTGGTGGCGCGCCGGGTGCGCTTCATCGGCGACGCCCGCGAGCGCATCCGCGAGGACTACCTGCGCATCCTGCGCTTCTTCCGCCTCACCGCGGATTTCGCCGTGGGTCCCGCCGACGCCGCGGGCCTTGCCGCCTGCGTGCGCGAGCGCGCCGGCCTCGCCATTCTCTCCGCCGAGCGGGTGCGGGTGGAGCTGCTGCGCCTCCTGGCGGCGCCGCGCGGGGCCGAGGTCGCGAAGCTGATGCAGGACTACGGCTTGCTCCCCGCCGTGCTGGGCGCCGCGCCGCGGCCGACGCTGCTCGCCCGTCTCGCCGCCATCGAGGCGGCGCTACGCCTCGCCCCCGACCCGGTGCTGCGGCTCGCCGCACTGGCAGCGGAGATCCCCGAGGACGCCGAGCGCCTGCGCGACCGGCTGCGCCTCTCCAACGAGCAGGCCGCCAAGCTCGCGCGTGTCGCCGGACGCGGCGCCCACTCTTCCACGGCAAACCTTGGCCCGCCGGGCGCGGAGGCGCACGCCAGGGCCTGGCTCTACCGCCACGGCGTCGCCGCTTACCGCGAGCGCGTCCTCCTCGACTGGACCCGGTCCGGCGCTCCGCCCGACAGCCAAGCCTGGCGCGGCCGCTTCAGGCTCCCCGACCGCTGGCAACCGCCGCGCTTCCCTCTCACCGGCACCGACGTGCTGGCCCAGGGCGTCCCCGCCGGTCGGCGCGTGGGGGAGATCCTCCGCGAGCTGGAGACGTGGTGGATCGCCAGAGATTTTGCAGCGAACGAGGCGGCACTGCGGCAGAAGCTGGCGGAGCTGGCGGGGCGAGAATAGGCCGTCCCCACCCGTCATCCCGGAAGTCGAGCCCCGCAGGGGCGAGACTATCCGGGACCTCCCTGAGCGAGCCGCGCCTTTCCTTCGCCAGATCCCGGTTCGAGCGACACTCGCCTGCAGCTCGCGTCGCTTCGACCGGGATGACGGGTGGCTTCGTGGATGACGCGCTGCCCTACACTGCCACGGGCAGGCTCGGCTGCACGCCGACCTGGAAGACGCGACGGTAGCGCTCGATCTCGGCGGCCGGTCCGGTGGCCTTCATGGGGTTGTCGGAGAGCTTCACGGCGGCGCGGCCGTCGGCGGAGATCACCTTGCAGACGATGGAGAACGGGTCGAGCCCGCCGTTGGGGCCGAAATCGCGGAAGTCGTTGGTGAGCAGCGTGCCCCAGCCGTAGCCGAGCCGCATGCGGCCGTGGAAATGGCGGTGAATGCGCTCGATCTCCTCCACGTCGAGGCCGTCCGAGAAGATGGCGAGCTTCACATGCGGGTCCTGACCGCGCCGCCACCACCAGTCGATGGCGATCTCGCCGCCTTCGATAGGGTCGCCCGAATCCACGCGCACGCCGGTCCACTGCGCCACCCAGTCGGGCGCCCGCTCCAGGAAGCCGTGCGTGCCGTAGGTATCGGGCAGCATGACGCGCAGGTTGCCGTCGTAGTCCTCCTGCCAGTCGGCCAGCACCTTGTAGGGGGCCTCGGCCAGCTCCTTGTCGTTGCGAGCCAGCGCGCAGTAGACCATCGGCAGCTCGTGGGCGTTGGTGCCGATCGCCTCCACCTCGCGCCGCATGGCGATCAGGCAGTTGGAGGTGCCGAGGAACGCCGGCCCCAGGCCCTCCATCATCGCCTGCACGCACCAGTCCTGCCACAGGAAGCCATGGCGCCGGCGGGTGCCGAAGTCGGCGATGCTGAGATCCGGCAACCCCCTCAGCCGACCGATCTTCTCCCACACGCGCGTCATGGCGCGGGCGTAGAGCACCTGCAGCTCGAACTTGGCCATCCCCTTGGTGACCGCGCGCGAATGCAGCTCCATCAGCACGGCCAGCGCCGGGATCTCCCACATGGTGGTCTCGATCCACGGCCCCTCGAAGGTCAGCTCGTACTGGTCGCCCGCGCGCTCCAAGTGATAGGCGGGAAAGCGGAAGGCCTCCAGCCACTGGATGAAGTCGGGCGAGAACATGGGCCGCTTGCCGTAGAAGGAGTTGCCGCGCAGCCAGGTCGACTCTCCGCGTGACAGCGACAGCGTACGGATGTGGTCGAGCTGCTCCTTCAGCTCCCCGACATCGACCAGCCTGGCGAGCTTCACCGACCGGGTGCGGTTAAGGATGCCGAAAGTGACCCGAGCATCCTTGTGGCGCCGGAAGATCGTCTGCGCCATCAGCAGCTTGTAGAAATCCGTATCGAGCACCGAGCGCACGATCGGATCGATCTTCCAGGTGTGATTGTAGACGCGGGTGGCGATGTCGGTCATGGCGCAGGTGTCAGACCCTCCGGGTCTGACACCATAGCTCCAACGTCGAGCAGTGCAATGGTGTCAGACCCGGAGGGTCTGACACCTTCTCAGAAGTCCATGCCGCCCATCCCGCCCATGCCGCCCATTCCGCCGCCGGGCATCGGCGGCGGCGCATCCTTCGGGCGCTCCACAACCATCGCCTCGGTCGTGATCAGCAGGCCGGCGATGGAGGCGGCGTCCTGCAGGGCGGTGCGTACCACCTTGGTCGGATCGATCACGCCCTGGGCGACAAGATCGCCGTACTCCCCGGTCTGGGCGTTGTAGCCGAACGTGTACTTCCCACTATCGAGGATCTTGCCGACCACCACGGAGCCGTCCTCGCCTGCGTTCTTCACGATCTGGCGCGCCGGCACCTGCAGCGCCCGGCGCACGATGCCGATGCCCACCTTCTGGTCCTCGTTGCTGCCGCGCAGGCTCTCCAGCCCCTTGGAGGCGCGCAGGAGCGCCACGCCGCCGCCTGGCACGATGCCCTCCTCCACGGCAGCGCGGGTGGCGTGCAGCGCGTCCTCCACGCGGTCCTTGCGCTCCTTCACCTCCATCTCGGTGGCGCCGCCAACCTTGATCACGGCGACGCCGCCGGCGAGCTTGGCCTGCCGCTCCTGCAGCTTCTCGCGGTCGTAGTCGGAGGTGGTCTCCTCGATCTGCGCCTTGATCTGCTTCACGCGGCCCTCGATGTCGGCCTTCTTGCCGGCGCCGTCGACAAGGGTGGTGTTCTCCTTGTCGATCGCCACCTTCTTGGCCTGGCCCAGCATTTTCAGCGTCACGCTCTCCAGCTTGACGCCCAGGTCCTCGCTGATCATCTGCCCGCCGGTGAGGATGGCGATGTCCTCCAGCATGGCCTTGCGGCGGTCGCCGAAGCCGGGTGCCTTGACGGCGGCGACCTTCAGCCCGCCGCGCAGCTTGTTGACCACCAGCGTGGCGAGCGCCTCCCCCTCCACGTCCTCGGCGATGATGAGCAGCGGCTTGCCGGTCTGCACCACGGCCTCCAGCAGCGGCAGCAGCGGCTGCAGGGTGGAAACCTTCTTCTCGTTGATGAGGATGTAGGGGCTCTCAAGCTCAACCAGCATCTTCTCGGCGTTGGTGACGAAGTAGGGCGAGATGTAGCCGCGGTCGAACTGCATGCCCTCGACCACGTCGAGCTCGGTCTCCAGGCTCTTGGCCTCCTCGACCGTGATGACGCCCTCGTTGCCGACCTTCTTCATGGCCTCGGCGATGATCCGGCCCACCTCCTTATCGCCGTTGGCGGAAATGGTGCCGACCTGGGCGATCTCGTCGTTGGAGGTGACCTTCTTCGACTGGGCCTTGAGCTCCTCGACCACCGCGGCAACCGCCCTCTCGACTCCGCGCTTGAGGTCCATCGGGTTGGAGCCCGCGGCAACCGACTTGGCGCCCTCGCGCACGATGGCCTGGGCCAGCACGGTGGCGGTGGTGGTGCCGTCGCCGGCGATGTCGGAGGTCTTGGAAGCGACCTCGCGAAGCATCTGTGCGCCCAGGTTCTCGAACTTATCCTCAAGCTCGATCTCCTTGGCGACCGTCACGCCGTCCTTGCTGACGCGCGGGGCGCCGTAGGATTTCTCCAGCACCACGTTGCGGCCCTTGGGACCCAGCGTGACCTTGACCGCGTTGGCCAGGATGTCGACGCCGCGCAGCAGGCGCTCGCGCGCGTCCTGAGAGAACTTTACGTCTTTGGCTGCCATGGCTCTGAAGGGGTCAGACCCCTTTCCTCTCTGGTTGCAGTTGAAGCTCGGCGGAGATCGAAAGGGTCTGACCTCTCTTCTCTCCTTAAGCGGTTCAATCCGGACCCGTCGCTACGGCTGCGCAATCTCCTTTAATGCCGGGTGAAGGGGTCAGAAGGGGTCAGACCCCTGCCGCCCCGTTCTCGGTGGAGGGGGCCGCGATCAGGCCGCGGCGCGCACCGACGCTGGTTTTCCCTCGACGATCCCCAGGATGTCGCTCTCCTTCATGATGAGCAGCTCCTTGCCGTCGATCTTCACCTCGGTTCCTGACCATTTGCCGAACAGCACGCGGTCGCCCACGTTGACCTCGAGCGGCACCAGCTTGCCGGTCTCGTCGCGTGCACCCGGGCCGACGGCGATCACCTCGCCTTGCATCGGCTTCTCCCTGGCCGTGTCGGGAATGATGATGCCGCCGGCCGTCCTCTCCTCCTCCTCGACGCGGCGCACGAGCACCCGATCATGCAGCGGGCGAAACTTCATGACTTCCACCTCATCGCTTGCCAATGGATGTTCAGGATCGAAGGGGTTGGCGCCACCTTCTCGCGAGCGGATGCGCGTGCACGTCCGAAGCCGTGACTGGATCGGCGGCGCGCGCCTCGCGTCGTGGGTATAAAAAAGGCTGTTTGGCAGTGTCAAGGTCAGAGTGCCAAGCGCGGGCCGGGCTGGATGGGTCGGTCGGACCCGTTGAGCGGGGCAGCTGACCCCTTCGCAGACCCAGGCACTTGGTCCGAGCGAGGTCTGACCGGATCGGCCAACCTGTTGGCACTGTGGGGAAAGTGCTGCTCGGCAGGGCGCTTGCGGAACGGGAACGAGGCTTGCATCGTAGCACTCACCCCGTGCGTGGGAGCAAGCGGGGTGACACTCGAGGTGACCCTTGGCCATGCCGACGAGGATGAAACTGACGGACCGCGACTTCCGCGCCCAGCTGGCAGGCTACAGCCTGACGACGGCCGAAATCCTCTATCGCCTGCCGGACCATCCCTCCCTGCTGCAGAGCTTCATCTGGCAGGAATACGACGTGCACCCGTTGTTTCCCCGCCTGCAAGAGTTCCTGCAGTTTTGGTCGCGCAATCTCGAAGGCAAGCTCTACCGGGTGACCGTGGCGCACAAGAAGCTGATCGGCCCGACCGAGCTGAGGCTCGTTTCCGGCGACTACCGCCTGCACTGACCCGGCCCGTGCCACGGCTCCCAGCGCCCCTTTTTGGGAGGAAGGCTGCTGCGGTGGCTACGGCCCGCGCCGTTAACCCGTTAACGCTCGGCGCGCTTGCTGCTGGCCGTTGGCGAGGCGCCGATGTCCGATCGCTACGGTCGCGGCGATGACCCAGCACGGCAGGTCTTGATGTAATGGACCGAGGCTTTCCGCCCGATTGGATGTGGTCCGAGGCGTTCGCGCTGCTGGCGCGGGCGGAGCGGCTGCATCGGGAGGTGTTCAGGCCGGTCGGCTCGGCAACGCAGGCGCCCGCCTGGGAGCCGCCGGTGGACATCCTGGAGACCGAGCGCGAGCTGCTGGTCATCGTCGCCCTGCCGGGTGTCGAGGCGGATCAGGTCGAGGCCGCCATCGTCGACGGCGACCTGGCGATCGCCGGCACGCGGATATTGCCGCGCGAGCTGCAATCGGCCGTCATTCACAGGCTGGAGCTCCCCCAGGGGCGGTTCGAGCGCCGCGTGCGGCTCCCCCCCGGCTCCTATCGGCATCCGCGCCGGCTGGTGGTCAACGGCTGCCTGCTCGTCAGGCTCGAGAAGGCGGAGGCATCCCGTGCCTGATGCAGATGCGCCTGCAGATGCGCCGGCCGCAGCGGGCGCGGGAACGGCAACGGGCTACCCTCCGCCCCCCTCCGATTCGCTCATCGTCGTCCCCGTCCGCGGGACTGTGCTGTTTCCCGGCCTGGTGCTGCCGATCACGGTCGGCCGGCCGCGCTCGGTGGCCGCCGCCCAACAGGCCATGCGGGAGCAGCGCCAGCTCGGCATCCTGATGCAGCGCCACCCCGATGTGGCCGATCCAGGGCCGGCCGACATGCATCGCGTCGGCTGCGTCGCCAATCTCGCGCGCTACGTCACGGGGCAGGACGGCGCGCACCACCTCGTTTGCCAGGGCGAGCAGCGCTTCGAGGTGCTGGAGTTCCTCGACGGCTGGCCGTTTCTGGTCGCTCGCGCGGTGCGCATCCCAGAGCCGGATGCGCGGAGCCCCGAGATCGAGGCGCGGTTCTTGAGCCTGCAGCAGCAGGCGCTGGAGGCCCTGCAGCTTCTTCCGCAGGCGCCGCCCGATCTGCTGGCGGCGATCCAGACCATCGCCTCGCCGGCACAGCTGGCCGACCTCGCCGCCGCCTACATGGACCTCAAGCCCGAGGAGAAGCAGGAGGTCCTGGAGACCATCGACGTCGGCGCCCGCATGGACAAGGTGGCGCGCCTGCTGGCCCAGCGCATCGAGGTCTTGCGCCTGTCGCAGGAAATCGGCCGCCAGACCAGGGTCGCCCTCGACGAGCGCCAGCGCGAGGTGCTCCTGCGCGAGCAGATGGCCGCCATCCGCCGCGAGCTGGGCGAGGGCGAGGAGGGCAAGGCCGAGATCGCCGAGCTGAGCGAGGCCATCCTGAAGGCGCGCATGCCCAAGGAGGTGGAGGACCAGGCCAAGAAGGAGCTGCGCCGCCTGGAGCGCATGCCCGAGGCCTCGGCCGAGCACGGCATGGTGCGGAGCTATCTCGACTGGCTGATCGAGCTGCCCTGGGTCCTGCCGGAGGAGGCGTCCATCGACATCGCCGAGGCGCGGCGCATTCTCGACGAGGACCACTACGGCCTCGACAAGATCAAGCGGCGCATCGTGGAATATCTGGCGGTCCGCAAGCTGGCGCCGCACGGCAAGGCGCCGATCCTGTGCCTGGTCGGCCCGCCCGGGGTGGGCAAGACCTCGCTGGGGCAGTCCATCGCCCGCGCCATGGGGCGCAAGTTCGTCCGGGTGAGCCTGGGCGGCGTGCACGACGAGGCCGAGATCCGCGGTCACCGCCGCACCTACATCGGCGCGCTGCCCGGCAACATCGTCCAGGCCATCCGCAAGGCCGGCACGCGCGACTGCGTGATGATGCTGGACGAGATCGACAAGGTGGGCGCCAGCTTCCAGGGCGATCCGAACGCCGCGCTCCTGGAGGTGCTGGACCCGGAGCAGAACTCGACCTTCCGCGACGCCTACCTCGCGGTGCCGTTCGACCTGAGCCGGGTGGTGTTCATCACCACGGCCAACGTGCTTGACGCCGTCCCCGGTCCGCTGCGCGACCGCATGGAGGTGATCCAGCTCTCCGGCTACACCGCCCCCGAGAAGCTCCAGATCGCCCGCCGCTACCTGGTCAAGCGCCAGCTGGAGGCGAACGGTCTCAAGCCGGAGCAGGCCGAAATCACCGACCAGGCCCTGGGCGCGATCATCCAGGACTATACCCGCGAGGCCGGCGTCCGCAGCCTGGAGCGCGAGATCGGCCAGGCGCTGCGCCACGCCGCCGTCCGCATCGCCGAGGGCGAGCCGGGGCCGATCCGCATCGATGCCGGCCACCTTGCCGCGATCCTGGGACCGCGTCAGTTCGAGAGCGAGGCAGCGATGCGAACGAGCGTACCGGGCGTCGCCACCGGCCTCGCCTGGACGCCGGTTGGCGGCGACATCCTGTTCATCGAGGCGACGCGCTCGGCGGGCAGCGGCAAGCTGATCCTCACCGGCCAGCTCGGCGAGGTGATGCGCGAGAGCGCCCAGGCGGCGCTCAGCGTGGTGAAGAACCGCGCCGCCAACCTGGGGCTGGACGCCGCGCGCTTCGAGCGGACCGACATCCACATCCACGTGCCCGCCGGCGCCATCCCCAAGGACGGCCCCAGCGCCGGCGTAGCCATGTTCCTCGCCCTGGTCTCTCTCATGTCCGACCGCACGGTGGCGAGCGACACCGCCATGACCGGCGAGATCAGCCTGCGCGGCCTGGTGCTGCCCGTGGGCGGCATCAAGGAGAAAGTGGCGGCGGCAGCCCGCGCCGGCATCAGGCGGGTGCTGCTGCCGGCCCGCAACCGCAAGGACTTCGAGGACATCCCCGAGGAGGTCCGCAAGACGATGCAGTTCACCTGGCTGGAGACGGTGGACGATGCCGTCCGCGCCGGTCTGGAGCCGCCCGACGCGCGCCAGGCGCCCCCCGCGGCGGAGCCACCGCGCGCCGCCTCGGGCTGACCAGGTTTCAGGTTTCAGGGATCAGGGATTAGGTTCTCCGAGAGCTCTGTGCCCTGAAACCTGATCCCTGGAACCTGAAATGTGTGGCCGCATCACGCAGAAGAGCGATCCGCGCGTCCTCAGCCTCGGCATTGCGACGCTGATCGAGCCCCTGACCGAGCCTCCCGGCCCGCGGTTCAACGGCGCACCCGGGCAGGAGCACTGGGTCATCCGCCAGCACCCCAAGACCGGGGAGCGCCATCTCGACCGGCTGTGGTGGGGGCTGATCCCGAATTGGATCAAGGAGGCCAGCCCCAGGCACAAGCCCATCAACGCCACGGCGGAGCGGGTGGCCACCGCACCCATGTTCCGCGCCGCCTACGCCAAACGCCGCTGCCTGGTGCCGGTCGATAACTTCTTCGAATGGGCGCGGGCGAAGGGCAAGGGGCCGAAGCAGCCCTACGCGGTCGCCATGCGGAGCGGCGAGCCGTTTGCCCTGGCCGGCATCTGGGAGAGCTGGCGCCATCCGGAGAGAGGGCCGGAGAGTGGGGAGGTGGTGCGCACTTTCTGCATCATCACCACGGCCGCCAACGAGATGATCGGCGCCATCCACGACCGCATGCCGGTGATCCTGCCGCCCGAGGCCTGCGACCGGTGGCTGGCGCCGGTCGAGCCCGACCCGCGCGACCTGCTGGTGCCCTATGCCTCCGACCTCATGGCCATGTGGCCGGTCTCGGCGCGGGTCAACAAGGCGGACCAGGACGATGCCGCTATCCTGGAGTGATCCGCGCCGACGCATCCACCTGGGCGGCCAGGTCGCGGTCGATGCCAAGCGCGTTGGCGAGTGCCGACAGGAAGGCGTGCTCCTCGCCGGTATCGGGATCGACGGCGATGCGGGCGGCCGTGTAGACCTGCACGGCCTCCTCCGGGGAGGATACCCCCGATGCCAGCTCGTCCACGTTGGCCGGGTTGGCGATCTCGGCCGCCAGGAACTGCTGTGCGGTCTCGTCGATGCCGGCCTGCCGCAGGCCGCCCACGATCCGCTGCTGCTCATCCACGTCGATGCGCCCATCGGCGGCCGCAGCGGCGATCATGGCGCGGATGCAGCGCCGGGCGGCGTCGTGGCTCATGGCGCCGGTCTCGAAGCCGGAGCCCTCGGGGGCCGGCATCAGGGCCTGCGGCCTGGCCGGTTGACCGGCGGAGAGCGGCGGGCGGCCCTGCTGGTAGTTGTCGTAGGCCTTGTAGGCGAGGCCGCCGATGAGGGCGAGGCCGCCGAGCTTGACGGCCGTGCCGGCCAGCGACCGCCCGGCTCCGGTGCCAAGAATAAGCGCGCCGAGGCCGCCGAGCGCCGTGCCGGCGGCGAGCTGGTTGTTGCCGATCAGCTCCCTGACCCTGGCCACCAGCGCCTCGGGCGACTGGCCGGTCGCCTGGCCGATGGCCTCGCGCGCCTTGTCGGATAGGCCGGCCGCCTTGTCGATCCTGGCCGCGCCCTCGCGTGCGCCGGCCGTGGCCTGGCCCAGCACCTGCTTCAAGATCCCGCCCAGGCCACCGGCGTCGCCCGGGCCGCCTGCGGCTCCACTGGCGTCTCCCCCGGTGCCTCCCATGATGCGCTGTGCCGTCGGCCCGCCGAGCCCGCCTTGCAGAATCTGGCGCAGCAGGTCCTGCAGCTCCCTGGTCACCTCGGGGTTGAATTGCCCCGTCGGTCCGCCTTGCGGGGCCGGCTGCGGCTGCCCGCCGGCGGGGGCCTGCTGCGGCGGCTGCGCCTGCGGCGGCGCGCCGCCGGTCAGAATGGTGCGCAGCAGGTCCTCCAGGCTCATGCCGCCTCCCGGAGGCTGCTGCGTGGACCGGCCGGAGGTCTCTGGGGAGGCCGGGGAATCGCGCTGCTCCGTCCAGCGACCGCCCGGCGTCTGCTGCGGCGCGGTGCTGCGGCCGGGGGCGGCGGCGTCCTGAGTACCGAGCTGGTCGAGCATGTCGCGGAAGACGTTGGGGTCGGCCGGCTGGCCGCGCCGCGCCCCCGGCGGACCGCCGCCGAGAAGGATGTCGAGAATGCTCCGTGCGTCGAACATGGGGGGTCCTCCGTGAGAAAGCACGCGTCTTCCCCCTTCGTGTAAGCAACTCCAGGCCCCAGGGTTCCCAAGCCATAGAGAAGCGACCCTCGGGGGACTGCTACTCAGGACTTAGGCTATAGTGAACGGAGAATCAGCGGCAGTCGGAGGGACTATCAGGAAGACTAGGGAAGAGAGGACCATCCTTGCTCGTTCGGTCCGCCTAATCTTCCATAAGACAGGGGTTCTCTAATATCGACTATAGGGAGTGGGGGGGGTACCTTCGGTGCAGTAATTACCCCCTCTTAAAATCTGACAGAAATTCGGGAGATTTTGGACTCACCTAGTGTCCTTCCAATAGGGCCTTCCGTATCATCAGGGCTTTCTCACTCGTTTGAATTTTCCATTTTCTTAATGCGCTCATTGCTGAACCAATCTCGTTCAGAAAGGGCTGAAGCAAGTAGCTGCGAGCTGATCCTTCCCCACCCGGTCGCAACTCCAAATGCAAACCCAGTTTCTCAATTGCACTGCGAAAATGCTCTATAGCGGCAATCAGCTCTTTGGTGGGTGCTGCTTCTAGTAGTTCCGTAAACTCCTGATGTTGAGGCTTATGCAGGCAGAAGACATCCACTTTGGATTTCAGCACCTCTACGTGATCACGGCAGCGGCCAAGATCGAACACTGTCACCTCTGTAGAGGGAAAGTGATGAAGCATCGCTATAGCCTTGTTCTTTGTCTCATACACAAAGTCTATCGCTTCTTGGGTTTGATTCAGAATGGTTGTGACTAGATCAGCGGCTTTGAGCTTTTCTTCTACCTCATAAACGGGCAGTCTGCGTGGAGGTGTCCCCACTGGGATGGAGCGTACTGGGAGACCAGGTGCCTTAACGACTGCCACGCCGCTATACACTCTTGTCTGTAGCTGAGGCGATCTCCATGGCCTGATGAAAGCTTGCCACCATTGTAGAGAGCGCTCGTATATTACAGGGACCTTTTCCGCTAAGTACGGGAGCGCCGCCCCAAGCGCGAGTAGCAAAAGTGTCGGAGGCGGGATCAGTGCTAGGAGCCATTGCACGGCACCTAGCACGCCCGTAAGTGCTGAAGGCAGCTCGGGTTGAATGCTGTCCAACAGCTTGCCAATGGCCCATTGAGCTGCGGCCCCAATTACGAATGCCGTGGTCCAACGCAATCGCTGCAGTAGTTTCGCACATTGCATCTTTGAAAAGTCCTTCCGCTACTCCTTCAGCCTCACCCCTGGTCCCCCGTCTTTGTCCTTGTCGAGGAAGACCACCCCTGCCTTCTCCAGGGCTCTCCTCCACTTGTGCTCAGTGGACATCTTGGGGTCTGTCAGCCCTTGCTCGAAGGCTTCCGTGGTCTTGAGGGGCACTCCCGAATGCTTGGCCAGATCGGCTCTGGACCAGCCTAGGAGAGTCCGGGCGGCACGGAGCTGTCGGGGCAGGAGCATACCGTAGCAACTACCCAAGCCCCGGTAGTGTGCCCAAGAGTGTCAGTGAATATGACTTGATAGATAGTGATTTTTACTATTGCATGGGTAGCTCACTCCAAGACGGGGGAGCCATACCCATGCCGATAGCCCTGACTGACCGAATCGTTGCCCTGCTGGTGTCGCTGACCGATGAGCAGGTAGAGGATCTGCCCCCTGTGGAGAGACGACGCCTGGAGGACCAATGCCTGAGGGTAGCGATACTATGTGCTCCGGTAGCCAAGGTGCCTAGCGGCGTCCTGGAAGCCCTGAGAAGGCGACCCAGGGATGAGTAGCCCAAAGGTGCCGAGGCGGAAGAAAAACCGCAGCCCAGAGGGTCTGACACCTTCGACACCTTGCCGTTAAGTACAATCCCACAAAGGACGCCGCGGGGAAGAATTGCTACATCCGGCGTCTCCATAACCCGAGCTGGCGCTTCCTCGTGGAGGCGGATTTAAGCGCGTTGCCGGTTGCACGAAACGCGCGGCAGACGCGCCTTCCAGCAGTGGAGAGAGAGAGCATGCAAACCGATTCCCCCAACCGTCCCGCCGTGGCCAGGGGCGATCTGTCGACCGTGCGGACCGTCCAGCAGTACGCCGCCCAGGCCATCGGCCGGGCCGAGCTGTCGCGCATGGCGAGCGAGGCCGCCATGGACAAGGCCACCCGGCCCGACGTGCGCGAGCTGGCCGGCTACGAGCTGATGGAGGCCAAGGCCATCATCTCGGTCCTGCGCGACCTCGGCGCCCCGGCGCCGCAGCTGGGCCCCGATGCCAAGGGCGTGCTCGACATGGTCACCAGCGCCTCCAGGGGCACCGCCTTCGACCGCGCCTATATCGCGGCCCAGTGCGAGAACCACGCCCATCTGCGCGACCTGACGGCGGCGTACCTGGAGAACTCGGACCCGCGTACGTCGGACCCGCGGGAGCGGCAGGGCCGCCAGCTCGCGACGCTGGCCTTGTGCACCTTCACCGAGCACGCAGCGACCGCCAACCGCATCTCGCGCGACATCCGCGCCTGAGCCAGGCCACCTTGGGTGCGGCCGGGCGAAGCCGGGGCGCAGCGATGGCCGCTCAGATCAGCCCGAGGACAATGGCGGCGGCGTAGCCGAACGACAGCGCCGCCGCCGCCCCAAACCAGTAGATCGAGGGGTCGCGGCCGGATTGCCCCAAGCGGTCGTCCAGCTCGACCGCCACGCCGGCACCCCGGAGCAGGATCGCGATCTCGTCGGCGCGCCGGCGCAGCTCCTGCTCCGAGGCCGCATCGTTGCCGAGATCGGCCCCCACGCCTTGCTTCAACAGTGAGCGGGTCAGGCGGAAGGCGCTGGCCGGGGACTTGGCGGCCACCGCATGGAGCTGCGCCACGACCCCACCCGCCATCGAGGCGCCTGTCACAGCATCGATCAGCATGAAGCTGCCGGTATCGCGCTGCTCGGCGAACGGCTCCAGCACGGTGGCCCGGCCAATCTGAATGCGCGCCACCGCGATGTCGTTGGCGGCGCAGCCGGCGGCCGGGCGCTCTGCCAGCGTCGCCAGGTCGAGGTGGCTACTGACATTGAGGGCCGTGACCGGCACGAGGTCGGTCGCCGTGCGCAGAAGGTAGCCGCGGCCGCGGTCGAGGGGCTCGTCGGAGAGCCACACCAGCCGGGCCTCGAAGCTGCGCACGGCCTGTGGCGCCGCGCCGGGTGCGGCCAGCACCGCGCCGCGCGATACGTCGATGTCGGTGTCGAGCTGCAGCACGACGGCTTGCCCCGCGCCGGCGCGGTCGAGATCGCGCCCCATGGTGACGATGCGCTTCACACGGGCGCCGCGGCCGCTGACGGAATCCACCACCTGGGCGCCGCGGGCGATCTCGCCGGACGTGACGGTGCCGGCGAGGCCGCGGAAATCCTGGCCTGCGCGCACCACCATCTGCACGGGCAAGCGGAAGCCGCCGCCCGCCGCATTCTGGTGCCCGGGCACCTGCTGCAGGTGCTCGAACAGCGGCTGGCCCGTGTACTGGCCTGTGTACCAGGGCATATTCTCCGACCGGCGCGCGACGTTGTCGCCGAGCACGGCGGAGACGGGAATGGCCGCGACAGCGCGGAAGGCGAAGCGGCGCGCCAGGGCGAGGAACTCCGCCTCGATAGCGCGGAAGCGGGCCTCAGACCAATCCACCAGGTCCATCTTGTTGACGGCGAGCACCACGTGGCGCACGCCCATCAGGTCGAGGATGGCGGCGTGGCGGCGGGTCTGCACCTTCACGCCGCTGCGGGCGTCCACCAGCAGGACGGCGACATCGGCGTGGGAGGCGCCGGTGGCCATGTTGCGCGTGTACTGCTCGTGGCCGGGGCTGTCGATGATGACGAGGCGGCGCATCTGCGTGTCGAAGTAGCGCCAGGCGATGTCGATGGTGATGCCCTGCTCGCGCTCGGCGGCGAGGCCGTCCACCAGCCGGCTGAAATCGGGCGTGCCGGCCGCGGTTCTGGCACCGCGCTCGATGGCAGCGCGCTGGTCGGTGGTGAGCGCTCCCGCGTCCCACAGCATGCGGCCGATCAGGGTGGACTTGCCGTCGTCGACGGAGCCGCAGGTGAGGACGTGGAGGCTGCCGGCCGCGACGGCGACGCGGCCCGGGGCAACCTGGGGCGCAGTCTGGGGAGCAATCCTGCCGGCGATCCCCGGTGCGATCTCTGGCCCGATCTCTGGCGCGCTCTCTGGCGCCGGCTCGCTCCGCAAGAGTCGCGTGGAGGGAGCCGGCGCGCCAAGCCTTTCCGCGGGGCTTTCGGCAAAGGCTTCAGCAAGCGCCGGCATCAGAAGTAGCCCTCCTGCTTCTTGCGCTCCATGCCGCCGGTGTCGTCGTGGTCGATCAGCCGGCCCTGGCGCTCGGACACACTGGCCGACAGCGTCTCCTCGATGACGCTTTCGAGGTCGGTGGCGTCGGAGCGGACGGCTGCCGTGAGTGGCCAGCACCCCAGCGGGCGGAAGCGAACGCGGTCGATCTTCGCCTGCTCGCCGTCGCGCAGCGGCAGGCGGCCGTCGTCCAGCACCAGAAGGCTGCCGTTGCGCTCGATGGTGGGGCGCTCGGCGGCGAAGTAGAGCGGCACCACGTCGAGCCGCTCGCGGGCGATGTAGCGCCACACGTCCTTCTCGGTCCAGTTGGACAGCGGAAAGACGCGCACCGTCTCGCCGGGCCCGAGCCGGCCGTTGAGCAGGCGCCACATCTCGGGGCGCTGCCGGCGCGGGTCCCAGCGGTGACCCTCCGCGCGGAAGGAGAACACGCGCTCCTTGGCGCGCGAGGCCTCCTCGTCGCGGCGGGCGCCGCCGAAGGCGGCATCGAAGCGGTGCTGGTCCAGCGCCTGCCGCAGGGCCTGGGTCTTCATCACCTCGGTGTAGATCGAGGGCGAATAGTCGATGGGGTTGATGCCGCGTGCCACTCCGTCCCGGTTGGTATGCACGATGAGCTCGAGGCCAAGCTCGCGCGCGGTGCGGTCGCGGAATGCGATCATGTCGCGGAACTTCCACGTGGTATCCACGTGCAGCAGCGGGAACGGCGGCCTGGCCGGGTAGAATGCCTTGCGCGCCAGGTGCAGCAGCACCGTGGAATCCTTGCCGATGGAATAAAGCAGCACCGGCGCGCGGAACTGCGCCGCGGCCTCGCGGAAGATGTGGATGCTCTCCGCCTCCAGCAGGTCGAGATGGGCGAGGGGCGCACTCATGCCGCCGCCTCCCGCTCCGGGCGGCGCGGGTTGGCGTGCAGCCCGCACTCCTTGCCATCCTCGTTCTCCCACCACCAGCGTCCGGCGCGCACGTCCTCGCCGGGGCGGACAGCGCGGGTGCATGGCTGGCAGCCGATGGACGGGAAGCCCCTGGCATGCAGCGGGTTCACCGGCACGTCGTTGGCGGCGATGTAGGCCTCCAGCCGCTCCAGCGGCCAATCCGCCAGCGGGTTGACCTTGACCAAGCGGTGCTCCGGGTCCCAGGCGGCGAACGGCACATTGCCGCGGCCGGCCGACTGCTCGCGCCGCAGGCCGGTGATCCAGCTTCCCGCACCCGCCAGGGCGCGCTTCAAGGGCCGCACCTTGCGCACCTCGCAGCAGGCCTTGCGGGCGTCGATGGAAAGCCGGAAGCCCATGGCGCCGTCGCGGGCGACCAGGGCCTCCACCTCGGCTGCGTCGGGCGCCACCAGGCGGATGCGCAGGCCGTAGCGCTGCTCGCTGCGCTCGATCGTCTCGATGGTCTCGGGGAAGAGGCGCCCGGTATCCAGCGTGAAGATGCCGATCCTGGCGCCGGCCGCGCCGCCAAGCGCACCGATGGCGTGCAGGATGGCCTGGTCCTCAAGGCCGAGGCTGGTGGAGAACCCGACCGGGCCGGGCGCCAGGCGCCCGATCTCGGCGAGCCGCCCCTCCAGGTCCGCAATCTCCGCAAGCCGGTGGTCGAGCTCGGCCGCGGCGGCCTCGCTGCTTTCTGCCAGACCCTGAACCTGCTGCGCCATCGGCCGATCCCTTGAGGAGGCGGAATATAGCGCAACGCTGTTCTACATCAGCCTGGTCAGGCTAAATAAAGATAGAATTCCATTCCGGTCAGACCTGATATGTGGAACGTACTACTCAGAGACTGCGACCGATAATGCACCTGCCGGCGGCCGTCGCACGACAGCATCGAGCTTTCCCGGCACGCGGCGGCTGTCCTCAACGCTGCACGCGCCGTGGGACGCACAGGCGGGCCTTCGCATGGGTTGGCTCGGCGTGTGCAGGGGCAGCGCCAAGGGAGCGGCTTGAGGGAAGCCATCGATCATATAAAAATGCACAACTGCGCTGACCAGGGCAGGGCCGACCATGCCCGGCGGCTTTCCTGCCCGCTTTCCAGAGGCTTGCCATGAAGATGCGCGCCGCCGTCATCCGCGAGACAATGAAGCCGCGGCCCTACAAGCACTCCAAGCCGTTCGCCATCGAGGAGGTGGAGCTGGACCCGCCGGGCGAGGGCGAGGTGCTGGTGCGCATCCGGGCTGCGGGCCTGTGCCACTCCGACCTCTCCACCGTCAACGGCGACCGGCCGCGGCCGATGCCCATGGTGCTCGGCCATGAGGCGGCGGGCGAGGTGGTGGAGCCGGGGCCGGGGGTGAAGGACCTGGCCGCCGGCGACCACGTCATCGTGGTGTTCGTGCCGAGCTGCGGGTCCTGCCTGCCCTGCATGGAGGGCCGGCCGGGCCTGTGCGAGCCGGCCGTGCCGGCCAACGCCTCCGGCACCCTCCTGTCGGGCGCCCGCCGCATCAAGCTCGATGGCCAGCCGGTGAACCACCACATCGGCGTGTCGGCCTTCGCCGAGTACGCCGTGGTCTCGCGGCATTCGCTGGTCAAGATCGACCGCGACCTGCCGTTCGAGGAGGCCGCCCTGTTCGGCTGCGCCGTCGTCACCGGCGCCGGCGCCGTCCTCAACACCGCCAGGCTGCCGACCGGCTCGTCCGTCGCCGTGGTCGGCCTCGGCGGCGTCGGCCTCATGTCGATGCTGGCCGCCCGCGCGGCCGGCGCGCGCCAGGTCATCGCGCTCGACACGATCGACGACAAGCTAAAGCTCGCCAAGCAGATGGGCGCCACGCACGTCGTCAACGCGACGAGCCCGGATGCGGCCGAGCAGGTGAAGGCCATCTCGGGTGGCGGCGTGGAGTTCGCCTTCGAGATGGCGAGCTCGGTGAAGGCGCTCGAGCTGGCCTACAAGGTCACCAGGCGCGGCGGCACCACGGTGACGGCGAGCCTGCCGCACCCCGACGCCCGCTTCGCCCTGCCGGCAACCAACCTGGTAGCCGAGGAGCGCACTCTGAAGGGCAGCTACATCGGCAGCTGCGTCCCCGCCCGCGACATTCCCCGCTACATCGCGCTCTATCGCTTGGGGCTGCTGCCGGTGGACCGCCTCCTGAGCGAGCGCATCGGCCTCGCCGACATCAACGAGGGCTTCGACCGCCTTGCCGACGGCGCCACCGTGCGGCAGGTGCTGTTGCCGTAAGGGGAATCGTCGATACGCATCGCCTCGGCGCTGCGGTCAAGCCGGTGATGCCGGGAGCGAGGGGGCTGACTCCGAAGGGGCCGGCCGAGGCTCGAGGAACCGCGCCCCCAGGTCCACCGTCGCGTTGCGGCCGATGCTGACGCGGTGGCGGGCGAGCCACTTCTCGGTCTCGCTGCGGCCGGCCTCGAACAGGTAGGTGAGCAGCTCGATGTCCGGCTTGGCCTTGCTCTCGGGGGCCAGCGCGCCGGTAAAGCGGCCGGCCTCGATCAGGTGGAAGCGGTGGCGGGCGAGGCGGGCATCCGCGTCGCTCCTGGGGCGACGCCAACGGCTCTGGCTGTGGTTCCTCCGCACCGCCTCGATGACCTCCACGTCGCGCAGCATCGGCTGCATGAATGTGAGCTGGTTGACGCGCCCTGCGATCTCGCGCGCGCTGGTCGGTACACCGTTCGCATCGAGCGCACTCAGCCTCACGATCAGCGTGTCGGCCTCCGGGCTCTCGCGCCCGAGGGTCACGAGGTCCGGATTGGCGGAGAAGCCGCCGTCCCAGTAGGCCTGCCCGTCGATGACGACGGCGTGGTGCAGCATCGGCAGGCAGGCGGAGGCCAGCACCGCCTCCACGGTCACCTCGCTGCGGCGGAACAGCCGGGGACGCCCGCTGGAGAGGGCCGTGGCGGCGATCAGCAGTTCCGGCCCGGCGGTCTTGCGCAGGCCGGCGAAGTCGATGTGCTCTTCGAGCAGCTTGCGCAGCGGGTCGAAGCCCAGCGGGTTGAAGTCGTAGGGCGAGAACAGCTGCGCCATCTGCGCCAGCGTGTTCGATCGGCTGAGGCTGGCGAGCCAGGGATTGAGGCGAAGGAGGTCGGGCACGCCGGCCTTGGCCACGGCCTCCCAGACCGCGCGCAGCCTGGCGCGGGCGCCGTCGCGGCCGTCCTCCAGGAGCCCCGCGGCCAGCGCCACGGCGTTGACGGCGCCGGCGCTGGTGGCACTGATCCAGGCAATGTCGAGGCTGGCGTCCTCCAGGAGACGGTCCAGCACGCCCCAGGTGAAGGCGCCGTGCGCGCCACCGCCTTCGAGCGCCAGGTTGAGGCCCTGCTGCCGCCGGAACATGCTCAAGCGATCACCCTCTCGTCGGGGTCAGACCCCTCGCATCCGGCTTCGAGCTTGAACCGATGGCGTGGAGGTGAGGTCTGACCCCGGATCGGCGAGGAGACTCACCCCCACCGCGTGCGCATCAAGGAAAGCAAGCGGGCGGCATCATGGCAGCACGTCGAGAGGCAGAACAACCGGCACGCCTTCAATTGACTGGTATCGCGCCGTGATGCCGTAGGCGGCGGCAAGATGCTCAGGGCTTAGCACCTCGCGCGGGGCTCCAGCCGCCAGCGTGCGCCCCTCATGCACAAGCGCGATCGTGTGGCAGAAGCGCGCAGCCAGGGAGAGATCGTGGAGCGCCACGACGACGGTGCGGCCCGCCGTCGCCAGCGCCGCGAGATGCTGGAACAGCGTGAGCTGATGCGCCGGATCGAGACCCGCGGCGGGCTCGTCGGCGAGCAGCACACGCGGCTCCTGCGCGAGCGCGCGGGCCACCAGCACGCGGGCGCGCTCGCCGCCCGACAGCTCCGGCACCGGACGTTGCGCCAGCTGCGCGGCGTCCATTGCGGCGAGCGCAGCCTCGATGGCGGCACGATCGGCGTCGCTCTCGCCGGCGCCGAACGGCTGGTAGGGCAGGCGGCCCAGGGCCACGACGGCGCGGGCGGAGAGCGCCCAGTGCACCAGGCGCTCCTGCGGCAGATAGGCAACGGCGCGCGCCAGGCGGCTGCGGTCCCAGGTGGCGATATCGGTGCCGTCGAGCAGGGCCGTGCCGGCATGGGGCGCGATGAGGCCGGCCAGCACCTTGAGCAGGGTGGTCTTGCCGGCGCCGTTGCGGCCGATGATGGCGGTGAGCCGGCCGGGCTCGGCGGCGAGGCTCAGCCCGCGCAGCACCTCGCGGCCCTTGAGGCTCACGCGCAATCCTCTCGCCTCGATCCTCATGACACCCTCATGGCGCTCACGGCGCCAGCTCCGCCCGGGTCTTGAGCACCAGCCACACGAAGAACGGCGCGCCGATCAGCGCGGTGAGCACGCCGATGCGCAGGTCCATCCACGGCTGGGCGAGGCGCAGGCCGATGTCCGCGACCAGCAGGAAGATGGCGCCCGCGAGCGCACTCGCCGGCAGCACCAGGCTGGGGCGGTGCCCGACAAAGGGCCGCAGCACGTGCGGCACCAGCAGGCCGACGAAGCCGATCACGCCGGTGACGGAGGTCGCCGCACCCACGGCCAGCGCCGTTCCGGCCACCAGGACGAGGCGCGTGCGCGCCACGTCGATGCCGAGGCTCCGGGCGGCGTCCTCGCCCAGGGTCAGCGCATCGAGGGCACGGCCCAGGAACAGCAGCACCGCCATGCCGGCGAGGATCGGCGGCGCCGCCAGCCAGACCTGCGTCAGGCTGCGGTCGGCGAGCGAGCCCATCAGCCAGAACACCGCCTCCACGGTGGCGAACGGGTTCTGCGACAGGTTGAGGGCGAGGGAGATGAGCGCGGTGGCGATGCCCGACACGGCGAGGCCGGCGAGGATCAGGGTGACGGGCCCGCCGTGGGCGCCGGCCAGCGCCACGACGGCCAGCATCGCCACCGCACCGCCGATCAGCCCGCCGAACGGCAACGCCAGCGCGAAGGTCTGCGAGAGGCCCAAGTGGATCGCCAGCACCGCCCCCAGCGCCGCCCCGCCGGAGACGCCGACCAGGCTCGGCTCGGCCAGCGGGTTGCGCAGGTAGCCCTGCAGCGCCGCTCCCGACAGGCCCAGGGCCGCACCCACCAGCGCCCCCAGCACCGCCCGTGGCATGCGGATCTCCCAGAAGATCAGGTCCGCCGCCTCCCCGGCGCCGCCCAGGCCGAAGCCGGAGGGGCCGATCGCCAGCGACAGCGCGAAGGCGAGGAGCGCCGCGACGGCGAGGCCGCCGATGAGGCGCGGCGGCGCCACGCCCGGGCGCTGGGGCTTGCCGCTCATCGCCGCTGTGCCCCGAGGGCGCCGCGCACCTCGGCCAAGCGCGCTATGGCATCGGCAATGTGCGGCGTGCCGCACTGCCACAGGCGCCACGGCACCTCGATCGAGGCCCGCTGCCGGCGCAGCAGCCCGAGCGCCGGATGGCGCAGGTTGTCGGCGACCACAGTGCGGTATTCGTCCGCCGCGCTCGCCAGGACAAGAAGGTCGGGCGGGGATGCCGCCAGCAGCTCCAGCGGCACCTGCCCGCCGCGCGTCAGCCGGTACTCGGCCGCCTTGTTGCGGAAGCCGGCGGCCGCCAGCACAGCGTCGGCGAGGTTGCCGGCAACGGACACCGCGCCGCCCACCTGGTAGATCACGGCGGAGGGAGCGGGGGTCTGCGGGAGGCCGGCCGCAATCCTCGCCAGCCGGCGATCGAAGGCGTCGATCAGCGCCTCCCCGCGCGCCCCCTCGCCGACCGCGGCGGCGACGATGCGCACTGCGGTGCGCACGCCGTCGAGGTCGGAGGCCAGCGGCACCACCACCACGTTCGCCTTGAGCCTCCGCAAAAGATGCACGGTCGGTGCGACGCCGAACGGGCCGGCGAGGATGAGATCGGGCTTGTGGCGGAGCACGTCCTCGGCGGCTCCGTGCGTGATGGGGATGCCCTTGCCCTTCTCCCAGATCGCCGACACCTCCGGGTCGGCGGCCAGGTGCGTCACCGCCGCGATCCGCTCCCGCTCCACCAGGTCGATCAGCAGCTGATCGGCGCACAGGTCGAGCGAGACGATGCGGGCGGGCTTGGCGCCGGCTTGCGCGGGCACGCCATGCGCCAGGAGTCCCAGGCACGTTGCCAGGGCAATGGCGGCTGCCAGAGTCCTGAGCCAAATTCCCAGTCGCACCCTGCTGCCGCTCCGTTTCAGGCGATCCGCTATTCGGCCGTGCCAATGGCAAGGCCGTCAGGTCCGCCGAAGGTGAACCTGAGCCCGGCGAAGGCCGTGATGCCGGGCGTGTTGAACCCAAACACCTCTTGATATTGGGCATCCAGGGCGTTCTCAACCCTCCCGAACAGCTCCACGCCTTTCTGAAGCTTGTAGGAGGCGGCGAGGTTGACGAGCCAGTAGTCGTCGAGCGTGACACGGGACGAGGTGAAGGTGAAGTCCGGGGCGACGAAGCCGGCGTTGTCCTGCATGCGGCCGTTGTAGATCGCCGCCAGGTTCACCGAGCCGCGCCCGTCGGCAAAGGCGTAGGTGAGATCCGCGCGTCCGGCGTGGCGCGGGCGGCGCACCTCGGGAAACAAGACGGTCCCGGTGGGATCGATATTGAGGTCGGCCCCGTTGGCATCGAGATAGGTGTAGCTCGCGCCGAAGCGCAGCGACGGCGTCAGCTGCGCGCGCAAGGCGACCTCGATGCCGCTGCGCTCGCTCTCGCCATTCAGGTTGGCGATGCTCGTGCCGAAGCCTACAATCTCGTTGGTCAGGTTGGCGTGAAAGTAAGTGACATCGAGGAAAGCGCGGTCCTTGATGAGCGCGAACTCGACGCCGGCATCCCAACCGACCGATTCCTCGGGCTTCAGGTTGGGGTTGCCCTTGAACGGCGGCGAGCCGAGAAAGAAGCCGAACTGCTCGAACATGCCGGGCAGCGCCACTCCGGTGCCGACGCTGGCATGCGGGCGGATCTTCAGCTCCGGCAGGTTGAGCGATAGAGCCGTGCGCCAGGTGGTGAAGTCCTGGAACGTGTCGTTGTCGTCGTGGCGCACGTTGCCGGTCACGAACAGGCGGTCGAAGAACTCTCCCCGGTATTCGCCGACGACGCCGACCTGGCTTCTCTCGCGCTCCA
>Ga0070696_100000212_pt1 | contig 34850 bp, 36 predicted proteins | sample KBSK1253metaG_FD_65474 | JGI IMG/M metagenome (GOLD analysis project Ga0070696, IMG submission 65474) | Corn, switchgrass and miscanthus rhizosphere microbial communities from Kellogg Biological Station, Michigan, USA - KBS K1-25-3 metaG | ecosystem: Host-associated > Plants > Roots >... | reverse complement strand
CGGCAACCGGACCGCCTGGCTGCGGTTGGTCATGAAGACTTTGGCGGTGCGTGGCATGGGGCTGACGGACCTCCACCCGCCATTATGCCATATACCATTCGTATATGGCGCCGCGTGCTCAATACGTGCTTCTACCTAGGCTTTCGAGCGGATTGGGCGGATCGTGAGGAAGCCGGAATCCGTTAAGTTCTTTGTTTTCAACAGCCGGCAGTGGTGCGAATCCCACCCTCTCCGCCAAATAAGTCATTTATAATCAACAATTTATATCCATGAGCTAAGGCCTGCGTGCCCTTCGTTGGGGATTCGGGCTCATTTTCGACAGCGTGGTCGACGAAATCAGGCCTGATTTCGCACGGGACGTGGCACCAATCTCCGCAGTCCACCTCCGCGCTCAAAGCTCCCTGACGTGTCTTCTGGCATCGCCGATGGCTTACCGGCCCCGCCCTCTGCAACGCAACAAGTCACGCATCCAAATGTAAGTAAACGAACGACTTATTTGAGATGTCTGAACCATCTGTGTCCTCGAACGTTTGCGCGGTTATTCCTTATAGGTTATAGTCGTTATGTGGCATGGGAAGTCGAGGTCTCTGATGAGTTCCAAGGATGGTGGGATGGCCTCGACGAAGGGGAAAAGGAGTCCGTCGCAGCCATCGTGGGAGCTTTGGAACAACGAGGCCCCACTTTGCCGTTTCCGTATTCATCGGACGTCAAAGGATCACGGCACGGTCAGATGCGCGAGTTGCGAATTCAACACAAGGGCGAGCCGTATCGTGTTCTGTACGCGTTCGACCCACGACGGACTGCGATTCTCGTTCTTGGTGGCAACAAAGGTGGCGACGATCGCTGGTACGAAGTGAATGTGCCGAAAGCGGATGACATTTACGACGCGTACATCGCCGAATTGCAATCTGAAGGGTTGATTTGATGCCTCGGAAATTTTCGGAACTTCGTTCGAAGATGTCGCCAGAGTCGCAGGCGCGCGCGAAGGCACGGACTGACGAGATGTTGCGCGAGATGCGGCTTGCCGAATTGCGACGCGCACGCGAACTGACACAACAGCAGCTCGCCAGCGAACTCAAAGTGAATCAAGCATGGATTTCAAAAGTGGAACGTCAGACCGACATGTATCTGAGCACGCTTCGCGCATACATCGAGGCGGTTGGTGGAGAGCTCGACATCATTGCTCGTTTTGGTGACGAGTCCGTGAGAATCAGTCGCCTCGATGAGCTCGTGCGGCCGGAGGAAAGTGTTCCCGCGGAGGTGACGGCACGATCAGTCGAGGCACAGTTTAGCGGCCGTGAGCAAATCAGGGTGGCGATCTATCCATCATTGTCGGATCCGATCTCACGTGCCGTCGACGTCTGGCGCTCGGGCGCGTCCAGTACGACTGGGCAATCGCGGACTCCGACTGCGAACACCGATTTACCTACATCAAAAGCGGCGTAAGGAGATCCATCATGGCTCAAAGCGATCCGAATATCACCGTTAACGTTGTCGTTTCTGGGCAAGCCACATCTCTAAAAGTAAATATTCACCAGAAGGTGGACCACCTTGTGAAGGAAGCCTTGGATGCGACCGGCAATAAGGGTCAGCCGTCATCGGATTGGGAGCTTCGTACATCTGATGGAGCGTTGATTGAACAAACGCTTACCGTACAAAACGCCGCTATCGTCAACGGCAGAACGCTCTACTTGAGTCCGCGGGCGGGCGCTGGCGGCTAGGATGGCGAGCACTATCGTCGATCGCGACGTCACCTGTCGGAAAGTTCAACGCGAACTCGATCTCTGGAAGGCCAACAGTCAACATCAAGAGCGCGGGTGGCTGCTGCTCGGATACACGGAAGCGGTGCCATCGATTGAACTGGCGTTTCTCGCGAAAGTGGCCACGAGTATCGACGCAGGGTTTCTTCCGGTCGTTGTGTGCACGATCCGCTTGACGTACGAGAATTACGATCTCTGGCCCCCGTCTCTCACCTTCATTGACATGTTTACTCGACAGCCGAGTAGACCGCACGTTCGAGCATTCGTGTCGACTCCGGAAGGACCTCGTGACGTGTTGATCGATGGACATCCGGCCACAAACCAACCGTTTTTGTGTTTGCCCGGGATTCGCGAATATCACTCGCATCCACAACACACCGGGGACGATTGGCTGCTGCATCGCGCGGCTCGAGAAGGCAGCATTTCGACAATCTGCGAGCGCATTTGGCGATTGATGGCTCGCAACGTTGTCGGGCTGGGTGTTACCGTGCAGGGGCTCCCTTCGTGGCCCCTTCAAGCGCAGTTGTCAATTCAACTCGCGCAGGGAGACGTCATCGACAAAACGGCGGTCGTCAAACGCCCGACGGTCGGGCACGTCGAGCCATGACTGGCGAGACTGGCAGCATCCGAGGCCTGTTGGATGTTCGAACATTCATCATCCAGCGTGATGTTGTGATCACCACGATCGAATTTCTAAAAGAAGTCGGGACTCAGGGATATGAGGGCTTTGTTCTCTGGGCGGGGCGAATGGATAATTCAGAATGCTTGAAATTCACAACGGCCGTCATCCCCGAACAGGATGCGATGATGACCGACGACGGTCTTCTTGTCGTTGTCGATGGGTCAGCGCTGTTCAAAGCCAACAAAAGCGCACACGAACGTAGCGAGATTCTTGCGGGACAGGTTCACAGCCATCCGACCAGTGCGTACCATTCCTCGACGGACGATCAGTACCCACTGGTCACGCTCCTCGGCGCGCTGAGCGTCGTCATCCCGGACTTCGCCAAGGACGCGCCTGGAGACGTCGAAGCGTGGGCTTGGTATCGCCTCGCTGATTACGGACTCTGGGAACCGGCCGCGCCTACGACGCGGGTGATTTTCGAATGACAGTGCCTCGTTTTTATTCGCGCATCGATGACGCGATCACGCCGCTTCTCAGCGGAGGCATCGACTTGCCTGCGTTTCTAGACAGCAGGATCGTCTCTCTCGAAGCCCCGGACAACATCGAGGAGAACCCGGTACACGTCGCAGGCTTCGCGCTCGCGACGAATCTGTGCGCAAGACTCTATCCGAACCTGCGCATCTTGGCTCCCCCTCGTGTCGCCCACGCGTGCAAGACCCTAGCACTCCAAATCAACCCAGCATGCCACGTTCAGACGACAGCGGGCACATCACATGGCACGATCGCGTGGGCAACGCAATCACGCAATGGCGCTGCGATTGCCGTCGTTCCGGTTGGGTGGGAAGTCCACATCGATCAACCCGATATTGCTGCCATAAGACCGTCAAATATGCTGACGTCGCTTGCCGCCGCTGCCATCGCAGTCGGCGAGTTGTTTCGTTCCGTCTTCGCGGAAGCGTTGCCGGCGGGACGAACCCGGCCGCAGCCAGCGACGTTCAACATCTTGACCCTTGACGAGTCATCGGGCCCCCTAGAGGCGCTCCCATCAGTTATTGATATTGGCCGTATTCATTTGGTGGGAGCGGGCGCAGTCGGACAGGCCATGATTTATACACTCGCGCGTTTGTCCGTCACTGGGACACTGGTCGTCGTGGACCCGGAACAAATTGCTTTGACGAACCTACAGCGGTACACGTTGACAACGGACAGCGATGTCGGATTGTCGAAATGTTCGTTGGCGGTTCGGGCGCTGAAAGGTTCTCGCCTCGCAACCGTATGTTGCGAAGCCAAGTGGGGCGATGAGCAACTGGCTACGTACGGCGAGCTTGATACCGTGTGTTCCGCCGTCGACACAGAGGCAGTGCGGATCGAGATCCAGGCTTCGCTTCCTCGCCGTATCTACAACGCGTGGACACAGCCCGCAGATCTTGGCTGGTCTCGGCATGAAGATTTTGGTCAGGCGCCATGTTTGGCGTGTCTGTATTGGCCGACGCGAGCAAAGCCCAGTCAGCACGAGCTGATCGCGCACGCGATTGATCAGGCGGAGCTGCGAGTACTCGGGTACTTGACGCACAGGCTGACAGTAGATCAACCCATTCGCGCAGAACAGATTCCCCGATTGCCAAATATGCCCGTCCCCGCCGAGTCGGGCTCCTGGGTGGAGCGGTCCCTTCTCGCTGATATTGCTGAGACGCTAAAAGTTCCCAAGGCGGCCTTGGATCAATGGCGTGGAAAGCAGCTGCCTGATCTCTACCGTGAAGGTGTCTGCGGCGGCGCACTCGTCCGCACTCATGTCGGGACAGTCACGCAAGACCTGGCCGTCCCTCTCGCACATCAGTCCGCTTTGGCGGGCATCATGCTGGCCGCCGAGTTGGTCATTGCCAATTGTCCGGAATTGAAGCGGTACAGGCCGCACGAAGCCGAAGGAAGGTTGGACGTTCTTAGAAATCTTCCTCAAACGGTTGTGCGGCCGCGCCAGCGGACGCCTGGATGCATCTGCTCCGATGTGGACTTCATCGAGCAGTTCGATGCTAAATGGAGAGCGTAATCTTTATTGTCGTAATGCGGCGCAGTCCATGTGACAACTGATGGAATGGCATTCCCGTATGGTGGATCTTTGGTCAGATTCGGATCGTCGCCGTCCTCAATAAGAAACACCGTCGATGGAAGCCGAAACAACTCTCAAGCCGCGAGAGCGCGCTTATTACGAGTCGGTGAAGACTTGGCTCGAGGCGCTGCTGAAGCCGAAGACGTCAACGCTCCACCTTGAGGTGACGGCCGACCGTCCGTTCAGCAACACGCTGCAGGCGCAAATCGATCAACATCGCGAGATCATTTTTTCGTTTCTGAAGGATGCGCGGCCCGATATTACCGGCTTTCTGAAGTTGAAGCCGGAATCGATCCGGGAATTCATCGTCGTCGAGATCAAACTGACGCCGATCAAGCTGGACGACATCTACCAGACAAGAAAGTACGCGGAACTGTTCGACGCGTCGTACGCGTTGCTCGTCACGCCGTACGAGATACCGGAGCGAATCGTCCGCCTCGCGCGTGTGCTCTTTACACTGCTCTCGCTCCCCTCGTACAAGCGAGTGACGCTTGCGAGGTTGCATGAGGACGGTACGAACGTCGACTGGTTTTCGGAACCGCCGTTTTAAGCGGCCCCAAGAAAAAGACAACGACGACTATGTTGTGGAAGCATCGACGTTAGGCTGCGGCCGCTCAGATTCTTGTACCTGGTTGACCCCGGGAACGGCGATCGACTGGCTCGTCGTGTTGGCCAGCGCCGCGTTCAACCTCCGCCGGCCGACAACGCTCACGACCGCAGAGGCCTGAGCGTCGTCATGCGGATCGCGCGCCGCCGTCGCCCATTCGACACCACTCAACACCAACAGTGACGTGCTTTCGTCGCCGAAGGCGATAGAATCGCCGCAGTTCACGCGTTTTTCAGCAAGCTCCTAGAGCCTGGGCTAGGCGGCGCTCAGGAGTCGTTAGCAGTGACAAATCTGGACCGATGCGAAGACTCAGTGACCGTTACGGCGGCGCGGATTATGGCTTCCTTTGATGTCCATGTTGTCGATGCGGACGGCGAGCCGGTGACATCGGAACTGGTCAAGGTTTATCTGAAGCATCCTCTGCACTTTGGATCGGGCTTCCTAGAGGAATTCACCGACGAGGAAGGCCACGCGGGGTTCGAGGTCGACGAAGACAACGTCCCGGAAAAGGTTGAGATCTTCGTGAGAGGGGACAGCCGGGGCGAGTACGATTTCGATGACGGTGCCGGGTTCACTGTCAACCTCTGAGCCTTCCTGGTTCTGATGTGGGGTTAAGTTCTGGTTACGCTTTCTCGGGTGCACCGTTACAGTCGACCCCCGAGTGTCAACGGAGCGTTTTTACGAATCAGCCGTTCGGTTCACCAATCAGCACGTGAAAGATGCGGTAACCAAGACTGAGTTGTACGAGCATCTACATTCGCAGTTGAAGTCAGCTAAACCACAGTTGTCGCCGACAACATTCATTGCCGAGCACATTCCCACGGCCCTGCAAAAGCCATTTCGTGAGCATCTAAAGCAAGAAGGCGTTTCGATGACCGCTTTCAAAAAGGACTTGGCAGACATCGAGCATCGGTTGAAGCGATATTCTTACATCACGAAGAAGGGAGCTGTCGTTACAGTCCCGAGCGAGAACGCCGATCTGATCGATGTGAAGATCGACAGAATCGTTGTGAACGATCCCGTAGTTACGGTCAACAAGAAATGACAGAGATTGATAATGATCGACAACGGTGGTTGGCGGAGCGTGAATCATACGAGCACCTCGCACGCGTTATCGAAACGATAATGGCCACCGCGGTTCGGAATAGTGGTGTGTGGTGCTCTACGGAATCCCGAGCGAAAGAAACGCATAGCATCGTCAAGAAGCTTCTTAAAGGAAAGCATACCTACGAATCGATGCCTGACAAGGCTGGCGCTCGCTGTGTTGTGAGGTATGTGTCAGACCTGGAGCACGTGGTAGGTATCGCACAATCGGAGTTGAACTGCAGAGCGATTGACCGAAAGGCGAGCGGATTGGGCGCTGAAAAGCTCGGGTATGTCAGCATTCACATTGACGTTGGTCTCAACGCAACGCACCCAGCACACGCGACGTTTGGTGCGATGCGAGCGGAGTTGCAGATACGAACGCTTGCGCAGCACCTATGGTCAGAGATATCTCACGATGCCATGTACAAGAATGAGGACACACTCGCTCAGATTGGAGTTCCCAGGATTTAGTGGACAGATAGCATTCGGCCTCTTGAGGAGGAGCGATGCCGAAGTCCAAGCACCAGGTCCCGGGAAGAGTGCGCGCCACCTACGAGTTCATCAAAGCGAATCGAGATCGATACAGCGTGCAGGCGTTGTGTCGGGTTCTCGAGGTAGCCCCGAGCGGCTACTACGACTGGTTGCAGCAGCCGATCTCGAACCGGGCTCAAGAGGACGCCCGGCTGCTTCGTCTGATCCGAGCGTCGTTCGTCGCGAGCCATGGCATCTATGGCGCCCCGCGGGTCTTCTTGGATCTGCGTGAAGCGGGAGAGACCTGCAGCAAGCATCGCGTCGCGCGGTTGATGCGTCAAGCCAATCTTCGCGCACTGCATGGCTATCGCACGCGGCGCTGGACCGTCGGCAAACCCGCCATCCTCATCCCGAATCTGCTGCAGCGACAATTCACCGCCACGCGGCCCAACACGGCATGGGTGACGGATATCACCTACATCCGCACCTGGCAGGGCTGGCTCTACCTCGCCGTCGTCATGGATTTGTTCTCGCGACTGATCGTAGGCTGGGCTGCCGGCCCGACCATTCATCGCGAGCTCGTACTCAACGCGGTGCTGATGGCGGTCCGCCGGCGACGACCGCGCCGCACGCTGATTCATTCCGATCAGGGAACCCAGTACGGCAGCGACGCCTGGCGGCGATTCTGTCGGTCGAATCGCCTCGAGCCGAGTATGAGCCGGAAAGGCAACTGCTGGGACAATGCCGTCGCCGAATCCTTCTTCAGCAGCCTGAAAAAGGAGCGAATCAAGAAGCAGATCTACAAGAATCGAGCGCTGGCGATCGCCGAGGTAGCTGATTACGTTGATAGCTTCTACAATCGAACGCGCCGTCACAGTCATCTCGGCGGGTTAAGCCCGGAGCAGTTCGAAGCTGCTCACAAGCCGCGTCGACGAGGTCTCCACTAAATCCTGGGAACTCCAGATTCCGACGCCACTCGTACGTCGCGTGAATCTCATGGCAGGACTGATTGAAGTTGCAGATCAGGAGTTTAGTCGCTTGAACGCAGAACTAGAGCAGCGACCCGCAGTCAAAATCTACAAGGCGCTGGAGCGACACTATTACAAATTCACGGCGCATGCGGCAGACACCGACTTGTCCTTGCAGATAATCAATCTGCTCCTACCGTTGTATCAGCAGGATGTGACCGCCGTCATCAACCGGCTCGATTCGTACGTCAAGTCGCATGAGCAGATGCTGCACGATATTGTTTTGGTGCAGGAGGAATACGCGACGACGGCGCTGATCTTTCAGCCCGAGGCGCTGATGATTAGTGATCTGCTTGAGTGCGATCAGTTGGCCCTACGTCAGCTTTGGAATCAGCGCTTCCCCGAGCAAGAGCTTGAGCGCCTGTCAGTGGCCCTTGGTCACTCTTTCGATTGATCATCACCGATACGCGCGAACCGTATCCCTCACTTGGGCCTTGAATGTTATTTGCCGAGCGTGCGACAACGGCGCTCGCGGGATGCGATCATCTCGATGTGATGCGGATTGTGAAGCGACTTGCTTGAACGGTGGGCTATCTGTGATGTTTAGGGTTGCTATTGGCGTTGCACCGCGCGCGGCGAACTGGTTGAGTACGTAGACGTTCAGCGTAACAGGCTGTGGTCCGCAAGAAGTCCATCCCGACGGAATTCGACCGAATTCGAAGCGACGAAACTGGTTCTGAAACGGCTCGTATGGCGCGATCTCCCGAACGCGACCGGCGAGGGCGAGCGTCCGCGTAACATCCTGTCTCATGCTTCAGGGAATCTGTAGACGTGGCTGTAGTGGAACTGACCACCGATGTAGCAGCGAATCTCCCACCCGAGGGGATGCTCGTTTATTTCGCATGACATGATTCGGCCGGTCTTCCAGACTTCCCACAGAACGCGACCTTGCGGACGATTACCGAATGGCCAACCGTGTTCTTTCATGTATACGTCAGCAAATGTAGGTGCTGGGTCGAAAGACCGAGCTTTTGCTCTCTAGATATTCTCCCCTTCTAGATATTTCTCCCCTTTCTAGATATTTCTCCTATTTCCCGCTTCTAGATATTTCTCGCTTCTAGATATTTCTCGCCTCTCGGGCTCTAGATATTTCTCTATTTCAATTCACCGAGCTTTCAGAAAGTCGGCAAAGGTCGTTTTTCGGGCGGTCGTGCGCCTGTCCTCGCTTGACGCGCATGATATCCTGGGGAGGCGCGCTGCCTGGCAACCACCCGATGGCCGCGACAAGGAGGACTCAGATGCGATTTGCCCTCGGCGCGGTCGCCACGTTTTCGCGGGGCACGGTCAGGTCCTGCGGCTACAAGCAGAAGCACTGGACGATTCAAAGTGCGGGCGCCCACCTGGACTCGATCCGCCGCCGTTTTGGTACACGAACAGATCGCCACCTCACGGTGTACCGCTGTCGTCACTGTGGTGCGTGGCATGTCGGTCGTCGAACGTCAATCGTGCGTTGAGTTGGACATCGTCAAGGAAAGAGGAGGAAACCGTGGGACGACACAAGTACACGTACCGAGCCAAGTTGAATACCCGTCAGCAGCCGACTATCGATAGCCAAGGAAGGTTCCGCTTCCGAGAAGAGCTTGAGACGGGCGATCCGGGACGCCTCGTGGAGCTTGCTGTGACGAGGAAGAACTTGAGTGGGCTCTGAAGGCACTGCCGGATGTCCGGTCGCGTCACGCGGTCGATCGAATGCAGTCGGAGCAGACACAACGGGTGCTCGATTTGCGGTGCCAAGTGTCGAGCCGCGATCGACGCATTGCGGCGCTAGAGCAAAGGACCAAGGAATTGGAGCAAGCGATCGACAGTGCCCATGCCGTCGCGCACAAGGAGCCCGCTACAAACCAGCCGAACCCCTTCGCGGCCCTTGTGCGGCCAAACGGCACCGCCAGCCTGCACTGAGATGGAGGAACCTATGGAGATCATCATCACGGCGGAGGATGTCCAGTTCCACGAGCGCGATTTTCGGGAACACCACAACCGGATCGAAGCCGCCTTCAATTGCGACGGTGTCCCGTGTCAGGCGCCCGGTGCTCCCCACGAGCCGGTCACGCCGCACTTTCATCTCGTGTTCTCGGCGCCCGACCTACGGAGAGAGCGGCTCGTCTACGTCGATCAAAGCGGGACATGGCGCGACGACTGAGCCTCCCACACGGGGAATTCGTCCCGTTAGCTGTTCGTTAGCTGTTTGCAGTCTGAGAACGAAAAAGGCCCGGAAGACCGGGCCTTTTCGTGATGTGGTGCGGAAGGGGGGACTCGAACCCCCACGGTATTGCTACCGCCAGCCCCTCAAGCTAAGCGATTTGCTGTGCTGATGTGAACTGCCGCGCGTCCTGCGCACGGATGTTGGTCAGGAGAGTGCTGCAGCGAACGCATACGAGAACTTTATTCGCACAACTTCGCACACGCCGCGGATGGCGTTTGCGAAGCGCGTCACTCTCGACGATGCGCTATGACGGGTGTGGCCGAGGATGCAGAGGACGTCTGATTCGCATCGACGGGGTTGGCCATACCTGGACGCGACGCTTACGCCACGCGCGGCCGAATTCATCGACAAGCGGTGCGTGAATTCGTCAGTCGGTACGCGCGTTAGCCACCTCGAACCTTAGCTCTTCGTGTCCTTTTTGCGCCGCGTTAGTCCGAGAATGTCCGGGCGTTCCTTCTTCAATTCGTTGATCAGAGCTTCGACGTGATCTCAAGGTGGGATCGGCGGTAGCTCCGTAGATCGCAATCTGGTTTCGAGCAACGTCCACGGCGGTAACACCTTCGGTGGAAACGAATCAGCCCACGCCGTATGCACGCATGGTTCAACGAACCGGTTCAGCACCTTCAACGTTGCAACGCACGGGAGAACACCATACGCGATTAACTTCGGCGTAAGGGTGCCTTCGAGATGAGCCCATCCATCATTGCGTCAGGAACCTGAGGCTCAAACGATACGGTCGTACGATCGTGGCGCACAGCAAAGCAGAACAATGAGTGCGTTGCGGGATGCGTGATCTGACAGAGTAGCGCGTAGACATTCTTGATTTCGGCCATGTGTTCTTCGATCAATTCGAGGTACTCGGTGGGGCGCATCGCTTTGTGGGACACTGGCGTTTCATCACGTTCCTCCCGATCCAAATGCCGACCATACACGAAATGGATCAGACCTTCTTCAAGTTCGGGACTAACACGCAACAACCGACGCCTACTAGAGACGCTGGTTGAGACCATGGTGACACGCGCGCGGAGGAGCGCGGCGAACTCCACGTTTGAACGTCAAGATCACCATCGCGCGATGTTGAACCGGCTCGAAGAGCTTGAGGGCGCGGTACGCGCTGGGGCTCTGCCGACGGAGATCAATGCGCCGGAGGACAGCCAATTCACTGCGAAATCGAAGGGCAGAGAATTCCTTGCCGAAGCAGATACGCCTCTCACAATCGTTGACAACTATGTCGGCGCGGGCACGCTCGACTGCCTTCGCGATGTGCAACGGCCGATCCGGCTGCTGACCGGAAGGTGTGGGCGATTCAACCCCACGATTCGACCGTTTGCAGCGTATCTCGATCGATGGGCTCACCTGCTCGACGGCAAATAGCCACGTCGCGCTACACCCATCGAGGGTTCCATGCCCCCAGCCCGTCGAGGTCTCGCGGGTTTCATCTCCACGGGATGGACACGCTAATCACCGCGCGGAGATTGGTATCACGACTGACGGGCATACTCCTCCATTCGCGCCATTTCGATTCAACGTCTGCAACAACACCGACCTTTCTACAAGCTCGATCATGTTGAATGCTTCCCGACCGGCGTCCTTCAACGATGATCCGACAAGCCAAGCGCTATCGGCGAACAGAATGTAGTGGTAATGAAGTTTGATGGCATCGGACCTCGATGGTGAATCCTTCTTCACGAAATTGAGCGAGCGCACGATCAAAGCCTGCCTCAATGCAGCGGTCACGTAACGCCTGGTCTACGGCCCCGCCGACGGACGACGAGATCGTACTCACCAGGGCCCGTGCTCGACACCCGTCATCAACGAATCGGTGCGTCGACGCGTGCGCTTCCGGTGGCATCGCCTCGACAGGCGCGACACGTCCCATTGACAGGGCTGATGCTGCGGTGTATACGTCCGCATATTCTGTCGACCGTTAGGCGATCGAAGTGAAGCTGCATACGAGCGATAACTCTGCGGTGTACGCCTGTCGTCGGGCTTACTGGACCCGAACGGCCGAAGGAGGACTGCGGTGGCCACTCGCTGCTGGGACGTCAGGGTCGAAGACTCGGTCGATTCTCCCCCCTACACGGTGGTTGACGACATCATCATCGTCTTGCGGACGCCGCGATCGCACGACTTCGTGACGGTGGAAGTCGGTCGCGTGTGCGACACGCAGCTGTCGCCGTGCTCGGAGTCGGCGTCCACCCTGATACGCATATCACGGCCCGCGCCGTGGATCGCCAACGGATGGTGCGACGAGGTTGACCTCGGCCGCGATCACGCCGTCGTGTTCGATCTCGGCGGCGAGGAATACCGACTGAGCCTCGAGCACGTCGATACGCGCAAATGGCGTCTGCCGTGGGGCGCCTACGAATTCCGGCTTGAGCGGAAAACGCTGCCGGCCCTCGTTCGCAGCCGCTGATGAAACCTATCTATGACGTGGCAGTCGTCGGAGGCGGGCCCGCTGGCGCGGTCATGGGGTGGGCCCTCGCGAAGCGCGGCGTGGGCGTCATCATGCTCGAGCGCGAGCAGTTTCCGCGTGAGAAGGTTTGTGGCGACTTCGTCGAGCCTCGCGGCCTCCGCCTCCTGGGCTCGATGGGCTGTCTCTCCGCGCTCGAGATGTCGCGGCCGCTGCCAATCACGCACGTCGCGATGTTTCTACAATCGGTGTGCGAGTACCGGGGCCGGATTCCGACCTACGGGACGATCTCCGGACTGCCGCCGCACGGGTACATCGTGCCGCGTCACGATCTGGATGCCCATCTGTTCGAATGCGCACGGCGCGCCGGCGCGTCGGTGATGGAAGGATGCCGGGTCACGGCCGTCACATCTTCCGCGGGCACCATGACGTTGACAGGACGGCGCGGCACGACATCGACGACTGTGCGCGCGAGGCTGGTGGTCGGCGCCGATGGGACCCACTCAATCGTCGCGAAGGCTGCTGGCCTGCTGCATGACGACCCGCGCCACGTCGCCGTCTCGCAACGCGCGTACGTCGATGGTGTCGGAGTCGAGAATGGCGAGGCGGCAATCTTCTTCGACCGGGACCTGTTTCCGGGCTACGGCTGGATGTTCCCCATGTCGGGGGGACGCGCCAACGTCGGTGTTGGCATCCTGTCCGAGACACGCGCTCGGTTGGGAATCTCCGTGTCGGCCCTGTTTCAGGCGTTCCTCGACAAGCTCAGGCGGCAGCACCCCGGGTGCGCGCGCATTCGACTCGTCAGCAAGCCGCTGGGCGGCATCGTCCGCACGTATGGTTGCGCGGGTCCCAACCATTTCACCGGCGGCGTGCTCGTCGGCGACGCCGGCTGCTTCGTCGACCCGATGACGGGAGAAGGCATCACGCCCGCCATGGAATCGGCGCTGATTGCCTCCTCTGTCGTGGCGGATGCCGTCGCAGAAGGCCGATCGGATGCGGCATACCTATCGGCTTACGAGGACCGTTTCCGTGAGTACTTCGATCCGACGTTGCGCTACGTGGACTTCTGCGCCGCCGTCATGCGCAACTGGCATCTCCGGGACTTCTGGCTGCGCGTGGTCGCGCGCGGGTGCCGGCGGGCCGCGGAGGAAGGCGAGTTCGCTCGCGTTGCGAGTGCCGCGTTCGGAGGATTGAACGTTCAGCCCATCAACATTCTCTTTCACCTGTGGGTTCATTTGATCGAGGACATCAGCGGCAGCGGCGCGCGCGTCCTGCTCGACGCGCTGTCTGGACGGATGCCTTCGGGTCTGCCGTGGCTGGACGATGTGTGGACATTCTCCGAGGGGTGGTCGCGCTCGGTCTTCGACGACCCATCGTGGCACGCCGAGTGGACTGGAGACGTCCTTCAGAAGTGGGCGCTGGTGGCGAGCCGGCTCCACATTGTCGAGGATCCACGCAGGCACGGGCTGCAGCACGCGCTCGTGTGACGCCTCGGCTCCGCCTACTTGGACAACAGCCGCGTGTTGCGAACCAGATCAATGAGCGGGCCAGGATTCCGCGCGACGCGGCGCGCCTCGACGATCGCCTCGTCTGCCAGGCGATCGAGGTACTCCTCGGCGGCAGGCAGTGCGTCCCCGACCTTGGCCACGAGCGTCTCGAGATCGTCCGGCGACGGATCGCGGAACAGCACTGCGACCGCGGGATCGCGAATCGCGATCGCGACGGGCAGCGTGACGATGCCGTCGCGCAGATCCTCATCGCCTCCGCCGCCGAGCGACACCGCGCCGCGGACATCGCCCACATCGTCGCAGCCGTGATAGAGCGTGCCCAGGAGGCGCCCGAACGTGCGCAGTCGTTCGTCGCCCGTGCCCATGCAGGCGCAGGCTTCGAACATCGTGCCCGTATCCTCGCCCGCGAGATAGCGCCAGTCTTCGATGCCGAGGGGCTGGCGACGCAGCCGCCACTGCACGGATTCCGCTGCGGCCAACCGCTTCAGCAGCTCTGCCAGCCGGTCGACGCCAAAGGGATAGTCGCGACACAGGCGGAAGGCTTCCGCTGCAATGTAGCCGGAAGCCATCAGCCCCGGCAGATGGCCGAAGCGGCAGTGGAGCGTCAGGATGCCTCGCCGGAATCGCGATCGATCTAGGATGTCGTCGACGATCAGCGAGACGTTATGGATCATCTCGATGGCCGACGCGCGCGTGATCACGGCTGAATCGATCGGGCCTGGCGTGACGGCTTGATGACACGCGAGCACCGTCGCGGGACGGAAGTATTTGGATCGCCCGAGGAACTGCCACTCGAGCAGCGGCCGCATTTCGTCATCCGCGCCGGCAATCCATGTGCGCAAAAATGCGGCGAGCTGTTCGATTTCCGCGTGATAACTCTGCACGCGCTGCGGCTCTGCGGCCGCAGCCGGCGAGCACTTCCTCCCGCGCGGCGGAAAAGGAGAGGGGACGCTCATCTCGGCACAGACCTCGACCGGCCCGACGGCGTGGTGATGTGGGAGTGACGAAGAGCCGCGGGCCGGCGGCTACGGCTTTGCACGAACGCGGCGCTTGGCAGGCGCTTTCGGTCCGCGGCGGCCACGGGAGCCGCCGGCAGTGGCCTGTGGCTCCTGCGGCGCCGAGTGTCCTCGGGGCTTGCGTCTCGCGGCGATCTCGTCGAGATCCCGCACGAACTGCGCGGCGGCGTGACGCGGAAGGTCGCTCAACGTGCGTATGCTCTCGCGGCCCGCATCCACCATCTCAAGCAGGATCTGTCCGCTGTTGTTCTTGTCCGCGTCGCGCGCGCGCTCGAGGCCACTCGTCGCAGCCTTGACGAATCCTGACGTCCGGTCGATCCAATCGCTCCAAAACGTGATCGCTGCCTTGAGCGCAGCGAGCTGCACCTCCACTGCTTCGATGAGCACCTCGCGAACCTGCGTCTCGCGACTCGTGTCGGTCATGATCGCCTCTAATCCGGCGACGGCGATGGTACTGCATCGCCAGACCGCCGTTCAAGCCGCGCGCCACTGCCGGCGTCGCCATCGCGCACCTCGTCACACAAGCTGATAAGAAGCCGTCAGCTCGCATTGACACGTCCGGAGGTCTGTGGGATCCTCACCGCGTCTCCTGCCTCCTCATTGTCTCCGCATCTCCGATGAACCGGAGGAGCCGATGTCGTTCGAAAGCAATGTGAACATCCCGAACCAATACTGGGTCCATGTGGATTCGAACAACACGGCGTTCGCCGTGGACGCTGATCTCGACAACATCCGTATCAAGGAGCTGCCGCTCGACAACATCCAGATCAAGTACCTGCCGACGATCAACCTGGGCGATATCAACGTGCGGATCAAGGAGATTCCGGAAATCAAGACGGCCTCCTCGATCGACGTGTCCATCAAGGAGATCCCGGACACACGAGTGCACCTGCCCGCCAACTATCATCTCGGATTTTCGCTGCTGGGCATCTGTCTGCTGAAGGTCTCTCTTTGCGGCGAAGGCCAGATCATCACCGAGAAGTACGTACCGCGGCGCATGGAGCTCTGTTAGCGAGGAGGCCGTCATGGCGAATCCGTCGTCGTCCTCGTCATCGGACGCGCTCGAATTGATGGACCAGACGCCCATCATCTTCTGGGGTCCGCCTGGACAGCTGCGCGGCACGATTCAGGTCCGCAACCACTCGGATGAGAAGGTCAAGCTCCGGAGTCTCTCGATCGAGGCCAGCAGCGTATACGGTCCGGCCAGAGAACCAGCGTTCGTGTCGCTGATGGCGCGTCTTCCGCCGAAGGCAGATGCGAAGCTCGCAGGCGTGCTGATGCTCGATCCGCGGACGCGCACAGGCGAGTACGACGGGTACGTGACGCTCGGCGCGCGCCGTCAGCGTGTGCACCTCCTCGTCACGGAGCACGTCGATCTCCGCGTTCATCCCGGCCACATCTTCATTCAGACCGAGGGTGAGCTTGAGTTCGAGCGTGAGTTCGTGTTCGAGAACGCCGGGAACATGTCCGTGGCGCTGGGCGGCGAATGCCAGGTGCCGCTCGTCGATACGCTGGAGACGCGCACAGCGCTCCGCCACGGTCTGGAACGCGCCTGCAAGGACGATCGGACGGACGACAATGACGCCTTGAAGGCCGTCTTGTGCGCGTGGTCGCAGCAGCAGACTGGTCCCGTCTCGATTCGCAGGGAGCCTGTCACGCTGGCAGCGGGTGAGATTCGGCCGGTGCGGGTCACCTTCGTGCTTCCGAGCGACATTCGCGCGTTACGCAAGTACAGGACGGACCTCGTCGTGTACACGGCAGCGATACGCGTCGAGGTCGTCACAGGCCGCATCGGCGGAGCCGTTGCCTCCTCAGTGGTGACGACCACCGCATCGTAGATCGATCAAAGGAGCTTGCCGTGCGCAATCCCTCATCAGACAGACGCGACGCCGGTCGCCAGAACGTTGCCAGCACCCTCGTCAGGCTTGCGGCCGACAGCACGCAGCAGATCGCGACGGCGCTTCGGGCCAGCCAGCCGCTGGTCGGAGCCTGGACCGGACTGCTTGGCGCGGCGGCGGCGATTCCGCTCGCAACGCTGTCCTCGGCGCGCCGATCCATGAGCTCGGCGATGTCCAGCGACGACTGCTGTTGCGAGATTCCCGAGACGGAGTGTCCACCATATTGCGTGTGTGACATCGCGTGGGAGGGGGCCCGCGGCGAACAGGTGAAAGCCAAGATCAGCCTGACCAACACTCGCAAGGTGCCGCAGGTCTTCACGCTGACGGCGACGACATTTCAGGGACCGAATGGGGATACCGGCGCGGCTGCCGTGGTAGTACCAGCCGCCGTTCCCCTTCAGGCTGGTCAGTCGACAACCGTGACGGTCTCGTTCACCGTGCCCGAGACCTTCACTATTGGAGATACCTACGACATGCAGGTTCTGATCACGGGCCTGTATGAACAATGCGTCCGCCTAAGACTACGCGTGCGGCCGGTGCCGCACTGCGATGTGCAGCAGGGGGAGATTCCGACGCGCATCCGCGCACATCGCTGGTACGAACACTTCCAGTGCGAGGAGCTGTGCTTCGAGCCTGCGCGTGTCCCGGGCACGACTGTGCCGCACCAGCCGTCGCACAGATGATCGGCAACGCAACGCGAGGAGCCTGCTGTGCAGAGAGCCAGCGTGGGCGTGGGTGAGCTGACCAGCCAGTACTTCGAGGACAACGTCCGGCTATGGAGCCAGTACGCCGAAGGTCTGCGCCGGCTTTCCGAAGGCACGTTCCTGCGATCGGCGTCCGACCAGCCTCGCGTACCTGGCACGCAGGAAATTGGCGAGCGGGCCCGCGAGCTGGTGCAGCTCAGCGTCAGCCACTACGCGAACCTGCTCACGACGTACGCGGACTTCGCGAGCCGTTTCACGCAGGCGATGTTGCAGCCTGCTTCCGCGGCCGGACGCACTGCTTCGACATCGACCGCCGGCGGGACCGAGCCCGAAACCGGCGCGCCCGGGACTGGTGCCCCGGCTCAGATCGAATTGATCTTCAGCGGGTTGGTTGGTGAGATGGCCTCGCAGTCGTTCGCGGTCGTCAATCGCAAGGCGGAAGATCTCGACGTGACGTTCGAGCTGACCGAGTTCGTCCGCGAAGACGGGCGCCATCACTTCCGGGGGCCGGTGATCTTCGTGCCCGACAGGTTCGCGCTGGCACCCGGTCATCAGCAGGTCGTGGAGTGCAGAATTCCGCTTGGCGAGCCCTTCACAATAGGCGCGCGCCATGTGGCAATGGCGCGTGTGCCCGGGTTCCGTGACGTGCAACTGGTGCTGCTCGTCATGCCGCAATCCCAACCGCAGCAGCCGGCGGCCACGCATGCCGAGACGCCCGCCGAGGCCGCTCCCACATCCACACGATCCGCCAGGCGCCCACGAGGCCGGTCGCGCAAGCGTCGCTAAACCTGAGTCACTGTTGCGCGATTTGCTCCGAGATCATTGCGCCGGAGCGGCCGCAGACGAATGGCACCGCGATCGATTCACGCCGGCTGAGCTGCTCGTTGCGACGCGCGCGTAAATCGGCGCACAGTCGACGATGCGGCGCGTGTACACGACACTCGTAGTGTCCCACCATTCGATCGCGTAGTGTCTCTTTGCTCGAGCGACTGTGGCTACCGAGAAGTCCACCTGGGGTGTCGCGGATAACGAGGACTGGGTGAAATCGGTATCGTGACTGCGCTCGCGGGGCTCGCTAGGATGTTTAGTCCCACAGTGTGGTGGTGGCACCATTGACGCCACAACCAAGGAGATGCTGTGGGACAGGTACTTCACGGAAGCGCCACGACCACTCACGCCGTCCGAGCAGCAATACAGCGATCGAAAGCTTCGCTCCAGGTGCTGAGCGAGCGCTACGGCATCAACCCGAAAACGGTCGCGAAGTGGCGACGGCGCACCGATCTCGAGGATCGACCGATGGGACCGAAGGTCCCGCGGTCGACGGTCTTGTCGAGGGAAGAGGAAACGCTCATCGTGGAGTTTCGTCGACATACGTTGTTGCCGCTCGACGACTGCCTCTACGCTCTTCAGGCGACGATTCCCCACCTCACGCGCTCTTCGCTACATCGGCTTTTCAAGCGGCACGGGATTAGCCGTCTGCCGAATATCGAGGACCCACCGGCACGTCGCCAGTTCAGGGCCTACCCGCTCGGGTACATCCACATCGACCTGGCGGAGGTGTCCACCGAAGAAGGCAAGCTGTATTTGTTCGTCGCCATCGACCGCGTCAGCAAGTTCGCCTTCGCGGAGCTCCACGAACAGGCCTCACGCCGAGTTGCAGCGGATTTCCTGCGGCGGCTTGTGGAACGGGTGCCCTACCGCATTCACACGGTGCTCACCGATAACGGCTTTCAGTTCACGCCGCCCGAGGGCGGCTGGAAGGTGGAAGAGATTCAACAGCTGCTGGCTGACGGGCGACCCTTCCGAGCCCACGCCTTTGACCTGGCCTGTGCCCAGTTGGGCATCGACCATCGCCTCACGAAGTTCAACCACCCGTGGACAAATGGGCAAGTCGAACGAATGAACCGGACCATCAAGGACGCCACGGTTCGGCGGTTCTACTACGACACGCACCGCAGTCTGCGCACGCATCTGGCCACGTTCCTCGATGCGTACAACTTCGCGAAGCGTCTCAAGAGCCTTCGAGGCCTGACACCCTATGAGCAGATTTGTCAGCTCTCGACAGAACAGCCCGAACGATTCAGACTCGACCCTCTCCACCACATGGTGGGACTAAACATCTAGACCGACCAACCACGTTGCCAGACGCGCGAGCCGCCGACGGCGACAGTCCGCGCAAAGTCAGCGTCTCTTTGCGGCGGCGGGACGGTGTGCGGTGACGAGGACGGGGAGTCGGGACTACGCGGCCACGCGGTTGTAGCGGTGGTGCAATCCGTGGACCTCTGGAATCGCAACGATGCGCCCGGTGGCCGTCGGCATCACGGGCCGCGGAGTAGGCGAGTCCGTGTCGAGCGTCAGATGTATCCGTGAGCGCATGTAGTACGCGACCTACTCCGTGACCACCCGCTGCAGTCCCGCGGCATTCAACACGATCGCGTGGTTGAAGCACTCACGCCGGATCGATCCGATGAATCGCTCGACGTAGGCGTTGTGCCACGGGGAACATGGGGCGGTGACGATATCCTGGATCCGCATGGCGGCGATCGTGCCGGCGACTCCTGCGAACACCGCATCATGATCGTGCAGCAGGTAGGATGGGCACGCCGTTGTTGGGAAAGGCGTTGCGAAGTTGCTGCGCCGTCCACGCCGAGGTCGGATGCTCGACGACGGCGACGTGCACGACGCGTCGGCGGTCGTGTGCGAGCATGACCAGGACGAACAGCAGCCGATACGTGACCGTCGGAACCACGAAGAAATCAGCGGTCACCACCTGTCCGATATGGTTCGCCAGGAACGTCCGCCACGTCTGCGACGATGACGGTCGGCCCCGGCCCATGTACTTTGCGACCGTGGACTCGCTCACGGTGATTCCGAGCTTCCGCCGCTCGCCATGAATCCGCGGCGCACCCCAGAGGGGATTGGCGTCGGACATGGCGCGGATTAAACGTGCGGACGTCGGCCGGGACGCTCACCCGACCCGTGCGTCGTCGGCTCTTCCAGGTCCAGAATAGGCGAAAGCCACGTCGGTGCCAGGCGACGACCGTCTCGGGTCTCACGAGGACGAGTGCCGCCCGCCAATTGGTCCAGATGCACGAGAACCAGATCCAGAGGAGGCGGTCGGCTGCGGTCAAACTCACGCGCGATCGCGCGGAGCGTTCCAAAACCTGTAGCTGGTGTCGAAGCGCGAGAATCTCGAGGTGCAGCACGCTGCGGGAGCGAGCCAGCGAACCGACGGCCTCGAGCACGGATATGACGATGGGCATCACCGAACCGAAGGCTGTGCGACAGCCACGAGAACCTCAAGGAATCGCCACGTACGGGCTTTCTGGTAGGGACAGGTTGGAACCCTCGCTCTGCGTTGTAGGGTTGACGCGTCGGCGGCGAGGCGGTTCTGATACCAGCGTTCCAGGTCATTTCGACGAACCTGGCAGGGCGGGTGGCTTGGCCCAGAATGGAGTGCTATAGGTCATGTCTCGGGCCAGGCCGAAATTCGTGAAGTCGCTCCAGAGACCGGTCGCCCGACCGTTGCCCATGCCTCTGAAGCCCCCCCTGCCGAGCACGTCTCCTGCGAAGTGCGAGCAGTTGGCGCACCTGAAATCGAACGGCTCCGGTGTCTGCGCATCGGCGGCGAGCCGATCGCGCGCGTAGCTCATCGCCTCCTCGGCCGACGATTCCGGCACGCGCAGCGACTCGTATTCGAAGGGGACTGGTCGGCCATCGTAATTCGCGGGAGGCGTGTCCGCCTCGCCGAACCGCGCCCACAACCCACTGGCGTCTCGTCTGCCATTCTTCTCGACGAACCACAGTCCTCCGCTCTCGTTTTCGATAATCACCGCCGTATGGCCCCCAGTGAACCCCAATCCGACACGGCGTCCGAACGGCGACGGGAAGAAGTTCCGAAGGCTGTTGTCGATGAGCGCGAACCGACCGGTCCTCGTGGCCCAGGACGCCTGCGGGCCAAGGCCCCTGACTTGTCCGATGTACGATCCTCGGCCGAACGTGGCGCCGCGCACGCTCTTGGAAGCGAAGGGCAGCAGCGACGTGGCGATGTCGAAGGTGCCGGTGGCGTAGTTGCCTTGTGCAATCTGGTCGACCCCGTTATAGACACCCCACGCCGCCAGCGGCACCGCCAGCTCCGGCGCCACGACAAGGATGGGCGCGGCGACCGCGCCAAAACCCATGCTCAGCCCCAGCTCGCTCCAAGAGAAGCCCTCTTTTCTCTTACGAGGATCCTCGGCTATCTGGATGCCTTGATGCACTGCATCGATGCCGCCCGCGATGAGCGCGCCGACGGCCATGACCGCGAGAATCGCCAGAAACGCGAACTCGCCGTCCGGATCGACCAGGTCGATCGGATTCTGGGCGGCGTAGACGTAGAGCGAAGCGGAGTTCGCATATCCACGGGGATCGGGCGAGAGGAATAGGCCGTGCACCGGATTCATCAGCCTGCGCTTCGCTAGGTAGAGATTGGTCGACGGCAGGAACCGCGTCCCGCCGAAAACCGGTTCGACGCCGAACGGCGACGCCGGCAGGAGCGCGCCGGCGGGATCGATGATCGACGGCACGCCGAACGGCTTGTACCGATAGTTCTCCAGCAGCGCGCCATTGGTGTCGGTCAACGCGACGAGATTGCGCCGTGCGTCGAACAGGGTGTAATGAGTTGCGCCGGCCGCGTGATACGCAATCGGCAAGCCGGTCGTCGGGTGCGGCGTGTGCTGTCGAACCGCCACGCCGTTGTCGTTTTCCTGCACGACAAGCGGCCCGAAGTAGTTGAAGCTCCGGACGGGTCGCGCCGCTTCCCGGACCACGCTCGGCCTGCCCAAGGCGTCGTATTCGAGCGCGCACGCGACGTTGACGCCGGACCGCACGGACACGATGCGGCCCAGCGCGTCGGCCTGGTAGGTGAAGTGCCCATCGCTCGCCATGGTGCCGTCGCCGGAATGGGTGAACCCGTCGATTCCGTCCGAGCGGACCTGGTGACCGGGGAAATACGTGTAGTTCCTCGTCGGTTGCCCGGTTTCGGTGTACGTCAACCGATCGTCCGCGGCGTTGTAGTCGAACCCCTCCTGGTGAGTGGCGGCTGCTGCGGCAGCTGCCGCCGCGGCGACGGCGGTGTCATGGTCCGCCTGGGTGACAACGGCCGGCAGCGCGACGGCGAAGCCCTCTTTGGACGACGTCAGTCGGTACTTGCGGTCGAACTCGAAGTACCGGAAGACCGGATTCTGTCCGTCCGTCGTCTCGATCCGGTTGCGGTTGGCCGTGTCGTACCGGTATCGCATCGCGTCGGCTATTCCTGCGGGACTGCTGGCCGCGATCTCCACGAGACGCTTTCTGTCGTCGTACTTCGCGGTCACTGTCAGGTTGCCGGGATAGGTTCCTTCGCCGACGAACGCCGGCCCGCTTGGGATGAAATCGGCCAGGACGTTCATGCCCGAACCGAGCGCGCCATGGACCGATTCTTCGATTCTCGTCGTGTTGCCATTCAGATCGCGCGTGTACCGTTCGGCGCGGCCATCCGGCCACGTCTTCAGCATCGCGCCGGTGGCGTCGTCATGCGCGCACTCGATGGTGGTGCCGAGCGTGTCCTCTGCAATGAGGCGTCCCCGACTGTCGTACCATCGCGCGACTTGATCGGCTCCGGCCTCCGCGAACACCAGCCGGTCGAGTCCGTCGTAGCTGAACACGTGATCCGGCACAGCGACGATCGACGCGGGCGTCGCGCTATTGCGGATCCGCGTGAGCCGATTGGCAGCATCGTAGGTGTACTCGAACCGAACGCCGTTGCCCAACTGCTCCGACCCCACGTTTCCCGCCGCATCGTAGATCCGTGCCGTTGACTGACCGTTCGGGTAGTGGGTCGCGACAAGCCGACCGACCCCGTCGACGGCGTACGTCGACACCTGGCCGGTCGGATCAACGTATGACGCCGGCCTCGACATCACGTCGAGCGTCCACCGATGCGCTATCGCCAGACCGGTGACGTCGTAGGTTTCCGCCGTCCGGTTGCCGAACGAGTTGTACTCGACGGTTTTGACGCGCCCCAGGTAGTCGGTCACGCGAACCAGAAGGTCCCTGTTGTCGTAGTCGAGCGCGATCGTCGACCCGCCGGGCTCGACCGCCGACGATCGGCGATTCCGCGCGTCGTAGGTGTATTGCTTTGTGATGACCGAGACGGTGCCATCGGGTTCCTGATGGTGGCTGTCTGTCTGAATGAGATTGCCGTTCGCGTCGTAGGTGAAGCGCTCCTCGTTGCCCATCGGGTCGGTCGTGACCGTCAGGCGGCCCACTCCGTCGTACTGCGATGTCGTGGCACCGCCGCGGCTGTCGACAGTCCGTACCACCCGATCCCACGTATCGTAAAAGTAGGTCGTCGTCACCGCCACGGCGGCCGCTGGGTTGTCCTCGAACGATTCCACCGTCTCCGTCGTCCGGCGCGACTTCTCGTCATAGCCATAGCTGATCCTCGAGAGCCGCCGGACGTTGCCGAGGCCGTCGTCGCCGACCGCTTCGATCGAACCCAGTAGGTCGCCGGACAGCCACGTGTATCTGAGCTCCGTCCCGTTGGCCTCCGTCCGCTTCGAGACCCGCGCAAAGCCGTCGTACTCGTACTCTCTCGTCGCGCCGCTCGTGGCCACTTCTCGTCTGAGGTTGCCGCTCCGGTCGTACACGCTTCGCTTCGAGACGCGTGCCCCATCGGCGCCTTCAATCGCGTCCTCGACCAGCAACCCACGTTCGTCGATGGTGCGGACGACCCGGCTACCGTCCGGGTTGACGGTTCGCACCGCGAACCCCCTGTAGTCGTAGCAGGACCGGACGGTCCGCGTCTCGACGGTGTTCGTGCTCAGCGCGATCGCGACCGGATAGCCCAGGACGTTGCGTTCGAAGGTATCCACGATGACGGGGCCGGTCATGGCGGCATCCATGTACTGACCGCTCGGGCGCTCGACGCCGACAAGCTTCCGATCGGCGTTGTAGTGGAATACGTACTCCGTCGTCGCGCCGTTCACGGCCGGCAGCGTTTCCCTCTCGACCAGACCGATTGCGTTGATCGATCTCGTGGTGGTCTCTCCATTGCCGTCGATCCTCGTGGAGTCGAACCCGAACCCGTCGTAGTCCACGTCGTTGACGATGTCCAAGCCGGCCATGTCGAAGACGTGCTGGACCAGCCGGCTGCTGCCGTTGCCGGCCGTGCCATAGACCATTTCATTCCGCACGCCGTCCGGCATGACGACGGCGGTGATCTGGCCCTTGGCGTTGTGCTCGAAGGTGGTGACCGCCGACTGGATCGTCCCGTCGGGCAGTGTGGCGTCGGGGTGAAGGATCTGTTTCAGCTTGCCCGAATTCGTGGCCGCGCCTGGCGCCAGATCGAAGTCGTACTTGTACGCGGTGACGGCAGCGTTTTCACTCCTTTCCTCGATGAGCAGCTGGTACTGCGGCTCGTAGCGGCCTCGCCAGACGATGCGGCTCGGGGCCGGGAAGCCGGAGGCTGCGGTCAGCTCCCGCTGGAGCAGCTTGCCCCGCATCCTCGGGTCGGCGTTCGCGTTGTCATAGGTCAGGAGCTCCTCGCTACCGTCGGGCTTCGTCGTGCCGGTGAGGTTTCCCTGATCATCGAATCGATATTGAATCGCCACGACACGAAACGACGCGTCCTTGTTCAGGCGATATCGGCGATCGAGGAGGTCGCCTCGGTAGTTGAATGTGTAGGTCTCCATCCCGAAGTCGGGATTCATGACCTCGACACGCAGGGCGGCGACGTTGATGAAGACCGCGTCGGCGGGCACGAACTGGAGCTGCGTGTACCGGAACTGGAACAGAAAGCCGCCGTACAGCTGCTCGGAGATTCTCGCGAAGCTCAGCGACGCCGGGTCCTCGTCGTACGCGTTCTCCAGATAGACGTTCCCTTCGGAATCCTCAACTCTCACGATGTTATGTCGCAGCTCCGGCGGCAGGAACGGGTCCTCATAGTGGTAAATCCGCGTCACGCCGTCTGGATGGTCCGCAGTGGCAGGCGAGGTTGCACCGACCAGCTGCGCCGTCTGTTCGTCGTGTTCGTAAACGTACCGCCGGCCCGAATGGTCCGACGCCGCCACGAGCAGACCGCAGGCGTCGTAGTCGAAGTGCAGGAACCGATTGTTGTCGTCTCGCACTTCTGCGAGCTTGTCCTCGGCGCCGTAGGTGAACCGCAGCGCGTTCGCGTGCCGGTCGCTGATGCGGACGAGCGGGATGCGCTCGCCGTCGACCCAGCCGAGCGGGCGCTCGAAGCGCATCACGGTGCCGCCGTCGCCCGATATTTCGTAGGTCTGCGCGAGGCCGACGACCGGCTCGAGCTTCTCGAATATCCCTGGGGGAGGCTGGAATGCTGCGCCGTCAAACGTGAAGATGTCTTCGTGAAGGCGTCGCCAGAGGGCGATGTTGCCGTTGTTCAGCTCACGAATGTACAGGTTGTAGTTGTGATCCCAGTTCCATCCGAGAGGACCAAAGGCCGGCCTCCCGCTTCTGTAGTTGCGCTTGAACGACAGGGGAAGCAGGGTGTTGGGGACTTCCAGATCGGTCTCTTCGACGTAGAAAGCGCCAGTAAAGATGTCCACCGGGTCGCCAGCGTCGGTTGTGACCCGGGGCTGTTCGGAGCTCAGCGTCGGCTCCTCTTCGCCCTCGGGCGGCCGATGCGGTTCCTCGCCGGGAACAGGAGGATCGTCGGTCTCGTCCGGTAAACTGACGCCGCCGTCGGTACCGGATCCCACTGGCTCAGGAGCACCTTGGTCGGTGGCCGAGTCTCCGTCGGTGTGGTCAGGTTCAGATTCGACGGGCGCGGAGTCCGGCGTGTCGACCGGTGTCCCGCCATCACCCGCCGGACACGCCGCTTCCATCGATTGCCAGAAATCCGGCGAATCGTCCTGCCGCCCGCGGTCTGGATTGGCGGCCTGAAACGCCCGGGCGAAGTCGAGCATCTGACACGGGTTGTCGCTCTCGAAGGCGCTCCCCCCACCGTAGGTGTCACCGTTGAAATCGAACGAGTTCGCGCTGTTCGGGATGCTTGCCCTGTACTTCGCCATGATGATTCCGCCCGCCTACCTGATAGCCACCACGGTTGCCCGCCGCCCGTTCCAGACGACGTCGCCATCATTGATATCCACGCTGGCCTCGATGTCGTGTCGCGCCGCCTCGCTCAGAAATGCCGCGATGTCGTTCGCGATCTGCCGGCAGTCGTCCGCCGTCAACCGTCGGCCGCGAATCGAGGAAATCCTCGCGGGCCGATCGTCGGAAGTGAGGAATCGGTCCACGAGCACCAGCGCGTCGGCGCCCGTGTGACGATCCCTGGCGCAATGAACTTCGTACGCGTCGGCGACGAGCTCGTTGCGCGTCACCAGCACGTCTAGCGGTTCGCCGAAATAGTCGAGCCGGACGGTCGTGATATCCGAAACGCCCGCCACGTTCGCGCCGGGGGCGATCGCGCCGATTGCCTGCATCTTTTTCGACGCCCTCTCGAGCTCGTCGGCGGCACCGCTGTCGCGCGCGACGTTCAAGATGAAGGCGTGCCGATCGGCCACGGGGGCCGGGTCGATCGTGACCTGCCACACGCTGGACGTGTGGCCTTCCTTGATGTTCCACAGCTCGCACGAGGAGATGCCGTCGTTCAGCTGCGTCGCGCAGTAGCGTTCGACGTAGGTGCGTGCGGCCAGCGCCGATTGGCCGAATGAGAGTACGCGGCACCGCCGCGCGGCGGCCGTCAGGGCCGCCGCGTCACTATCCTTGCTGCCGCCCGGCTCGTCGAGCAGCCGGTGCGCGTGGCGGTGCCAGACATCGGGCCCTTCGTCCCGCTCGGCAACGACCTGCAGGAGGCCTCGACTGACGATTCCGTGAAAGGGTGTCGCCAGGGCGCAGTGCACCGTGGCCTGCGGACCGAGGACGAACGGAACTTTGTCCGGTCCGAAAAACATCGCGTACGTGGTTGGCTGTGGCATGACGGTCCGCACCTCCGGCTTGGTCGAATCCCTCGCGCGTGACGCGCCACCGACAGGTTGCTCGTGGCGGCGGGCCGCGGGGCCCGCCGCCCCCATTCGACGCGTGACGGCCTACGAACTCGACTTCTTCGGCCGATTTCCTCGGTCGTACTTGCCGCCGCCCTCGGCCTTCAGCGTGATGCCGAGCGAGCGCAGCTTGTGCTTCTGGAGCTCCTCCTCAGACACTCCGGACAGCTTGGCCAGGTCGGCGCTTCGGATGGACAGCACGTCCTGCACGGAGACGCGCTCCGGATCCTTCTTGAAGTACTTCGCCGCGCCGGCGATGAGCTCTTTCGGGAGGCGCGCGGCCGCGGACTCCCTGAGCATCTCCCGGCCTTTCTTGGTCTGGACGATACGGATTTCGAGCTGCTTGGCGAAGAAATCCGTATCGACGAACTTCTTGAGCGTGACGTACGGATCGTTCAGGCTCCGCAGCGTTTCCGTTTTGATGTACGAGCTCAGCTCGTTCGCCTGCCGGATCGTGAACCGGCTCTCCGGCACCGTTGCGGCCGGCGGGGCCGGCATGGCCGGCGCCGTGCCTTTGCCCGCGCACTCGCACGGCGCGTTCTTGACCCCATGCGACGCAGACATGGTGTATTGCGCGGACATGACCTGCGCGCCGACGTCGTGGACGTACGTCGGTTCGTCGTACTTGAGGGCGACCCGGCTCGGACGGGTCGGCACCAGCTCGGACGGCACCGGCCGGACGCCGACGACCCACTCGTCCATTGGCGGCTTGCGGCCGAGCTCATTGGCGCAGCAGCAGAGACCGCGGGTCGTAATCATCAGGACTTCTTCCTCGCCGATCTGCTTGGTCGGCGTCTCCGACACCAGATTCACCTGCACTTGTCGCCTGGCGTGGCCGGCCCATTCCTGGATGGTGTCGGGGCAGTCGGCGCATACCTCCGACCCCTCGTAGCAGATGTGGCCGTGCGCCTCGACGTTGATGTTCAGCGTAGCGCGATTGGGCGTGATGACCACGTGGGTCGACCCGTGAGTCGCCTCGTTGATCAGATCGTTGAAGCTCTCGATGCGGTAGCCGGCCGGGGCGTCATAGGTCACGTTGTCCTGCGCCTGCGTGCGATAGCACTGGTAGTGCACATCCCAGCAGCCTCCGAAGCAGGCGCGCGCGCCGACGATGTTCTCGGCCGGGATGTCGTGTTCCGTCGCTACAGCGGCGTTGGCGCTCGCGATCGAGGTGCTTGCGGATTTCCGATCGAAATCCATGATCGGCGTCTTGGTGAGATGGCTCGTGTCCAGCCGCAGCGAGACGCAGAAGTCGTCCTGGTCCTTGGGCTGGGCGACGACCATGAAAAACTCCTGGATGCCTTCGACCGGCCGTGGACCGCGAACGAACCCGGACGGCTCCTCGAGCGTGTGCGGCCGGGGCTGCACGAAGAAGACGACGCGGTTGGTCCCGAGGTGGTAGCTGTCCAGCAGGTGATACATCTGTGAGATCTGCGTGGAGAACGAGAATGTCTCTCGCTTCTCCTGCCCGACCTCCGACGACCGGGCCGACAGTCCTTCCTCCGCGTTGAGCCGCTTGGTGCCCCACTGGCCGTTGGGTGCCGTGTAGTTGAAGCCGCCGCCCGTGCCGGCATACGAGGCTTGGGCGCCAAATCCACCGCCGCCCATGTCGACGTCGAGAATCTCCATCGACTGCGTGGTGCCCGACGACTTCGTGACATTGAGAGACTCGATGGAACGCGACTGCTTTTCGTTCGTGTCGGTTGCCACCTCGTAGAGTTCGCGCTTCTTGGGCTCGAAGTCCATGAAGAACGGATACTGGGAGAGCGGGACGTCCTCGTGCCGTCCGTGCGGACCAACCACCACCTGCAGGATTGCGCCGTGGCACGGGTTGTACGAGTTCAGCAGGTCGGTCAATCCCGGAATGGTCGAGACATTCACGCCGTGCCAGTCGAGAGCGCCCTGAATCTCCTTGTCGAGCGGCTGATATCCAGTGATGGTCGCGGTGACTTTCAGATATGTGATCCTGTATTTCGGATAGAGCTGGTACTCGTCCGCGGGACGGTACTTGAACACCGCCAGCGACGTTTGCCACTTCGCCGGCGTCCGGCTGTCGCACAACGTCGGATCCATCATGTCCTCCGTGACACAAATGCGCTCCCACGGAATATCGGTCGGCAGGTTCAGCTTGAAATTGGACATTGCGTCTCCTCTATCGCCGGGCGTACGCCTGGCCGCTGTTCGAAGTGTGCGACCCCGTCATCCGTCGATGCAGTTGTCACATGATCAATAACGCCGGTCGATTCGAGACCTAACGTGCTCGCGCTACGTTCAGCTGGCGTGTGCGTCGATTTCGGATTGCAACTATGCGAAGGCCGGATTCTCGGACTGGTCCGTGAATCGCTTGCGACGTTGAAGGCAACCGCCGCGCGGAGACGAGTTCCCTGTCGAGTTTAGGCGATGCGGCGGTCGTAACGTGATGCAGCCCGCCGACTTGCGCGACGGTGACGATCGATCCGAGGGCGGAGACCGGCCGAGAGATCGGGGTGTCCTTCGCGAGCCCGAGGTGCGTGCGCGAGCCCTGGGAGTACGCTGCGTACTATGCGAGGATTCGTCGCAAGCCGGCCTCGTTGAGCACGATGACATGGTCGAGACACTCGCGCCGGACGGAGCCAATGACGCGCTCCACGTAACCGTTCTGCCACGGTGAACGGGGTGCGGTCCGGAGCTGGCGAATGCCCATTCCTATTCCGCCTATCGTCAGGTGGACGGCGGCGAAGGCGCTGTCGTGATCGTGGAGGAGAAACCGTGGGGCCTCGTTGTTGGGAAACGCCTCCCTGAGTTGTTGGGCGGTCCATGCGGAGGTCGGACGGGCGGTGACCGCCACATACAGCAGGCGACTCCGGTCAAGCGACAGGATGACCGTACGAACAGCAAGCGGTATCGCACGGTCGGCACGACGAAGAAATTGGCGGCCATGATCTGTGCGGCGTGATTCGCGAGGAAGGCCGCCAGGTCGGTGATGGTGGTCGCCGCCGACGAGACACGGTCTCGAGCTGTTTCAGGGCTTGGCTTCGGAGACGCTCATGCCGCCGAACTTGCTCCGCCACAGGTAATAGCTCGCTTCGGAGAATCCGTGTCGCCGGCACAGATCCTGGACCGGCAACGCGGCATCGGCCTCCAGGAGGAAGCCCACAATCTGCGCTTCGGGTGAATCGCTTCTTCATCGTCCGACCCTTTCGCTAGGACCGGACTCTTTAGATTCCTGCAGGAGAGTCGTTACAGCCAAGGCGATTGGGCTTGTTGGGCGGCGGCACGGCGGGCGCGCGGCTCGCGCCTTCAAACTTAAGAACGAGGGCAACGCGAAGTGAGGGTGCCTTCTTGCCCCTGGCTGATGTCGCTCTTTCCGCGCGCACTGAAGGGCTGCAGCTTCGAGTGGACGCACGCTGAGCGGCCAAGTTGGTCACCCGAGGGCAGGACGCCCACGCACTGTCGCGTGCTCAATACGTGCTTCTACCAGGGCTTTCGTGCGGATTGAGCGGATCGTGAGAAAGCGAGAATCCGTTAAGTTCTTTGTTTTCAACAACCGGCAGTGGTGCGAATCCCACCCTCTCCGCCAACCCGTAAGCCTTTGCCCGTCAAAGTGTTGTCAGCAAACGTCGCGCAATTGCTGACCTCGCGAAAAACTTGACACGAGATGGCAGTTAAATCGCTCCACCTCTTGTCGCCGAGCGAGGCTCGGTCGCATAGCGCGAGTGGGCAAGCCCGGCGACACCGGTGTCAACTGTCTCGCATGAGACCAGTCGCTGCGAGTCGCGCCGCCTGTGAACGAGCCAACGATCATCGAGCCACGCCATTGACTACGGGGAACGTCGCGTTCGCCTGCGGCTGAATGCGGCACGGATCCAAGCGAACTGGCCGGATTCCTCGCCACTAGGCGACTACTCGTGACTGATACGCATTCGCGTGCAGAAGAATGCGTATCGTTTCGGGTCGTTGACTTAGTGGGCGACGTCTGCGTTGAATGCTGGCGACTGTGGCGGAGGAGAGAGCGGCTGAAGCCGTCGTAGAATCCGAGATCCATGCTCGACTGGTACAGCACCATCGCCGGAGGGCACGAACTGCCCGTGGAAGACGCCTCAACTCTACGAGAACGGGGCTTCGTTGTACTTTCATCTGTTGTCGACCGTGCTCAGGCGAAGCGACTTGCGGCCGCGTACGATGCCGCTGTCTCATCGGCGACCGGCGATGACATCAGGATCGGCAGGACGTCGACTCGTGTCAGTGACCTCGTGAGTCGCGGCCCCGTCTTTGACGCCCTCTACATATTTCCGTCGCTACTCGAGGCATGCTGCCGGGTGATTGATCGACCGTTCAAACTCAGCTCGCTCCACGCGCGTACGCTGCGACCGGGGTCGCCTAGGCAGGAATTGCACGTTGACGTTCAACGCAACTCCGCCGATTGGCCGCTGCTTGGCTTCATCCTCATGGTCGACGAGTTCCGACGTGACAACGGCGCCACCCGCTTTGTGCCGGGTTCGCACCAGTGGCCCCAGGCCCCGATGGAGGTATCCGATTTGCGAGCTGACTACGAGGGACAGGTGTTGGCGTGCGGAGACGCGGGGTCGCTCCTTATATTCCATGGGTCGACGTGGCACGGCCACAGCTCCAACGAGTCGGGCGCACCGCGCCGCTCCGTCCAGGGTGCGTTCATCCCACGGAACGGACACGCCGGAACTGACTTCGCCGCGCGTGTTCCTACCAAGACACGCGCGCGACTAAGCCCACTCGCGCACCATGTGCTCGCGTTGTAACGGGTCAGACCGAGCGTCACGGCAATCTGATCCTTCGCGACGGTCGTTCGGAATGAGCAACGCCGCACTGATCACCGATGGGCTAATCGGATTGGTCGTCCCTTGGCTGCTCGTTACCCATTTCTGACCGACCCGCCGATTGACAAGCTCATACAATGTAGACCCAACTGGTTTCATCCTTACGGGTGGCGGAGTCGGACGGACCAGGGGAGCGTTGATTAGGGAGACGTGAGATGGGCAGTCGGTTCACCATGTTGAGCGTCGTGGGAGCTGCGGCCGCCGCGGTGTTGGTACTGCCATCACGAGCGGCCGCCGACCAGGTGTCCCAGGTCGGGGCCCCCAGCACGGCCGCCACGCTGAGCCAGCAGGCGTCCGAGCCGGAACACAGTTGCGCATCCGATGACCCGGCTCTGTTCTGGCGATGTGCCCAGGAAAAGGCGACAGCATTCGATCCCCCTCGCACCGCGGACGGCAGACCGGACTTCAGTGGCTACTGGCGTCACGGGACGGAGGCGAAAGAAGACCTCGAAGCGCCCTGGGACAACCGCGCGCGGGTTGGAGCCAGCAGAGAACGTGAGCGTGATGCCGGGCCGGGAAAAAGCATGATCGTCGATCCCCCTGACGGAAAGCTTCCCCTGCAGCCGTGGGCAGAAGTTCAGAAAAGAGAGAACGAAGCCAGGTACATCGACCAGAACACGCAGTGCTTTTTGTCGGGTGTGCCGCGCTTTATGTACGAGGCGGGGGCCTACCAGATTGTTCAGGCTCCCGGGTACATCACGATCCTGTCCGAGGAGGCGCACGCGTTTCGCGTCATCGCCACGGACGGCCGTCCGCGTATCGCAAGGACCGTCCGACTCTGGCTGGGGAACCCGCGTGGCAGGTGGGAGGGCAATACGCTGGTGGTCGAAACCACCAACCAGAACGGCCGCGCGTTTCTGGACCGACGGGGTACGTTCTATACCGACGCCGCGACCGTGACCGAGCGCTTTACGATGCTCGATCAGCACACGATCGCCTACGAGGCCACGGTGGACGACCCGCTCGTGTACACCCGACCGTTCACGATCGGGTTCATGTTGACGCGGCTCACGACGAAAGGTTTCGAGATCTGGGAGGACTCCTGCTTCGAAGGCAACAAGGACGCGGAAATGCTTTACAGCATCGGGTTTAAGAAGTACCCGGGAATCACATCCGAGGATGTTCCCGCATTGAAGTCTCGCACGCCTGCTTCGCCTTAACCCAGGACAGAGCAGCGCGCGGGTGCGCCTCGGCGAGACCGACGTGCGTACGAAGATTAATTCTCGCGAACGATAGTAGATGAGCCAGGTCGCGCCGCCGGTTGCACGACCCATCCCGCGTTCAGCGTGACGCTCCAGCCGTCGCCCTGCAGGATGGTCCCTTCGAGCGACCCGATAACCGGTACGGACAGTGTGGCCCCATCGGCAGCGCGCAAGACACCGGCGTTGGCGTTGAGACGGCCCCATGGAGCGGAAAGGGTGAAATTGCGAAAAAACACGGTACCCTCCCCCGGAATACCTACGGAGCCGGTGGTGTCGCTGGTCCCGCTGCCTCCGGCAGGCATCGTCAGCACGGGCCCATCAACGAAGCGTCGACGCAACTCGGCGACGCGGACCTGCTGCGCCCGATCGCGCGCATCCTCCGCCGTTCGCAGCGTTGCCGCATCGTAGCGCGCCGCTGCCACGGCAACGTCCGTCGTCGGTGGCCTGTTGATTGCGGAGGCGAGCAAGTCGCCAAGGTCCGAGGTGCCACGAACCTGCCGGCGCCATCCCGGCAGGAGATCGTCCAGCAGCACACCGTAGCCCGGGTCCGGACGCGGCTTCGAAATTTCCGACGAAGGCCGGCGACGCTTCGCCTCCTGCGAGTGCCGTCGCTGCGGCACGGTGGGCATCCGCGGGCGAATTGGCCCAGGCCGCGATGCCGGTGTAGGAGGCAAGCCCTTCGCGAATCTCGTCGCGCCGTTCGTTGTCCGCCGCGCCGGGAAACAGGCGGCGGCGTTCGATGCCGCGGTTCAAGATGGCTTCGTTGTAATAGGAATTTTTGGGATCGATGGAAAGGTGATCCGGCGGTGTCTCGACCGGCTGTTTTTCGGCTTTGTCGGACTCCATCAGTGTCCCCGTTCGTCCCAATGCACGATTCTTCGCTTGAGCGCGCGAATGATCAGGTGGAGCAGAATGCCGAGTGCGCCCAGGATAATCAGTGCGGCGAAGACCCCCGCGACATCGGTCACCGCCTGCGCCTGCACGATGGTGACGCCGATGCCGCGTTGAGCGCCGAGAAATTCGGCGACGATGGTGCCGAGCAGCGCATAGACCGCGGCCATATCGAGCCCGGCGAAGATAAAAGGCGCGGCCGAAGGCAGCTTGACCCGCGCATAGATCTCCAGCCGCGATGCGGAGAGCGAGCGCATCAAATCGATGCGTTCCGGTTCAGTGTTACGGATGCCGGTGAAACTGTTGACCATCAACGGAAAGAAGGCGAGCAGCGCCGCCATGGCGACCTTCGAACCGTTGCCGAAGCCGAACCAGATGACGATGAGCGGCGCGATGGCGACTTTTGGCAGCGTTTGCAGCGCAAAGGCGTAGGGCATCAGCACCGTTTCGACGCTGCGAAACTCCGCCATCAGC